>Ga0129309_1000038_pt1 | contig 124904 bp, 124 predicted proteins | sample L1105metagenome_FD_94439 | JGI IMG/M metagenome (GOLD analysis project Ga0129309, IMG submission 94439) | Ring-tailed lemur group fecal microbial communities from Wisconsin, USA - L1105 metagenome | ecosystem: Host-associated > Mammals > Digestive system > Large intestine > Fecal | place: USA...
AGGCGGGAACTTGTCCTTGATCCTATTCCATTGTTTTTCGCTTATTTCATGCCTCTTCATGCTCTCATTTTATTACATCGTCGTTTTTCACTCAATCGCATGGTTTTAAAACAGACTCTAGGCCAGTGGATCTAAAAAAGCCTGCAGGCGATAATGAAGAAATAAAACTCCCTTGCCAGCTTTTCATTGAGGATTCACCGCAAGATACAGCCGGATGAGATTGTACGCGACCTTTCGCGTGTAGCCGGAATACTTACCGTCGAAGAGATGTGATGATATGGAATCATAGCACACAATATATCAGCATGTCAGCAGCTATTATGGATTTCCCCCTTTAACAGAAAAGATACCGCTGGCATGATCTGCCGTGCGGTATTTCTGTCTCTTATCCGTGTAAATGGAGGCGACAGACGAGAGAACCCGTCCGAAAACTGATCAGGGGGTGCGGACGGAAAGTTGGACTGGCATTGGGAGGAAAATGTGTACACCCAGGAGCAGTACGAGAGAGCACTCGCCTTATATGATTGGGTGCGCGGCTCCGTCACCAAAACTGATCACACAGCTGGGATATCCAGCCAGTCGGCAAACACTCCACAACTGGATTACAAGGCGCAAACGCTTACCAGGGGGACGCTCTGCCTTCCAGAAAGTCAATACTCCAGAGCATTCGAGACATCCGCCGCTGGGATTAAAATCAGATGCCCTCCACCGTTGCTTTGAATTGGGCGAAGATGTACAGTCAGTATCAGATGAAATTGGCTACAGCACAGCCAGCCTCTACCAATAGAGACGGAAGTATATTCAGGAAGGGCGTGTAGGACTTATGCCGCCATCGAAGGATAGAAAGCATGGTCCGCTGAGCGAAGGAACACCAGCTACAAAACGCAGACGATCATAATTTTCTGAGCAAGATATTATTTGAAATGATCATTGAAAAAACTTTCCGGTGCAGTTGCCATGGTTGATGCGCTAAGAGTCCATATACGAATTATCGCATGAAGGGACGGAGATACCCAGATGAATACTTCTGTTCTTGCTTTTGCTTGTTTGGATCATCTCTGTTTCCCTGGTCCTCTCAGCTTGGATTCCAAGCGCTTGACTACACCGCCCCGAAAATGGGTATTCTCAAATCGTTCGAAGAAAACAAATAATCCGAACCCATCCCCCGCAGGGAAGACATGGTTCGGATTATTTTGCTTTGGTGCGGAAGATGGGACTTGAACCCACACACCGAAGTACCGGCTCCTAAGACCGGCGCGTCTGCCATTCCGCCACTTCCGCGTATTGGCTGCCGCGCGTCATATTCCGCGCGACAGCGATCTTATTCTAGCATGGAAATTCCCGGCTTGTCAAATAGAACCCGGGAATATTTATCCCTGTGGATGATTCTTGCGCCAAAGACGGTCGGCCGCGAGCAGGACTCCCGCCTTGCCCGTAGGATAGGTCAGTCCGCCCTGAAGCCAGACGGCATACGGTTCACGCATCGGTCCGTCTGCGGAAAGCTCAATCGAGGCACCGAGCGTGAAAGTGCCCGCTGCCATAATGACCTGACTTTCGTATCCGGGCATGTCCCACGGTTCAGGGGCGGCTGTGGAATCGATAGGAGAACCCGACTGAATTCCGCCGCAGAAAGCGATCAGAGCCTCGGGGGTGCGCAGCGCAATCGCCTGAATGATGTCGTGGCGCACCTGTGCCGATGTCGGATAGGTTTCAAACCCCATTTCTTCAAACAGAGCGGCGGCAAAAACAGCTGTTTTTAACGCGGAAGCAACGGTGGTTGGAGCAAGGAAAAGCCCTAAGTACATTGCACGCAGTTCGTCGAGCGAGCAGCCGACTTCCCGCCCGCTGCCGGGAGTGGTCAGACGGTAGGAACAGCGTTCGATCAGGTCGTGCCGTCCGGCGAGATATCCGCCGGTGCGGGCAACACCGCCGCCCGGATTCTTAATCAGAGATCCTGCAATCAGATCGGCGCCCGCCGCGGTCGGTTCGGCCCGCTCGGTAAACTCGCCGTAACAGTTGTCCACCATCACAAGGATGCCGGGATTTGAGGCTTTGACCACCCGGACCGCTTCGGCGATCTCTTCCACCGAAAGGGAAGGACGCAGGCTGTAGCCGCGGGAACGCTGGATATAGGCGACCGCCGCGCTTTTTGCCGCATCGGCGGCTTCGACAAGGTCAATTTTTCCGTTCTTCAGCTCGATCTGCCGGTACTGAACTCCCCAATCAGAGAGCGAGCCGTCGTTTCGTCCCGAATCCCGGATTCCGATGACCTCCTCGAGTGTGTCATAGGGGCTTCCGGTCAGAGAGAGCAGGGTGTCGCCCGGGCGCAGCAGGCCGAAGAGTCCTACGGTGAGGGCGTGGGTGCCCGAGACAAAGCTGTGCCGCACAAGAGCGTCCTCGGCGCCGAAGGCCGAAGCGAAGACGGCGTCGAGGGTTTCTCGTCCGATGTCGCCGTACCCGTATCCGGTTGATCCGCTCAGATGGGCGGTGGAAACGCCGTGATCAAGAAACGCTTTGAGCACCTTCATGCCGTTGTACTGCTCCAGCGTGTCGATAGTGGAAAACGCGGCCTGCGCTTTCGCCTCCGCGCATCCGGCGAAGGAAAGAATCTCGGGACAAATGGAAAATGGTGTTTCGATCATCAATCTGACTCCTTATCGTCGGCTCCGCCGGCAGCAGCGCGGCGGGAGCGTGTTGCAATGAGCAAAGGGGATTTCAAAGGGCGGAAACCCGCCCGCAAATAGAAGGGGACCAGTGCGGAATCCCGGGCAGCGGTCACAACGGACAGCTTTCTGCGGCTGCAATCCTGCAAAACCGCATAAAGAAGCCGCCCGCCCAGTCCCTGCCCCCGTGCCCCAGGCGCGGCGGCAACCATCGAGAGATAGGCATATCCACCGCCGATGGCGCTGAGACAGGCGGTCGCCCGATCTTCCAAAAGGAAAACCTCAGCTCGTCCGCGGTTGCGGCGGCGCGTGAGATCTGAAAGCCAGTGGAGCAGATCGGATTCGGCGGCGAATGCAGGATCAGCCTCGCAGAGCAACGCAAAAACCCGCCGCAGCCGGTCTGCGGGGACGGCGGGGGGCCGCTCCCCGGAAACGGACACGGCGGGGACATGGATGAGGGCGGGATGCTGCTCCAGATGCCATTCGTCCGGCAGACGGGCGGCATCCGGCAGCCCCTCGATGCGGGCGGCGCCGAGCATCATAGCAAAATCCCAAAGCTCGTTTGGGTCACAGCGTCCGGACAGGAGAAGCCGGTCCCCCCAATGGCAGAGAACTCCGCCTTCGCCGCTACGGTAACAATCCGCCTTCAGTTCGTTTGCCATTGAACCGTAGCAATCGGCCAGCGTTTCGATGCGGCAGCCGGTCAGAGGATCGGGGCAGCAAAGCGCTTCGCCGGGAGAAAGCAGCCGGATCACAGGGCCGCAAGCGGGCCGATCAGGGCGAGAAGCAGCCGTTCGGCGTTCTCGAGGTCCCGCAGCGCCGCGACGGTGGAGCCGCTGTGAAGGTAGCGGCAGGGAACCGAGAGGGCAAGGGTGCGGGAGCCCGCACCCGCGCGGGAAACGGCGCGGGCTTCGTTGCCGCCGTAGACCCCCTCCTTGGTCTGCACGGGAATCTCCAGCCGCTTGGCAGTGTCAAAAGCGAGAGAAAAGAGCCCGCGGTCATAGAGGGTCCCTTTGTCGGCAAAGGATACGACCGGGCCATGCCCCAGCGCACAGACCACCTTGTCGGCGGGGGCGCCGTCAACGTCGCCCGCAGTGGTGGTTTCCAGAATGACGGAGATTTCCGGCTCAGTCGCATAAGCGGCCGCCGTCGCGCCGGAAAGGCCCGACTCCTCCCCGGTGGTGAAGACTCCGGTCAGCTCCCACGGACAGTCGGAAAGCAGCAGCCGCATCAGCAGCACGCAGCCGAGCCGGTTATCCAGCGCGCGGGAAAGCAGCATTCCCTCGCCGAATTCACAAAACGGCTCGTCGAAGGTCACCGCATCTCCGGGTGAGACGACGGCGGCGGCCTCCTCTCGGGTAGCGGCGCCGATATCGATCGCCAGCCCCTCGGATTTGAGGGCGGCGTCCCGCTCCGAAGAATCGAGATGATGCCAGACCTTTGCGCCGATTACGCCGGGAACTCCGCCCTCTCCGACCCGGACCCGGCGGCCGTGCAGGACCAGCGGATCAATTCCGATCGGGTGGAATTTCAGCAGGCCGCCGTCGGTGAGATACGAGACGATCAGGCCCACCTCGTCCATGTGGGCGAAAAGAACGATCTTTTTACCGGGAGCCTGCCCGGGCTTTACAACGATCAGATTGCCGAGCGGATCGGTTTTCATGGAAAGCTGCGCGCTGCCGCCCTGAAGCTCTCCGGCGATGAATTCACGCACCCGCGCTTCATCCCCCGAGATTCCCCGCAGCTCACAAAGGGAACGGGCCAGCTCTGTCAGATGCTTCATGACAACCCCTCCTCAATGGTTTTGGCAAGCAGGCGGGCGGTTTGTTCGAGATCGCAGAGGGCGGCGATCTCTCCGGCCGTATGCATAAACCGCAGCGGGATTGAGAGAAGTCCGGTGCGGACTCCTCCGCGTGAAACGGCAATGAAATCGGCATCGGTTCCGGTGCGGGAGCCGATGATTTCGGTCTGATAGGGAATTCCATGCTTTTGGGCGGTTTCGGTCAGGCGGCGGGAGAGGGTGCGGTCGAGGATGGGGGCGAAGCCGATCATCGGCCCCTTGCCGATTTCGGCGCAGTCCTCCGGCCGGTCGTCTGGGGTCGAGCCGAACGAAACATCAACGGCAAAGGCAAAATCCGGAGCCAGCGCATAGGCTGCGGTCGCAGCGCCCGCCGAACCGACCTCCTCCTGGCTGACCAGCGCCACCGAAATTTCAGCCGCCGCACTTTCCCGCAGCAGCTTTGCCGCGCCGATGACCGCCGCGCATCCGGCGCGGTCGTCGAGCGAGGCGGCGGCAACCCGATCCCCGAGCAGCGGGGTGAGGGGACCGTCGAGGGTGATGCGGTCGCCGTAGTTGAGCTTTCTGCGCGCCGCCTCCGCGCCCATGCCGATATCGACCACCAGCCGGTCGGCTTTGGGAGGGATGGATTTCCCGTCCGAAAGGTGAGGCGGGGTGGCGAGGATGACCCCGGGCAGCGTTTCCCGGCCCTCGCCGGTCGCATGGACGGTGACCCGCGCCCCTGAAAGGCTTCTCCGGTCGAGGCCGCCGCAGGGGGCGGCTTTGACAAAGCCTTTGTCGGTGATCTGGGTGACCATCATCCCGATCGAGTCCAAGTGTGCGGTGAGCATGACATGGGGCAGCCCTGCGCGCGCGGGCTTCATGCGGCAGAGGACGCTGCCGAGCGGGGTGCGGGTCACCTCGCCCAGCGGGGAAAGGAGGAATTCGGCCGCTTCGGCGGCTCCTCCCTCGTCCCCGGAAACGCCCGGAGCGACGCAGAGAATTTCGAGATCGTTGAGCATCGGTTTCCTTCCTTTATCAGAGGCCGCGGACCAGTTCCTTGAAATGGCGGCCGCGGGCCTCGAAGTTTTCATAGGCGTCGAAGCTGGCGCAGGCGGGGCTGAGAATGACCACGTCCCCCGAACGTGCCGCGGCGTTGGCGGTTCTGACCGCTTCGGCAAGATCGGACGCATGGTCGATCACCAGCCCGCTTTCGGCAAACCCTTTCGCATTCTTCACCGCGGCCTCAATCTGACCGGCGGTCTGCCCGGTAAGGATCAGACGCTTGGCGCGCTCAAGCAGCACCGGGGCAAGCGGATCAAAGGAAAGGTGCTTGTCATAGCCGCCGGCAATGACAATCAAACGCTCGTCAAAGCTGCGCAGCCCCGCCACCGTACGGGTGGGGGAGGTTGCAATCGAATCGTTGTACCAGCGCACGCCGTTTTTGTTGCGGACAAATTCGATGCGGTGCTCCACGCCGGCGAAGCTGCGGCCCACATCGCAGATCTGGGAGGCGGTGGCAGTGCCCCAAACCGCCGAAGCGGCGGCCAAAAAGTTTTCGACGTTATGCAGGCCGGGAAGCTTCAGCTCGCTGCGGTTCATCAGAGAGACGGCGCGCCCGTTTACACTGTGGTAGAGATCGCCCTTCTCATCCATCCAGCCGCCGTTTTCGACCGGATGGCGGCGGGAGAACCAGCGCAGCGTCCCGCGGACGTCGCCTGCGTATGCGGCCGCCCCCTCGCTGTCGGCAGAGAGAATGGCGCGGGAAAATCCGTTCTGATGCAGTACGACATTGCGCTTGGCCGTGACATATTCGGCCATATCGCGGTGGACGTCGAGATGGTTCGGGGAGATATTGGTCACCACCGCCACATCGGGTGAGCAGCGCATCGAAAGCAGCTGGAAGCTCGAAAGCTCGATGACGCAGACATCATTTTCGCTGACGAGATCCAAAGTCGAAAGCAGAGGCTTGCCGATATTGCCGCCCAGATGCACCGTCTTTCCGGCCGCGCGCAGCATATCCGCCATCAGGCTGGCGGTCGTGGTTTTTCCGTCCGAGCCGGTGATGCCGTAGACAGGGCAGGGGCAAAGCTCCATAAAGACCTCCAGCTCGCTGGTAACGGTTTTTCCGCGCCGGCGGGCCTCGGTGAGCTGCGGGGTCAGGTAGGGAAGCCCGGGAGTACGGAAGATGATCTCTCCGTCGAGGTGTTCCAGGTAATCTTCCCCGAGCGCCAAAATGACCCCTGCTTCGCGCAGACGGTCAAGCTGTTCCGGACGGAACTGTTCAGCCTTCCTCCGGTCGTGCAGGGTGACGCTGGCACCTGCCGCGGCAAGACGGAATACCAGTTCCGCATTGCTCACGCCGAAGCCGATGACGTCGATATTTTTTCCTTCGGTCCAGGGGAAAAAGGTTTTGTTGTTAAAATACATGTCGTTACCCTCCCGTGTCTGTCTGAATTTTGACGGCATTTTCAGAATCCCAGGGCAGGAAATTTGCCGGCGAAAGGCGAGGTGCCATGCAGCCGCCGCCGATACAAAATCCACCATCAAAGAAACGTCTTACATTTTATCTATTATAGCGTTTTTTGCGGATAATATCAATCTCTACCCTATGACGACATCTTTTTTACCGGCGCCGCGTATAATAGATCAGGCAGTCTGACCGATGGCCGCGCCGCTTCGCCGGATACGGCCTTTTTTCGGTTGCGGAAACCGGAGAAAGAGAGGAGCCGCCGTCCGGTCATCACATATGCCATATGCCGCGGTATGCGGCGGAGAGTAAGGAGTGTAACGGTATGACAGAATCCCAGCAGAGTGATTCCCCGGTCTATGAGTGCCTGAACGGGTGGTTTGAGGTTGAAGGGGACATCGACGATTTCATTTTTTATGTGGAAAGACCGAACCAGAGTGAAAAGTGAGAGCGGCCGTTCGGTGGCCGCTCTCACGTCTTTCAGGCCCTTCGGCATATCGGATGAAAAAAGGGTACGGCCGCGGCGAACGCCGGTCCGGGATGGATCGACCTGCCGCGGCCGTATTTGTCTGCTTACTGCGGGACGTCGGCGGGCCTTCGAAAGAAGCTGCGGATTTTTTGCTCCAGACGCGCCGCATCGTGGTAGCCGAGCTGGGCCGCGGCGGCGAGGCGGCGCGGATCATGCTCAAAGCGGCCGATGCTCAGGGGCGCTTCGGGTGCGATCACCAGCGCCAGCCCCTTTGATTCGGCGGTGCGAAGATCGTCGAGGGTCCGGTTATAGATCAGGTAACGCCGGTCAAGAAGCTCGATCATGGCGGGATAGCGCCGATACATCGTCCGGTAAACGGGGCGCAGCCCTTCTGGCTTTTTGCGGTAGGCGCGGTCGCGGGTCAGAACCACCACCACCCGGTCGCAGCCGTCGGTGAGGGCTTTGCGAAACGGAATCGGGTCGGAAGTTCCGCCGTCAAGGTAGAGTCCGCCGCGGAACGGCACCATCGGAGAAAAGCAGGGGATCGAGGAGGAGGCGCGCAGCACTGTCGTATCATGGTCAAGCGCCTCCTTGCCGAAATAGACCGGACGGCCCAGCTTCACGTCGGTAACCCCGGTGACAAATTCGCAGGGGGAAGAAAGAAACGTGCCGTAATCAAAGGGGACCAGCTCGTCCGGCACCGTCTCAAACAAAAATTTCATTCCAAAGAGGGAGCGTTCGCTCATCAGGTTCGAGAGGCTGATATACCGCTTGTCGGTCGCGTATTTGGTGTTGATCCGGTAGTTTCGCCCCCGCTGCCGCGCTACAAAGGAAACGCCGTTGCAGGCGCCGGCTGAAACGCCGATGACATAATCGAAGGAGATTTCGGCATTCAGAAAGCGGTCGAGCACCCCGATGGTATACATACCGCGCATCCCGCCGCCCTCGAGGACCAATCCGGTTTTCATGGAAATCACATCCTTGTCATTGGAATTTTATTCTTTTTAGGATACCATTTTTTGGAGAGAAATCAGATGAATTTTATGAACAGAGGGAAAATGTCATTAAAAGAGTTCTTTCGGCACAAGGATATCCGCACGCGGGATTTTGTCCCAGCAGAATTCTGACAAAAGCTCCTGCAAAGTCACCGGAGCGGGAACCGGCAGCAGGCCCGCGAGGAAGCCGAGCCGTCCGAGCAGCTCTTCCGGGGAAAAGCGGCTGCGCAGGATGCCGCAGTCAAGGTCACGGTCCCGTTTGGAGAGGCGGCGTCCGTCCGGAGCAAGCAGCAGCGGCAGATGGAAAAACCGCGGCGCGGAAAAGCCCAGCAGATGATAGAGGTAGAGCTGCCGGGGCGTTGAATCGAGCAGATCCCCGCCGCGCACAACCTCGGTAACCCCCATGAGCGCGTCATCGACCACCACCGCGAGCTGATAGGCGAACACCCCGTCGGAACGCCGTATGATGAAATCGCCGCAGCTTTTCTCAAGGTTGGCGGCGCAGCTTCCGCGGCAGCCGTCCTCAAAGGAAAAGACTTTGTCCGGAACCCGCAGCCTCCAGGCGGGGGACCGCTGCGCGGCAAGGCGCTCGCGCTCTGGCGCGCTCAGCGAAAGGCAGCGCCGGTTGTAGCGGGGCGTTCCGTCGCTCTGGTGGGGCGCACCGGCGGCATGAAGTTCATCCCGGCTGCAAAAGCAGGGATAAATCAGTTCACGCTCCTGAAGAATCCGGAAAAAATTCTGATAGATTGCACTGCGCTCGCTCTGGCAGTAGGAGGAAAAGCCTCCCACGGGAGAAAGCCCATCACCCGGCCGCGCCGCCTCCTTTTGCACATCGCAGGAGGAACAGGCCCCTGCGGGAGAAAGCCCTCCCTCGTCCCAGTCAAGGCCGAGCCAGAGAAGATCCTCCTCGAGCTGGCGCTCGTATTCCCGGCGGCAGCGGGACGGATCGAGATCCTCGACACGCAGCAGCATCTGCGCATTCTGGCTGCGCGCCGAAAGCCAGGCAATCAGTGCGCAGAACAGGTTCCCGAGGTGCATCCTGCCGCTGGGACTGGGCGCAAATCTCCCGCGCGCTGTTTGTTCCTGCTCCATAACGGCTCCCCCCCTTTTGTCCCTTATCTCTATCTTAAAAAGGGGAGAAGGGATTGTCAAGATGCCGGAAAAACGTATAAAGGCGAAAAACATTTTAAAAATTACGGGGAAGCCGTAAACTTTTTAGCGGCAGAACGGGGTGAAAAATTCACCGGTTTTTTTGCATACAGGGGTTGGAAAAAGGTTCATTTTGAGAAGAATATTCATAATTTGTACAAACCCGTTTCCGTTTTCGACTGAAAAGCGGAGAAAAACTCTTTGATTTCGTGGAAATTCACTGATTTTCGAGATGAATTTGTGAAAAAATGTTAATTTTAACGCCTGAAAAGCTCCAAGACTTGAGCTTTTGAAGAAAAGCTGTTATAATAAAAATCCCAAAGAGCTATGCGTAGAAAAATTTTTTCGCATGGCTATGGTTGGGGTACGCCAATATCCATCGCATGGGAACCGTTTTTTCCGCCGGGGCGGATGAAAGCGGCGGCTTTGTGCGAAGACAGAGAACGAAAAGGAGATGATGCATTGAGCGAGCAGGAAAGCACGTTGACGTCACACCTGACGGCTGCGCCGATCACGCCCGCCGCGGAATCGCCTTCCCCCAAGAAAAACAGAAAAAAGAATTTAGCCGGCCTGCGGGGGCGGCTTTATCGCTTTTGTGCATTCAATGGCCTTGTGCTGATCCGCCGCGGTCGTTGGATCAGACGCCGGCTGCTGGGGCTGCTTACCCTGTGCATCGGCCTACTTTCCGCTTTTGGCGAGCGGATTGTGCGCAGCGTCAAAATTTTTGCCGTACGCAATGGAATTTCGCTCGATATGGGCGCCGAACTGTTTGCGAGCCTGCGGAAGGGAAACGCCGAGGCGCGCGGACAGGGTGCCGCCGCATGGCTGAAATTCTGGATCCGGGTGCTTCTGGCGCTGCTGGCGCAGGGGGTGTCCCGTCTGGTTCGGTCTGTAAACTATCTGGCGCCTCTGGCGGCCGCGGCGGTATTTCTTGCTGCAGTGCAGGTCGTCACACATACGCAGTTCGGCCTGCAGGTTGTTTACAACGGGGAAGAGCTCGGCTGCATCGCCGACGAATCGGTCTTCACCAATGCGGAAAAGCAGATGTTGGGGCGTATTGTCTTTGAAGACTATATCAAGCCGGACAATGCGGTTCCGGAGTTCACCATCGCGGCGCTGCGCCGCAAGAACCTGCTTTCCGAGGATGAGCTCACCGATGCGCTGATCCGTGCTTCGGGCAACGAGCTGACCGAAGCGACCGGCCTTTATGTCGAAGACAAGTTCTTCGGCGCGGTGGAGGACCGCACACGTCTTTTAAAGCTTCTGGACAATATCAAGGACCAGTACCGTTCGGAGGAGTATGACCCCACCGAAACGGTTGAGTTTGTCAAGGAAGTGGAGGCACGCGACGGCCTTTATCCGGTCAGCTCGGTCATCTCACTCTCCGAGATGGGCCGCGAGGTGACCCGCGAGGAACAGCAGCAGCGTGTTTACACCGCGGTACAGGGCGACGCGCCGATCATCATCGCGCAGAAAAACGGGATCCCCTATTCCCAGCTGAAAGCCCTCAATCCCGACATCGAGCAGTCCCTGCTGGTCGGACAGGAGGTGCTCGTCTCCAAAGCGGTTCCGGCCCTTGAGGTCAAGGTGGTACGGGAGGTCGTGGAGGAGGTCGAGACAAACTTCAAGATTGAGCAGATTCAGGATACCGACCAGTTCCAGGGATATGTCAAGGTGATGCAGAAGGGCGAAAAGGGCCTGACAAAAGTAACCAGCCGGGTCAGCTATATCGACGGCGTTGAGGTGGACCGCGAGGAGATTGACAGCGAAGTAATTTCCGAGCCGATCACCGAGAAGGTCATCGTGGGCGGCAAGCGGCCGCTTGACAAAATTCCTTCCGGCGGGACGGCGAGCGGGAACTTTATCTGGCCGGCGGCCGGCGGCTATGTCAGCTGCGGCTTCTATGGCTACTGGGGACACACCGGCATGGATATCGCCTGCAATTACGGCACGCCGGTTTATGCCGCGGCATCCGGTACGGTGACCAAGGCGGTCTATAATACGACCGGCTACGGCTATCATATCATTATCAGCCATGGCGGTGGGGTGGAAACCCTCTACGGCCACAACTCCAAGCTGTATGTCAAAGCCGGAGACTGGGTCGAACAGGGACAGTTGATCGCAGCGGTCGGACGTACCGGACGCGCGTCAGGCAATCATGTCCACTTTGAGATCCGGGTTAACGGCAGGTATATGAATCCCGCCAATTATATCGGCACCGTCAGCCCTTACTAGGTGCTGGCAGCGTGACGGCAATGTGAGAAAAATTTACCGTCCTTTCAAGGACGGTAAATTTTTTTATAAAAAGCCGGAAAAACTTTCCCTGTATGGTTGAATTAACAAAAAAGTTTCGCTATAATTGATTTTGTCAATACTTTTTAATTTTTATGTTAGGAGATTGAGAGATGTCGAGCAGAATGCATTGGACAAAGAAGATGGTGGCACTCATTTTCGCGGCGCTGTTTATTCTCAGCCCTGTGACCTCTTTCGCTTCCGCGGGTGGAATCACTGGGGAAGCGAACATCAGTGCGGTTTACGATCCCGCTATCATGAACGGCAGCGGGAAGGTCAATATCGCCACTCATAAGGCGGTCAACGGGGATGTGAAGGGCTGGCTGAGGATTCCCGGTACCAATATCAACTATCCGGTGCTTTACGACAATCGCATCATCGACCAGGGCAACGGCGTCAAGACCCATTATTACATCAATCGTGACCTTTATAAGCAGGTCAGCCGCGACGGCGTTATCTATGCCCCTCCCGGAACCCGCTTCGGCAAATCGACGGAACTTTCCCGCAATACCGTTCTGTTCGGACACAACTGGACCAACTACACCACCGTTCCGGTTGTTGACCGCGACAGCGATGTGATGTTTGCCCAGCTCGCATCCTTCCATTACCTCAACTTTGCCAAGAGCCATCCTTACGTCTACTACTCCACCGAAGATGCTGAGATGACCTGGGTGATCTTTGCAGCGTTCTATACCGATGTCAAATTCAACTACATCACCCCCGATATGGATGATGAGATGTTCGCGGCCGTTGTCAACGGCGCCAAGAGCCGCAGCCGCCACAATTACGATGTCGAGGTGGCATACAGCGACAAGATCCTGACCATGTCTACCTGCACCAGAATGTATGGCCCGAGCGCGAACCAGAGGTTCGTCGTGATGGCCCGCATGATGCGTCCGGGCGAGAGTGTTCAGAACGCCGTCAAGATCGAGTCAAACCCCAACCCTGTGCTCCCGCAGCTCTATTGAGAAGATGCCAGAAGGGCGTCCGGCAAACTGCCGGACGCCCTTCTCTGTTTACAATAAAAGCAGCCCCATTTGGTGGGCCGCCCGCAGGAATGCGGCAGGCAAGCCGCTTCACTGCGCCTTGAGGCGCGGCCGCTATCAGGCCATTAGGGTACCGGTGCAGGCCGCCCGTTATACGGGTGGTCCTGACTTACGCCAGCCGGATGATCTGATCCGCCAGCGCACATGCGGTTTCCTCGCTGTGAGTTGCCAGAAAGACTGTTTTTCCGCGGCTTTGTTCCCGGAGAAGATCCTCCGCCTGCCTGCGGGTCTCTCCGTCGAGACCGGTAAAGGGTTCATCCAGAAAAAGCAGCTCATAGTCCGCGAGCAGTGCCCGTGCGAGAGCAATCCGGCGCTGCATTCCGCCGCTCAGCGTGCGGACGGGACGGCGGAGAAATCCCTTCAGCCCAAGGGAGGCCAGCGCCGCTTCGAGCGTCCGGTCCTCCGCGCGGGGGGCGGACAGCCGCAGATTGGCGCGGACGCTGAGGTTTTCACAGAGCCGGTTTTCCTGAAATACGGCGCTTTTTTTTCTTTCCGCAAAGCCGGAGAGCAACCCGGAATCGGGCAACAGCAGCCCCATCATGACCCGCAGCAGGGTGGTTTTTCCGCAGCCGGAGGGCCCCATGATGCAGATGCAGCTTCCGGCCGGAACCGACAGGCAGAAACGGTCGAGGACAGCGGCCTTCCCAAAGCGGACGGTCAGATTTTCGATGGAAAGCGTTTCGATGGGACTCACATCCTTTCGATTGCCCGCATGGCCGAGTCGAGCAGCGCGAGGAAAATCCGTCCGAACAAGAGGCTCATCAGGATAATCACGACGGTCCAGGCGAAAAGTCCGGGGATATCATAGTAGATTTTCGACTCGTAAAGCCGCTCCCCGATCGAGCCAGCCGGGATACCGATCACCTCGGCGGCGACGCCGGCTTTCCAGCAGAGGCCGAGGGCCAGCCCGCAGCCCGAGCGCAGGAACGGAAGAACCTGTGAGAGATAAATACAGCGCAGACGGCCGAGCCTCCCCACTCCAAACAGATCGGCCATCTCCAGCAGAAGGGGGTCGGTCGCAGAAATGCCGGCGAGCAGATTGGTGTAGATGACTGGCAGCGCCATCAGAAAAGCGATCACCACCGAAAGATTGCGGGAAGGCACCCAGGTCAGCAGCAGAATGGTAAAGGAGGCGACCGGAGAGGCCTTGATCAGCGCCATTGCAGGTGACAGGAATTCCTTCACCGCCCGAAAGCGCGCGCTCAAAGCGGCTGAGGACGCGCCGCACAGAAGCCCCAGCAGAAAACCGGCCGCGATCCGGACAAAGGAAAAAAGAACGGCGGTCCAAAGCTCAGCGGTCACGAGCAGGGCGCAGAACCGCCGAAAAACCACGAGCGGAGCGGGCAGAAGAATCTCCGCATCGAGCCGCAGGCTCAGCATCTGCCAAAGAAGCAGCCAGACCGCGAGAGAAAGCAGCACAGGCGCAGAACGGCGGTAAAATTTTTGCATCGTGCCCCTCCTCTCCGGTCAAATGACAGGGCTATTGTAACACAAAGTCTCGCGGCGGGCAACCTGACGGCCGATTGAAACGGCGCGAACGGAAGGATGTTCAGCGGCGGACGCTCTCCTTGTCGCGGATAGCCGACAGGACGGCGAGCAGCACCGCGCTGCAGAGCCAGACGGAACGGATTCCGAACAGCCCGGTCAGCAGCGCCCCGGCCATGCCGCCTGCGCAGAACAGCCCGATGATCGCAAAATAGCGCAGCGCGCTTTCGAGGGCATGGCGGTCGCGGGAGAACAGATAGCTGCAAAAACTTTCCGCCGCGCTGCGAAGATTTCCGGTGCACATGGTGGTGGCATAAGGGAGGCCATGCATCCGGCGGAAGGTATTAACCTGCAGCGAGCAGATCAGCGAAACAGTGGTGTTGACGAGCGCGTGCGGAACCGAAACGGGGACCAAGCCGATCACCAGTACCAGCGCCGCTTCCAGCAGGAGAATGATCTGCATCCAGTGCAGGCCGCTCTTGTGGGGGAAGACGGCCTTAATCCATTCAGAAATCAAAACTCCCAGAAAAAAGGCACAGATCGGCAGAAGATAATAAGCGGCGGCTTTGGCGTCGCCGCGCGCGGTGGCCAGCGACATCAGAACGATGTTGCCGGTTTGTGCATTTGCAAAAACGCCGCCGCGAGTCAGATAGGTATAGGCGTCAAAAAAGCCGCCCGCAAAGGCCAGCGCAAGGCCGACGGCGAGCTGTTCGTGGCGCGGAATCGCGCTGCCGGAACGCAGAGAAGAGGGCATGGTACCACCTCGCTTTCAGGATTCCCGTTTATTATAGACAACCGTGCGAAAAATGCAAGTCTCTCCTTCTTTTTGCGGCTTCAAAAATTTGCTGGGATATTTGACATTCCTACGGAAAAAATGTAAAATATATAATAATTGTGCTGTTGCATCCGGCAGCCGGCTTATCGCTGAGACTGCGGGGTGTCTGTGCTTGTTTTGACAAACTTTATCAATCGAAATAATCCCCCGCAAACCGGCGGTCGGGTGCTTAAATCTGCTTTTCAAGAGAGATACTAGACAGGAAGAACAATCGAAAGGAGGGCGCGCCTTGGAGAAATTTATCATCAGGGGAAATGCACCCTTACATGGAGAAATCACCGTCAGCGGTGCAAAGAATGCCGCTGTTGCGATTATTCCCGCCACGATTCTGGCAAAAGGCCGCTGTGTGATCGAGAACGTCCCCGATATCAGCGATGTGGCAATCCTGCTCGAAATTTTGGAGCATCTGGGGGCAAAGACCCGCAGGCTCGAACGCAATACCCTCGAGATTGATACCTCTGCCGTTGACTGCAACGAAGTGCCTTACGAATTTGCCCGTGCAATGCGTGCCTCCTACTATTTTCTGGGTGCGCTGCTCGGGCGCTGCTTTGAAGCAAACGTTTCGATGCCGGGCGGCTGCAACTTCGGTGTGCGTCCGATCGATCAGCATCTCAAAGGCTTTACCGCCCTCGGCGCCGAGGTCGTGGTGGACGGCGGCATGATCCGGGCTTCTTCAAACCGGCTGGTGGGAAGCCACATCCACTTTGATGTGGTGAGCGTCGGCGCGACGGTCAACGTGATGATGGCGGCGGTGCGGGCGCATGGCATTACCATTATGGAGAATGTCGCCAAGGAGCCTCATATCGTCGATCTTGCCAACTTTCTCAATTCGATGGGGGCCGACGTCCGGGGCGCGGGCACCGACGTGATCAAGATTCATGGGGTTGACCTGCTGCGCCCAAGCTCCTATTCGATCATCCCTGATCAGATTGAGGCGGGAACCTACATGGCCCTTGCTGCGGCCTGCGGCGGGAACCTTTTGATTAAAAACGTGATTCCCAAGCATCTGGAGTCGATCACCGACAAGCTGGTGGCGGCGGGAGCGGAGGTTACCGAGTATGACGATTCGATCCGTGTGGCCGGAAGCCCGGTCATCAACCGTGTCAACGTCAAAACGATGCCTCATCCGGGATTCCCGACCGACATGCAGCCGCAGATTACAGCGCTGCTCTGCCGCGCAGGCGGAACGAGCATCGTCACCGAGGGAGTCTGGGAAGGCGGACGCTTTAAGTATATCGATGAACTCAAGCGGATGGGCGCCAATATTTCAGTTGACGGCAAGATGGCGGTGATCGAAGGGGTGCCGAAGCTTACCGGGGCTCGGGTGCGCGCCACCGATCTGCGCGCAGGCGCGGCGCTGGTGATTGCGGGGCTTTGCGCCGAAGGGGTTACCGAGATCGAGAATATTGAATTTATCGAGCGCGGATATGAGTGTATTGTAGAAAAGCTGCGCGGAGTCGGCGCTGATATTCAGAAGGTGCTGGTACCGGATGTCGAGGCGGTCCGCCCGGCGCAGTGACATCGAAGCAGGAACCGGAGGTGCTGCAGAATGCAGGGGACTGTGTTCTGCGGCACCCCCTTTTCATTGAGGAGGAATCGGATGGCACGATTTTGTGTGCTGGCAAGCTCGAGCGCCGGCAACAGCACTTACATATCCTGCGGGGAGGGCGCGCTGCTTGTCGATGCGGGAATCAGCTGCCGAAGAATTTCCAGAAGCCTTGCGGATCTGGGGGAGGAGCTCGGCAAAATCGCTGGAATCCTCCTGACCCATGAGCACGCTGATCATGTCAAGGGGCTCAGGATCCTGACAAAAAACACCGGTGCGCCGGTTTATGCCACTGCGCCGGTGCTGCGCTATCTTGAGGAGAACGCACTTGTCGATCCCCGGTCCAAGCTGGTTGAGGTGGGGCCGCGTCCCTTTGCCGCCGCGGGGATAGAGGTGAGCGCCTATGCTACGCCGCATGACAGCGTGGGAAGCGTCGGCTACCGCTTCCTGCTGCCGGGAGGACAGAAAATTGCGGTGGCCACCGATCTGGGACAGGTGACCGGCGAAGTATACGACGGCGTGCGCGGCTGCGATCTTGCGCTGCTCGAGGCAAACTACGACCCCGAGCTTCTGCGGATGGGCCGTTACCCTTACTTTCTCAAACGCAGGATCAGCGGAAATGACGGCCACCTGGCCAACCCAAGCTGTGCGGAATTTGCCTGCGGGCTGCTCGAGAGCGGGACGACCCGGCTGATTCTCGGACATCTTTCGCGGGAGAACAACTGTCCTGCCCTCGCCGAACAGACGGTGGATGACGCTCTGAGACGGGCAGGGGCGCGGCGGGGAATCGACTATGAGCTTTCGGTGGCCCCCTATGATGAACCGGGAAGGCTGGTGCGGCTCTGATGAGGAATATCCAGATCGTCGCGGTGGGCAGGCTCAAGGAGCACTATCTCACCGACGGATGCGCCGAATACTGCAAGCGGCTTTCCGCTTTCGGAAAGGTCAGAATCACCGAGCTGGAGGAGGCCCGGCTTCCCGAGCAGCCTTCCGAGGCGCAGATTCGGGCGGCTCTCGAAGCAGAGGGAGAACGAATCATTGAAAAGGCCGCAGGAAGCTGCCTGATTGCGCTGTGCGTCGAAGGAAAGCTGCTTTCCTCCGAAGAACTGGCCAGAACTCTCGATCAGCTTGAGGTGCGGGGAACCAGCGCATTCACCTTCGTCATCGGGAGCTCCTTCGGGCTTTGCGATGCGGTAAAAAAGGCCGCGGCGCTGCGCCTCTCCTTTTCCCGGATGACCTTCCCGCATCAGCTGATGCGGCTGATGCTCTGCGAACAGCTCTACCGCGCCTGCTCCATTTCAGCGGGCGGGCGCTATCATAAATAGGTCCGCCGGATTTTGGACGACCCGCCAAGGGGGACGGATGCCGCATGCCGAGGCCCCGGTTGTGTGGAAAGTTTCTGATCAAACTTTATTCGGAGAGCAAAGACCCGGCATAGGGCCGGACCTTTGCGGAACTTTTAATCAGAAAAATTTTCCGCATATTCGCAAACGCTGTGCACTTTGCAGTTTTTTCGATGCACCTGCGAAGAAGGATGACTTTTGCAGAATTTTAATCAGAAAAATTTTCTGCATATTCGCAAACGCTGTGCACTTTGCAGTTTTTTCGATGCACCAGCAGAGAAGGACGACTTTTACGCCAATAAGGAGGATTTTCTCATATGGATCTGATCAAACAGCTCGCGGAGGAACTTTCGCTGCGCCCCACACAGGTCGAGGCGGCGGTCAAGCTGCTCGACGAGGGCAATACGGTGCCGTTTATCGCTCGCTACCGCAAAGAGGCGACCGGCTCGCTCGACGACAACGCACTGCGCGACCTCGAGGACCGATTAAACTACCTGCGAAATCTTGACAAGCGGCGGGGGGAGATCCGTTCCTCCATTGAGGAGCAGGGGGCGCTGACTGGGGAGCTTGACGCCGCGATCGGGGCTGCCGGAACTCTCGCCGCGCTTGAGGACCTCTACATGCCCTATAAGAAAAAGCGGGCGACCCGCGCTTCGAAAGCCAAGGAAAAAGGCCTTGAGCCGCTGGCGCTGCGTTTCCTTGAGCAGACCGGCGCCGCGCTGCCCGAGGCGCTCGCAGCCCCCTTTGTCGATCCCGAGAAGGGGGTTTCCACAGCGGAAGAGGCGATCGCGGGTGCATCGGACATCATCGCGGAGCGGATTTCAGATGATGCGGCGGTGCGTGGGCGGCTGCGCGAATGGCTGCGCCGCACCGGCGTCATCCGCTCGACGAGCGATCAGACCGAGCCGGGCGTCTACTCGATGTATTACGACTTTGCCGAGGCGGTCTGCAAAATTGCAGGGTATCGTGTGCTGGCGCTTGACCGCGGCGAGCGGGAAGACATCCTGAAGGTTTCGGTGGAGTGCGACGACGAAGCGGCGCTGGCCGAAATCGGAAAGCTGGTGCTCAAACGGGGCTTTTCCCCATCGATTCAGATAGTGAAAGCGGCGGCGGCCGACAGCTGGTCGCGGCTGCTCTTTCCCTCGCTGGAGAGGGAGCTGCGTTCCTCTCTCTCGGAGAACGCGGCCGAACAGGCCATCAAGGTTTTTGCTCTGAACCTCAAGCCGCTTCTGATGCAGCCGCCGCTCAAGGGAAAGACGGTGCTCGGACTGGATCCGGCCTACCGCACCGGTTGCAAGATCGCGGTGGTCGATCCCACCGGACGGGTACTCGACACCACTGTGGTTTATCCCACTCCGCCGCAGAAAAAAACCGAGGAGGCGGCACAGAAGCTGCGCGTTCTGATCAAAAAGCACGCCGTCTCGGCCATTGCCATCGGAAACGGTACCGCTTCCAAAGAATCGGAAATCTTTGTGGCCGAGCTGATCAGGACGCTGGATGTCCCGGTTTCCTACATGGTGGTCAGCGAGGCGGGGGCGAGTGTCTACTCCGCCTCCAAGCTTGCGGCAGAGGAATTCCCACAGTATGACGTATCGCTTCGCTCGGCGGTTTCGATCGCCCGGCGCCTTCAGGACCCGCTGGCGGAACTGGTCAAGATCGATCCCAAGGCGATCGGGGTCGGGCAGTACCAGCACGATATGCCGAAAAACCGCCTCGACACCGCCCTGGGCGGCGTGGTCGAGGATTGCGTCAATACGGTGGGGGTTGATGCCAACACCGCTTCCTTTTCGCTGCTTTCCTATGTCGCCGGGATAGGGCCGGCGCTCGCTAAAAACATCGTCGCCTACCGCGAGCAGAACGGGCATTTCACCTCCCGCAAGGCGCTGATGGAGGTGCCGAAGCTCGGAAAAAAGGCGTTTGAGCAGGCCGCCGGCTTCCTGCGGGTGCCGGAAAGCGACAATCCGCTCGATAACACCGCCGTCCACCCCGAGAGCTATGCAGCCTCCAAAAAGCTGCTGGCTCTCTGCGGCTTCAAGTCCGGCGCACTGCGGGAAGGGGGACTTACCCAGCTTCCGGCACGTGTCTCCGAGCTGGGGGAGGAGAAGGTGGCGCAGGAGCTGGAAGTGGGTCTGCCTACTTTGCGCGATATGATCGCGGAGCTGCTCAAACCCGGGCGCGATCCCCGTGATGAGCTGCCGCCTCCCATGCTGCGCAGCGACCTGCTCGAGCTTTCCGATCTTAAGCCGGATATGGTCCTCGACGGAACGGTGCGCAACGTTGTGGATTTCGGCGCGTTTATCGATATCGGGGTGCATCAGGACGGCCTGGTGCATATCTCTCGGCTCTGCGATCGCTTTATCCGTCATCCCAGCGAGGTGGTTCGGGTTGGCGATGTGGTTAAGGTCAGGGTGCTGGAAGTTGATCAGAAGCGCAAGCGTATTTCGCTGACCATGCGCGATCTCTGAAAGCCTGCCGGAATTTTATTGGTAATTTATTGACACAAAGCGTTAAAGTGGTGTAGGATAAAAGGCAAGCGGGCTGCCCCGTGTCCGGGGCAGCCCTTTTGAGCGAACGAGGAGGAAACACCGATGAAGAAGCCTTACTGGAATCCGATGGAGACTGCCCCGCTGCACGAGATACGTGCGATGCAGTCGCTGGGGCTTTCACGCACTGTGAGACGGGTTTATGAGAACGTCCCATTTTATCACAAAAAGTTTGACGAGATGGGAATCCGTCCGGATGACATCCGCAGCGTCGATGATTTGGCTAAGCTGCCATTTACTTATAAGCAGGACCTGCGCGACAACTATCCCTATGGGCTCTTTGCAGCACCGATGGATGAAGTGGTGCGGATTCATGCCTCCTCCGGGACCACCGGGAAACAGACGGTGGTTGGATATACCCAGCACGACCTCGACATGTGGGCGGAGTGCGCCGCCCGCGCCCTGACGGCAGCGGGCGCTGATTCCAGTGATTTTGTGCATGTCTCCTATGGCTATGGGCTGTTTACCGGCGGACTCGGCCTGCATGATGGCGCGGGAAAAATCGGCGCTTCGGTGATTCCGGCCTCTACCGGCAACACCAAACGCCAGCTTCAGATCTTCCGGGACTTTCATTCGACGGTGCTCTGCTGCACCCCCTCTTATGCGCTGTTTCTCGGTGAGGCGCTGCGCGATGCGGGGATTCCGCTTTCTGAAATTTCGCTGAAATACGGCGTGTTCGGTGCTGAGCCATGGACCGAGGAGATGCGCCGCCGCATCGAAGAGCTGCTCGGCATCAAAGCGCATGACATCTACGGCCTTTCGGAGATCATGGGCCCCGGTGTTTCCTACGAATGCGGCGCGCAGAAGGGGATGCACATCAACGAGGACTTTTTCATCGCCGAGATCATTGACCCGGACACCGGCGAGGTGCTTCCCGAAGGCTCAACCGGCGAGCTGGTTTTTACCACCATCGCGAAAGAGGCGCTGCCGCTCATCCGTTACCGCACCCGCGATATCACCTCGCTGACCCGCGAGCCCTGCTCCTGCGGGCGCACCTTTGTGAAGATGAACAAGATCATGGGACGCAGTGACGATATGCTGATCATCCGCGGGGTCAATGTGTTTCCGTCTCAGATTGAGTCGGTACTGCTCGATCTCGGAATGCCGCCTCATTACCTGCTGGTGGTGGACCGCAAGGGCACCCTTGATACCCTGGAGGTATTGGTGGAGATGGACAGCTCGATGGAATTTGACGCAGTTCGCCTGATCGAGCAGAAGGAGAAGGAAATCCGCCGGGCGGTTGAATCGACGATCGGAATTGCTGCGAAAATCACCCTGGTTTCACCGAATACCATCGAACGCAGCGAAGGGAAAGCCAAGCGGGTTGACGACCGCCGCAAGCTGGTATAAGGAGAAAAATATGACTGTAACGCAGATTTCGATTTTTGTGGAGAACCGCCCCGGCAGGCTCGCTGCCGTCACCCGCGTACTGGGAGAGGCGGATGTGGATATTCAGGCGCTTTCGATCGCCGATACCTCCGAATTTGGAGTGCTGCGGCTGATTGTCAATGCAACAGACCTCGCTGCTCAGGTGCTGCGGGACGCGGGCTTCCGGGTGACCCTGACCAAAGTGCTGGCCGTTTCGGTCGGGAACCGTCCCGGTGGGCTCGCCAAGGCGTTGACCGCTCTCGGCGAAGAAGTGATGGTGGAATACTGTTACGCTTTTATTGGCCGCGATCCCAAGAGCGCCTACGTCATCCTGCGGGTGGATGACAATGCCAAGGCGGAGGCTCTGCTGCGCCCGGCAGGTTTCGCAGTACTGGGCGCCGACGACATTTTTTGAGCCGGGGTTGCACTGAAAAAGCCATGCGAGGTTTTCGTAACAAGCCAGCGCCCTTTTAGGCGCTGGCTTGTTTTGTGATCAAGGCAATCACCGATTCTGCCGGCGGCAGTGAAAAAGCTTTCGCTTCAAGCAATGAGTGCAACGAAATAACAAATCGTTGAGAAACAGAAGGGCCAATCAGAGAGCATTCCTGCTTTCGCAGCTGCAGTGCATGTGATGCATGCAAAAAATGTTCAGAGTCTCTTGAGGGGCAGGCTGGTAAGATGCACTTTTGGGCCGGTGCAAACCACGCGTGGTTTTGATTTGAACGTACCGCTCTTCTCAGGCACGAATAGGTTTGTACGCTGCTTTGGGGTGCTGTCAACAGATTCTTTATCTTATCCGCTTTGGCAGGTACTGCGGAAAGATATCCGACAAAGCAGGGAGAAAAACCATCGAGCATTCCAGAAGAAGGAACAGTCCCAGGCTGTGCGAACAGCACAGCCTGGGACTGTTCCTTCCCCGCATCAGGGGACTTTTGCCGCTGCCCGTTTTACCGGACGGTTCAGAGCAACCCAGCGGTTTTTGGACAAAAAACGGATTTGAAGTTTGCCCAGGCTGCCGGAGGTGCAACGCGCCCATTCGGGACATACATCGAACCTTTGCCCGCACTTGTCTATTTCGCGTCAGATTCGGAGCAGAGGTCCAGCACAATCTTTGCAACGGCCTGCGCCGCAAGAGGAATCACCTGCTCGTCAAAGTCGAAGAAACCATTGTGATGCGGCGCCTTGATGGGAGAACCGAAGACCATTTCGGTCGCCTTGCCGCCTTTGGACTGCACGCGGGACATCATGGTGGTAAAATCTTCGCCGCCCCCAAAATCGAAATTCTCTTCGATGCGGGAGATGCCCTTCACCGTTTTCAGAGAACGGATGACACGCCCGACCAGCTCGGGGTCACAGACGGCACCGCCGGCCGCGCCCATGAAACGGCTTTCATATCCGCATTCATACATCGCCGCAGCGGATTTGCAGATCCGCTCGGCTGCGGCGTACATATACTCGTTGATTTCGGTGGTAAGGCCGCGTGTTTCCAGCGTCATCACCGCTTCTTCGGGGATGACGTTGCGTCCGGTTCCGCCATGCAGGGTGCCGATATTGACGCGGCTGCTGCCGCCGCTGTGACGGGGAATTGCCAGCAGATTGAGAACCGCGGTGGAGGCTGCGGCCAATGCATTGTGTCCTGTTTCAGGGCTTGCCCCCGCGTGGGCGGCACGGCCTTTGAAGGTGACATCAAACTTGGTGCTTGCCAGGAATCCCCGGCTGGAGGCCGCCACCGCGCCGAGTTCATTGAGCTTCAGTCCGATATGTCCGCCGAAAATCCAGTCAACTCCATCGAGTACACCGGAGTTGGCAATGGAGGCAGCACCGCGCAGCCCTTCCTCGGCGGGCTGGAAAATAATCCGTACGGTGCCGTGAATCTGATCGCGATAGGGCAGCAGAAGCCGGATCGCTCCGATTCCGATCGCCGCATGGCCGTCATGTCCGCAGGCGTGCATCAGGTTGGGATGCAGAGATTGAAAGCCCTCCCGCACCGGAAAATGTCCGACGTCCTGTGTCTCGCCGACATCGTTGCAGTCGATATCCATGCGGAAAGCGACGACAGGACCGGGATGGGCGCCTTCAATTTCAGCGACACATCCGGTGAAGCCGCCCTTCATTTTCGAGAGCAAATCCTCACGTCCGCATTCCTGCAGCGCACGTTGGTAACAGTCACGATCGTATTTTTTATCCGGCAGGCCGTACATTGTGACGCGGTGATGGATTTCCTCACCGAAGCGGACCGGGACACCCAAAGCTTCAAGCTCTTCCAGCAGCCGGACTGTTGTACGATATTCGGTCCAGCCCGACTCAGGATAACGGTGGAGATCGCGCCGCAGCGATACGAGTTCCTTGGTCAGCGCTTCAAGATTGACTCTGTCAAAGACAAATTTCACCTGTGCAGCCTCCTTTTCAATAAACCGATGCTGCCATCGGCGGCATCGCGGACACCGCGGTCCTGATTTGGCCCGCGCTTTGATCTTTCGTCTATTATAGCGGAAAAATTTCCCGTTCGCAATGATAAATTGGGATATCCTGCTGAAAAAAGAGCGGCGCACAAGGACCGGAAATTTTCATCCGGGCTGTGTGCACCGCTCTCGGTGGAAATGCGATTACTTCTTGCTGCTGTACTGATTGTTCGAAGACTGGTTCGAGGTCTTCTGGTTGGAAGACTGATTCGAAGACTGGTTCGAGGTCTTCTGGTTGGAAGACTGGTTCGAAGACTGGTTCGAGGTCTTCTGGTTGGAAGACTGGTTCGAAGACTGGTTCGAGGTCTTCTGGTTGCTGGTCTGGTTCATGGAATTTTTGTTGTTCATTGCATTCACCTCCCTTGCGCCTTTAGTATTCGAAAGGAAAACGAAAATTATTCGAAAAAATTTGAGCTGATTTCTGTATGGACCGCAGTGGGGATATCGGAAGATTTTACCTTTTTATATAGAATAATCTGTGAAATTTATTTATTATGTTCGATGATACAATATATCAGGTCTGATATTTCGGCAGATTATCCTATTGCATTTAGCATACCATTGTGGTATGATAAATGCAAAGCATAAGTTCCATACATTTTCTGAGGTATTGAAATCAATTTAATCATATTTAGGAGGAAAAAATGATGAAAAAATTTGTTTGCACCATCTGCGGCTATATCCACGAAGGCGACAGCGCCCCCGAGTTCTGCCCGCAATGTAAGGCTCCTGCCTCCAAGTTCGAGGAAATGAAGGAGACCGCCGTTGTTTACGCTGACGAGCACCGCATTGGTGTCGCCAAAGATTGCGACCCCCGTATTGTTGAGGGACTGCGCGCCAACTTCACCGGTGAGTGCACCGAGGTCGGCATGTACCTTGCAATGAGCCGTCAGGCTGACCGCGAAGGCTATCCTGAAATTGCCGAAGCTTTCAAGAGATATGCGCTGGAAGAGGCGGAGCATGCCGCCAAGTTTGCCGAACTGCTCGGCGAGGTTGTCTGGGCTGACACCAAGAAGAACGTTGAGATGCGCGCCGCTGCGGAGCATGGCGCCTGCGCGGGTAAAAAAGAGCTTGCTACCCTTGCCAAGCAGCTCAATCTCGATGCTATTCACGATACCGTCCATGAGATGTGCAAGGATGAGGCCCGGCATGGCTGTGGTTTCCAGGGCCTCCTTAAGAGATATTTTGCCTAATCCCTTTGCCATTCTCATCTTCTTTCATTCCTTTCAAACAGTCCCGCCGCAAACATGCGGTGGGACTGTTTTCGCGCGATATGCCTATTGGAATCGGGTGCTTGAGGACGGCTCCCTTTTCTGCGGCGGGGCGCTTTTTATGCGGTGCGCAGATTGGAGATCCTACAAAATCCGGCCTGCTTCCATTCGAAACAGGCGGTCTCCAATACGCTGTGCCTGGGCGGGCTGATGGGTGACCAGCAGCATTGTTACCGAACCCTTCAAGGCGGTCAGAAGCTCCTCAATCCGCAGGGTTGAGAGGGGGTCGAGGGCGGAGGTGGGCTCGTCGAGAAGAAGCGCCTCCGGGCGGACCGCCAGAGCGCGCGCGATGCAGAGCCGCTGCTGCTGCCCGCCCGAAAGACGGCGTGCATCGCTCGTCAAACGGTCCTTGACCTCGTCAAACAGCGCCGCGCGGGTCAGGGCTTCCTCGATTCTGACATCCAGATCTCTGCGGGTAAGCCGTTCCTGAAGGCGGATGCCGTAGGCGATGTTTTCGCCGATGCTCATTGGGAAAGGCGACGGAGCTTGAAAGACCATCCCCACTCTCCGACGGAGGGCGGCCAGCTCCCAGACACCCATCGGCCGCAGAATTTCTTCTCCATCCATGTGGATGCTCCCCTCCGTTTCGAAAAGATGCTCCTCGGCGTCAAGACGGTTGAGCATCCGCAGAAGGGTGGATTTTCCGCAGCCCGAGGGCCCCATCAACACCGTCGCCCGGCCCGGCGCCGCTTCCAGAGAGACGCGGTCGAGCAGCGTCCGGCCCGCGCGGCGGACCGTCAGACCTTTAACTGTTATCCTGATTGGCATCCTGTTTCCCTCCAAGCATCCGCGCCGCCCTTCCCAGCAGCAGAAGAAGCAGAAGAAGCACCAATGCCGCCGCAAAGGCCGCATCGTTTTCCCCCTCCAGCAGTGCCTGATAGATTCCCACCGCAAGAGTTGCGCCAGAGGAAAGCAGATAATTCCCCCATCCCCGGGGATCAAGCGGTGGTGCAGCGTTTCCGATTCCCGAGGTCAGGAGCAGAGCGGCCGACTCCCCGGCGACACGGGCGGCGCAGAGCAGAGCTGCGGAAGCCAGGCCCCGCCGCGCCGCCGGCAGGATGATTCCGCAGTAGCATTCCGCTTCGGTCGCGCCGAGGGCACGGGCCGACGGGAGACAGCTGTGTGCCAGCCCTTCCATCGCGCGGCAGGCAGTTTTGGCTGCTGTGGGCAGAAGCAGCAGAGCGGCGGTCAGCACTCCGGAGAGAATCGAATAGCGCAGTCCGAGCCGCTGGGAGAAGGCGAGCAGTCCGAAGAGGCCATAGACAGCGGTGGGGACTGACGAAAGCGAGCCGAGAGCGGCTGAAAGAATCCCGGCGGCGGGGGAATCTCCGGCGCGCAGCAGCAGTACCGCGCACCCGAAGCCGATTGGGAGCGCGGCCGACAGCGAGAGCAGGCAGAGCACTGCGGTATTGAGAATCTGCGGTAAAAGTCCCGTCCGGCCATAAAGGACGCTCGGCATCCGCAGCAGCATGCCGGGATCGAAGCCGCGCAGCCCCCCTGCCGCCGCGGCAATCAGCACTGCGCCGATCAACAGTAAAGAAAATGAAAACCCGGTGGCGAGAACCGCACGCCCGAGCCATTCCCGAAGCCGCATTGGACTTCCTCCCATCATTTTTTGTCCCGGGCGGACCCTCCGGGCAGAAGTGCGACGAACAGCAGAAGCAGCGCTGCCGCAAAAAGGGCACTGCGGTGAATCCCGGAAGCATAGCCCATCTCAAGGATCATCCCGGAGGCCAGCGTCCTTGTCCCGCTGAACAGAGACGGAAAGCGGGCCACGTTTCCCGAGACAAGCAGTACGGCGATCCCCTCGGCTGCGGCCCGCCGGATGCCTCCCAGTCCCGCCGTAGTAATTTTAACGCCTGCCGCGGGAAGCTGTGCGCGAAACACCGTCTGCATCGGGGTGGCACCCAGCGCGCGGGAGCTCGGGCCAACCTGTTTTTCCGCTTCTCTGAGGTCGCCGAGCAGGGCTAGGGTCAGCTCGGGCAGCATCATTGCCGCCAGCACCAGAATGGCCGCCAGCAGCGTTGCGCCGCCGCTTGCGGCCATTTTGGCCGGAAACATCCGGGAAAGAGCGGGCAGCAGCGTCATGAGGCCGACCAGCCCGAAGAGCACCGAGGGCAGGCCGGACATCAGCTCCAGAAGCCCGACAAAGGCTGGCCGAAGCCATCGGGGCAGCAGATTTTGCGCGAAGGCCGCCGAGAACAGAGCGACCGGAAGGCCCAGCAGGACAGCACCGATGGAGACGGCAATAGTGGCGCAGAACATCGCCAGAAGTCCGAACCGCCCCAGCGAAGGCTCCCACACGGGGGAGAGCAGCATCTGTGTCAGCCCCTGATCGCGCAGTGCGGGGAAGGCTCCCGCCAGCAGGAAAAGAAACATCGCGCCAAGAGCGGCTGTTCCCAGTCCGCCGCAGAGCGCGACGCCGGATGAGAAGATGTGGTTCCTGATCCTCCGCCGCAGCGCCGGGCTCATCCTGAACCCTCCCCGTCAATGCCGATGATGCCGAGCGACCGGATCAGGGCCTGGCCCTCACTGCTCCGACAGAAAGAGAGAAAGTCCAGCGTTTCGGAACGGGTTTCCCCGCGGCGGGTGCAAAGAAACAGGCGGCGGGTCAGCGGATAGCATCGGGAGCGCACAGTTCCCTCGCTGGGAAGCGTTCCCTCGATGGGAACGCTTCGGACTCCTGTGCCCTCGCCCGCGTAGTCGAAGGAGAGATAGCCGATCGCGCCCGGGCAGAGGGAAACGGCGGTCCGCAGCAAGCCGGTTTCGTTCTGTTCCTGCGCGTGGCGGGCGGACGTTGTCAGTCCGATTGCCTGCTCGAAGGCCAAACGGGTTCCGCTGCCCGCCTCCCGGCCGATCACCACGATCGGCGCGGGTGAAGCGCCAAGCTCCTTCCAGTCGGTGATCTCCCCCGCATAGATTCCCCGCAGTTCGGAAAGGCTCACCGAAGCAACCGGATTGGAAGGATGGACCACAACCGCAATTGCGTCCACTGCCACCGCGAAGGCGTCGATTCCCCCGTACCCCTCCGGATCTCTTGAGCAGCTCGCCAAGTCGCATCCTCCCTCGCGCAGTGCGAGAAGCCCCAGCTCGGTCCCGCCGAGCTGTACTTCGACCGCTTTTCCGTACCGTTCGGCATACCCTTCCGCAAGAGCTGCCATCATCCGCCCCATGCAGGAGGACCCTGCGACAAGGACCGGGCGTTCGGTGCATCCCGGAAGAAGCAGAAGGACAAGGAACGGGATGGCCCATCGTTTCATCTTACCCACCCCCTTTTCCTAAAGATATGCGAAGCGGGAGGGGTTCATCCCAAAAATTATTTCGGGATGTTGCATAAAGATTAACTATGTGGTAAAATTTGAACGTAATGAGTGACGGGAGGGCTTCGGAATGGGACTGAAAGAAAATTTGAGACGAAAGCGTCTGGCGCATCAGATGACGCTGGAGCAGGTTGGAAAAGCGATCGGCGTCAGCCGCCAGACTATCCTGCGGTATGAAACAGGTGTCATTGCCAATCCTCCAGCCGAAAAGATAGAGGGCCTTGCCGCCCTTTATCACACCACTCCCGCGCGTTTAATGGGCTGGGAGGGGCGTCCCGCCGTGCGGGCTGCGTTTTACGGCGGCGGCCGGCAGGATGAAGACCGCGCGCAGGATCTGGAGCTGCTCGCCGCGCTCGGTGAGGCGGATGCGGCGGAGCAGAGCCTGCTTGCCCTCTGGGACCGGATGGATGAAGAACAGCGCCGTTCCCTGATGCGGTACGCCCGTTTTCTGGCCAGCGGAGAAGCGGAAGCATGATGACCAACGAAGAACTTTATGCGCTCTGTGATGCGCTTCGCTACCGCGTCCGGGAGGTTCCGTTGAAAAGTGCGCCCGCCGCGGCGCTGCCGGGGGGATGCATCGCCGTCAACTCCGAGCGGATTCCCAATCCGGCCGCCGAAAAGGAAATCCTGGCCCATGAGCTTGGACATCTGGAAACGGGCAGCTTTCCGACCGGATCGCCCGCCGACCTCGAGGGACGGCACGAGGAGCGTGCAGACCGCTGGGCGATCCGCACCCTGCTGCCCGCACAGGAGCTCTGTACCGCACTGGAAAACGGCTTGGTCGAGCTTTACCAGCTTGCCGAGCATTTCGGTGTGACTGAGGAGCTCGTGCTCAGGGCGTTTGCCTATTATCGGGAGGCCTCCGCGCTTTCGCTGACGCCGGAGGAGCAGGCCGCTGCCGCCGTCCTGCGAGGATATTGTCCGGTTTCCGCAGCTTTCCGAAACGGAGGGGAGGCTGCGCGGCTGCTGCTTCCGGCGCGGCTGCTCGATTCGCTGAATGATACGCGGCAGCCGTTCGCCGAGGAAAGGACGAGCCCTTCCGCGCCGATGTGGGACTTTGTGCGAGACGGGTACCACATCTTTTTTGACGAAATTCTTCCGTAGCGGAAGTCTCCGGCCCCGGCGAAAAGCCGTTTCCCTCGGCTTTTTCGCCGGCTGGCATTGGGTGCAGTGCAAAGGTTTTGGAGATTGATGCGAAATGGAAAGGCGCTTTGAAAGAATTCGGAGCAAGGTACCGCTTTTATTCAAGCGCGCTGCCTGAACGGTGAAGATAATGAAGGTATCTTAATATTGATAATTCCTCTGGAAAAATCGGGATTTTCTGCCGCAATTTGATTGTTGAGGGTGAAATTACAGCGGAGGTAAAAACTCTGTTGAAAACAGATGCGGATTTTCTTCGCAGGCACGGCTGACCATATAAAGATGCGGTGCCGCCCTCCGCTCGGGCGCGCCGGGCACCGGACAGGCAGAGCGGGCGGGCCGGGAGAGGGGAACGGGAGGGAACGGGCGGCCTGCGGGCCGCCCGCGTCGGACAGGCTAATGCCCGAAAGGGCAGTCCAGCGCCATTGATCTCTGGCAGTGTTATGACCTTACAGCGAGAACAGGTCCGCCCATACCATCTCTTTTAGGGGTGGGCATGACTGTCTATAACCCCCCCGGCTAGGCCGGGGGATATTTATTAGTTGAAGCCAAGTACGCGGATAGCGCGCAGATTAGTGGCGAGCAGTGCGCTGGCCGGGTAGTCGATCCGGTCGGTGGTGTTGGTGTTGATCAGCAGGTCGATGGGGGAGCCGTCCGGTCCGGAAATCGTCTCGGCGATCAGGACCGACTGATACCAGCTGTCGAACAGTCCCAACTGCAGCACATCGCCCGGGCGTACAGAGAAAATGTTGCCGTCGGTCAGAGTGACGGGGCCTCCCTTTTCATTGGAGCGGGCATAGAGATAAAATGCGTCCACATCGGTCCAGGAGGTCGAGCGGCCGATCATCATCTGGGAGGTGTTGACGGTGTCGCCGCACCATTTCCATTGCTGGCTGCCGGTGCAGTCCATCGGGATGCCGCCCGCATAGAGGCTTTGCGAGACGTAGTTGGTGCCGTTCTGGCCGTAAATCTGCCACGCATTGTTGCGCAGTGTTTTAATTCCATCGACCCAAAGGTAGGAATAGCCTACCGCCGTATCGCGGTCGTATTCGTGCTTCCAGGTATACTGGTTGGCCGGCAGGCGCGCGTCAACCCGTGCGGTTCCCTGCTGTTCCTGACGGCTTTGCTCGTCCTGCTCGGCGGCGGAGAGCATCTTGTCATAGAGGTCATAGAAGATTGCATTGACCCGGTCGTGATCAGTCAGGACCGAGGCACCGCGCACCGCAAGATATTTCGCCCAGATCTGCTGGGTAAAATCCTCATCCTGATCATGGGAACCGATGTACCAATCTCCCGCGGCATCGCGTACCAGCACAAACCGGTGCTGTACTCCGCTGGTGTTCGAATCCACGCCGTCGTCGAGAAATGTAAAGTGGACCTCGCTGTCCTCGACCAGATCAACCGTCACGCAGTCGGAGGATTTTTCCTCAAATGCGGTGATCCTGATACCGTACCGGTAGCGGTCGAGACGCAGGTCGTTCTCCCGCACTGCGCGGACGCCGCAGAGCATTTGCAGCGAAAGCTGGTTGAGAATGCTGTTCTCATATTCCTCGTCGGTGCGGGGAGAAAAGAGGTCCAGCAGGTCCTCGGCCTTTAAGGTGGAAAGAGAGCGATAGCTGCGGTCAAAGTAGTGGTAAATCAACTCAAGGTGCTCGTCAGCCAGCTCGTTGATCAGGTCGCTGTCCCGCAGAACGGCAAACTCCCCGATCACCTCCCGGCCGGAGGGCGGCGCGGAAGAAGAGGAAGGTTCGCCCGCGGAGGATTCCTCAGGTGCGCTTTCCGGCGGGCGGGAGGACTCTTCCAGCGGACCGGCCGGTTCGGCAACCACTGGCGGAATCTCCGGTTCCCGCGATTCCGCAAGAGAGGAAGGCGGGGGGCCCTGTACGGGCTGACTCAGCATACCGCCGGAATAGAGAAGCAGTCCGGCAAGTGCAGCGGCCCCGATCCCCGCCAGAAATCCCATCCAAAAGGTTTTTTTACGATTGGTTTCATCCATCGATCCCATCACTCCTCACGCCGGGCCGGCCCGGATGGGCAGGCCGCACGTGCCTCCGTCGGTGACACGGTGCTTTACGGCAAACGGTCCCCGACGCGGTGCGCAGAGGACTATGATCTTAGCCATTATATCATATCGTGCCGAAAAATTGTGAATTTTTTGCGTTGTTTCGAAGAATCTGTCAAAAAACATGGAAAAGGGGACCCGGTGCGGATGGGGACGGCTCTGCGGAGAGATGGCAGGCTTGACCGAGAGGATACAAATGAGAGGAAAAGACGGCACGCACCGCCTGCATTCCCTTTTATCAAATGTGTCCGTCATGCGATTCACCCTCCGATCGTAATATATGCGTTGTGAGGGCAACCTGGAAAAGTAAAGCGATTGTTTCGATCAGCGGCTCAGCAACAGTTTATCGGGATAGCTCCCGGATCAATGCGGCTCCCGGACCGGCATGGTGCATACGGGCGGCTTTTCGCGATATGCGCCCTGGCTGTCACCCGACAGTTTCGCTTATTCTTGATTGCTTCGGTGTCGGGCTAAAGATGGACCGGAGCAGTAAATTCGTTCAAAAGGCGCCGGCATCCGTTTTACGGGTGCCGGCGCCTTTACAGGGAACAGGAGGAAGAGAAATACAAAAAAATTTGAAAGGTCAGATTGTTTCCGGCAGCACATACTCATGTGAAGCCATGTAGTTTTCCACCGAAGCAAGAGTAGGCATGGCGTCCGAGCAGCTGTGCCCGGAAATGGTGATCGAGGAGGCCGCCGCGGCATATTGCAGCGCGTCGGGCATGTCCCTGCCCTTGAGCAGTGCATAGGTGAAGGCAGAAGAGTAGGAATCTCCTGCGCCGAAGGTCTTGAGCACCTTGGCGGGGTAGATTCCGCCTGCGCAGCGGCCGTCCTTCGTGTAGACAAAGGAACCCTTTTTGCCCTGCTTGATGGAAACAACCCTGACGCCCGCATCGAGCAGCCATTGCGCGCTCTGGGCGTCGCTGCGGTTACCGGGGTGGTAGACCCTTTCCATCATATCGAACTCCTCGCGGGTGCCCAGCACCATGTCCGCCTGGCGGGCGGCAAGGGTAAAGTAAACGCTTGCCTCTTCCGGGCTGTTCCAGGTGCCTTCGCGGTAGTCAAGATCAAAGGATACCCGCACCCCGTTGCGGCGGGCATATTCGATGGCGAGGAATACCGCTTCGCGCGCGGGCGAGTGGGAAAGCGAGGTGCCCGACACGAGCAGAAGCTTGTGCGAGGCAATATAGTCTTCATCAAGCTGGGCGCAGTCGATGTGCAGGTCGGCGCAGTCACTGCGATACATAAAGCAGCTGCATCCGTCCGGGCGGATTTCCCCCATCGTCACACCCGACCGGATCCCCGGTGCCGCGACGGCGATATGCGAAACATCCACGCCGTTTTCGCCAAGATGACGGGTGATGAAGCGGCCGAACTGGTCGTCCGACACCTTGCCGACATAGCCGACCCTCAGTCCAAGCCGCGCCATGGCGATGGCGGTGTTTGCGGGGGAGCCGCCAACATACTTTGAAAAGGTGACGGCGTCTTCCATCGGCCCGATCTCATTGGCGTAGAGGTCGATGGTGGCGCGTCCGAATGCGGCCACATCATTGGGCTTGGCGTTGTCAAAATCGAGATACACTGCCATCATTCCTTACTTATTATCATTCTCGAGCTGCTCCAGCAGCTCTGCGGCTTCTTTGACCGAAAGCCCCCTGTGGATGACCTGTCCGAGGGTTTTAACCAGTGCGGTGACGTCGCGGTACTGGAACACGAAACGGCCGTAGGTGACGCCCGCTGCGCCGGCGTCGATGACGTCCCGGGTCATCTGCAGATAGTCGCGCACCGTTTTGCATTTTGTTCCCCCCGCGATGGCGACGCGGGTGGGCACCGCCTGCACCACCTTGGCAAAACTTTCCGGATCACCGGTGTAGTTGGTCTTGACCAGGTCGATGCCGAGTTCTGCCGCAGCGCGGGCGGCATAGGTGACATTCTCCACGCTGTATTGTTCGGCGCCGGTGATGTGGTTGCCGCGCGGGTAAATATGGCAGATGATAGGCATGCCGACCTTTGCGGCATCACGGCTGAGCCGGCCGAGCTGAGCAAGCTGCTGGTCCTGATTGTCACCGCCCACAATGCATCCGGTGGAGACGGCGTCCGCACCGAGACAAACGGCCTCGCCCACATCGGCCACCTGCACGTCCTCTTCAAAGTGATAGACGCCGAAAGTGGTAAGCTTCAGTACAAGTGGAACCTTGCCCGCATAGGGGGCAAAGCATTTTTCCGCGATGCCTTTGTGCATTGTGATGGCGTTGGGACCACCCGCCACCATTTTGGCAATGGTGGCGTCGATGGTGTCCAACCCGGGCATGACGCCGCGCGCAATGGCGTGATCTACGGTAAGGCCAAAATAGTGGCCATCCGCATTGGGAATAAGGCGCCCGAGGCGCACTTCTTTTCCGAACATACTGAAAAGACCTCGTTTCATAAATTCTGATTCATTTGATAACCTGAACGCCGCCGCGGTCAGGAGAACAGGCGGATAAAGAAATCTACATAGCCGGGGCAGAGAGTGGTGACAATGATGGCAAGAAGACCCACTCCCATGAAAGGCACAGCCTCACGCACCGTTTCCCCGAAGGTGGAATTGGCAATTTTGGTGCTGACGAAGATGCCGACCGCGAAGGGAGGCGTCAGGAAGCCGACACACATATTGACGATGAGGATGGCTCCAAAGTGTACCGGGGTGATGCCATAGGTCTGCGCCACCGGCAGCAGCAGGGGAGTCATGATCAGAATGGTGGCGTTGATATCCATAAAAGTGCCCATGAACAGGAACAGCAGGTTGATCATGAGCAGGAATCCCGCCTTGCTTGCGATGTTTTCGGTGATAAGGGTTGAAAGGAAGTTCGAGATGCCCGCGAGGGTCATGACCTTTCCCGCGACAGCGGAGAAAGCATTGAGAAGACCGATGGTGGCGGTGGAGGCGCCGGCAATGGCGCAGCACTTCCAGAAGGTGACCTTAATGCGGCTGCGGTCAATCAGTCTGAGGGCGAAGAAATAGAGGATGCCGTATACGCAGCTGACGGCGCCGGCCTCGGTGACAGTGCAGAGACCGCCGTAGATCGAGCCATAGATGATGATGGGCATGAGCAGAGCGGGAACGGCATAGATGGTGGATCGGCCGATTTCCTTTGCGCGGTCGGCAAAATGAATATCCAGCTTTTCAGGCTTGGTTTGATGCCGGCCGATGCGCACGTAGTTGATGATAAAGTAGCCTGCCGCAAAGATGAAGGCGGGGCCGATGGTGGACATCCATACCTCGGAGATCTTCGCGCCCGAGGCGAGGGCGTACATGATGCCCGGCACCGAGGGGGGGATCAGGATGCCCAGAAAGCAGGTGGCGGCAAGGAGCGCGCTTGTGTAGCCGCGGGGATAGCCCTCCTTATCCATTTCGGGGGACATCATCTTGCCGATGGCGCTGATGGTGGCCATGGCCGAGCCGGTGAGCACGCCGAAGGCCATGCAGGCACAGGTGGTGATGACGCCGGTGGCGCCGCGCACGCGGCCCACGAAGGATTTGACCCAGTCAATCAGCATTTTGGAGATGCCGCTGTACTCCATGAGCACGCCGGCGAAGATGTAGAATGGGATGGCCAGCAGTGCGAAGCTGTCCAAACCGGAGAACGCAAACTGCGGCACCGGCGTGAGCGAAAGACCGCCGTAGGCGAGCACCAGCAGGGAGGAGGTGCCCAGTGCAAAGGATACCGGCATTTTGAAAAATACAGCAACAATCATAAAGGAGATCAGAAAGACCAACAGCGCAGATAATGCAGACATATTTTCACCTCTCTCAATTTCTCATCCGCCGTCAGTCGGCCTGCCGGGACACCGTGTGTTCCAGCAGCAGACAGACCTCATGCACCGCACCCAGTACGACGCCGACGAACACCGGCAGATAGACGAGACTCATTGGGATATGCATGGTGGGGGAAGCTTGCGCCATCTGAAAGATCTTCACCATATAGCTGAAAAAGATCTTGCCGAACGCAACGAGAAACAGGAAGGTGGAAACGATGGCCAGTATCTCGAGAATATTGAGCGCATGGGCCTTGTCCTTGATTTTCGACTTAATGATGATCTGCTGCAAAATGTCGATCTCGGTATGGCTGCCATCGTAGATGGCATAGGCCGAACCGATATAGGTCAGCCAGATGAACAGGTAGCGGGTGAGCTCCTCGGCCCACGCGACCGAGATGAAGAGAAAATAGCGGCACACGACCTCCACAAAGATGCATGCCACAAGACTGATCGTGATAAGAGCCATGATAAAGGTTTCGATGGAAAGAAGACTTTTGTTTACGAGCCTTGCGCTCGTGAGCAATTTGCTTCGTGCATTCATACTATGTTCTCCCCTGCGTGTTTGGCGGACAGCCTGCGAAAACGTTTCTGAAAAGGCGAGCCTGAAGTTTTCGTTTGGGAAAACAACAGACTCGCACTTTCAGATGCTGTTTTTCGCACGTTTTACGCAGCAGTCCTTGTGCGGATGTGCGAAACCGGCGTGCCTGTGGTGATTACTTGGTGGAAAGCGTCTTGTAGTCGCCGCTGATGATGACATCCATGATATCCTTGCCATACTTATCGTAGCTCTCGTCCCAGATCTGCTTGTAGATTTCCTGGAGGGAAGCCTTCATCGCATCGGAGGGCTGGTCAACGGTCCACTGTCCCTTTGCGACGCCATCCTTCATCATGGAATCGGTCTTTTCGCGGAAGAACTTGGTGAACTCATCGGAAGCGGTCTGCGCGCACTCGGCAAAGATAGCCTTGTCGGCGTCGTCGAGCTTGTTCCAGAAGGGGGCGCCCGCAATGAAGCAACCGCCGGAGTAGCAGTAGTTGATTTCAGTGATGTGGGTGATAATGTCGGTGATTCCCTGATTCGTGTAGTTGAATACGGCGTTGTCAAGGCCGTCAACGGTGCCGGTCTGCAGCGCGTTGAGCACCTCAGAACCGGAGATCATTGCAGGCAGCGCTCCGCACTTCTCATAGAAGCTGACGATGGATTCGACCGAGGGGGTGCGGATCTTCAGGCCCGCGATGTCGCTCATCTCGGTGACCGGGCGTTTGATGTTGCCCACTTGGCGGAAGCCGTTGCAGTAGGAGGAAATCCGGATAAGGTCACTCTTCGCCATCACCTCGGCGACCTTGTCGGCGATCCAGCCGTTGTTGTAGTAAGCGTCCGCCTCCTCGTAATTGGCGACCAGACCGGGCAGCCATGCGAAGCCCAGAGTTCCGTTGAGAACGCCGTCCATCGTCATATCGTCGCTCATCAGAACATCGAGGGTGCCCATCTGCAGCATCTGGGCGGCATCGGCGCCGGTGCCCAGCGAGCCAGCGGCAATTACGTTTGCCTCATAGCGCCCGCCGGTCTTTTCCTTGACCAGTTCTGCGAAGCGCTCCACATAAGGGGCCCGGTCGCCGGTGACATCTGCGGTTACGGTGAAGGTGACGGCTTTGGCAGGAGCAGCCTCGGAGGCAGCCGCCGCGCTCGAGGCCGGTGCTGCGCTGGAAGCGCTGCCGCCGCAGCCTGCGAGGGAACCTGCGAGCATCGCTGCGGAAATGGCGAGCGATAAGAACTTACCAAACTTTTTCATAAATTTCCTCTCCTCTTACTGTTTACGATATAGCTTTTGGTATATAAACCGCGAAACGCGGTCAAACCCGATTGAATTCCTCTTGTGCTATCTGGTGAGAAGGGCCTGCAATACGGCAATCTTGGCGGTGTCCTCCAGCAGCTCCACCTGATGGAAGCATTCCTGCATCGTCCTGCCCAGCGCGAGTATGCCGTGCCCCTCCATCAGAAAAGCTGTAATGTCTGCGGGCGCCGCCGCTACAGTTCGAACGACATTTTCAGCAAGCTCCTGCGAGCCGGGGGCTGCATCCGGGATGATCGGCACGTCGATGAGCTTGAGCTTGGCCGATTCGGTATAGAGCGGCAGCGGCTTTTTCTGAAGCGTCCACACCACCGAATAGGCCGGGTGAACGTGGATGACGCATCTGACCTCGGGACGCACCCTGTAGACGCCGGCATGGAAGAGCGTTTCCTTGGAGGGCCGTAAATGCTGATTCTTTTCGATCACGGCTCCCTTGAGATCACAGAGCACCAGCGAATCGGGCGTAATCTCACGCAGCGGAGCGTTGCTCGCGGTAATCAGCATATCGCTGCCGCAGCGTTCACTCACATTCCCCCCTGCGGCGCTGACAAGATTTCTGTCATAGAGCAGTCCGGAGTAGCGAATAATGTCCTCCATCTCTGAGCGGTAGTTTCGTTCCCATATCCAGTCCATCAACATTCCTCCCGGCGGCACATCATTTTTTCGAGCACCTGCAGGGTACCCATGCTGCCGCCCTTGAGCGCAAATTCGCGGCCGGCGAGCATTCCGTCGAGGATAACGCCCTGCGCCACGCCCGGTTCAAGCTGACGCCCAAGCTCAAGATGCTGTACGCCGATCTCGCGGAAAATGGCCTGCGAGGTTTCTCCGCCTACAATCACCAGCCGGTCAAAGGCGGCCCGTCCGCACACGAGCGGCGCTAAACGGGCGAAGCACTCCATGATCTTTTGGCTGGTGCCAGGCTTGTAGGAATATTTTTTAACCTGCGGAAAGATCATGACGTTGCTGCTGCAATTTTCTGCGAGCGCTTCCTCCGCTGCCTTCTGGAGTACGGTTTCGTCGCCGTCTATGTAGTCGTCAATGCGCACCGGTACGAGCGCCAAGCCCTTTTCAGCGGAATATTGCATCTGCCGCTGCGCGATCTCATAGGCCGAGGCACAGAAGCCGAGGCAGCGAACCTCGCGCACAACGCTGCTTTCGACGATTGGATTACCGTAAAGATACTGCGCAAGGCCATCCGCCATACCGAGCGATCCGGTCCAGAATACCTTCGGATAGAGCGGCTGCAGGCTTTCGATGATGTGCAGCGTATCCGCGCGGGTTATCGCGTCAAACACGAGGATGCGGCAGCCGCGTTTGATCTCGGCACGGGTCTTTTCGACAAGTGAGCCGCCCTTGACGGCGTCGATATCCACAAGGCCGATCGGAATGTTGGTGTCGTGTCCGAGAATGTCAGGGATAAAGGATTCCTTTGGCGGAAAGATCGGGTCCTTCGCATACACCGATTTCGGAAGGATCTGTCCTTCACAGTATTGGTGCCCATACAGGGTGAAGGTGCCAAGATCGGGGGCGTTGTCAATGATGAAAACGAGATAGTCCGGCCAGGCCTGCAAAAGTCCTTCCAGTTCATAGGCGTCGTTGCCGCGAAAACCGGTGCCGATCTTCTTCATAAAGATCGTGTTCCCATGGTGCGGCAGCTTTTCGCAAAGACTGCGGTGCAGGCTGCGGGCAGTGTCCTTCGGCGTGTTTCGTGAGGAGAGATTGACCGAAAGCAGTTGTCCATCTTCACGGGAAAGATCGCAGTCGCCGGAAACACATATTTTAAGCCGCCGGCCGCGCGCCGTGAAATAGCTGCCGGAATCGGCCGCACCGGTGAGATCATCGGTGATTTCGGTAAAGATCATGGTTTTAACCTCTTCTAAAAATAATGTTCATTCGAACATTGTTTTTTGTGATTTGTGTTGCTTTACGAGTGTTAAATTATCATTGTCAGCGCTGAATGTCAATTGCTGCAACCGATTTTTGTAAATTACGACATGATTCAATTGGCTATTTTGTTGTTTTAGTCAAAATATTGGGCTTATTTATGATCGAACAAACATTATTTATTTTGAATAGTGAAAAACCCAGCCGCGTGCAGAGACACGCGGCTGGGTTTCAGACAACATTTTTGAGATCTTTTGCGGTTCACACAATCTTGAGGCGGATTCCGATATCATGCAGCAGCGTACGCCAGTCTTCCGAAATTCCGTCGTCGGTCACGATGGTGTTGATCTCATCGAGTTCGGCAAAGTGATTGGCTTTCACCGCGCCGAACTTACTTGAGTCGGTGAGCAGTACCTTGCTGGCCGAGGATTCAATGATGGCGCGCTTGCTGTCGACGCTGTGTGCGTTGATGCAGGTGATTCCCAGCGAACGGTGTACACCTGAGGTCGAAATGAATGCCTTGTTGGCGCGGTGACGGCGGATGAACTCCACCGATTCCGCTGAGGCAAACATCTGGTCCTCCGGATAGTAATACCCTCCGGGAAAGATCGTTTTGATGTTGGGATGCTTTAAAAGCTCCGTTAAAATGCCGAAATTGTAACAGACCACCGTAAACTCGAATTCGGTGGGCAGATGGGAAGTCACGCGGGAGACCGTGGTGCCGTTGTCGAGAAAGATCCAGTCCCCCGGCTCAATGAGCGATGCGGCATACTGTGCGATGCGGTCCTTTGAGCTGATGTTTTGGATGCGCGCCATGCGCAGATCGTAGACCTCGCCGTTAATGGCGTATTCCGCGCCGCCGCGGGCAAGTGTCGCGAAGCCATAGCTGCGCTCCAGCACATGGTTTTTTCGCAAAATTTCCAGATCGCGGCGCACCGTCATCTCCGAAACGCCGAGAGTTTCGGCCAGCTCCTTCACCGCAATGCGCTGGTTCTTTTTCAAAAGCTCCAACACCTTCACCATGCGGTTTTCCTTTGCGCTTCCCCTACTCATGCCAGACCCTTCTTTTGTGTTATTTATGTGCAATGAAACAGCATGTTTGTTTTCTTCCATTATGCACACAATTTTTGTTTGATGCAACACTTTTTGCAAATTTATTTGGCATTTTCCGGAAAAGTTTGCTCCCTTGGCGTTTCAAAAGGCAAACTTTTTCGAACCCGCTTTTCACGTGTACGAAAAAGATGCGGCATATGATGTATAACGCCAAGAACAAGCTGGAGCCGAGGGCTGCCTTTTCCCGTGTGCGAGGCTGTTTCCCATGTGCGAGAAAGATACGGCTCTGAATTGGAGAGAACTCAAGGCACAGCCGGATGCCCGCATCTGCACGGCAGCGGTACATGGTTATCATAAGCCGTATTCGAAGATATTCCGGTCAAGCCCAGCTGAAGATTGCTGCCGGGAAAACGAAGGCGCCCAAGGGCCGCGTGGAAAAGCGGTTCAATGCGGCGTGCTGTCGAAAGAGGCAGGAAATGCCCGAATTTTAAGCGGGACATCGCGGACGGCTTACAGACACAGGCAGTCCTGCCGGAGAAAAATCGAACCGGCTCTGCGATGTTCAGGCCGCTGGCAGTGGAGGAGATTTTTCGAAACCGCTCCATTGCGGAGAGAATGATCTTTTGTTATACTGAAAACAATACCGCGGCATTCTCTTCCGCGGTGCGTGAAAGAAGGGCTGCGGGCAGGTGTTGCCGTGAATCATTGACAGGCGGCATTCTGTCCCGCGGTGTGTGAAAGAAGGAGGCGTTCCTTTTGACAATTGTTGTGATCGACGGACAGGGCGGAGGAATCGGAGGCAGGCTGATCGAACAGCTGCGCCCGTATCTGCCCGACGCGGAAATTATTGCAGTGGGGACAAACGGTATGGCTACCGCCGCGATGCTGCGCGCGGGTGCGAATATCGGGGCGACAGGGGAAAATGCCGCTGTTTATAACTGCCGGGACGCCGATATCATCGCCGGACCGATCGGCATCATGCAGGCCAATGCGATGTATGGGGAGCTGACCCCTGCAATCGCCCGGGCGGTAGGGGAGAGCCCCGCGCGGCGGGTGCTGATTCCCGTCAGCCGCAGCCGGACTTATCTGGCGGGGCTGGCTGAAAAGCCCGCCTCCCGCTATCTCGAGGACGCGGTAGGACTGATTGTTTCGCTGGCAAAGGAGGAATAACAGATGGCGCAAAGAAATTCCGGAAGAGCTCCGGCTCCGAACAGCGGCCTGATCCGGCTGATCATCCTTGCGGTGTTTTTGGCGGCTTCCATCGGACCGCTCGGGGTTTTCCTGCTGATCGCGGGAGGCGCCGCCTATGCCTTCTGGAAATACCGGAAGAAAGAAGAAAACGGGTCTGTTTCATCCCTCGGAGAGTCGGAAAATCCGTCCGAAACTCTCTCCCCGGTGCGGCATCCCGCGCGGCCGAAGACTGCCCCTCACACGGCGGGACGGCGCAAAACGCCCTCCGGCACGCCGCTTTCCCTTTCCGGGGAGCAGGGCCGTTGTGCGGAGGAGCTGCTGGACCTGCTGCATGCGGGAATCATCGAGCGGGACGAGTATAATGATCGGATGCGGCAGCTGAAGATGGGGAAAAGTGGCTGAAGCGCTGACGGCCTTCCATTCGGGGGAAGTCGTGCGGTGCTCTGACGGCCGCTGCCGGAGGAGGCTTTGCCGCCGGATTCCCGGCGTGTATGCCGGCGCAGTGCGGCTTCAGCGGGATTTTTCCCGCCGGGGCTTTTTCTTTATACCTTGTTTGCCGGAAGCCGGAAGCTCCGACGGCGGGGTGTTCCCGGAATCGTTACAAACTGTTTATCAAATCTCTGCCTGCATTTGTTGCTTTTTGGTGCTTTTCTCGGTATAATATTGGGATACAGAGAGGAGAAATGCCATGTTTACCAGCCTTTTCGCCGGTTTGGCCCTGCAGCGGCTGCTCGCCCGGGTTATTGTGCTGATGACCGCCATCCCGGTCCACGAGGCCGCGCATGCCTGGGCGGCCGACAAGATGGGAGATCCGACCGCCCGCTATTATAAACGGATCAGCCTCAACCCGCTCGACCATATCGATCCGATCGGCGCGGTCATGATTCTGCTTTTCGGCTTCGGCTTCGCCCGGCCGGTGCCGGTCAACTCGATGCATTTCCGCGACCGAGACAAAGGGATTATTGTCACCAGTCTCGCAGGTCCTTTCTCCAACGTTCTGATGGCGCTTGTCTGTCTGGTGGTCACCAAGCTGCTGCTGCTCGCTTATTACGCGACCGGGCTGGATGCGCTGGCCGGAGTATTCGGAGTTTTTTCCTACATGGTGAGCGTCAACCTTTCGCTGGCTGTTTTTAACCTGATTCCTCTGCCGCCGCTCGATGGATATCACGCCATCTGTCCTCTGTTGCCGAGGGAGCTTTACTGGAAGATTCAGCCCTATGAGCAGCAGATGCTCTGGCTCATCATCATTTTGATCGGCCTCGGCGCGTTCGACGGAATCATCGGTTTTTTTGTCGCGCTACTCTATCGGGTCATCGATGCGATGACCTTCTTTCTGGGCTGACGGAAAGGAAAGGAACGATGATACAACCTTCCTTTCGGCTTTCGGAATTCGAAGGCCCGCTCGATCTGCTGCTGCATCTGATCGCCAAGCATAAGCTGGATATCCTTGATATCGAAATTTCCGAGCTGCTGCGCCAGTATCTCGCCTTTATTGAGAACCGCGCGGATCAGGATCTCGAGGTTGCAAGCGAATTCCTTGAGATGGCTGCGCGTCTGGTGCATATTAAGACGGTAATGCTGCTGCCCCGCCACGAGGAGGAGGCCGATGATCTCAAGGCAAAGCTGACCGGAGAACTGATGGAATACCGGCTTTGCAGGCTGGCGGCTTCCGAGCTGCTGCTGCGGGCGCAGGAGCATCAGGTTTTCATCCGCAGGCCCGCCGATATTCCGGTGGATATGGCCTACCGCCTGAGCCATCCCGCTTCACTGCTGCTGGAAGCTGCGGCCGGGGCTACCGGACGGGCGGTGCGCCGGCGGCCGGTTCCTCCGGCGGCCTTTTCGGGAATCGTCCGCCGCCGGGTTGTCTCGGTCGGGTCGAGGATTATCCACCTGATGCGCCGGCTTTATGCGCACCCGACCCTTGGCTTTGGAGAGCTTTTTGCCGATCAGCAGGACCGAAGCGAGCTGGTGGCGACCTTTCTTGCCCTGCTTGAACTGATCAAGGGCGGGCGGGTGACCGTCTCGGACGACGGGGACACCGTCACCTTTTACAAATCGCGCCAGGCGCGCGCCGACGAGGTAACAACAGTATGAGCAAACAATTGGAATCAGCGGTGCTCGCGGTGCTTTTTGCTGTGGGAGAGCCGCTTGCCCCTTCCCGCCTTGCCGAGGCGCTCGAAACGAAGGAGGAGGTTGTGCGCAGCCTTCTGGAGCACCTTCGGGATACCCTTGAGGCGCAGGCGGGCGCCTTTCAGATTCTGAATCTCAACGGGCAGTACCAGCTTGCCACCCGGGAGGAGCATACAGGCCTGATCCGCCGGGTGATGAATCAGCGGCGCAGCGTTCCGCTTTCACAGGCCGCTCTCGAGGTGCTTGCGGCGGTGGCCTATAACCAGCCGGTGACCCGCGCCTATGTTGAGCAGGTGCGGGGGGTTGATTCGAGCAGCATCATTGCTTCGCTCGTTGAAAAGGGCCTGCTGGAGGAAGCCGGGCGGCTTGAGCTTCCCGGAAGGCCGATCTGCTATCAGACGACCCCAAATTTTCTGCGGACCTTTGGACTTTCTTCCCTCGAGGAGCTGCCGCTGACCGAACCCGCGCCCGGGGACGACCTGCCGGAGGATCTGATCGAAGGCCAGATCGGGTTTGACGACCCGGGTGTCTCCGCCGGAGAATAGGATGGTGATTGGATGGCGGTCGTTCTGGGCATTCTCATTTTGCTCCTGGTGATTCTGCTGATCCCGGTGCGGGTGAGCGCCGGCGCTTCCTCCGGGAAAGCGCCCCATGCCGTTCTGCGCTGGCTTTTTCTCTCGATTCCGCTGTTTCCCAGACCAAAACGGAAAAAAACGCAGGACAAGTCCGAGTCCTCAAAGCCGGACAAGAAGAAAGAGAAGCCAAAACGGAGCCTGAAGCCGCTGCTGGCTGAGCTGCTTGCCCGGTTTGACCGGCTTTCCCGCCCGGTGCAGCGGCTGCTGCGCCGCACCGGCCTTGCGCGCGTTTCGCTGCGGCTGGTGGTGAAAGGGGAGGATGCGGCGGCGACGGCTCTCCGCTTTGGCCGCGCGAATGCCGCCGTCTATTCCACGGTAGCCGCCTTGGACCGTATCTTTTCCCTGCGCGTGGAACAAATCGAAATCATACCCGGCTTTGCCGCCGAACAGGAGGAGTACGCCTGCTCGGGAGAGATACGGCTATTTCCCTTCGCGGTGCTCATCGCGGCGCTGCAGCTCGGCTTCTGGACGCTGATCGCGCTGATTCGATCGGCCGGCGGCAGGGATACCAATGAAAACCGGCGGGCGCAACCCGCCCGACGAAAGGAAGAGTACTATGGAAAACAAGCATCCCATCAGTGAGATCCTCGAGGAATCGCTCACCAAATTAAAGCAGCTGGTCGATGTCGATACCATTATCGGCAAGCCGATCACCGCCCCGGACGGCACGATTATCATCCCGATTTCGAAGGTGTCGTTCGGCTTTGCGACCGGCGGTTCCGAGCTGCCGACCTCTAAGCCCTCGATGCCGTTCGGCGGCGGGTCGGGCGGCGGAGTTACGATCGCGCCGCTCGCCTTTCTTGTGATCGCCAACGGAAACGTGCAGCTTCTTCAGATGCAGACTGCCGACAACACTGCTGACCGGGTAGTGAATATGGTGCCGAACGTGATCGATAAGGTTTCCGGCATCATTGGACAGAAAAAAGCGGAGAAGGCCGCGAAAGAAGAGAAGACGGCGGCCTTCACTGAATAACCCCGATCATTTTTCCTCCCTGTCCGGGATATCAATTCGACAGGCTTCCGGCATCATTGGATCAAAAAGCGGAGAGAGCCGCGAAAGAAGAGAAGACGGCGGCCTTCACTGAATAACCCCGATCATTTTTCTGCCCTGTCCGGAATATCTATTCAACAGGACAGAAAGGGGCGGGTGGTTTGATGTCGGGAAAGTGGCTTTTGAGGATGGTGGTTTCACCGCTGCTTGCTGCGGCGTTCAGCCTTCAGGCGGCAGCTGCATGGCCGCAGGCGCTGATGCAGGCGAAGGGAGCGGTGCTGATCGAAGCCGCCTCAGGACGGGTGCTCGCCGAACACCGTTGCCATGAGCCGATGCCCAATGCGAGCACCACCAAAATCATGACTGCACTGCTGACGCTGGAACAGGAAGAACTTGATGAAAGCTTTGTGGTCGATGCCGCCGCAATCCGTACCGAGGGCAGCTCGATTGGACTGCTGGAGGGCGACCAGGCTACGCTGCGCACGCTGGCTTGGGGGATGCTGCTTGCTTCGGGCAACGACGCCGCCAACGCCGCGGCGGTCCGAATCGACGGAAGCCTCGAGGCGTTCTGCGGGCGGATGAACCGACGTGCCGCGGAACTTGGGATGAAGGACACCCACTTTTGCAGTCCCTCAGGACTTGATGTGGGGGATCACCACACGACTGCCTACGATCTGGCGCTGCTTACCCGCGAGGCGCTTTCCAATGATGACTTTGCGGAAATGGTGCGTTCCAAGTCGGCAAAGCTCTGCTATGGAAATCCGCCCTACCACAGGTGGCTGACCAATCACAACCGGCTGCTCTGGCAGTATGAGGACTGCATCGGAGTCAAGACCGGATTCACCAAGGCGGCGGGCCGATGCCTTGTTTCGGCCGCCGAGCGCAGCGGCCTGACCCTGATTGCGGTCACCCTCAACTGCCCCGACGATTTCAATGTTCACCGCCAGCTCTATGAGGAGGCGTTTTCCGCCCTCGAATTTCTTGATGTAAGCGATACGCTGGGCAGTCTCTCGGTTGCGGTGACAGGGGCGGAGCAGGAGCGGGTGCCGGTTGAGCCGCTTTGGACGCCGGGCGCCTATCTTACCGCCGGGGAGCGGTCCCATTACCAGCTGTCGGTCCGTCTCGAGCCGTTTCTTTACGCGCCGGTCAGGAAGGGCCAGCCGGCGGGGGAGATCACGCTGACTCTGGAGGGGGTGCCCCTTTCGGTGGTTCCGCTGATCGCTGCCGAAGAGCGCCCCGCCCGTTTCCCCGAATACCGCAGCATCATCCAGCAGATCAAGGATTTCTTTGAATTTCCCGAGCAGTACCGGTTTCCGCTTTCTCAGGGAGGCCCGGCCTCCGCCTCGTCCACCTCACAAAACTGACTGTGCAAAATAAAGGAGAAACAATCTGTGAGAATCCATAAGCTTCTGTCCGACCAGGGGGTCGCCTCCCGCCGGGGCGCCGAGCGCCTCATCGAAGAAGGGCGTGTGACCGTCAACGGCAGGCCGGCTGTGATCGGCCAGGATGTCAACCCGGCCCGCGACATCGTGCATATTGACGGCGAACGGATAGCATTTGTCAAAAAAGCGGCACGCTATTACATCCTGCTCAACAAGCCGCGCGGATATGTCACCACCCTGTCCGACGAGCTGGGGCGGCGCTGCGTGGCGGAACTTCTCTCCGACCTGCCGGCCCGCGTTTATCCGATTGGGCGGCTGGATAAGGACAGCGAGGGGCTTCTGTTGCTGACCAACGACGGGGATTTTGCCAATTTTATCATGCATCCCAAAAATCATGTGTCCAAGACCTACCGCGTGACGGTGCGGCCCGACATCAGCGAGGAGCAGCTGGTGACCCTTTCCACCGGCGTGACTCTGGATGACGGCAGTGTGACTGCACCGGCGCAGGTGCAGGTGGAGAGTCAGGAACCCGGGCGGGTCGTGCTGCGGATGACCATTTATGAGGGCAAGAACCGTCAGATCCGCCGGATGTGCGAGGCGGTCAGCCTCGAGGTGGCGCGCCTGCGCCGGGTTTCCATCGGGCCGATCAAGCTCGGAATGGTGCAGCCCGGCAAGTGGCGTGAGCTGACCCCGCAGGAAGTCGGTGCGCTGCGCGGTGCAGTAACCCACGAAAATCCCGGTTCGGCAAATCGGGAGGGGGATTCCCCAAAACCCCGCGCAGCCGCGAAAGCCCGCCCGCGCCCCATTGGGAAAACGGGTGGGAAACCGTCCCGCCGCGGTTGACAAAGCTTGCCGTAAAGAGGTATGATAAAAAGAGCATTTGAAAGAAAAAGGGAGCTTTTTTGAGTTCTCGAAATGATGAAAGCAGCTCGGGGACGGATGCGGCCCGGGGAAGAATGAACGGCGCAAAACAGGCCGGACCGTTTGGTCTTGCCGCCGTCCTCCCTTTGCGGATGCCCGCCGGGATGAAGAAAGCCGGCGGAGGAATTCCGCCGCCTTTGAGCTGGGGGAGGAAGATACGCGTGATCCGAAGCATGACCGGCTACGGCCGCAGCCAACAGCAGCTGAACGGGTGGGATATCACGGTGGAGATCAAATCGGTCAACCACCGGTATTTTGAGTTTTCCTGCCGGACTCCGAGAAACTGCGCTTTTCTGGAGGACAAGCTCAAGGCGCAGGTGCAGAGCCGCATTTCCCGCGGCAAGGTCGATTGCTACTGCGCGATTGTTTCGACCGATGCCGGAGATTCCGCCGTTTTGTTCAACCGAGCGCTGGCAAAGTCCTACCTCGCGGCGATGCGGGAGCTTTCGGAGGAAACGGGGCTTCCCTTTGAGGTGACGCTGCGTGACCTTGCGCGGCTGCCCGATGTCTTTACCGTCGAACGGGCTGTTCCCGACGAGGAGGCCCTGACTGCCGCGGTGCAGACGGTGGCAGCCGAGGCGCTCGACCGCTTTGTGGCGATGCGGGAAACCGAAGGGGCGCGGCTTCGCGCCGACATCGAATCCCGCGGTCGGACAATTTCCGAGCTGACCGCCCGGATTGAGGAGCAGTCTCCAAAAACGGTGGAAGCTTACCGCGAACGCCTTTATCAGAAGCTCTCCCAGCTTCTGGCCGACCGCTCGATCGATGATGCCAGAGTGCTCACTGAAGCCGCCATCTTCGCCGACCGGATCGCGGTTGACGAGGAGACGGTGCGGCTTCGCAGCCACCTGCATCAGCTCGGGGAGATTCTGGGCGCTTCCGACCCGGTCGGGCGCAAGCTTGATTTTTTGATGCAGGAGCTCAACCGCGAGGCCAATACCATCGGCTCGAAGGCGCAGGACGCCAAAAATGCCGCCGTAGTGGTGGCGCTCAAGAGCGAGCTTGAGAAGATACGTGAACAGATCCAGAATATCGAATAAGGAGGCGCCTCATAATGAAGCTGATCAACATCGGATTTGGCAACATGGTTTCCGCCAGAAAGCTGGTGGCGATCGTCAGCCCGGAATCGGCGCCGATCAAGCGGATCATTCAGGATGCGCGCGACCGCGGCAGCCTGATCGACGCCACCTATGGACGGCGTACCCGTGCGGTTATCATCACCGATTCGGATCACGTGATTTTGTCGGCGGTGCAGCCCGAGACGGTGGCCAACCGTCTGGGCGATGACGAGGACGAGGATGAGGAAGATGAGTAAGCGCGGGCAGCTTGTGATTTATTCCGGCCCTTCGGGGGTCGGCAAGGGGACGCTGCTCGGTCCGCTGCTTGCCACCGAGCCGGGACTGGTGCTCTCGGTGTCGGCGACCACCCGCGCTCCCCGCAAAGGGGAGGTGGACGGAGTTCACTATCACTTTATCTGCCGGGAGGAATTTGAGCGCCTGATTGCCGGCGGAGAGATGCTGGAATACACCGAATATAACGGAAACTACTACGGAACCCCGAAAAAATTCGTCGAACAGCGGCTTGACGCGGGTTATCATGTCGTCCTGGAAATTGAGGTGGACGGCGCGATGCAGGTACATCGTCTCTGCCCCGATGCGCTGATGATCTTTGTGATGCCCCCCTCCTTTGAGGAACTGCACCACCGGTTGGTCAGGCGCGGCACCGAAAGCCCCGAACAGTGCGCCGGACGGCTTGCGGCGGCGGTACGGGAAATCTCCTTTGCTGCACAGTATGATTTTATCGTGATCAACGATGAGATAGAAACAGCGAGACAGCAGCTTCTCTGCGCGATCGGCGCCGGGAAAATGCTTTCCCGCATTCAGAAAAACAAGATTGAAGAGGTGCTATACCATGCTCAGACCTGCCATGATTGAAATGCTGAAACCTGATCAGGACTGTTATTCCTTTGTTGTTGCGGTGGCCAAGCGCGCCCGTGAGCTGGCCGATGAAGCGGAGGAAAAGCACGAGATCATCGACGAGAAGCCGGTGCGGCTGGCCATCGACGAATTTGCCGACGGCGAGACCTCCTTTGACCGCGAACACCACGCCTGCTGAACCGGACCATGAAGCTGGCCCAGGTCGTCGTTGACAAAGCTTCTCCGGCCTATGATAAGCCCTATGATTATCTTCTGCCCGATTCGATTCCGGCCCGCGCCGGCTGTCGGGTTCTTGTGCCGTTCGGTGCAGGAAGCAGGAGCCGGATTGCGATGGTGCTGGAGATTCGGGAAGGGGAGGCGCCTACGCGCGCAAAAGCGGTGGCGGCGCTGCTTGATCCTGAGCCGCTGCTCTCGGAAGAGGGGCTCTGGCTGCTGCGTCTGCTGCATGACACCACCTTCTGCGGATGGTTCGATGCGGTGCGCGCCCTTGTGGTTCCCGGCGCCGGCATGAAGATTGAACTGGGCCTTACTCCCGTGCGGGGACTGGCTCCGGAAGCCCTCGCACTGCTGTCCTCCGACGCCAGGCGGCTCTATGAGATTCTCTGTGCCCGGCGCGGCGCCGTTTTGGAGCAAAGGGCGATCGCGGCTGCGGGACTTTCCGCCGATGCGCCTGCGCTGGCCGAGCTATTGGAACGGGGGCTTGCCAAACGCGAACAGCTCGTCCGCAAGCGGATTGTCGATGAACGGGCGGTGATGGTCCGCCTGCTGGAAGGGTATGGAGAGCACCCGCATACCGAAAAGCAGCAGAAGATCGTCGAGCTGCTCGAACAGGTCGGCTGCGCTTCGGTTCGGGAACTCTGCTACTTTACCGGCGTGACCCGCGCGGTGGTTGACCGGATGCGGAAAAGCGGAATGGTGGAGCTTTATGAAGAGCTTACCCCCCGCCGCGCCTCCTCCCGGACAGCCGGTCCGACCGATACCGAACCGATCCGTCTTTCCCCCTCGCAGCAGGCAGCCTTTGACCTGCTTTTGGAGGTCGGACGCAGCCCAAAGGCGGAGGTGTCCCTGCTGCATGGGGTCACCGGCAGCGGGAAAACGCAGGTCTTTCTCCGGCTGATCGAAGAAACCCTCTCCCGGGGGCGCACCGCACTGGTGCTGATCCCCGAGATTTCTCTCACTCCCCAGACCGTCTCAAAATTTTCGGCCCGCTTCGGCTCGCTGGTGGCAGTGCTGCACTCATCTCTCTCGATGACCGAACGGTTTGACGAGTGGCAGAGAATCCGCAGCGGTGCGGCCCGCATCGTCGTCGGGACCCGCTCGGCGGTCATGGCGCCGCTGGAAAACATCGGCCTCATTGTGATCGACGAGGAGCAGGAACATACCTACCATTCGGAAAGCGCTCCGCGCTACCATGCCCGCGACATTGCCAAGCACCGGGCGGTGCGGCATCGTGCGCATCTGCTGCTCTGCTCGGCTACCCCCTCGATTGAAAGCTATTATTACGCCCTCTCCGGAAAGTACCATCTCGCCTGTCTTCCCGAGCGGTATTCGGGCAATCTGCTGCCTGAGGTACTGACCGTCGATATGAAAACCGCACCGCTTGCCGCCGGCTCCCAGACCCTCTCGGAGGAGCTCTGTGAACAGCTCCGGGAGACCTTCGAGCGCCGCGAGCAGGCGATTTTATTATTAAACCGGCGCGGTTACCACACCCTTGTCAAATGCTCCTCCTGCGGGGAGGTTTACCGCTGCCCCAATTGCTCGATTCCGCTGACCTACCACGCCGCCAACCGGCGGATGATCTGCCACTACTGCGGACATTCGGTTCCGGCCGATGCTCCCTGTCCCTCCTGCAAAAGCGCAATGCTGCGCCAGACCGGTGTGGGAACCCAGCGGGTGGAGGAAGAGCTGCACGCCCTTTTCCCGGATGCGAGGATTCTGCGGATGGATATGGACACCACCATGTCCCGCTTTGCCCATGAACGCGGCTTCGGCGCCTTTTCCAGAGGAGAATATGACCTGATGATCGGCACCCAGATGGTCGCCAAGGGGCTGGATTTCCCCAACGTGACGCTGGTAGGGGTGCTCGCTGCGGATCAGTCACTGTATGCCGAGGACTTCCGCGGTTATGAGAGAACCTTTTCGCTGATTACCCAGGTGGTGGGCCGCTGCGGCCGGGGCGACAAGCCGGGGCGGGCGGTCATCCAGACCTTCGACCCCGAAAACCGGGTTCTTACCCTTGCGGCGGCGCAGGATTACCCCGCCTTCTATCAGGAGGAGATCGGCTACCGGCGTGTGGGGCTTTATCCGCCGTTCTGCGACATCGCCTGCGCCGTATTTTCCAGCGCGGAGGAGGCTGAGGCGGTTCGCGCCGCGCGGGACTACGCTTCCCGCTTCGCCGAACTGGCGCGTGAGCAGTATTCCGGTCTGCCGCTGCGTCTGCTGGGTCCGGCCGAGTGCAGTCCATACCGGGTAGCGGGGCGGTACCGCTGCCGGCTGCTGGTCAAATGCCGCAGCGACCGGAGCACCCGCTCCCTTTTTGCCAGCCTGTTTGAATGGTATTACGCACAGCGCTTTGCCGCAGTGCTGACCCTTGATTTTTATTATGATTCCAACGTGTGACGGCCTTCGGGCCGGAACTGCCTTTCCGGCTGCGGAAAAGGGAAATGAGAAAGGAAGGAACGGAAAAGATGGCGATTCGCAATATTCTGCGCGATTCGGACGGAAGGCTCCGCAAAAAGAGCCGGCCGGTTGAACGCTTTGACGAAAGACTCCTCGAGCTTCTTGGGGACATGGCCGACACGATGCACAAGGCCGACGGGGTTGGCCTTGCGGCTCCCCAGGTCGGAATCCTGCGCCGGGCGGTGGTCATTGATATCGGCGAGGGAGTGATCGAGATGATCAATCCCGAGATTGTCTGGAAGAGCGGGGAACTGGTGGACGATGCCGAGGGATGCCTTTCTTCCCCTGGCGAATATGGTATGGTCAAGCGCCCTCAAAAGGTAAAGGCCGTTTACTGCGACCGCAGCGGCGTTCGGCGTGAGCTGGAAGGGGAGGGCCTGCTCGCCCGCGCCATCTGTCATGAGCTTGACCATCTCGACGGGGTGCTCTTCAAGGACCTCGCCAGCGAAATGCTTGACCCGGAGGAGCTGGGCTGATGCGGATCGTTTTTATGGGAACCCCTGATTTTGCTCTGCCGTCCCTTCAACGGCTGATTGACGACGGGCATGAGCTGGCTGCGGTCTACTGCCAGCCGGATAAACCGCAGGGGCGTCATTTTATCCTGACTCCGCCTCCGGTCAAGATTCTTGCGCAGAGGTACGAAATTCCGGTCGAGCAGCCTGCGACCCTGAAAAGCGAAGAAGCCCGGAGGCGCCTCGCCGGATTCTGCCCCGAGCTGATCGTCGTCGCCGCCTATGGGAAGATTCTGCCGCGCGCAGTGCTTGAACTGCCGAGGTACGGCTGCATCAACGTTCATGGGTCCCTGCTTCCCCGTTACCGCGGCGCGGCGCCGATCCAATGGGCGGTCATCAACAATGAGCCGAAGAGCGGGGTGACCATCATGCGGATGGCTGAAGGACTCGACACCGGCGACATGCTGCTGGTGCGGGAAACGCCTATCGGACCGGATGAGACGGCCGGGGAGCTTTTTGACCGCATCGCAGTGCTGGGAGCACAAGCGCTTTCCGAGGCGGTGGCGGGTTTCAACGCCCTGGTTCCCGTCCCGCAGGACAATGCGCTCGCATGCTGGGCGAGGCCGCTGACAAAGTCCGACGGCGAGGCTGACTGGAGTCGTGCCGCCGAAGAAATTTATGCACAGATCCGCGGCGTCAGCCCATGGCCGGGCGCTTACACATTTTTAGATGGAAAACGGCTCAAAATACAGAAGGCGGCGCGCTGTGCGGCTTCGGTTCCGTCTGGCTGCCGCGCCGGCGCGGTGTTCGCCCTGGAGGACGGCTGCCCGGTTGTCGCATGCGGCACTGGCGCGATCCTGCTGCGGGAGGTTCAGCTCGAGGGTGGCCGCCGTATTACAGGGGCCGAGTTTGTCCGGGGACAGCGGATTCTGCCCGACTGCTCGACGCTGCTCGGCAGAAATTCAGCCGACTAAAAAAGGAAGTGGTTTTCGTTGTTCTACTTTCCCTTTGATTCCTACTATTTTATTCTGGTGATTCCGGCGATCCTGCTTTCGATGTGGGCGCAGTCGAAGGTGCAGTCCACCTTTTCCCGCTACCAGAGGGTGCATGCCGCCTCAGGACTGACCGGATGCGATGTCGCACGACGGATTTTGGACGAAAACGGCCTGTACGACGTGCGGGTTGAACGGATCGCAGGCTCCCTGACCGATCACTACGATCCCGGCGCGCGGGTGGTGCGCCTTTCAGAGAGCGTCTGGGGAAGCGGTTCGGTCGCGGCTCTGGGGGTCGCCGCTCACGAGACGGGCCATGCGGTGCAGCATGCACAGCATTATGCGCCCCTGACCGTCCGCAATGCGGTGATTCCCATTACCAACTTCGGAGCCAAGCTTTCGATGCCTCTTTTGATGATCGGCCTGCTGTTGGGATATCCTTCGCTGGTCAGCCTCGGCATCCTTGCATTTTCGCTGGTGACCTTTTTCCAGCTGATCACTCTGCCGGTCGAGTACAACGCCAGCTCCCGCGCGATGCGCACCCTTGTGGACGGCCATATTCTGCGCGACGAGCAGGAGATCGACGGTACGCGCCGGGTTCTTTCGGCCGCGGCGCTGACCTATGTGGCGGCGCTGATTGTCTCGGCGGCGCAGCTCCTGCGGCTGATTCTGCTGTTCGGCAGAAGACGCAGGGATTAAGCCGCAGCGGATATCCTGCGGCGCCGCTTCTGCATGCCGCGGGGCAGGAACCGCATTCCCCATTCCGACAGCAAAGTGAGGTCAACCGATGAAATCATCCCGCCAAGTCGCGGCAGAGGCGCTTTTGCGCGTCGAACGCGGCGGATATTCCCAGCTTACCCTCGACGCCGCGCTTACCAAAGCGCGGCTGTCGGTGCGTGATGCGGCTTTTTGCACCGCCCTCTTTTATGGGGTGCTCGAACGCCGCCTGACGCTGGATCACTGCATCGCGGCCTATGCCCGTCATCCTCTCTCCGATACGGTGGCACAGATTCTGCGGCTTTCGTTTTATCAGCTGCTCTATCTCGGTTCGGTACCGCGCCACGCGGCGGTCGACGAAGGGGTGAATCTCACCCGTGCGATGGGGCAGGCGCGGGCGAGCGGAATGGTCAACGGAATACTGCGCAGCTTCCTGCGGGACGGCTGCCGGCTTCCGTCTGTTGAAGGGGATGCGACAGCCCATCTGATGATTGAGTATTCCTGTGGTGAGGCGGTCGTCCGGCGCCTGCTCGAGACCTATGGGGAGGAGAGCGCCCGTGAAATCCTCGCCGCTTCGATCGGCCGCCCGCCGCTTTATATTCGGGTGAATCCGCTGAAAACCGACCCGGATACCCTGCTTTCCCATTTGGAGAAGCACGGCTGTGCGGCGAAGGCCCGGCTGCTCGATGGAAACTGTCTCGAGATGAGCGGCGATCCGGTGCATACCGTCTCGCATAAGCTCGGTTATTTCCATGTGCAGGATTATTGCTCGCAGCAAGCGGCGCTCGCTCTCGAACCGCCCCCCGGATCGCGGGTGCTCGACTGTTGCGCAGCCCCCGGTTCCAAGAGCTTTGTGCTCGCCGGACTGATGGAGGACCGGGGAGAAATTCTCGCCTGCGATGCGGCTGCCGGTCGGCTTTCTCTCGTCGAGGCAGGAGCGAAGCGGCTGGGCATCAGTTGCATTGCCACCCGGGCGCAGGACGGAACCATTTACGAGCCTTCGCTCGGATTGTTTGACCGGGTGCTCTGCGATGTGCCGTGCTCGGGGCTCGGTGTGCTGCGCCGCAAGCCGGAGATCAAGTACCGGGACGAAGAGGCTTTCGGCGGCCTGCCCGCCTTACAGTATAAAATTCTGGAAACGGCCGCAAACTATCTGAAGCGGGATGGGATGCTGGTCTATTCCACCTGTACCATTCTGCCCGAAGAAAACGAGCGGGTCGTTTCCCGCTTCCTGCGGGAGCACCCCGCGTTTGCGCCCGCACCGTTTGGAGAGGACGGCTGGTCTTCCACCCATCTGCCGGAAACCGGCGGCGGAGACGGATTTTTCATCTCACGAATCAGGAGGGTCGAATGAACGAAGCGGTTGAAAAAGTCGATATTCTTTCGATGCTGCCCGGCGAGCTGGAAGAGATGCTTGCCGAGCTTGCACAGCCGCGTTTCCGGGCGGGACAGCTCTTTTCCTGGCTGCACGAAAAGCGGGCCGGCACCTTTGAGGAGATGACCAACCTGCCCTCTGCGCTGCGCAGCGCCCTTGCTGAACGCTGCGAGATTACCCCGGTTGCGGAGCGCCGGCGCCAGCAGGCGAAGGATGGAACAGTGAAATTCCTCTTTGCGCTTGGGGACGGCAACACGATTGAATCGGTGCTGATGCGCCATGACTACGGAAATTCGCTCTGCATCTCCTCACAGGTGGGGTGCCGGATGGGCTGTAAGTTCTGCGCCTCGACGATCGGCGGCAAGATCCGGGATCTGCGCCCCTCCGAAATGCTTGGCCAGATTTATGCGGCCGGCCGGCTGACAGGCGAACGGATCGACAGCATCGTGATGATGGGAATCGGGGAGCCGCTTGATAATTTTCAGAATGTCGGGAGGTTTCTGGAACTGGTCCACCACCCGAAGGGGCTGCACCTCTCACACCGGCACATCTCCCTTTCCACCTGCGGGCTGGTTCCGATGATCGACGAGCTGGCCAAACGGAAATACCAGCTCACCCTCTCGGTTTCACTGCATGCCTGTGACAATGAGACGCGCGGCCGGATTATGCCGGTCAATCACAGCTACCCCATCGAAGAGCTTCTCGCCGCCTGCAAACGGTATTTTGAGGCGACCGGCCGGCGGATTTCCTATGAGTATTCCCTGATCGCGGGGGTCAATGACAGCCCCGAACAGGCGAAACGGCTGCTTGCCCTGCTGCGGGATCAGAGCTGCCACGTCAATTTGATTCCGGTCAACCCGGTTGCCGAGACGGGCTTTCAGCGCGGCAGCCGCAGGGATGCCGAGGCGTTTCGGGATATTTTGACAGCCGGAGGGCTTTCCGCGACGATCCGGCGGGAACTGGGAACCGAAATCGACGCCGCCTGCGGACAGCTGCGGCGCAACGAAGCAAGGAAGGAGGGCGAGCCGGTATGTGGATGACAGGCGAAACCGATGTCGGCCAGAAACGAAAAAATAATCAGGACACCTTTCTGACTGAGCAGCTTTCCGGCGGGTGCGGCCTGCTGCTCGTCTGTGACGGCATGGGCGGAGAGCGGGGCGGGGCGGTCGCCAGCGGACTGGCGCTTTCCGCCGCGGCAGAAAGCCTGCGCCGCTCGGTCGGTGTTGGGATGAATGAAAACTCGATCCGCCGCGCTCTGGAATGCGCGGGTGCGGCCGCCAACGCCGCTGTCTTCGATGCCGCCTCACAGGACGCCGCTCTGCACGGCATGGGCACCACCCTCGTCGGCGCGGTGGTGCAGGAGGACAGCGCCCACTTTCTTCACGCAGGCGACTCCCGCGCTTATCTGCTGCGGGACGACCTGCTGACCCAGCTCACCGTCGATCACACAGTGGTGCAGATGCTGGTTGACCGGGGCGAAATCAGCGAGAGGGATGCGAAGGTGCACCCGCAGAGACATTATATCACCCGTGCAGTCGGGGTGGGGGAACAGCTGCGCTATGATATCTTTTCGATCGACCTGCTGCCGGGCGATGCTCTGCTTCTGTGCAGCGACGGACTCTACAATTACCTGAGCCACGAGGACCTTTGCGCGCTGGCTGCCGTTGCACTGCGCTGCGGCAGTGCGAAGCCGCTGATCGACCGCGCCAATGAAAACGGCGGCGGTGACAACATCACGGCGGTGCTCTGCCGGACCGCAAACAGGGAGAAGTAACATGGACAACTACATCGGCAAAAAAATAGAGGGCCGCTACCTTGTCAATGAGTTGATCGGGGTCGGCGGGATGGCCAATGTCTATAAGGCCACAGACGTCACCGACGGCAAGACGGTGGCGGTTAAGGTGCTGCGAGAGGAATTCTGTGACAATGAGGAGTTTCTGCGCCGCTTTAAGAATGAGAGCAAGGCGATCGCCATGCTGTCCCATCCGAATATCATCAAGGTCTATGATGTCTGCTTCTCTCATAAGATGCAGGTGATTGTGATGGAATATGTCGATGGCATTACACTCAAGGAATACCTCGAGGAACAGAGCCCTCTCTCCTGGAAGGAGACGCTGCATTTCACCACTCAGGTATTGCGCGCACTTTCACATGCCCATTCCAAGGGGATTGTGCACCGGGACATCAAGCCGCAGAACGTCATGCTGCTGCCGAACGCCCAGATCAAGATCACCGACTTTGGGATTGCCCGCTTTGCGCGCAGCGAAGCGAGAACCCTGACCGATCGGGCGATCGGTTCGGTGCATTATATCAGCCCCGAGCAGGCACAGGGAGAGCACACCGACCAGCGGGCCGACCTGTATTCGGTCGGGGTGATGCTCTATGAGATGCTGACCGGGCAGCTCCCGTTTGATGCCGACAGCCCGGTTTCAGTGGCGCTCAAGCAAATCGAGATGGAGCCGCCGATGCCCCGCAGCATCAATCCCGAAATCCCCGAGGGGCTCGAGGAAATCACCATGCGAGCGCTGCAGAAGGACCCGGAGCAGCGCTATCAGTCGGCCGGCGAAATGCTCGCAGATATCGAGGAATTTAAGGCGGATCCCTCGGTCCGGTTCGAGTATGATTATCTGACCGATCCGGCCGCGGAAAAGGCCCGCTGCCGCCGTACGATTCTGAGCCTCAAGAAGGGAAAGGCGCCGATGAAGCCCGACGAAGCAAAACGTGATACGCCGCGACGCACCCCCCGCCGCCGGGATGGGGGGGAGCGTCCCCGCACGCGGCATACAGCTCCGGCGGAGGAAGAGGATCAGCGTCCGGTCCGCCGCTACGGCGAGGAGGAGCGCCGTCCCCGCCGGGACCGCGGCGGGGAACCCCGCCGCCTGCCCAAGGAGGACTATCAGGAGGAGCGGAGCGGCTCGGTGCTGATGGCGCTGGCCGGCATCACCGCCGCCTTTGTGGTGATTTCGATCGTCTTCATCGGAGCGATGCTCTATCTGAACAACCCGCTGGAGAAGGTGCCGGACGTGCAGGTGCCGGATTTCAAGGGACTGAAGTACGACGCCGTCACCAAAGCCGAGGAATACAGCAGCTTTACCTTCGAGGTTGAGGATAACCAGTACAACGACCTGTATGAGCGCGGGGCGATCATCAGCCAGAAGCCGAAGGAGGGAACGAAGGTCAAGCCGAATTCGGTGGTACGCGTTGTGGTTTCCAACGGCACGAAGGTGGTCAAGATGCCGAACCTCATCGGCCTTGAGGAAACCGAGGCCTATTACCAGTTGGCCGAACTGGATCTTGAATATCAAAAGGTTGAGATTTTCTCGGATCAGACCCCCGGCACGGTGGTCGGCACCGAACCGGGCTATGACAGTGAGATTCCCGCTTCGACTGTGGTGAAGGTCCAGATCAGCATGGGGCCGGAAAATAAGATCGTCGAAGTGCCCGACCTCAAGGGAAAGAGCATCGACGCCGCCCGCGCCGCACTGGAGGAGCTTGGTCTGGAGGTCGGCGGCATCAGCTATGTGCCGAGTGACGAAAAGAGGGACGTCGTTCTTTCGCAGGATCCCGCGCCGACCTCTCAGATGTCAACGGGAGGCTTTGTCAACCTTAATGTCTCGGCCGGAGAAGGGCAGTCGAACCTGATTACCCTGCATATCCCGCTGCCGAAGAATGTGGAGGAAATCGTCAAGATGCAGGCGATGTTTGACGGCAAGATTCTCAGCGAGGAACGGGTGCAGCCCTCGACCGCCCGGTTCTGGAAACCTACGTTCCAGGGAACCGGTACCGCTAAAATTTTTATCCTCTACAACGATTTCCTGTACCAAACCTATGAGGTCAGCTTCGGAACCGGCGCCTATACGCTGGTGGAGGATAACTCCGCCAATGTGACCGGCCAGAACTCCTCCGCACAGGGGACAACGCCATGAGAGAGGGCAGAATCGTCCGTCAGACCGGCGGCTTCTACTACGTTGATTGCGGCGGGGAGGTCTTTTCCTGCCGCGCTCGCGGCCTGTTCCGCAAAGAGGGAGTTACCCCGCTGGTGGGGGACCTCGTCCGCATGGAGGAAACAGAGCCGGGCTGCGGCTTTGTGGTCGAAATTCTTCCGCGCCGGAACAGCTTGATCCGGCCGCCGGTCGCCAACGTCGATCTGCTGCTGCTGATCCTCTCGATTGCTGATCCCGCGCCTAATTTAACGGTAGTCGATAAGCTGCTGGCCATCGCGGAATATAAGGAAATCGACGTCTCGATCGTCGTGACCAAGTCGGACCTTGCCGATCCGTCCGGGCTTTGCCGGATTTACCGGGAGGCAGGCTATCCGGTGACGGCGCTCAACAGCCTTGCCGATTCGCCCGACGCCATCCGGGAAATGATCCGGGGGAAGCTCTGCGTGCTGGCGGGGAATACCGGTGTGGGAAAATCCACCCTTTTAAACGCCATGGAACCCTCCCTGACGCTGCGCACCGGCGAGACGAGCCGTAAGCTCGGGCGCGGCAGGCACACCACGCGCGTGACCGAGCTGTTTGAGCTTGCGGGGGGGATGATTGCCGATACACCGGGCTTTTCGGCGCTTGAAACGGCTCAGTTTGAGCGGATCCGCAAGGAAGAGCTTGAGCTTTGCTTCCGGGAGTTTGAGCCTTACCGCACCGGCTGCCGTTTTACCGGCTGTTCCCATACCAGGGAGAAGGGGTGCGGGGTTCTTGCCGCGGTCGAGCGGGAAGAGATCTCTCTGTCGCGGCATAAAAGCTACTGCGAAATGTATGAGGAGGCGCGGCAGATCAAGGATTGGGAGGTTGTCGGATGAAGCGGTGCATTGTTTTTTGCGCGGGGGAGGCGGGGCCTCTCCCGTCCGGTTTTTGTATCGGACCGGAGGAATTGGTTATCGCCTGCGATGCGGGCTACCGGAGCGCGCGTGAAGCGGGCGTTCTGCCGCACCTTCTGATCGGTGATTTTGATTCGCTGGGGGAGCAGCTGCCGGAAGGGATTGAAACTCTTCGCTTTCCGGTTGAGAAGGATGACACCGACGGGATGCTGGCGCTGCGCGAAGGGCTGCGCCGGGGCTTCCGCCGCTTTGTCCTGTTCTTTGCGCTCGGCGGACGCCTCGACCACACCATCGCCAATCTGCAGGCGCTTGCCTTTTTGCAGGAGCATGAAGCAGAGGGAATGCTGATCGGACCCAATGACACAGTACGGCTGCTCACGCCGGGCAGCCTGACCCTTCCGCGGCAGGATGGCTTTACCCTCTCGATTTTCGCCTACGGCGGAGAGGCGCGCGGGGTGACGCTGACCGGAATGCAGTATCCTCTGAGGGAAGCAACGGTGACGACCGCCTTCCCGATCGGACTGGGAAACCACATCCTTGCGGAGGAAGGGCGGATCGATCTGCGGCAGGGGAAGCTGTTGGTGGTCGAATCGCGGATTAACTGAAGAGATTCCGTCATGTCTCGAAAGGCCGGGATCTTCACGCTTCGGCTTCCTGTATCCTTCTCACGTTTTTGATTGCCGCCCCGGAAAGAAGAAATCCGCGCGAAAATCCAATAGAATTTTTGATGCGGTTTTAGATTACATAATTTGGGAGAATCGATTGTGCTGTTTTCAAAAAGGGATATCATTCGCCTGCTTGTACCGCTGGTAGTCGAGCAGATGCTGGCTGTAACAATTGGTGTGGCCGATACGGTGATGGTCGCATACGTCGGAGAAGCGACCGTCTCGGGTGTCTCGCTGGTTGACTCGATCAATATGCTCATCATTCAGGTGTTTGCGGCCCTTGCTACCGGCGGCGCCATTGTCGTGGCCCAGTATATTGGGCGCGGCGACCGCAACCGCGCGAAGGAGGCGGCGCGCCAGCTCTTTTTTGTCGTAACAGCGATCGGTGTGGCCGTTTCGCTGGTCTGCAGCATCTGGCGGATCGAGCTGCTCCGTCTGGTCTATAAGACGGTGGAACCGGCTGTAATGGAAGCCTCGCAGGAATACTTTCTGCTGATTGCCGCCTCCTATCCCGCGTTTGCGATTTACAATGCAGGCGCGGCTCTTTTCCGGGCGCAGGGCAACTCGCGGGTCTCGATGATGACCGCTTTGATGATGAATATTCTCAATATCGGCGGCAATGCCATTTTTCTGTTTGTTTTTGATATGGGAGCCTTTGCGGTCGGCCTAGGCACGATGCTCGGACGTGTTGCAGGCGCGGCTGTGATGCTCTGGCTGATCCGCAAGCCGGGAAATCTTGTCTCAGTCGAGCATTTCCTGCCATACCGTTTTGAGAAGAAGATGGTCGCCACCATCCTGCAGATCGGGGTGCCGACCGGTATGGAAAACGGAATGTTCCAGTTCGGAAAGCTGCTGGTTGCAGGACTGGTTTCCTCCTTCGGAACCGCCGCCATTTCGGCCAACGCGGTTTCCAACTCCATTTCCAACTTTGCCTGCATTCCCGGCCAAGCGGTCGGCTTAGCGATGATTACCGTCGTCGGGCAGTGCATCGGAGCCGGAGAATACGGGCAGGCGCGCACTTATACCAAGCGACTGCTCGGGATGGCCTATCTCTTTGGCGGCTCGCTCAATGTTCTGATGATCCTCCTGATGAAACCGATGGTTACCTTTTTTCCGCTCTCTCCGGAGGCGCTGCGCCTCGGCTATATTTGTGCCACGATGCATGCGGCGGCGTGGCTTGTCTTTTGGCCGACGGCCTTTGTGTTGCCGAACGGACTGCGGGCGGCAGGCGACGTAAAATTTACGATGGGGGTTTCCGTCATCATCATGTGGACCTGCCGCATTGGCCTGAGCTATGTTTATGGCGTTTGGCTTGGCCTGGGGCTGATCGGTGTTTGGCTTGCGATGATCAGCGATTGGGTGGTTCGTACCGCCGTCTATCTCTGGCGGTTCCATGGGGAACTGTGGCTGCGGCACCACGTTGTTTGAAGACTTGGAAAATGGTGAAAGCGTCTCTGTAAATAGCAGCGGGTCGTGGTCAGTGCAGCAACTCTGCACTGACCACGACCCGCCGTTTGATATTTCGATGTTTTGGCCGGACTGTTGCGGAATCCGGCTGTTTTAAAACCGGTTCGGTACCGGCGCAGGTTTTGGCGGAGGGTTATGATAACTCCTCTTGGCGCCGCTTCCGCAGCATCGCACCGGGGCATACCTTGCCGTCGAAGCGAATGCTGACCTTCATCAGCGGATGCCGGGCAGCTTCAAGCGGATTGTCGTCTTCATCGCGCAGGTCATCGGCGGTCAGTGCGCGCGGCGGGAACCCCGGTTCGAGCAGCTCGAGCGAGTCGCCGTTTTGGAAGCGGTTGCGTTCGGTGAGATAAAGCCTGCCCTCTCCGCAGCGTTCGACAATGGCGCTGACCTCCCAGTTCTGCACATAACCGCCGGGGCGGTAGCTTTGCATGACCGGTTCCCGTCCGTAGTAGAATCCGGTGCAGTATTCCCGATGAGAGATGGTGGAGAGCTCGGCAACCGCCCAGTCCGGTGCAGGGGCGCCCTGCGCCGCCGCATCGAGGGCGGCGCGATAGGCGTTGGTCACAACCCCGACGTAGTAGGCGGATTTCGCCCGTCCCTCGATCTTGAAGCTTCCCACCCCGGCCTCGGCCAGCTCGGCAAGATGTTCAATCATGCAGAGATCCTTCGCATTGAGGATGGTGGAACCCCGCTCATCCTCGAAGACCGGCAGAAAGATGCCGGGACGTTTCTCTTCCATCAGATGATAGTTCCAGCGGCAGGGCTGGGAACATTCGCCGCGGTTGGCATCGCGGCCGGTCAGATAGTTTGATATTACACACCGGCCAGAAACCGACATACACATCGCGCCGTGGATAAAGGTTTCAAGCATGAGATCGGAGGGGGTGTTTTGACGGATGATCCGGATTTCCTCCATTGTCAGCTCGCGGGCGAGCACCACTCGCCGTACTCCCATTTCGTAAAGAGCATTGGCGGTAAGATGATTGACGATTCCGGTCTGGGTAGAGGCGTGCAGCTCCATCCGGGGCAGCAGGCGGTGCGCCAGTGCCAGCACCCCAAGGTCGGCAATAATCAGCGCGTCAACCCCACAGTGAGCGGCGCTCTGTAAAAAGCTGGGCAACTCGTCGATTTCTCCGCCGCGCGGCAGGGTGTTGACGGTGAGGTGGACCGATACGCCTCGGGCGTGGGCGTATTCCGTCGCCCGCGCCAGTTCGTCAAGCGAAAAATTGGGCGAGGCGCTGCGCATCCCAAAACGATCAGCTCCAAGATAGACAGCGTCAGCACCATAGCGGATCGCGGTTTTCAGCCGCTCAAAGTCCCCGGCGGGACAGAGCAGCTCCGGCTTGAATCTCATGGAAACCCTCCTGTTCAATCATAGCCGCGCGTTAAACGCGCGGTATGCACCAGCCCTAGAAGGGCACGATGCCGGCAGGCGTAAGGCGCACCGAATTTCTTTCATTCGCATCATTTGCCCTACTGCCCGTCGGCGGGCCAACACCGTTCTAACGATAGCCCACACTATATTCCCAAGTTTGTAGTTAGCAGCTCTCTTCGTCCGATACTTGAAGCTAAAGTTCTTCCCTCACCGGCGGAGCTGGTGGTTCCATTCGCTGATGCTATATAAAAAGAAGGGAGCGCCGCAGGAAGCGGCGCTCCCTTTTCCGCCTATGAGCAGGACCCCTTTTCGCCCGAATGGCCACCGGCCGGCCACCTGCTGTCCGAACCCTTCCCCGCCTGTGCGTAGGAAAACCGCCGCTTTTTCCGGCGGACAAAATGGAATACTTTTGCCGGCAAAGGAAAGCGCCATAAATCAGAAAAGGACAAGAACGCAGCGGAATGAAATCACTGCTTCCGCAGTTCCGGTACGGGGGAACGCAAGTGAAAAATGCTTCATGCCTCTTGGGCAAACCGGTATCACACCTTTGAGGAGTGGGACAGCCACGCCTTCAAGGTGTGGCTTTGATTGTCAAAAGGGCATTTTCTTCTTTGAATTGACTGGGGTTTTGAAAAGGCACAGGCATGCAGGCGGCTTTTATTCTCCGAAGAAGGTTTTTTGTGGAGCATCATTTACGACTCAGATTCCGTCAAAGGGGACGGGCACACAGCGACACACTTCGGCCATTACTACACATCGGTGCCATGGGTGGCCCCGCCCGCGGCGGCGGCCCTGCGAACATTGGCATAATGCTCGTTGAGGGTGCTGCTGTAATAGTATTTTCCTTCCGAGTCGGTGACAAAGAAATAATAGTTGGTTTCTTCAGGGCTGACCGCCGCATGAATTGCGTCGAGCCCCGGTGAGCAGATCGGTCCGGCCGGGAGCCCCTGACAGACATAGGTGTTATAGGCATCGAGGATCTTCTGCAGCTGCGCCTGCTCCTCCTCTGTCTGGGGCCGTCCGAGAATTTCCCGTCCGAAGGCGTCTTTCAGATCCTCAGCATAATGGACGGTCACGTCCGACTGGAGCATTGGCAGCCCGGCTGCCAGGTTATCGATCCGATTGTGGAAAACGGAGGAAACAATCACCATTTCGTCGGGATTCCCAGCTTCCTTCTGGATGATCGAGGCCAGAGTGATCGCCTGATCGAGGGTCATGCCCGCGTCCTGAATTTCTTCATAGACCTCCCCCATCACCCGTGCGGAAAAGTTGCGAAGAAATTTTTTGGCGACCGATTGAACGTTTTCGCCCACATAAAAATCATAGGTGTCGGGGAAGAGGTACCCCTCAAGGCGGTAGAAGCGCAGCTCGTCCTCCGGAAGCATATTCAAAAACTCGTAGTCGAATTCGGCGGTCTGCAGGCATTCAATCAGTGCGTCGGCATCGCAGACTTCGTTTTCTTCAAGAAGATCCGCGATTTCCCGCAGAGACATCCCCTCGTGGAAGGTAATCCGAACCTCTTCCTTGACGGTATCCCCGATCCGCAGGGCGGTGATGATCCGGTCATAGCTCATGTTGGAATTGAGGATATAATCGCCTGCCTGAAAGGTATCTCCCTTTCCGCGCAGACGTGCGTAGGCGGAAAAGGTGAAGGGGTGCTCAATGACGCCCTTCTCTCCGAGCAGGGCGGAAATCGTCCGCAGGCCCATCCCTTCTTCGATGGTCAGTTCGATCTGCTGGTCAGGCTTGCCGAAAGCGAGCAGATCGGTCGCACTGGTCAGTCCGAAGATCGCGAGGGCGCCCGATGCGCCGAGAAAGAGCAGTATCGCGAGAAAAAGGCTGCCGCGCCGTCTCCTGCGCCGCTTTCTGCGCGGGCGGGGCGCTTCATCATGCTCCTGAATTGGCATTGTTGCGATCCTCCTTAAGTCTCAGTAACCACCCCGGGAGAAGGGGCATAGTATGTAATAAATCATCAATGCGAGGTGAAATTGAAGTGTACGGTAACAATGGCTGCCTGTGGATCATCATCATTATCATTCTTCTGTGCTGCTGCTGCGGCGGTGGATGCAGCGGGAACAACGGCTGTGGCTGCAACAATGGCTGTGGCTGCAACAACGGCTGCGGCTGCAACAATGGCTGCGGCGGATGCGGCTGCTGCTGATCCTCTCCCTGCGGCGCAAAGCCGACCCGGCGATGAGGAAAGCGGCCCCCACCAAGGGGCGGGCCGCCCGATTTCGCGGCAAGATGGGCGAGGCGGCAATTGTATGCCGCCAAATACGCTGGTAACCGGCAGAATTTGGGCGACAAATTCACCATGGCGGCAGACGCCTGCCGGAAAGCGGAGCCTACTTCGCTTTCGGCGGGCGCTTTGCCGCGGCAGAATGCGGACGAGCCTCCATCCTGCCGGGCGAGCAGGCGTGGGCAACAGCGTGGGTAAAATATTCAGTCACAATCAAATCGACCGCCACGTCATAGCGGCCATGCCAGATATGTTCCACGAGGCATTTTTTATAGAGGATCAATGCTTTGACGCCGGGAAAATTGCGCAGGAAGCGGTCGTAATAGCCGCCTCCGTAGCCAAGACGGTATCCTTTGCGGTCGCAGGCGAGCGCAGGAACAACGCAAAGACAGCCCTTCCATTCAGAGAGCAGCCTCTCCGGACTGGGCCGGGGCTCAAGAATGCCGAAAGCCCCCGGCTCGAGATCATCGCAGCTCTCGATGAGATAAAATTCCATCTCCCGGGTGCCGGGGACACATCGCGGCACCGCGACCCGCTTGCCGTCCGCCAGTGCACGGGCGATGATCTCTCTGGTTCCCACCTCAATCGGGGAGGAGACATAGGTGAGCAGGGTGGAGCAGCGGCGGTAACAGCCAAGCCGCGAAAGCCGGTCGGCGATTCTGCGGTCCGCGGCGTCCTTTTGTTCAGGCGGCATTGCGCGGCGCAGCTCCTTATAGCGGGCGCGCAGGCCGGTCTTATATTCCTTGAGATTGACGGGAGGTTGGACCTGCATCAGTCAAGCACCAGCGAAAGAATGGGGGGAGTCCCATCCTCGCGTTTCCTTTCCTTGAGGTACCATCGGGTCATGGCGAAGGGGCGCGCCCCCGCCTCGTCCGGCAGGGCAGGGAGATCAAGCCGCAGGGTTTTGCGGCCGAATCGCCGGGCAATGGCTGCGAAAACAGGTTCGCAGAGGGAGGAAAAGCCCCATTCTTTGATCAGGACAAGCTCTCCCGCCGGATGGCAGACGGCATAACCCGGCTCACCCTCAAAGGAAAAGGAGAGGATTTCGCCGCCGAGCAGCTGGGTTTCCCGCTGCTGGTAGGCGAGCGCCTGCCCGTCCCAGCGGCCGTAAAGGGTGCTGGAGCCGAAGACCCGGTCCCGCAGGGAAAGAAGCTCCGGCAGTGAAGCCGGGGAAAGCGCAGGATCAGGCCATGCGCCGGGACCCGGGACAATCGAAACAGCGCGGCGGAAAAACTCACTGGAAAAGCCACGAACACCGTAATAGTCAAAGAGAGAAGGCTCAGCCGGGACAAGCGCCGAAAAAGCAAGACCCTCGGCAGCAAGGCGGCGGTGAACCTCGCTGAGCAGAAGCGAACTCAGACCCCGCGAACGGAAGTCCGGGTCGGTGGCCACGGCATAGATATATCGCCCCTCCCAGCGGGCTGTTGCCGAACAGAGAACGATGGGCAGAAGAAAAAGCATTGCGGCAGGTTCCGCATGAGGGGAGGTCCGCGCCACAAGCGTCTGTCCGGGCACGAAGCGGTGTGTAAAGAAGAGAGAGAGATAGTCGTCCGGATCGCCGAAGACCCGCTTCCAGAGCCGCATCAGGGCAGCGCGGTCTTCCGGCACCGCATAGGAGATCTGCGGGGCGCTCATCGCTTTTCCGAAGCGGCGTACCGCTCGTACATCATTGCCGGGCGGTAGGACTCCTTGGCGCGGCGAAGTCCCTCCTCCCCAAGATCGTCCTCGCGGTTGACGTAGGTGTACTGTGAAAGCTCGTTTCGGACAAACTGCTGATTGATCATCGGGTAGGCGCCCTGAATTTCAGAAAAGGCCTTTTCGACATGAACGACAAAGGTGTCGTCGGTCGAGGGACTGCCGAAGGTGAAAGCAACCACCCGGCCGCCGGCGCGCAGCAGGCCGCCGACCAGTTGCTGCTCGAAATAGTGTTCGAAGGCGCTTTTGACGGCACAGGCCTCGCGCTGGAGGCTGTGGGTCTCAAAGCAGCTGTTGTCCTTGCACCACTCGACGCTCATTGCCCATGCTTCATCGATATTCCCGCGGGTGATCTGTTCATAGGACCAGTCGGGGTTCTGCTCGATAAAACGGTTGATGTGGTTGCGTTTGCCGTGCAGCTTCTTGCCGGCGAGGGTAGAGAGGCTTTCCTGAAGATAGAGATAATCGAAATTATCCCGGATTGGCTTAAAGGTAAAGCGCCCGGGGTAGAGGGCCTCCATCCGTTCAATTCCATCGGCGGGGATGCCGTAGAACGAGAGCGGCATTTTGTTTTGCTTTGCATCCTCTTCGATCTGTGCAAAGGCAGCCTGCCAGTCGCCCTGTCCCGCGGGATACATATAATGATAAACGGTCGAGCCGCTGCGCGGGATCACAAACCCGTCGAACGGAGCGATCCGCATGGTGTAGGCTTTCGACCAATTGAAAAGGTTGGCAAAGGTATACTCGCTTCCCCGCTGGTTCGCAGCGTGGAAGCATTTGCTGACCCATTCCCGGTCAGCCATCGTGACTTCATGAAACTCCAGCATAAATCCTCCGAGGTGTTAATGTGTTGCGATGATATCGAGAGCGGCTTCGAGTACCGCCCCGGCGATCTCTTCAACCGGAAGCGGCTCGTGCGCCGCGTCGGCGCATGGAATGACTCTCCAGCCGAGCGAACGGGCTGCAAAAAGCGCCGAGACGCGGCAGGAGGCGAGATAGGCGGCGTTTGACTCATGAAGATCCTTCTTCGCCGGATCGCCGTGATAACGCCGTTCCAGCAGCTTCTGGGAAGCTTCAGGCGGCATATCGAGATAGATCACTCCGTCCGGAGCGGGCAGGCTGAGCAGGCGGTATTCATAGTCGGTCAGCCACCGGATATACCCCTCCCATTCCTCCCGCGGAAGCTTGCCCATCTGGTGGCAGAAATTCGAGGTGGTGTAGCGGTCGGCCAGAATCAGCGCTCCCGCTGCGTAATCCTCCCGCCAGGTCTGCATGAAGCTGACATAACGGTCGAGCGAATAGAAGCTTGAGGCGGCGTAGGGGCTGACCTCGTCGAGACGCCCCACCTCGCCGGCGAGATACATCCTGACCAGTGTGGAGGAAGGGCTGCGGTAATTGGGAAAGGATACTGGGCGGACCGCCTGCCCGCGTGCAGTGAGGGCTTGTTCCAGCAGAACTGCCTGGGTGGCTTTGCCGCTGCCGTCCAGCCCCTCAAGAACGATCAACATGAGGCGGCGTTCCCCTTTCCCAAGTAGCGTTCCCGCATTTCGGCGGCCCTTCCACAACTCATTTTGCCCTCCGGACAGGGGCCTGAAACGCAGGGAGGCCCGCTCTTTTCAAATAAAATCGGGGCGGCATCCTTCACAAGGGCCAGCATCTGGTTTGCCACCTCGCGGATCTCCCACTGGGCGCGGGTGCAGCAGCGGTGGCGGAAGAAGTTGTAGAGGCTTCTCGCATTCATTGTGACGACCATCCGGGTTTCACAGGCGTTGGGCAGCACAAAACGCGCATCCTCGATCGCCATCTTTTCGGCGCGGGAGGAAGCCTGCTTTTCTGGCACCCCTTCGGCAAGAAGCTGCGCACGGTGCTTTTCTTTCAGAATGCCGGTGATCTCCTCATAGCTTGCGGCGGCGGCCTGCATCGCCCGTTCATAGGCAGCAAATGCCTGGCTGTCGGCAGAAATTTCAGGAGGGATGACATATTCAAACGGGGAGAGCCGCACATAGCGCTGACTCTGTACACTGTATGATGCAATGCGGTGCCGGGTGATCTGCGCGAGCAGCGAGCGGGAAACTCCCTCGATGGCAAAGGTAAAGCTGACATGTTCCACCGGACTCTCATGGCCGAGACCCATGAGCATGTGAATGAAGCTCTCGGTTTTTTCATCGGTCAGGCCGTCAAGCAGCCCCTCGACCGTCTGCGACGAATAGCAGAGTTTAGCCGCGGCGGCGACCACCCGCTGAGGGTCGGGGGTATGGCAGAGCAGGGTAACCTTAGGCATCGTGATTCCTCCTTTTCGCGCAGCTGCGGGCGGAGTCCGCAAAACAGAACGATTCCTGTCAAAACGCGTAATAATACCACTCTATAGTATCGTTTTCAGGGCGGCTTGTCAAGTTGGGGGCAGGTCCCGAAAGCGAAAGGCAGCAATGAAAAAGCAGGACGGCAAGCGGATTCTTTCGGGCGGATGGGGGATGGGGCTGCTCTCACTGTTTGGACAAAAATACAGCAAAGCTTTTCAGACATCGTGCAAGTATCACAAAATATCCTTTTGTGATTGCAGCATATCGACAAAAATTGTTTTCCATTGTGATTCTTTTTGAGTGTTTTTGTGAGATTTTGTCGTTTGTCCGTAATATGGGAGATGTCATCCTCCCGGCGGCGGGAATTATCTTGCAAAGGAATGATGCGCATGTCGGTTTCCCTGAATCTTTATCAGAGTGTTGCGGTGGCGGCGGTCCTTTACTGGATCGGCAGCGCCATCCGCGGAAAAATCGGTTTTTTTCAAAAATTTTGTATCCCTGCCCCGGTCATCGGCGGACTGATTTTTGCACTGCTCGCCCTTGGTCTGCGGGTCAGCGGGATTCTGCAAATTGAATTTGACACCACCCTTCAGGATGTCTTTATGACGACCTTCTTCACCTCGATCGGCTTTTCCGCCAGCTTCCGGCTGCTCAAAAAAGGATGCGTACAGGTTTTTGTGTTTCTCGGAATCTGCACCCTGCTGGTCGTGATGCAGAACCTGCTGGGAGTCGGTCTGGCCGCAGCTTTTGGGTTGGAGCCTCTGCTCGGACTTGCGGTCGGTTCGATTCCGATGGTCGGCGGGCATGGAACGTCCGCCGCCTTTGGCCCCGAGCTGGTCAATATGGGGATCAGCGGAGCCGCCACCGTTGCCGTTGCTGCAGCTACCTTCGGACTGATCGCGGGCAGCGCGATCGGCGGCCCCATCGCAAACTGGCTGATCCAGCGCAAGTGCCTTGAGGTCCCCGGCCCTGAAGCTGAGCTTGAGGAGGCCGCCGAGGAAGAGAGCCGTCTTCACGGAATCGATACCGGACGGTTTACCCATTCTTTGGTGCTGCTCTTTATTGCCATGGGATTGGGCACGGTTGTCACCGCTTTCTTCAAAAGCAAGGGAATTACAGTCCCCTCCTACATCGGCGGCATGCTGATTGCCTGTGTGATCCGCAATGCGGCGGACGCTTTTTCCACTGAACTTCCGCATAAAGAGATCGAGGTATCGGGAAATGTTTCCCTCGCGCTGTTCCTTTCGATGGCGCTGATGACGCTGCGCCTTTGGGAGCTTGCCTCCCTCGCGCTTCCGATGGTGGTGATGCTCTTTGCACAGGTCGCGCTGATGGCCTTCTTTGCCGTCTTTGTCACCTATCAGCTCATGGGGCGCGACTATGAGGCGGCGGTGATGGCGGCGGCCAACTGCGGATTCGGCATGGGGGCGACCCCCAACGCGATGGCCAATATGGATGCGGTCACCAGCAAGTTCGGCATTGCGCCCCGCGCCTATTTCATTGTCCCGCTGGTCGGAGGGCTGTTCATCGATTTTACCAACAGTCTCGTCATCACAACCTTTGTCAATTTTCTGTCGTAGCCCCGAAGGAAAAAGCGGCGCCTCCCGGAAGCTTCCGGGAGGCGCCGCTTTCAGATGGATTGCGCGGTACCCGCAGGGAGGAAGCGGATACTTACAGAAATTCCGCCCGGATTTTGCTGCCGACCGCCATGAGGGCGCTCTTCGCAAGAATCGCCGTCGGATCGAGAAGGGGCAGAGGGCTTTCGATCCGGTAGTTCTCAAAGGCAAGAGGAAGCTCGGTGCAGCCGAGCACCGCTGCGCGCGCGCCGCGGCCGGCCAGATCCGAGAGAACCTGAGCGACCGCCTCGGTCGGCCAGGTCGTCTTCCCGGCCTTCACACCGCTGTAGATCATCTCCATCAGCGCTTTCTGTCCCTCAGGCCCGGGCGTCAGCAGCTCAATGCCGTGATGCTCGAATTCCCGCGCGTAAACGCCCGAACGAATCGTCCCGTCGGTTGCCAACAGACCGACCGATTTGAAGCCCTTGTCAAGAGCGGCTTTCGCCGTTTCTTCGAGCATATTCAGAAAGGGAAGATGGACAAAGCGGCAGATCTCGGGGTAAAAATAATGCGCCGTATTGCAGCCCATAATCAGCACATCCGCACCGCCGCGCTCCAGAAGGAGAGCGGAGCGCACCATCTCCGGCAGGGGGTCGGCGCCGCCGTTGAGAATCGCCGCGGTTCTGTCGGAAATATTGGTATTGCTGTCGATGAGCACGCGGGGGTGCCCCTGGTCATTTGGGCTGTCGGCCATTTCAACGATCCTGCGAAAAAGGTCGACGGTCGCCAGCGGTCCCATGCCGCCGAGAATGCCGATGGTCCGGTTTTGCTGTGTTTGCATGGAGGGTCATTCCTTTCAACGCGATACTGGGGTCCGGACCCCGCCGGGCGGGAAATCAGCTGGAGTACTTTTCTTCGCCGAGCACCCAGACCTTGTGGATGCCGACCGGAGGAAGATCGGGCTGCATGTAGGAGTTGACGTCTTTGATGGTTTCAGGGTCGAAGAGGACCAGATCGGCGTCCATCCCCTCGCGGATCAGGCCGCGGTCCCAGAGGCGCAGCCTGCGCGCGGGTTCGCTGGTGATGTGGCGGATGGCCTCTTCGAGGGCCATCACCTTTTTGTCGCGAACATAGGTGCCTAGGAAGCGGGGAAAGGAGGCGTAGGCGCGGGGATGGGGCTTGCCTCCCACAATGCCGTCGGTACAGACGCAGTGATAGGGAGCCTGCATGACAAACCGGACATCGTCCTCCGACATGGAGAAGTAGGTGGCGACGACCGAGGTGCCTTCGTGCTGCAGGATGGACAGCACGGCTTCCCCGACTTCCATTCCCAGCTTCTTGCAGATTTCATCCATCCGCTTGCCTTCCATCCAGGTATATTCCTCGGTGGCGGCCGAGGCGATCAGAATCGCATGGGCGCCGCCGCGCACCTCGATTTCCTCGCGGGTTTCGGCAAGAATTTTGCGGTATGTTTCGGGATCGCGCAGACGGTTCAGAAATGCCTGCTCGCCGCCGGCAAATGCCCATCCCGGAGCGCAGACCTTGAGTCCGGTGCTGGCAGCTTCCCAGGGATACTGGTCGATCGTCAGATCGTAGCCCAGCGCGCGGAGATCGTTGATCTTTGCGATGGACTGATGGACCTTTCCCCAGTTGGGCTTGCCCAGCGCCTTGTGGTGGGAGATCTGCAGACGGACCCCGCTCCCCTGAATGACCCTGACCATTTCATCGATGGATTCGAGCAGAAGATCCTTTTCGTTGCGCATATGTACCATGATGATGCCGTCGTATTGGGCGACAACCTTGGCCAGCTCGATGATCTCGTCCGTTTTGCCGTAGCTTCCGGGCGGATAGATGAGCCCGAGCGAGAGACCCTTTGCGCCTTCCTGCATGCACCGGGCCAGCAGTTCTTTCATCTGTTCCAGTTCGCCGGGGGTGGGTTCGCGGTTGTCGTTGCCCATGACATTCATTCGAATGGTGCCATGCCCTACGAGACTGACAAAGCGTGCGGCAGGATGGGCCTGTTTCGCATATTCCAGATATTCCCTAAAGCTGCGCCACGGATAGGGACCGTCCAGCCTTCCGGCCAGAGGCGCCATATTGTCCGCAATTTCTTTGACTAATTCATCGGTCAAAGGGGCGACGGAAGAGCCGTCCTGGCCGAGCGCCTCAGTTGTAATGCCCTGCTGAATCACCGACGCCATCTCCGGGTGCTTGATGATCTCCAGCTCCATGTGGCTGTGGGTGTTGATAAAACCGGGGGAGAGGGCAAGCCCTTCGGCATCGACCACTTCCCAGCCCGGTTCGGCGGGGATGGTCAGCGCGATCTGTTTGATCTTTTCCCCCTCAACGAGGACGTCTGCGGAAAACGGCCTTTTTCCCGTTCCGTCGTAGACACGTGCGTTTCGGATGAGAATTTTTTTCATTGCCGCAGCTCCTTTGCTATAAATGCCGCAGCGCATGCCCGCATTCCGAAGGGGCACGCTGCGGAGTCAGCAGTTTCGTTTATTCGATATGCAGTGCGAAGTCGGGGCAGATCCGCTCGCAGAGCTTGCAGCGGATGCAGTCCTTCTCGTTGACTGCTTCTACGTAATTATAACCCTTTTTGTTGACCTTGTGGGTGGTTTGAAAAACATTTTTCGGGCAATTTGCGATGCAGAGCCGGCAGCTCTTGCAGAGCGAGGCATCGACATATACAGCCATACTGAGATTCTCCTTCTTTTATTGGTCGAGAAGCTGCCGCACCGTTTGCACCAGCTCCTCCGGACTGCTGACCATGTGGACTCCCGCATGGGTCAGCGCCTCGATCTTGGAAGCGGCGGTTCCCGCCGAACCCTGAATGATCGCGCCCGCATGGCCGAGACTTCTTCCGGCGGGGGCGTGACGGCCGACGATCAGAGAGACGACCGGCTTGACACAGTGGGAGCCGATCCACGCCGCTGCCTCCTCCTCGCTGCTGCCGCCGATTTCGCCCAGCAGGACGATGACCTTGGTTTCCGGGTCCTTTTCATAGGCTTCGACCGCATCGCGCTGGGTGAAGCCCCAGACCGGCCCGCCGCCCAGACCGATGACCGACGACTGGCCGAGCCCGGCCTCCGAGAGGGTTTTGCCGACCTCATAGGAGAGAGCGCCGCTCTTTGAGACGACGCCGATGGAGCCTTTGCGGAAGAAGCGCACCGGATGGGAGCCGACCTTGCAGACACCCGGGGCAATGATGCCGGAGCATCCCGGGCCGACGATTGTTGTCCCATGTGCCCTGGCATAGGCGAGCAGGGCCGCCACATCGTGAGTCGGGATTTCCTCGGTAGTGAGCACAAGGAGCTTTGCCCCCGCGTCCACCACTTCGATCACCGAGTCCTTGGCCGCGCGGGCCGGAACAAAACAGATCGCGGTGTCGAAGCCGATCTCGGCCTGCGCCTCGGCTGCCGAGTTAAAAACGGGGATGCCGTGGACCGTCTGTCCGCCCTTGCCGGGGGTCACGCCGGCGACGATATGGGTGCCCGCGTCGAGCATCATTTTTGTTTGCAGTGCGCCGGACTTCCCGGTGATGCCCTGCACCATGACCCGGCTTTGCGCAGAGATCAGGATTGCCATATTATTGTCCCTCCTTCGCTGCGCCGACAGCTTTTTCCACCGCTTCGGTCAGCCCCCGGCAGGTAAAGAGTCCGGCCTCGTCCATGATGCGGAAGCCCTCTTCCTCCATCGTGCCGCACATCCGGGTGAAGATGGGGATGCGGGTGGGATGGTCGGCCAGATAACGGGTGATGCCGTTGGCCATATCGTCCATCCGGTTGAAGCCGCCGATGAGCACCACAAGGATGCTCTTGAGCTGCGCCTGACTCTTGCAGGTATATTCCATTGCCTTATACATTACCTCGGCGGGCGTGGTGCCTCCCAGCTCGCAGAAGCTCGCAACCCTGCCGCCCGCCTGGGTGACGAGGTCGAGGGCGAGCATTCCGGTACCGGCTCCGTCCGAGATCAGTCCGATCTCCCCGTCGAGCGGGACATAGGTAATGGTGGTGCCGTCGCCCTGCGGGGTGTGGTAACCAAGTGATGCGCGCGTTTCCTCCAGTGCGGAGAAAAGCGGTTCATGCCGGAATCGCGCGTGGTCGTCGAGCACGACCTTGGCGTCCATGGCGACAAGCTCCCCGCCGATCACCCCAAGGGGGTTGATCTCGACCAAAAGGGCGTCCTTTTCGAAGAAAATCTTTTGCAGGCGTTCCAGGAAAGCCGCAAATTTGGCATCGTCAGCGACTTTCAGCTTGCGTGCAAGCGCCCGGCGCTGGTATGCCTTCAATCCGAGAAAGGGGTCCAGCTCAATCCGGAGAAGCTCCTGCGGATGTTCGGCGGCGACGCGCTCGATCTCCATGCCTCCCATCGCGCTTGCGATCAGGGTGGGAGCCTTAACACCCTGTAGGGTGATGGAGAGATAAAGCTCCCGTTCGGGGGCGACCATTTCCTCGGCAAGCAGCCCGTGAACCGGATGCCCCTTGATGGTCATTCCGAGGATGGCCGGAGCGTATTGGCGGAAATCCGCCTCGTTTTGGCAGACCTTGATACCGCCTGCTTTGCCGCGTCCGCCGGTCATCGTCTGTGCCTTCAGGACAAAGGGAAAGGGCAGGTCCGGCAGCGCCTCGGACGAGGGTGCCAGACAGCTCTGCGGCACCGGGATACCGGCGTCGCGGAAGAGCTGTTTGCCTTCAAATTCAAACAGATTCATCGAGTATCCTCCTATGGCCTTTTACGACAGGGTGAGGCTGTGTTCCTTTGCGTAGGCGGCTCCTGCCGCAACCGCCTTGAGGTTGAGATCGACAAAACGGCTGGATACGTTTTCACGCACCGTCTCGACCAGCGCCTCATGGCTGACCATTCCCAGGGCCTCGCTTAAAAAGCCGAGCATCACCATATTGGCCGCCATCCGGTTGCCGAGATCAACGGCGATCTGGGTTGCGGGAACCGCAAAGCTGTGGGCGCAGGGATGATCGATCAGACTGGTCACAAGATCCGGGTCATAAACCAGAATTCCATCGGGGGCAAGGGTATCGATATATTTTTCATAGGCCTCCTGGAACATGGCCAGCAGCAGGTCCTTCTGCTGTGCAACGGGGGAATTGATCGGCTTGCTGTCGATAATCAGCTCGGCCTGGCATTGTCCGCCGCGCGCCTCAGAACCGTAGGACTGGGTCTGCACCGCATATTTTTTGCCGCGGGTGACGGCGGCTGTGCCCAGAATGACGGCCGACAGGATAATTCCTTGCCCGCCCATTCCGCAGAGGGTAATGCGCTGAGGATCCTTCATCATGATTGCCGTCCTCCTTTATAATACTTCGTTGGTGCCCTCATAGACGGGGCGCTCGGTATTGACGAACTGCGCGCAGAGCAGCTTGCCCTCGCGTTCCTCGGGGGTCATCTTTGTTCCCTCGGCTTCGGTGTAGGTGTAGTCCTTGATCCACTGCACCAGCTTCTGGGGATCGCCGCTGCCCAGCGCGTAGCGCCCGAAATGGGTCGGACACTGGGAGACGATCTCGATCAGCGAGAAGCCCTTGTGGGAAAGAGCGCGCTTGATGGCGGCAACACATTGCACCGGCCGGGAGGTGGTCCAGCGTTCCACATGGGTCGCTCCGGCGGCTTCCGCCAGCTTGCAGATGTCGAAGCGGGGCTCCGCACTGCCGTAGGGAGTGGTCATGGTGTGGGCGCCTTCGGGGGTTGTGGGTGCGACCTGACCGCCTGTCATTGCGAAATTGAGATTATTGACCATGATGACCGTAACGTCGAGGTTGCGGCGGGCGGCGTGGATGAAGTGGTTTCCTCCGATCGAAGCAAGGTCGCCGTCGCCGGCAAAAATGACCACCGGAAGCTCGGGGCGGACCAGCTTGACGCCGGTTGCCCAGGCGAGGGTGCGGCCATGCACACCGTGGAAGGTATCCGATTTTAAGTAGATTGGAATGCGGGCAGTGCATCCCACCCCGCCGATGGTGAGCATTTCCTCCGGAGTCATATCCAGTGCATCGAGCGCCTGGCAGAAGTAGTTGAGAACCTGACCGCAGCCACAGCCCGAACAGAAGAAGTGCGGAAGCTTTTCCGGACGCAGAAACCGCCGGTTGGGATTGATTTTCAGCTCGCTCATTTCAAGTCCTCCTTGACCGCCTGATAGATTTCGGTGGGGGTATGGATCAGTCCGAGGTTTTTGGTGATCCGGGAAACGCCGCAGATACCGCTGGCCACCCGCTCGATCTCACCGGCGTATTTGCCGATGTTCATCTCTACTGCGAAGAGCTTGCGGACTTCCCGGGCCGCCTCGCGGATCTGTCTCTCAGGGACCGGCCAAACGTTGCAGAGCTTGAGCACGCCGGCCTTGATTCCGTCCTCGCGCAGCATCTGCGCCGCTTCGACGGCGGGCCGCGTTTCGCTTCCGTAGGCGACAAGGGCATATTCAGCGTCGTCCAGCATGATCCGTTCGGTGCGGCAGATCTGATCGCTGTTCTCACGAATTTTTCCGGTGATTCGCCGGTAGAGCCGATCAAACTCCTGGGGATCCCAATCGATTCCGCCTGCCTCGTTGTGCGGGTTCAGGGAGTAGATGGTGTGATACCCCTTGCCGAGCGGGGCGGCATCGGGACAGCCGTAGGGAGCTGCGGCGAAAGGCATGTATTCCTCAGGGGAGAGGGTGGTATACCGGCGGTTGGTCAGGCTGATCTGCGCGGCAGGCGGGATATCGAGCCGTTCCCGCATCAGGGCGATGGTTGTTTCGCTCATAATGATGACAGGGTTGCGGTATTCCTGCGCAAGGTTAAAGGCCCAAATGGTGTAGTCGTAAAGCTCCTGCACCGAAGCCGGGCAGACGACAATCGCCTCATAGTCGCCGGAGGCGCCCCACCGCATCTGCATGACATCGGCCTGAGACGCATAGTTTTCTCCGCGGCAGCGCTGCACGTTCGCGATGACAACCGGAGCCTCCACCGTGTAGCAGTAGCCGAGCCCTTCCTGCATATAGTTGAATCCGGCGCTGGCTGTGGCGGTCATCGCCTTGGCACCGGCGAGCGCGGCGCCCGCACAGGCGTAGATGGAGCAGAGCTCATCCTCACCCTGCATGAACTTTCCGCCTACCTGCGGCAGCCTTTTGGACATCATCTCTGAGATTTCGTTTGCGGGGGTGATGGGATACCCGCCGAAAAAGTCGCATCCTGCCGTAATGGCTCCTTCCACGAGGGCGTAGTTTCCCAGCGTGAAGTGGATACCGCTTTCTACGCGTTTGGGATCCGCTTGGACGATCGGCATAAACAATTCCTCTTTTCTTCCTTGGTTTTTGTGGGAAAGTCTAAAAATACTGCCTGCTTTTAAAATTAATATTGTCTTTTACCGACAGTATACTATCGATACTTTTAAAATGCAAGAAGAAAATCACGGCTTCAGAAGGGCATTTGCCTGGGCTGGTCGAAAAATGTCTATCTTTGACAAATCTTCAGGGCATTTCTAATTTGAACCAACAAAATTTTCCGAACAGTTTGTGATCTTCCTTAAAATGTGGTATAAATGAAAGTGTCGATTATTTATCAATCTAGGGGGGTAACATTTGTGGGCTCGGGGGATTACGCGGGGATTGGAACCGATCATTCTTTGAAGCATCAAGTCTATAAGGCAATCAAGGACGATATCATTTTTGGCCGGCTGCGATCCGGCGAGCAGCTGAATATGCTTGAGCTTTGCAACCGGATGCACATCAGCAGTGCACCGATTCGCGAAGCTCTCAATATGCTGAGCAAAGAGGGTCTGGTGGATCTCACACCGCGCAAACGGGCGGTGGTGGCCACTGTTCAGGATGGGGATATCGATACGATTATCTTCCTGCGCAGTACGCTTGAGCCTTATGCGGCCCGGCTCTCGATCGGGAAGATTCCCCCGGAGCGGATTCAGGAGATGCGGGCGGTTCTGATGGGGATTTTAGATGCTCCCTATCAGATGGAAAAGTATGTTGCTTCCGATCTCGCGTTGCATGAGCTTTTGCATCAGTATGCGGGTTCACCGCTGCTGTCCGAGATCATCTCTAATGTAAAGGATCGTTCTATCCGCCTGCGCTACATGGCGGAGCATTTCTCCAGCGGAGATCCGGGCGACCAGGTGAAGGTTTCACGGATTTCCACAGAGGAGCATCTTGGAATTCTTTATGCTCTTGAGGCAAAAGACGGCGACCTTGTTTACGCCCGCGTGCTGCAGCATATTCAAAATTACAATACCCGGACGGCACAGGCCCAGCAGAGCGAGACTCCCTGACGCCCACAAGCGCTGTATAAAATTTCATCTTAATAGGATGCATCCCCCGAAAGCGCGGGGAACCCGGATGCTGTGTGTCCACAGGCACTGCATAAAATCACCCCTGTATTAATGAAAACAGGGGCGATTTTTTGCGTGCAGAAAAACTATGCCGCATGGCGGGCGGATGCTTTTTTGATGCGGTATCCCTGCCACAGGAACATCAGAACAAAGCAGCCGATGCCAATCAGATCGGTTAATGCTCCGCTGTCGATGAGCATGACTCCGCCGAAGGCAAGAATAATGCGCTCAAGCCAGAGGGTGCGGCAGCGCATCCATCCGTTGGTTGCGGAGGAGAGCATATACATACCGATCAGCGCTGTCGGAATGATACGGAGCAGCTGAAGGAAGCTCGCATCCACCAGAACAAGCTGAGGCGAAAGAACGAACATATACGGGATGATAAATGCGCCCACAGCGATTCTCGTGGCGCAGATGCCGCTCTTGAGGGTATCGGAGCCCGCAATGGCCGAACCGGTAAAAACGGCCGAGCAGACAGGCGGGGTAATATCCGCGATGATGCCGAAGTAGAAGACGAAAAGATGGGCTGCGATGACCGGAACCCCAAGCTCAATGAGGGCAGGGGAAACGATCGTGGAAGTGATGACATAATTCGCAGTGGTGGGAACGCCCATGCCCAGTACCAGCGAAGAAATCATCGCAAGCACAAGGGTCATGATCAGGTTTCCGCCCGCAAGCTCCACCAACCCGGTGCCCAGCTTCAGGCCGAGACCGGTCAGTGTGACCATGCCGACTACGATTCCGGCGGAACCGCTGACGATGGCGACGCCGATCGCAGTTTTCGCGGCTTCAACAAAGACTTCCGAATAGTCGCGCAGCTTCAGGCGGTGTTCCTTATAGAGCGAGCCGCAGAGAATCGCGGAAAGGATGCCCAGCAGCCCGGCGCGCATCGCGGTCATGCCGGACGACATGGTTACGACGATCACGACGATGGGAGCGAAGAGGATGCCGCGCGTTTTCAGAACGGTCAGAAGGCTCTGGACTTCCTCGCCTTGAACTCCTCTGAGTCCAAGCTTGCGCGCCTCGAGGTCCACCGAGATGAAGATGCCGGTAAAGTAGAGGACCGCCGGAATCGCGGCTGCAAGCGCCACCGACCAGTAGGGCATGCCGGTGAATTCCGCCATCAGGAAGGCGGCCGCGCCCATGACAGGCGGCATGATCTGCCCGCCGGTCGAGGCGGAGGCCTCTACCGCGGCGGCAAATTCGGACTCATATCCGCACTTCTTCATCAGCGGGATGGTGAAGCTGCCGGAAGCCGCGACGTTTGCAATCGAGCTGCCGGAGATGGTTCCCTGCAGGGCCGAGCTGATGACGGCAACCTTTGCCGGACCGCCTACCGCCTTGCCGGTGAGGGCATTTGCGAAATCATTGAAGAACTGGCCGACGCCGGTTCTTTTCAGAAAAGCGCCGAACAGCAGGAACAGGAATACGAAGGTGCTTACGACGCCAATCGGAACACCCAGAATGCCCTCGGTGCTCAGATACATATGGCGTACGATGCGGTTCAGGCTGAAGCCTCGGTGCTGAAAGAAGCTGGGGAAGAAAGCACCCAGATAGCAGTAGATCAGCGAAATTGAGGCGAGAATCAGCACAGGATATCCAACGACCCGGCGGGTGGCCTCCAGGACGGTAATGATCGCAATAATACCGACGGCGAAATCCATTGCGGTGATGTCGCCGACACGATAGACAATGTCCTTAAAGTACAAAAGCCAGTAAACGCTGGTGAAAATAGAGCTGGCAATCAGCAAAAGATCGATAGGGTTGATTTTGGAATCCATCTTTCCGCGCCGCATGGGGTAGAGGATAAAACCAAGCAGCATGGCAAAGGAAAGATGAATTGAACGCTGAACCTGAGGGGAAAGTGCGCCGAAAATTGCGGTATAGAGCTGGAATGAGGTAAAGAGGATCGCGATCACCGTTACCGCCTTACTCCAGAAAGGGGACAGCTTACGGGTTCTCGACTCCGCGTCGACCTTGCGCAGCAGCGCGTCTACCTCTTCTTCGGACATCGTCTGAAGTTCGTCCGAATCGCTCGGACTGGTTTGCGGCTCGGCCGGCTTTGTTTCGGAGCCGGGTACTAAATTACGTTTCCACAAAGTTTAATCCCTCCCAGTATGATTGCAGCAGGACCGCGTATGGAGGAAAGCAAAAGGTCTCCGCTCCGCTTCCGCAGGGCGGAGACCTTGGTTGCTGCCTTACCAATCAGGAAAATGTGCTTACATCTTGCCGATTTCCTTGTAGTACTTGATCGCGCCGGGATGATAATCCACGGTGATGCCGTCGAGAGCCTTGTCAACGCTCAGATCGTTGAGGGCCGCCAGCATGCCGGAAAGCTCTCCCTGGTTCTCCCAGAGGGTCTTGGTCAGATCGTAAACAAGGTCTTCATCGAGGTCGGCGGAAGCGACGAGGATCGACTGCACGCAGACAGTGTGCACATCCTCAGTCTGGCCTTCGTACATGCCGGCAGGAAGGGTCTTCTTGGCGAAGAAGGGGTACTTGGCGATGATCTGGTCCAGCTCTTCATCGGTGAAGCTCAGCAGTTTGACCTTGGCGGACATGCACATCTCCTGGAAGGTCGCGTTGGGGGCACCGGTGGTGGTGAGCATGCCGTCAAGCAGGCCGTCCTTGATGCGGTCGGCGGTGTCCGAGTTGGAGGGATACTCCGCTTTGACGTCATCGGGGGTGATGCCGAAGACACCGAGAATCTGCTCTGCGTTGGCGTTGGCGCCGCTGCCGGGGTAGCTCAGGGAGATCCGCTTGCCCTTCATATCCGAGATGCTGTTGATGCCGGCGTCTTCTCTGACGAAAACCTGAATATCTTCGGAGTAGAGACGTCCGATGACCTTGAGCTTTTTATACTCCTTGTCGAACATGTACTCGCCCTTGATGGCATATTCGGCGAGGTCGTTCTGGGTCAGGCCGAGCTCGATCTCGTTGTTTTCAATCAGAGCAGTGTTTTCGACCGAAGCGCCGGTGCTCTGCGCAGCAACGGAGACACCCTCCATGTTGCTGGTCCAGACCTTGGCGAGAGCGCCGCCGAGGGGGTAGTAGGTGCCGCCTACGCCGCCGGTGCCGATGATCAGGTTGATTTTGCCGGCTCTGGCGGTGGAAGCGGACGATTCAGGCGCGCCCGAAGCATCTGCGGAGGACGCAGGGGCAGGGGCGGGGGCGGGAGCACTGCCGCACGCGGCCAGGCTCAAAACCAGAACGGCTGCCAGGAAAGCGCTAAGACACTTTTTCATAATGGATGCCTCCTTAATATTTTGGGACGTTCCAACCAATGGAAGCAACGTCCTTTACTGACAGAAAACAGCAGGGGCGCTTCAATCGCCCGACGAAGCGTTGACGTAATACCGCAGAGGGCGGGATGTGATCGCGCAGCAGACGTGGCCGCTGGAGGTGCCGCCGACTTCCCCGAGTTCCATCGAGGTGATCTCGTCGTCACCGTCTTTTCCAATGATGGTGACGGTGTCGCCCATTTTGACGTCGGGGATATCGGTTACATCGATGTAGGCAACATCGACGTTCAAATCAAGAATGCGGGCGCGCCGGCCGTGGATCAGTACATCCGCGTTGTGCTCGGTATCCTTTGTCACAAGGCTGCGCACATATCCGTCTCCCATGCCGAATCCGACGATAGCGATTTTGGTCCGGCGTTTCGGAGTAAAGAAGCGGTAGTAGCTGACGTTGTCCCCGGCTTCGGCCCAATGGACGCTCAGAATCGGGGCGGTCCACTGAATGACCGGTTCCAGACCCAGCCGGTTGGGAATTCCGGGCGAGATGTCATAGCCGAAGATGAGCGCCGCCAGACGCACCATATCGTAATAAGTTTCCGGAGAGGCGACACAGGCGGCGGTGTTGGCCGCATGCACAAGGCGCGGCTGGATTCCCGCCTCCCTGAGCTGCTCAAGGGCCTGGGTGAATTCGGCCATCTGCTGGTTGGTGAAGGTTTTGTCCAGAGAATAGGCATTGGCCAGATGGGTGAAAACGCCGTCGATTTCCAGATGCGGAAGGGACTTGAGCGTCTCGATCAGATGGGCAAGCTCCTCGCCAACCCGCACCCCGATCCGACGGAGGCCGGTATCGATTTTGATGTGGACTCTGACCTTTTTGCCCTGGCGCGCCGCCTCGGCGTCGAGGGCCTGCGGGATGGTATCCTCATAGACCGTCGCGACGAGGTCGTTGCTGACGAAATCGGGAATCCCGGTGTAGGGAATGCCTCCCAGAACAAGGATGAAGTCCTTGAGTCCCGCTTCTCGAAGCTCGACCGCTTCGCTGAGCATTCCGGTTGCAAAATACCGGATGCCGCAGTGATCTCTCATGTAAAGGGTCGGCACAACAAGCCCATGACCATATCCGTTGGACTTTGCCGTATACATGATTTCCACATCAGGCCCGATGTGCTTGCGGATGCGCTCAATATTGCGCTTGACCTTGCTCAGATCGACCGTAATGACCGAGTTGGCGTTTTCAATGGTTTGCGGCATAATAACCCCCCTTTTTGATTGGTCCCGCTTTGCGGTTTTACCGCAGCAGGGCGCGGATAACTGCTTCATCGACCGCACAGGTTTTTTCCAGCTGCTCCAACTCAACCGATTCATTGGGCTTGTGCGCCACGGTAATGGTGCCCGGTCCGATGATAATGGTGGGGATTCCCGCGCGGACAAAGTGGTTCATATCGGTATTGCAGGTCAGGCCGAACGGCTCCTGCCGCTCGCCGGAGGCCTGCTGCGCCGCGGCAAAGGCTGTTTTCACCAACTCGCTGTCCGCACTGGTTTCGGCGGCGGGCCCTGTTGTGACAAGATAGCGGTCGATATAAACGCGGCTGCCGGGGAATTTTTTCTGTGCGTCGGCACAGAGCTTTTCAAAACGGGCGATGAGGTCCGCTTCCTGCTCTCCCGGCACCATCCGGCGGTCGATGACCAGTTCGCACCGGTCAGGCAGAACATTTTCCTGCACCCCGCCGTGAATCATGGTGATCGCGATGGAGGGGCGGCCGGTCGTGGGATGTACCAGTGTACGGATCTCTCCGGCGATTTCATCGACCAGCTCGGAGAGGTAAGCCGCAATCCGGATTGCGCTGATCCCCAGCTCCGGGTTCGAAGCGTGGGCGGAAATTCCTTCAGCCACGATCACCGGGCGGAGGCTTCCGTTGTGCCCGATGGCAACCCGGCTCATCGTCGGCTCGCCCACGATGCAATAATCTCCCTTGACAAGGGGATGCTCCACCAGCCTGCGCGCGCCGGTGCTGTGGCTTTCCTCATCGATGACAGCGGTGTATACGATGGTGCCATTGATGCCCTGCGGATTTTCGATGATGCGCTTGACCGCGTGGGTCAGGCAGGCCAGCGGCCCCTTTGCGTCGGTGGAACCGCGCCCGTAGGCCCTGCCGTCCTTGATCACCAGTTCATAAGGGTCGGTTTCCCATCCGTCGGCGGGAGGAACCACATCCATGTGGGAGTTCAGAACAACGCTTTTGCCGCCCTTCCCGAAGGTCTTGACCGCGATGACATTTTTCAGACCGGGAAGCGCCTCCTGCTGGACGACCTCGTCCATTCCCATATCGCGGGCATTCTGTGCCAGAAAATCGCTGATTCCAGCTTCGTTTCCGTCGGTGCTGTCGAAGGATACCATTTTTTTCAGAAGCTGGAACAGCTCGGAATTCTGATCAAGCATTTTTCTCCCTCCTTATTTCAGAACGGCGAGAGCTTTTTCGATACGGGCGACAGCAGCCTGGATCTTCTCCAATGAATTGGAGTAGGCGAACCGGACTGCGTTGGGGCATTCAAATGCCGCGCCGGGGACGATGGCGACGTGCGCCGCTTCCAAAAGATAATTGCAGAAACCAAAGGAATCAGCGATCGCCCTCCCGTCGGGGGTCTTTTTTTCGTAATAGGAGCTGACGTCCGGCATCAGGTAGAAGGCGCCCTCCGCGTTGGCGCAGCGGATGCCGGGAATGCGGTTCAGCGCTTCGACCAGATAGCAGCGGCGCTTGTCAAACTGCTCCTTCATCTTTGCGATCGAATCCTGAGGACCGCGAAGAGCCTCGACGCCGGCCCACTGCACAAAGGTGGTGGAGTTGGAAGTCGTGTGTCCCTGAACCGAAGCAATCGAGCGGGCCACATCGCGCGGAGAAGCCGCGTAGCCGAGACGCCATCCGGTCATAGCATAGGCCTTGGAGAACCCGTTGACCACGATGGTATGCTCATAGATTTCAGGTGAAAGCGACGCGGCGCACACATGCTTGCTTTTTCCGTAGATCAGCTTTTCGTAAACTTCGTCGGAGATGATATAGAAGTCATGCGCTACCGCAAGCTCGCCGAGCCTGCGCAGGCTCTCTTCGCTGTAGACCGCCCCGGTGGGATTGTTCGGGGTATTGATCATGACCGCGCGGGTTTTCGGGGTGATGGCCTGCTCAATGGCGCGCAGGTCGAGGGCAAAGGTCTCAGGAACGGTATCGACCAGAACCGGAATGCCCTCCGCCAGTTTGACAATTTCCACATAGCTGACCCAGCAGGGCTTGGGAATGATCACCTCGTCCCCCGGATTGACCACCGCCAGAACCGCATTGAACAGCGCCTGTTTGGCTCCGGTGGAAACGGAAATCTGATCGGGGTGGTAGGCGACGCCGTTGTCCTGAAAAAGCTTGTCGCAGATTGCCTGACGCAGCTCCGGAATTCCGCTGACCTTGCAGTACTTTGTTTTTCCCTCTTCCATCGCGCGGGTACACGCCATGATAATGTTGACGGGGGTATTAAAATCAGGTTCACCGGCATTCAGACCGATCACATCGATTCCCTGGGCATGCAGATCGGCAACCGTGCCTTCCAGCTCAATGGTGGCGGATGGGGTCATTCTCAGAATACGCTCGCTTTTCATGGATAGCCCGTCCCTTTCTTTCATGTGGCAACGCTGTAGGAGAGTGTGTTGCTGACGTGAAAATGAATTTTTACTTGATTTGTCTTGCAAATCTATTATCGATAATATATATAAAATCGAAAAAAATCAACCCGCATAATTCACAATAATTTTCCCCAAACTATACCACTATTTCTAAAAACACAATAGTAAGCCATTCAAATCGGTAAAAATGAACAAGTCCCTTTCTACACTATTGTCAAAATAATATCAATCAGAAGGCGTTTTCATGTCGCTTAAAACGAAAAGCTGAGCTGCGTGTCACGACCTGGCAGACAAAAGGTTCCTCAGCGAGATGTAAAAAGCGGAGTCCTTGGAGAATCTCCGAAGAAGAGGCTGCTAAAATTTTGAAGGGCATGAGGAATCAAAATGCGTAAAAATTATTTTCGAGAAGAAAAACGGCAAATTTAAGTTTTTAAAATTGGATTAAATGGTTAATAAGTAAAATTATTACATAAAATTCATGCTAATTGGTAGATGTGAATAGATAATTGAACAGTAAATTAGTTATTTGACCAAAAATTAAAATTAAAAGTATCGATAATCGATTATATATACGAAATGACAAAGACTGCAATCCTTCATTTTGGTCTACATCGATATTCCTGCAGCATAGGAGGGGGAGGTCCGGTCAGGGTATCGCTTGGACTTCGGGGGGACGGCTCCGCCGAAACCTCCAAACGATCAGCGGATATGCGAAAAATTGTATGCGTACGGAAAGCTTTTGGGCGAGATTTTATCTCACTCCTTTGCGAAAGTCCGGAGTGTGCTGCTGTGGCACTCAGCAAAGCGTGATGGGAGAAACGCAGGATTTTTCCTTTTTGCTTGCGAAACATTGTGCACAATTTACATTTTCAATTATGATATATAGCTAATATATACGAATTGACAAAATGTTTGCCGGCAGATATACTGAGGACGCTTTATCTCGGCCGGGAAAATGCGGAGCTTCACACAACAGATGAATAGGGAGGCAGAATCCCATGGCAAAGGTATTGATTACGGAGCAGCTCCACCCTGCCGGGCCGGAATTGCTTCGCGCACAGGGACATCAGGTCGTCTTTTTCGAGAACCTCGGCGGAAAAACGCTCGAGGAGGCGCTTGCGGATGCGGACGCCGTGCTGGTTCGAATTTCCGAGCTTCGCGGAGAGCTTTTAAAGGACGCCAAACATCTCAAGGTGATCAGCAAGCATGGCGTCGGCGTGGACAATATCGATTTGGACTACTGTCGGGGGGCGGGGATCGCTGTCACCATTGCTCCGAACGGAAACAGCCTTTCGGTGGCGGAGCACGCCCTGACCATGATGCTGGCCCTCTCCAAAAAGCTGATCCCGATCACCAACGCTTACCGGGAGATTGGGTTTTCCGCGAAAAACACGATGGAGGGGGCCGAGTTCACCGGAAAAACGGTCGGAATTATCGGCCTTGGGAGGATCGGGCGCCATCTTGCCCGCATGGTGACGCATGCATTCGGCGCAAGGGTAATCGCCTACGATCCATACCTGACGCAAGCGCCCGAAGAGGTCGAGCTGACCGGAGATCTTGACCGGATTTTCCGGGAGTCAGACTTTGTCTCGCTCCATGCGGGCCTGACGCCGGAAACCCGCCACATGGCCGACCGGAGGCGTCTGGCCATGATGAAACCCGGGGCGGTCCTGATCAACTGTGCACGCGGAGGGCTGGTTGACGAAGCGGCGCTGGTCGAGGCGCTTGAGGCCGGGCGGCTCGGCGGCGCGGGACTGGATGTCACCGAGCCGGAACCCGCACGACCGGATCATCCCCTGTTTCGGATGCCCAACGTGATTCTCACTCCGCATTTCGCACCCGACACAATAGAAGCGGCCGTTCGGGTTTCCACCATGGCCGCCCAGAATATCATTGACGTCCTGAGCGGCAAACGCCCGGAGGGACAGATCGTTTGAACGGAAGGAAGAATGGATATGCTGTCAGCAGATGCGCCGATTGGCGTGATGGATGCAGGCTTCGGAGGGTATACCGTGATTCGCGAGCTGCAAAAGCAGCTTCCCTGTGAAAATATCGTTTTTTTCGGGGATGGGAAAAATCAGCCCTACGGAAACCGCAGCAGAGAAGAAATCCTCTGCATGACCCGCCAGTGCCTGCGCTTTCTGCAGGAAAAGAAGGTAAAGGCGGTGGCGGTCGCCTGCAATACCATCTCCACCCTGATCGAGGAATACCAGAGCGATTTCCCTTTCCGGATTTTCAGCATTGTTCGTGCGGGCAGCGATGAGGTGATTGCGCTTCGGCCGCGGCAGGTGGTGCTTTTTTCCACGGTATTTACCGCCAAATCGGGATGCTATCAGCGCTATATCCGCGAAGGATGCCCCGAAGTGCAGGTGATTCCTCAGGGCTCGCCATGGCTGGCAAGGCTGATAGAGGACGGTGATTTCGACCGCGAAAAAATCGAAAAGGAGCTGCGGCAGACGCTGGGAGAGGCGGCGCGGAGCCATCCCGACGCGGATACCCTGATTCTGGGGTGCACCCATTTCCCTCTGGTGGCGGATCTCATCCGGCAGCTTTATCCCCAGTTCACCCGGATGGTGAACCCCGCTTTTGTGCAGGCGGGGCAGATCAAAGAATATCTCGAAGAAAATCATGCCCTGCGCACCGGCGGGGAGGGCAGCTTCCATATTTATACCACCAGCGATTGCGAGACCTATTCCCGCATGGCAGAATGGGTAGGATTGAAAAAACCGGAACTGGTGGAACTGGCCCCCGCCCCTCGGATGCCGGAGCTTTCTCTGTAATCCTCTACCTCCACATAAACGCAAACGGAACGCTGTTGCTTTCTAACAGCGTTCCGTTTGCTATATTCCAGAAAAATATCACGCCGTCTGGCGCCCACGCAGAAACAGGCCCACCGCCGCCTGTACCAGCGCGGAGACGGCGGAAACATAAAAGGCATACTGTGCCCCGAAGGAACTCCAGATCACGCCGAGGGCCGCGGAAGCAATGACCGCCACCACATGATCCAGACTCAGCCCGGTGGAAAGTGTGGCGGTGATTTCGGCGGGATCGTCCGCGAGCTGCCGCACCAGGAAGGAATGGACGATATTGAACTGGTCGGTCAGATGGCTGAGGATGACCAGCAAAAACGCCAGAAGAGAAAAAATTCCGCTGGTGAGGTCGGCGCAGCCGACCAGCAGCCCGAACAGGGCAAAGACCGAGAACATATATGCTCCTTCAAAGACAAGCGCCTTTTTCACGCCGAGGAAATCAAGCATCCGTCCGAGCAGAGGGGCAGCGAACATCGCGGAAAAGGAACCGAGGATGGTCAGCAGCGCGACGGTATCGGCGCCGCGTCGCATCAGCTCAACCACCACCCAGGGAGCAAACACAAGGCGAATCCGTTTTTGACATCCAAAGGCAAGGGTAATCAGATAGTAGGGCAGGTAGATGCGGCGGATGACAAGCCGGTGCCCCGGCTTCTTCTTGTTGGGGGGCGCACAGCCGCGCAGTTTCCAGAGAAGGACGACCGATACCAGCACCAAAAGGGCGGAGATGGCAAAGGGAAGGATCACCCGGCCGCCAAAGCGGAAAGCGCCGAACCGAAACCCAAAAAATACGGCACAGGCTCCCAGCGTTGCCGAAAAGCTCCACCAGCGGCGGAAATTTCCGAGGGTTCGGCCGACTTCCCCTTCGCGGGCCAGCGACATGCCGATCGCGTCCTTGATGGTCATGAAGACATGCTGGCCCATCGAATGAAAAAAGACCAGAAAGAGCATCATACCGTAGGAGGGGGAGAAAAGCCCCATGACCGCCATGCCGATGCAGCAGAGAATCTGTGCCAGAAATGCGATGGTGACGTCGCTGGTCATGCCGAAGGCGGAGATCAGGAACATACTGAGCACGCCGGGCAGCTCACGCGGAAACTCGATAAAGCCGCGCTGCGCGGCAGTGACCTGATAGACCTCTTTAAAATAGTTGGCGTAGTTTGCCTCTCCGAAACTGTTGGCGGCGCCCAGCAGTCCGCTTACGACGGCAAAGAGAAGGATCGCCTTTTTCAGTTCTCCGGTATTTTTCTGCGGCATGGGAAACACTCCTTTGAAACGGGTTGTTTTCCTATCATAACACAGAAGAATAAGATGTGAACCCCCTACCGCGCAATTTGCGGAAAAAAGGGGAGGCGTTTCAGCCTCCCCGGGAATGCGTGCTACCGCGCCGCCCGGCGGCTTGGCTCGGAAAACAGCATGGAAACGCACCAGAGCCCGGCGATCGCAACAAGCGTATAAACGATCCGGCTGCCGATCGCGGTCTGGCCGCCGAACAGGAAAGCAACCGCGTCGATCTCAAAGAGGCCCACCAGCCCCCAGTTGACCGCGCCGATGATCACGATGGTCAGCGCAAGCTTATCCAGCAAAAGGATTCCTCCTTCCTTCAGGAAATTTTCCCTCTGCCGATAGTCTTTCCCGGCACACTGGATATATGCACCGATTCCCGCGGAAAAGAAATTTCAAAAGATTCTTGCAAAGGAATATGGTTTATGCTATCATTATTTGGTCAAAGCATGCCTGTCATGCTCTCAATGAATCGGAGGTCGGAAAAATGGGAATGTTAGAAATCGTCGGCGGTTTTCTTTTGATCGCTGTTTGCGCCGTTATTATCGTTGCAGTCACTGCGCAGGAGTCGAAGAGCGGGCTGGGCACCATTTCTGGTGAGTCCACGGGCACCTTCTTTGACAAAAACCGCGGCAAAACCAAGGAAGCGATGCTGGTTCGCGCCAGCACTGTTTCTGGGGTTGCGCTTGCGGTCATCACACTGGTTGTGGTGATCGTGTCGACCCACTAAGGACGAATGGTTTTGAAACCCTGCCGTTTGGCAGGGTTTTGTTTTTATCCGGGAACCTGTAAAAGAAATGTAAATGGGAGGAAATTGATGTCGGATTTGGAAAAAAGGGTGCGGGTGCAGCTGCGCAAGACGGGGAAAAAGTCCCTCGCAGCGGATGAGCTGAGCCGGCGTGCCGGGGTGGGAAAATCAGAGAAGAAGGAATTCGGCGTTCTGCTCTCGAAAATGGCCGAACAGGGGGAACTGGTGCGCCAGCAAAACCACAAAGTGGTTCTGGCACGCTGTGTCGGCGCAAAGCCCGCGACCATCATCAAGGTAAAAAAGACCTTTGGCTTTGCGAGGATCGACGATGCACAGCAGGATGTTTTTGTCCCGGGGCGTCAGCTGATGGGAACGCTGCCCGGAGACCGGGTGATGGTCCGGGTGAGCCGTTCGGAAGGGGAACTCGATGCGGGAGAGGTCCTCTCGGTCATTGAGCGGGCGAAAAATCGTCTTTCCGGCACTGTGGTCCGAAGCGAATACGGTGAGCTGGAATTTGTCCCGGACAATTCCGCCTTCGTTCCGGTCTATCTCGAAGGACAGGAGGCCGCCGCCTCGGAGGGGGAAAAAGTGGTAGCGCTTTTGGTTCAGCATGGCGACAGCCACCGGGACTGCCGTGCGGTGGTGCAGAGCCGTTTCGGTGCAGCGGAGCTTGCGAAAAACTGCTGCGGTGCAATCCTCGATGCGGCCGGGATTGAGCGGGAATTCTCCGCCGGGGTGCTGCACGAGGCGGAGCAGGCGGCTGCGCAGCCGGTGGAAAAAGAGATGGCGCGCAGGCTCGACCTGCGCGGTGTCCCGATTTTTACCATCGACGGAGCCGATACCAAGGATATCGACGATGCGGTTTCGGTCAAACGCACCGCAAGCGGCTGGGAGCTGGGGGTGCATATTGCTGATGTCAGCTATTATGTCGCACCGAAAAGCCTGCTTGACGAGACGGCATTTTCCCGGGGTACTTCGGTCTATTATGCCGACTCGGTTATTCCGATGCTTCCTCCCGCCCTTTCCAACGGCGCCTGCTCCCTTAATCCGCAGGAGGACCGGCTTGCTTTTTCGGCCCTTATTTCGCTGGATCAGGAGGGGGAAATCCGGAAATTCCGCTTTGAAAAAAGCGTAATCCGCTCGCGGGTCAAGGGCGTTTACAGCGAGATCAACCGGATTTTTCAGGGGGAGCGCGATGAGGCGCTGCTTGACAAATACCGGGAGGTCTTCGACGAACTGCCCCTCCTGCGGGAGCTCGCCGGAATTCTTGCGGCCCGGCGCAGAAAACGCGGAGCGCTCGACCTTTCCTCGGCAGAGGCAAAGATTCTTGTTGACGAAGAGGGGCGCGCTGCCGATATTAAGCCGCGTGTGCAGGGCGAATCGGAGCGCCTGATCGAGGAAATGATGTTGGTTGCCAATGAGGCGGCCGCCACCCTTGCGCTGGAGAAGCTGCTCCCGTTTGTCTACCGGGTGCATGAACCGCCTGCTCCGGAGAAGCTGGCGGTTCTCAAGGATCTGCTTGACACAGTGGGGGTGCCTTCCGGCACCGTCGCGCCCGGGGTTTTGCCAAAGCAGCTTTCCGCCCTGCTCTCCCGCGCGAAGGAGGGACCCTACGCGGTGGCGGTCAACTCCGCGATGCTGCGCGCGATGCAGAAGGCCCGCTATGACGATAAAAACCTCGGCCATTATGGGCTGGCACTTGCCAATTATGCCCATTTCACTTCTCCGATCAGACGCTATCCCGACCTTGCGATCCACCGCATTCTCTCGGCGTTCTGCATGGGCGTGCGCCCGGCCGAAATCAGCCGGCGCTACGCGTCCTTCGCCGCGGCGGCGGCAAAGCGGTCGAGCGCCGCCGAGCTTGCCGCAATGGGAGCGGAGCACGCCTGTGAGGACTGTTACAAGGCCGAGTATATGCACCGCCATCTGGGCGAGGTCTTTGAAGGGATGATTTCCTCGGCGGCGCCGCACGGCATTTATGTTCAGCTTGACAACACGGTGGAGGGGCTTGTCCGCACCGAGGCACTCGGGGAAGGAATGCTCTATGACGGAAAAATGCAGTATTGCACCGAAAACGGCGCGCGCCGCCTGCGGGTCGGAGACCGGGTCCGGGTGCAGGTTGCGGCGGCGACGGTATCGACGGGACGAATCGATTTTGTTCTGGCAGAAGGCTAGAAGGATGCACCTTTGAGCGGGCTGGACGCAAAGAAATTGTTTTGCGCCGGCGGAAGGATAGAAAGGCGCATGGCCTCCAAAGGTTTGATCGATCTGCGCGGGAAAGGTCCATGGCACGGCCGGGACAGTATATTTTCCGGAATGTCACCGGGCGTCGGCCAAAACGGTATTTTCCTCCTCTCGGCCGGATGCGCAGGAGGAGCCGCCGTCCTGCGGCAGCAGGGACGCGCGGGTTGAGATGGCCTGCGCGGCTGCAAAGAGCAGGTTGGCGACGATGTTCTGGTCATTGGCCGACAGCTCATCGGTGATGGAAAGGCCGATGACGATGGCGGCCAGCGTCATGCCGGTGGCGGATGCGCTGCCCTCCTGCGACATGTTCAACCCTCCCGCATTATTTCCTTCCTCCATTCTATGCGGCTGTCTCCGGGGGCGGGAACACCGGGAACCATTATAACGAAAGGGGGATCAGAATGCTGCTGTGCTGCCGACTGCAATATGACGGTGCGCTCCTTCAAAGAGCCGGGGCGGCGAGCCTGCCCGCACGCCGGGCAAAGGCGGAGCGGATTCGCTCTGTGCAGGGCCGGGCCGCAAGTCTGGCGGCAGGCCTTCTGCTGCGGCATGGGCTGTTTCTCTGCGGGCTTGGAGAGGATCAGATCCGCACCGGCCCGGAAGGAAAACCGTTTCTTGCGGGGAACCCGGCCTTCATCAGCCTGTCCCACAGCGGAGATTATGCCGCCTGTGCGATTGCTCCGGTCCCGGTGGGGGTGGATATCCAGCGGATCGTGCCGGTCAGCGCGCGGGCAGTTCGGCGTTTCTGCACCGCCGGGGAGCTTGCCTGGCTGGAACGGCAGCCGGACCCGCAGCGCGCGGCCATCGCGCTCTGGGCCCTGAAGGAAAGCTATCTCAAAGCGTCCGGCGCGCTGACCAAAGCGGTATTCGCAGCCGAATTTCAGATAGAGGCCGGAGGCGGAGCCGCCGGACCCGCCGGATGGCGTTTTTTTCTTGACCGCCGGATTGAGGGATATCTGCTCGCAGTCTGTGAAAAAGACTGAATAAGCGGGCGGTGTGAGAAATCACGCCGCCCGCTTGTTTATCTCTGCGCCTCCAGAAGCAGGTCCGGAATCGAAAGGACCCCGCTTTTATCCTGAAAGCGCAGCACCACGCTTTGCGGCAGGAGAATGGGATTTCCATCCTGATCCCCTGTATGCAGTCCCCAAAAACAGCGTTCCGGATTGCTTCCCCGATCGTCGAACGGGAAGGAGAGGCGCTCGCAAAATTCGATGCTCCAGGCGCCGCCCGGACTTTCCAAGCGGCTGACCGCATGGAGGATTCCTCCGTCCCTGAGCATAAAATCGAGGGTGAGAATGCCGTTTTGCACGGAGGATTCCATGCGCACGCTGCCGGAATCCACCTGCCATCCAACCCCGCAGAAGAAAACGCAGCCCGCCGCCAGTGTGCAGGCGAGGATGATGGCAAGCACCGCCAGAACCATCCGCCGCCGCAACTTTCGAAAGGGGCGGATCGTGTCGGGGCAGAGAGGCGGAAGGAGAGTCTCGATGCGGGCTTTCATTCCCTGGGCGGCCTCCCGGCAGGCAGGGCAGCCCGCGAGATGTTCCTCGACTTCCCGGCGGCTCTCCCTGCTGGCCAGCCCGTCGAGGCAGAGCGGGAGTAAATCCCGGATGATTTCACACTTCATGACAGCCATCCTTTCATCAGCTTTTGCTTTGCGCGGTAAAATGTCACCCGCACCCAGTTTTCATTCTTTTGAAACACTTCGCCGTTTTCCCAAAACGAAAATGCTCCGGTGATTCGCAGAAGCACCACCTCCCGGGCGGTTTCATCAAGCTCGAGCACTGCTCTCATCAGCCGCACCTTGTCCTGTGAGAACTCAAATGCCTTTTCGGGGCCGGGAGAAGGGTCGGCAAGCGTTTCGGGAAGCCCGGCGCCGGGGCGGCGGGAGCGGCGTTCCAGCTCCTGATACCAGAGATGCCGGGCGATCTGGCAGAGCCAGGTTGAAACTTTTCAGCCTCCGTCATACCGTCCCGCACTTCTGACGGCCTGATAGAAGGTTTCCTGAGTCAGTTCGCGTGCGGTTTCCTCATCCCGGCAGAGGCTGGAGAGAAAGCGGCAGACCAACTCCGCATATTGGCGGTATATGCCGTCCGCTTCAAGCATCCTGTTGTCCTCCTTCCTTTTATCGGGAAATCGGCTGTTCCGTTATGCAATATAAAAGAAAAAGGCCCTTTGGGCCTTTTTCTTTTATATGTGGACGGCCCCGCGCAGTTCACGCAGGGTGACGCGGATAGTCGCTTCCGCATTGATCCGGAACGCTTCCATCGGCTGGAGGCCGGCGCATTTTTCGTCATGGTAGGCTTCCTCGTAGCGGCGCAGAATCTCCGGCAGGGAAAGTCCGGCGTCGTACCATCTGAGAATCCGCTCGGCGCAGCCGGCGACGATCTCGCGGGAACGCGGCAGAAAGGAGACGCTTCCCGCCTCGTCGAGCATCCGGGAGTGGGTGAGGATGAGCCGCCGGGGAAGCAGGGCGGACATCCGCCCGATGGAATCGAGAGTATCCTGATAGCCGCTCAGATAACAGGGCTGGATAGCGCCGTCCGACCGCCCATCCCAGAAGCCGAGCGTTTCACAGAGCCAGAGAACCCCCTCCCCGGGGAAATCCACCGAGAGGGAATCACGGGTATGGCCGGGAGTGAAGAGAATTCGGGCGCAGCTTCGGCCGAAGGGGATTTCCTGCCCATCGGCACAGGGGGTGCAGGAGGAAAAGCTCTCTTCGGGAAGAAAACCTCTTTCGGCGTCTCCGGTGTAGAGGGCGGCTGCATTGCGGCAGAGCGCGCGGATTGCGCTGCGCGCCCCGGGACGGGCGAAATTTTGAATCGCCGCCGGGTGGGCGAGCACCGGAGCGCCGGGGAAAGTTCTGTGAAGCCACCAAAGGCCGGTGGTATGGTCATAGTGGGAATGGGAGAGAAGGATGGCGCAAAGCCGGCGGCCCCGCAGGGCACGCTCTGCGATTGCAGCGGTTTCTTCGCCGCAGAAGGAGATGGACGCATCGATCAGGATGGCGTCCTCCCCGCTGCAAAGCAGATGGCAGTTGCCGGAGGGGTGGGCGCTGACCGGTTGAAAGGTGAGCATAGAGGAAAGCCTCCAAAGATTGTTTTCCCGGCCATCATACCAGAAATGGAGAGGGCGGGTCAAGTCCGGGGAGAAGGGTATCCCTCTCTCCGGCGTAAAGATGCCCCGCTGTCCAAAAGAACAGCGGGGCATTGCACCAGTGGAATCAGCGGTAATATTTGTCGCCGCTCAAAAAGCTGTATCCGGCGGCGGCGAGGGCCTTGACCGCTTTCTCGTCGTTGTCAACCCGCAGAATCACATGCGCATCATCGTTGGAATGGCTGATGAACGCATAGCAATATTCAACCGAAACTCCCGACCCATGCAGCGCTTCGAGAGCGCCGCAAAGCCCGCCGGGGGAATCGGGCAGCCGCACACCGATGACATTGGTGATGGTTACGGTGAGTCCCGCGCTGCGGAGCGCCACTTTGGCTTTGTCGGGATCGTCAACGATCAGGCGAAGGATTCCGAAATCGGTGGTATCTGCGATGGTCAGTGCGCGGATATCCACACCGGCGTCACGCAGCACGCCGGTGATCTCAAAGAGGCGTCCGGGGCGGTTCTCCACAAAGACCGAGATCTGTTTAATCAACACAAAAATCCCTCCTCAATTTGCAGACGGTGAAACAAACGCTCACTGCTCCGGCTGGTTGCGCAGGTCGACGACACGCTTGGCTTTGCCCTGGAATCGCTCGATGGTGTTGGGGTTGACCAGCGTAACCGCGCAGTCGAGGCCCAGCACCGTCTTGAGACGTGCGCGGATGTCGCTGCGCAATGCCTGAAGCTGACGGAAGTCTTCGAGAAGACTTCCGTCGATGAGCTCAATCTGTACCTCCAGTGTATCAAGAAAATTCTTTCTGCGCAAGATCAAAAGATAATGCGGCCCAACCTGATCGACGCCGAGCAGTACGCTCTCAATCTGGGATGGGAAGACGTTGACGCCCTTGATGATCATCATATCATCGCTGCGGCCCTGCACCTTTTCCATCCGGACGTGGGTGCGCCCGCAGGCACAGGGGGAGTAGTCGAGGCGGGTGATGTCGCCGGTGCGGTAGCGCAGAAGAGGCAGCGCCTCTTTAAAGAGCGGGGTGACAACCAGCTCGCCGGTGGAGCCCGCGGGCAGCACCTCGCCGGTTTCGGGATCGATGATCTCCGGGATAAAATGATCCTCCCAGATGTGCAGCCCGCAGCGGTATTCACATTCTCCCGAAACGCCGGGGCCGGTCAACTCGCTCATCCCGTAGTTGTCGGTGGCGATGATGCCGAAGTTTTCCTCAATCTTTTGGCGCATTTCGGGGGTGCAGCCCTCCGCACCGAAAAAGCCGATCCGCAGTTTGAGATTGCCGATGATCCCCTTTTGTGCGGCAACCTCGCTTAAGTAGAGCGCATAGGAAGGGGTGGCGATCAGTACCGTAACCCCGAGATCCTGCATCAGCATCAGCTGCTTTTCTGTGTTGCCCGCCGACATCGGAATGACCGCGCAGCCGAGCTTTTCCAGTCCCTGATGCAGCCCGAGCGCTCCGGTGAAAAGTCCGTAGCCGAAAGCGATCTGCGCCACGTCGTCGGGGGTTGCGCCGCCTGCACAGACGACGCGGGTGACACAGTCGCTCCAGATATCGAGGTCATGCCGGGTGTAGGCGACCATGGTCGGCTTGCCGGTGGTGCCGGAGGAACCATGGATCCGCACCACGTCGCGCATCGGGCAGGCAAGAAGCTTGAACGGATAATTCTCCCGCAGGGCCGCCTTTCTGGTCATCGGCAATTTTTTTAGGTCGTCAAGACTCCTGATATCCTCGGGGAGAATGCCCTGCTCCTTGAAGATCTTCTGGTAATAAGGCACGTTGTGATAGCAGCGCGCCACCGTCTCCTTGAGTTTTTTCAGCTGGAGATCGGCGAGCTGATCTCTGCTCATCGTCTCGAGTTCCTTTTGCCAGAACATTTTTGCACACGCTCCCTGTCTTTTTAATTTATTTTCGTGATTTCCATCGTTAAAGCAATTCTAACACAGAAAATTTCATTTTTCAATCTTAATTTTATTTGCATGGAATATCTAAAAAACTTGCAAAAAATATTGTGCGAGCCCCGAATGCTCCGAGAAATATGCATGTAAAATTCTTGCCCATTCATATTCCTGATTGTCAAAAAATAGACGGGTCGTGGAAGTGGGAAACCGCATCAGAATCAGAAATATCACCACTTGACGGATGGGAGAAATTGGGGTATGATGAACCAGTAACCCAAGGATTTTATTATGTGGAGGGAATTTTCATGAAGTGCTTAATCATTGATTCGGTGCATGAAGCCATTGCTCAAGAACTCGGAAAGTTTATGCAGGTCGATCACAAAATGCTGCCCACTCAGGCGGAGCTTGCCGAGATCATCCCTGAGTATGACGTGCTCATCATGCGTGTGGATCCTGCGATCAACAAGGAGATCCTCGACGCTGCCAAGAATCTGAAGGTCATCGGTGTCTGCTCGGTGGGCCTCAACCATATCGATATGGAAACTGCCAAGGCGAAGGGCATTCAGGTGTTCAACGCTCCCGGCCTCAACGCCAATGCGGTCGTCGAGCTGACCATCTCCAAGATGCTCGACCTCTCCCGCAATACGATGGCTGCCAACCACGACGTCAAGGTCAACCATCAGTGGGATAAGTACAAGTATGTTGGTCGTGAACTCCGCGGACGCACCCTGGGCATCGTCGGCTTCGGCCGGATCGGCCGCCGTCTCGGTGAGATCGCCCGTGCGTTCGGCATGACCATCCTCGCCTATGACCCCTACCTCAAGCCCGAGGACTTTGAAAAGGAGCATGCCAAGGGCGTGAGCGTCGAAGAGCTGCTCAGGAACGCCGATTATGTTTCGATCCATGTTCCGCTGACCCCCGAGACCAAGGACATGGTTTCCGCCAAGTCGATCTCCTACATGAAGGATGACTGCATCGTTCTCAATATGAGCCGCGGCGGTATCGTCAATGAGAAGGACATGTATGAAGCGCTCAAGGCCCACAAGATCGGCGGCTACGCGGCCGACGTGCTCGAGAACGAGCTGGCCGGCGGCGGCCTGACCGAGGGCGCGAGCTTTGCTTCCCCGCTCTTCGAGCTGGACAACTTCATCGTCTCCCCCCACATCGGCGCACAGTCGGTTGACGCTTCGCGCGATATCGGCGCCCACATCATCTCGAAGGTCAAGGAAGCCCTTTCTCTGTAAACATCCAAAGAAAAAAAGGAGCTGTTGCAAAACAGCTCCTTTTTTGATGCGTTGGAACGTTACCGTAAGGACCGGTTCTTTTCGTAAAGGATGCGCAGGCCCTTGAGGGTCAGGTCGTCATCCAGTATGATCGGCTGCTCACAGAGCGGGACAATGATCTTGGCAAGGCCGCCCGCCGCAATGACGGTGGGAATATCCCCAAGCTCGCGGGAAGCGCGGGCGATGATGCCGTCGATCATCGCGGCGTTGCCGTAGAGGATACCGCTTTTCATACAGTCCTCGGTATTCGCGCCGATCATTCTGCGGGGAAGCTCAAGCCCGATGCGGGGAAGCTGCGCTGTCCGCGAAGAAAGCGCGTCAAGAGCTACCATGATGCCGGGGATGATCATCCCGCCGATATAGCTGCCGCTGCGGTCGATCACAGACACGGTGGTAGCGGTGCCGAGGTCAAAAATCATAATGGGGGGCTTGTATTCCGCCAGAGCCGCCACCGCGTCGACCACCCGGTCGCTGCCGAGCTGCGCAGGGTTGTCAATCTGAATGTTGAGCCCGGTTTTAATTCCGGAGCCTACCACCATGCAGCTTTGCCCGGTGACGATCCGGATTGCCTCGCTGATCGCCCTCTTCAGGGGCGGAACCACCGAAGAGAGAATGGCGCCCTCGATTTCGGCGGGATCGGCCTTGTAGAGGGACAGCAGGTTGGCGATCAGCACCGCGTACTCGTCACCGGTTTTAAATCGGTCGGTGGAGAGCCGCGCGGTAAAGCGGATCGACTGGCTGTCGAAGCAGCCGAGCACAATGTTGGTGTTGCCGACGTCGATGGCGAGGATCATATCAGGATGCCAGCCCCTTTCTGCTGTTTTGGATGGCAAAGAGCGCCTTGCCGATGGCCGCGACCAGAATTCCCGCGCCGATCGCTTCCGGGATGCCGTTGGTGCCGACGATGGCGAGAATCACCCCGAGGACGAGTTCAGGCCCAATGCCCTTCGCGGCGGCATAGGCGTCGGAAAACAGCAGGAAGATCAGCCCCATCACAAAGACGGTGTTGGTCAGAGCGCCCGCGACCCCTGCGGCGGCGAGAGAGACGGTGTTCCCGGGCTTTTCCGCATGAAGCAGATGCTGAATCAGCCGGTAGACGAAATAAGGGATTACGCCCACTAGGATACGGGGAACGAAGCAGACAATCAGCGAGAGCCAGCTTCCCTTGTCGGACCCGGGAAGCGGATAAAATGGGGTAAAGGTGAAGGACGTGATTGCCGGGCTGATCGTGTTGTTGATCAGACTGGTCAATCCGAAAAGAAATCCGAGACAGGCCCCGCATTTCGGCCCGAGAAGCAGCGCTCCGAGAATGACCGGAATATGGATGATGGTCATTTTGATGAAGGGCAGCGGGATGAAGCCGAGCGGGGTGAAGGCGAGCACGACGATAATCGCCGCGAAGAGTGCGAGGACAACGGTCCTGCGGTGGCTGGGGATGCGGTTTTCCATGACAATTCCTCCTGCTGTCGCTCCCGCCGTCTGCGGGATGCGGCGCAATATTAGGAAATCGGGACAGCATGTCCCGTCCCGCGCCTATTATATCGGATGGCGGGTTAAAAAGCAACGAAATCGAAAAATCTTTTTCGAAACAGCTTTACGCCTGATTCGCCGGTTGGTATACTGAAGATATCCGAGCCGGCTTTGAAGCTGCGCCTGAAATTCGGCAATTCCGGGTCGCCCGGGCGGATGACAGGCTGATCGGGGCATACTGGGAGAGGCTCTGAAACCGCGGACGCCTTCTTTCGGGCGGATCTGCTGTATTGTGAAAAACGGGAATCCGGCATGAGCGGCCGGACTCCGGGTCAAAAGGGGAAGACAGGATGCTGAAAGGAAAAAATATTCTGCTGGGTGTTTCGGGCGGTATTGCGGCCTATAAAGCGGCGGCCCTTGCGAGCGCGCTGGTCAAGGCGGGCGCTTCGGTCGATGTCGTCATGACTGCCAATGCGCTCCATTTTATTACGCCCCACACCTTTGAGGGGATTACCAAGCGGCGTGTGTCGGTCGATACCTTCGACCGCTCCTACGCGTTTGAGGTGGAGCATATTGCTCTGGCCAAACGGGCTGACCTGGTGATGATTGCCCCTGCCACCGCGAATGTCCTTGCCAAGCTGGCAAACGGCTTGGCCGACGATATGCTGACCACCACCGTGCTGGCCTGCACCTGCCCCAAGCTGGCCGCTCCGGCAATGAATACCGCGATGTATCTGAATCCGGCGACGCAGCAGAACCTTGAGCAGCTGCGCAGCTTTGGCTTTACAGTGATCGAACCCGCAGCGGGCCGTCTGGCCTGCGGAGATACCGGCCCGGGCAAGCTGCCCGAGCCTGCGGTCCTGCTGGAATATCTGGAACGGGCGTCCGCCCCCAAGGATATGAAAGGGCTGAGGGTGCTGGTGACTGCCGGACCCACCCGGGAGGCACTCGACCCGGTGCGCTACCTCACCAACCATTCGACCGGCAAGATGGGCTACGCAATTGCAAGGGAAGCAGCACTGCGGGGCGCTGCGGTCACCCTGGTCAGCGGCCCGACGGCACTGGAGCCGCCTCTCTTTGTGGATACCGTTCCGGTGGAGAGCGCTCGGGAAATGTTCGATGCGGTGACTTCCCGCGCAGGGGAGCAGGATATCATCATTAAGGCTGCGGCAGTGGCCGATTACCGGCCCGCGGCGGTCAGCGAGGATAAGATCAAAAAGCTCGACGGCGGATCTGCGCTTGCGCTCGAACGGACCGACGATATTCTGAAGTATCTCGGAGAACATCGGCGGGCGGACCAGTTTCTCTGCGGTTTCTCGATGGAAACCCGCGACATGGTTGAAAATTCGCGTGCAAAGCTCGCGCGTAAACACCTGGATATGATCGTGGCCAATAACCTCAGGGTTGCGGGGGCCGGTTTCGGGGTGGATACCAACGTCGTGACCCTGATCACCGGGGAGGAGCTGCTGGAGCTGCCTCTGCTCGGCAAGGACGAGGTGGCATCTCGGCTGCTCGATGAGATTTTGGCGAGACGATAAAAGGTTCCCCGGGCCTTAAGGTGAGTGTTCATAAAGAAACTTTGTAAACTACCTAAAATGTGGGGTATGAGGCGGGTGCCGTCCAGAGTTGGACCTGTTGACACTACCCGGGAAGGCGCCCACCACACGAGTCCGGCGGCAGATTTCCCGGTTGAGCCGCTCAACGACGCGGTGCCGCCCTCCCACTCGGGCGCGCCGGGCACCGGACAGGCAGAGCGGGCGGGCAGGGAGAGGAAAACGGGGGAGAAGGGCGGCCCGCAGGCCGCCCTTTCGCCTTGGTTGCTTCCTCGTTCAGCTGTACAATCTTCTCAGACGTGGTTTGCAGTCTCCTTTCAGTGAGAACAGGTCTGCCCGCTCCTTCGGACGGGCATGACACAGACGGCAGGCGGTTGTTGCGATATAGGTGACAGAACGCGTGCGAGGTTCAAAAGCCTGTGTTAGCCAGTCCGCTTACACATCTGAATGTCACGGAATTCCAAAATGCCCCTGCGGGTGCGGGGGCGAATTTGCCTGTTGCAAACTTGTTTTCAATGGGCAAAGAGGGGGAGCCCCTCCATATCCTCGGATTTCCTGCTTGGTGTGCCGCTGTGCGGGCAAATACTCAATTGTTCATTGATTAGGGAAGGTTTTGAAAAGCGGAGTTGTAAGCCTTATCAACTGAGATTTCAAAATCTTTAATCATTTCGATGTTTGTTTAGCCAATTAATAGCACATATCGTGAGTATTGAACTTCCAAGGGACAATATATCTTCATTAAAGACAACACTTTGATTATGCATGGGTTTACCATACGCTTCATTTTCCTGGCTGGTGCCAGCGCCTAATAATAAATAGGCAGTCGGCACCTGGTAGCTAAAGGAGGCAAAATCCTCGCTGCCCATACCACCCTGAGGCAGTATCACGACTTGCTGGGGGGCAACAAACTGCTTGATATAATCATGGAACTCATGGATCATCTCATCGTTGTTTATCAGGGGCGGTGCACTGGCGATTTCCGTTACGGCTGCCTTTCCTCTGAAGGATTGGGCGCACAGATTCGAAATTTCTTGAATTCTTTTAAAAATTCTGTCCCCTGTTTCTTTATTTTTGTAACGAATTGTTCCCTCTAAAATGACTTTTTCAGGAATAATATTGGGAGTTTGTCCACCGGCAAATTTACCAATCGTTAATACACAGGGCTCTTGTGCAGCCACTTCTCTCGCCGCAATTTCCTGTAATGACAGGTAAATATGTGCTGCAATATTGATTGGGTCAACTCCATTTTCAGGCATTGCTCCGTGACAGCCTACACCGCCTACTTCAATCCGAAACAAGGTACAGCCGGCCATGAAATGGCCAAGGCCGCACAGCACCATATTGCTCGGTGTACCAGAGTTTACATGAAGCGCCATAGCTGCATCTACCTTCGGATTTTCCAATACACCGTCCTCAATCACAGACTTCGCCCCGGTAAAGCCTTCTTCATCCTCCTGAAATAACAGTTTCACGTTTCCATGGATCAGCTTTTGATGTTTTTTAAGCAATTTTGCGGCGCCCAACAGCATGGCGGTATGCATGTCATGACCACAGCCGTGCATAGCGCCGTTTATGCATTTAAAGTCTAAAGCAGCTTCTTCCTGAATGGCTAAACCGTCCATATCTGCCCGAAGCAGCATGGTTTTACCAGGGAGACCGCCGCTGATTGTTGCCACAACCGAGCTATTGGCAATGTCCCGGGGTTCATATCCATATGCTATCAGCTTTTCTTTCACAAGGGCTTTTGTATGTGGTAACTGTGTTCCAACCTCAGCATTTTGATGGATTTCTCTTCTCACTTTTACTAACTCTGACTGTAATAATTTTGCTTGCTGATAGATTTCATTCATAGCAATTTCTCTCCATTATATAAGAAATAATATATAGCATTTTCATTTTATTGCAGCTATAGAATGTTAAATTCCATGTCGTTGCTAATTTTATTATACTGCATCCATCTGCGGATTGTAAATGTAAAGGTGGTTCAAACGCATTTTCCCGCATTTTCTAAGCATACGATTTAGTTCCTCACGGCCCGTTTCCTTGTTCGAATACAGAAGGCCTTACTTCACAATATATTCTGGTTCAATCTTTGCCATAATAATAAACCATCCAATCAATTTATTTACAATTCATCCATCGGTCATCGCCTGGCTGTAACATAAAACAGTTTTAGTTTTTCGTAAATACACTTATTGAAGGGTGCAAATTTTCACTGTAATTCTTTTCGTATTCTGTTTGCTTTGATCTCGGTTCACAAATTGTCTTTATGACTACTCGTATTCCTGTCGGGGGGAATTTTGCAGCGGAGGGACGCTAGCTCTTTTTTCGGTAACAGGAGTAATGCTCATAAGTCAGGTCGATGAATGCACGGGCCGCAGGGGAGATAAAGGCGGACTTTTTGTAGACGATGGAGAGTGGGATGGTCAGAGTCGGAGAATCAACCGTAAAGAATTTGAGCTGGGAAAGTCCGGCGGCGCGCCGGATTCCGGCTTCCGGCAGGAAGGTCAGCCCAAAGTTTTCACCGACCAGATTGACGGCGGTGGTGCTGCTGGTGGTGCGGATGATGTGGGAAACGTTCATCCCATGACGCTGGAACAGGTTTTCCACCACCCGAGCGATAATCTGGCTGCTCTGCAGAAGAATGAAGCGTTCCCGCTCGAAAAGCCGGATATCCACCGGCCGGGGGTCCTCAACGCTGGTTTCGAATTGAGCGGCAACCGGGTTGCCGCGGTGTGCAGCCAGAAGCAGCCGTTCATGGAAGATGGTCTCATAGGTGATCTCGCGGGTATCGTCGGGCGTGTGAAGCACCGCAAAGTCGATGGCGTCGTTTTGGATCAGCTCAAGCAGTTCATTGGAGGGGTGCTCGTGCAGCACAATGCGCACCTCGGGATGATCGGCGGTGTACCGCGGCAGAATATCCGGCAGCAGCACCGAGCCGCGCCAGATTGCCACGCCGATGTGCAGGGTATTTCCCTTATGCTCCTGAAGCTCACTGAGCTGGGAATCGAGCCGCCTGCCGAGCAGCGAAACACTTTCCAGATAACTGCGGTAAAGCTCACCCGCCGGCGTAAGCAGCAGCGGTGTGTGCGAGCGGTCAAAAAGCCTTGCCCCGAGTTCTTTTTCCAGCCGCGCGAGGTACTGGCTGAGATAGGGCTGTGAAAGATAAAGGCGCTCGGCGGCTTTCGAGACGGAACGTTCGGCGGCGATTGTCAAAAAATACTCAGGATTCTTTGGAACCATTTGCGTCCCCCCATAGCTGATTGCTTATGATATTATATCAATATTCACGATGGCGTCAAAACAGGTGGCATGATATGATAAAAATGTCAAAAAAGAAAATGAAATTTCATAAGAAAAACATTATGCTTCCATTGTAAGTCAATCAGAATCAATATGCAAGTGGAGAAGGAGGAAAATCCATGAGGTGTTTTACCGGAGAACAATTGCGTTTTTACTGCACACAGGTGCTGACCCGCGCGGGAATTTCACCCACCGACGCGGCAACCGTCGCGGACTGTCTGGTCGATGCCGATCTCTCAGGCGTGGAATCCCACGGGGTAAGCCGGCTTTCGATCTATCTGCAGCGTCTCGACGCCGGCGTGGTCGAAAAGGAAAACCGGGTGCGGGTTCTCAGCGAATCTCCCGCCGCGCTGGCGGTGGACGCGGGCAATTGCATGGGCGCGGTCGGCGCGACCTTCGCAATGAAAAAATGTATCGAAAAGGCGGCGCAGGCGGGTTCCTGCTGGGCGACGGTGAAATCCTCCAATCATTTCGGTACGGCGGCCTATTATACCAAGATGGCTGCTTCCGCCGGGATGATCGGAATTGCAATGACCAATGTGACCGCTAAAATTGCGCCGTGGGGCAGCAGCGACGCATACATGGGTACCAATCCGATTTCAATTGCCGTCCCCTCCGAAGGGCTGCCGGTGGTTCTTGATATGGCTCCGAGCGTTGTCGCGATGGGCAAGCTGATTTTGGCGCAGAAGCTCGGCAAAAGCATCCCTGAGGGGTGGGCGCTTGGTCCTGACGGAAAGCCCACGACCGACCCTGCAGTGGGGCGGAAGGGAACGATGGTGCCGATCGGCGGTCCAAAGGGCAGCGGCCTCGCCATCTTTGTGGATATCTTCTGCGGCGTCCTCAGCGGCGGCGAATTTGGCCCCCATCTCAACGACCTCTACGCGGATATGGTCAACCCGCAGGGAGTGGGCCATATCTTCTGTGCGATTGATATTTCGAAATTTGTACCGCTCGAGACCTTCAGGAGCAGAATTTCCCAAATGTCTAAGGAGATCAAGGCACTGCACAAAAAACCCGGCGTTTCTGAGATCTTCATGCCGGGTGAGATCGAATGCCGCCGTCATGCCGAGCGTCTTGAGAAGGGAATTGAGATCTCCGATGCGGTTTATGCGGAGCTTCAGGAAATTGGCGCGCGCTATGGCGTGAGCCTGTCATAAGGGGGAACGGCACAGTGGGAAAGGTATTGATTACAGAAAAGGTGCATCCCATCGGCCCGCAGCTTCTGCGGGCGGCGGGTCATCAGGTTGTGCAGGTGGAAAACCGCGATATGGCACAGATTGCGCGTGAGATCGTCGATGCGGATGCCGTGATCGTGCGGATTATCGACCTGCCCGGCTCGCTGCTGAAGACAGCGGAGCATCTGCGCATTGTCAGCAAGCATGGAGTCGGGATTGACAACATCGATCTGGATTACTGCCGGAAGGCGGGGGTTGCGGTGACGGTGACTCCGAATGCCAACAGCCTGTCGGTTGCGGAGCACGCATTTACCCTGATGCTGACCCTTGCGAAGAATATCATCCCCGTCTCCAACGCTTACCGGGAGATCGGCTTTGCCGCCAAGAACAGCAGGGAAGGGGTTGAGGCGACCGGAAAGACGGTCGGCGTGATCGGCTTTGGATGCATCGGCAGCCATTTTGCAAAGATGGCGCACGGCGCTTTCGACGCGCGGATTCTCGCCTATGACCCCTATGTTTCCGAAATGCCCGCATGGGTGGAGCGAGCCGGCTCCCCGGAGCAAATTTTCCGTGAGGCAGACTTTGTCTCGCTGCACGCGAACCTGACCGATGAGACGCGCCGCTTGGTCAACCGCGAGCGTCTCGCGCTGATGAAGCCCGGCGCTTTCCTGATCAACTGTGCGCGCGGCCCGATGGTCGATGAGGCGGCGCTGATCGAGGCGCTGCGGTCGGGACGGATTGCCGGAGCGGGCCTTGATGTGACCGACCCGGAGCCGGTCGCGCCGGAAAGTCCCCTGTTCGCAATGCCGAATGTGATCGTGACTCCGCACTACGCACCTACCACCATCGAATCTGCGACCCGGGTTTCCCGGATTGCCGCCCAGAATACCATTGCGGTTCTGGCCGGAAAGGAACCCGTGGGACGCATCATTTAAAAGATCTGGAGGAGGAAACAGTTATGAGACTTGCAACCATCAAGCAGAATGGCCGGGAGATTGCCGGCATCGTGACCGCGGGCGGCGTATTCCCGGTTGAGGCGCTCAACGCGGCGAAGGGCACCGCATGGAAAACAGAAATGTACGATCTGATCTGCGCGGGGCAGATCCCCGGCCTGACCGCCTGGTACAATGCGGGCGGACGCGGGGAGCTTGAAACCCTTCCCGGGCTGGTTCCTGTCGATCAGGTGGTATACGGACCTCTCTACCGCACCCCCCGCCGCATCTTTGGCATCGGTCTGAACTATCTGGATCATGCGGGAGATATCGGCTCCGCCGCCCCGACCGGATTCCCGGGCAGCTTTTTTAAGCAGGCTGATACCCTGATCGGACCCGGCGATGAGATCAGGACCCCAGCCCTCAAAGAGGCGCAGAAGACCACCGCCGAAGCGGAGCTGGGCGTCATTCTGGGCAAGGACTGCCGTGACGTTTCCGAGGAGGACTGGGAGAAGGTCATCGTCGGATACACCACGATTCTCGACATGACTGAGGAATCGATCCTCAAGGGCAACGATTATGTAAGCGGCAATCCCCGCTACCTGACCATCGTGAAGAATTTTCCCACCTTCTTCTCCTTCGGACCTCAGCTGGTCACCCCGGATGAGGTGCCCGACGTGCTGAAGCTGGAGGTCCAGTCGGTCCATAACGGCGAGGTCTATGCCAAGAACGTGGTCAGCAACATGATGCATCAGCCGGCCAAGCTGGTTTCTCTGCACAGCAGCATTCAGGGCTGGCTTGCCGGAGATGTTCTGTCCACCGGTACCCCGCGCGCCTTCCATATTCAGGACGGCGATGTGGCCGAGTGCCGCATCTGCGGCCCGGACGGCTTCTCGATGGAGCCGCTCATCAATCCCGTTGTCGATCTCAAGCTCCATCCTGAGAAGCAGTAAGCAAAAGTCTGAAATTTACATAGAGACAGGAGAGAATTTGTTATGAAAACCGTGTTCACCCTGACATCCGCCGAGTCCCGGCGCCTGATTGCCAAGGCAGTCGTCGCCATGCCCGAGTTTAAGAAGGCTTGGGAATCCGCCTATCTGCTGCTGGCCGGCGGCACCACCAACGCTTTCATCGCGCAGGAGCTGCTGGGGCGCGACGGCATCGAACCCGGACGCTGCACTGTCGGCATCAGCACCGATGGGCTGCTCTGCGTCACCAATCCCGACAGCCGCAAGAGCTTTCCGAACGTGTTTTACAAGGGCGAAAAATCCGACAAGACGCTGGTCGAGGCGCTGGCTGATTTCCACGCCGAGACGGTGGTGATCAAGGGCGCCAATGCCGTCGATATGAACGGCTATGTCGGCATCATCACTTCCGGCTTCGACGGCGGCACCGTTCCCCGCATCATCGGACCGGTCACCTCCAAGGGTCTCAAGTTCATCACTCCCGTCGGACTCGAAAAGCTTGTTCCCTCGGTGCAGGCTTCCGCCAAGGCGCTCGGCGGTGCCACCCATATCGACATCTCGATGGGAGCCGATCCCGGCATGTACTGCATCGGCACCAGCACCATCGTCACCGAGATCGAAGCCATCAGGATGCTCTTCAATGCCGACGCCACTCTGGTCTGCTGCGGCGGCGTGGGCGGAAACGAGGGCGCGGTGACGCTGGCCGTCGACGGCGATGAGAAGGATATCAAGGCTTTGGTGGAGTTCCTTGAAACCGAGATCAAGGGCGAACCCCCCGTCAAGGGCAATAAGGGCATCTGCGAGGTGTGCCGCTATAAGTTCTGCCGTTACTGCGGCAAAAAGGCGGAGGAGCTTCCCGCCTGGATGAAAAAGTAGGATTGCAGAAAAAGAAAGGGCCGTCTCCGCCTGTGATGAATGCCGGTGATGACGCATCAAAAACAGGCGAAGACAGCGGCTGACACAGTTTGAGCGGACCGCGGGACAGAAAGCATTGGCTTCTGTCCCGCGGCTTTTTCTGTGGAAATGGCAAAGCGTCTTTTTCGCGGCACACGCCGCCGACCGGGGTTCCCTTTTACCTTTTGTGTTAATGGAAGAATCTCTGGTGATTTCACTAAAGTCGTATATTGAAACATTATTTAATCGTTTCCTGTCGGAGAAGCAAAAGCTGCGGATATGAATTCGCCTTTCATACCCGCAGTTCATTTTTCGTCTAAGTATTCCAATATGTCTTCCACTTTGCATTGAAGCAATCTACACAATTGATCCAATGTGTGTGTGGAGATGTTTTCGCCGCGTTTCATGGCATAATAATTTGACAGAGGAAATCCCATTTTTCCCAAGCGATAGGATGTAATTCCTTTTTCTTTCATTGTCTGAAATAGCGGTTCATAGCTTATCATTTGAAAACACCCCCCAACTATAATGTATTAAGTATAGGAGGTATATACGGATTTCGATATCTGCTATAATTCATATATACGATTATTTATATATATCCAAAATAGTGGTAAACTTAAATCGTTCATTCCAACTTTTTTGTGTGTCTGTATATATGAACAATAGATTTATTTCAGAAAGGGATGGTAGAAAAATGAGAGCTGGTGCATTCAAGAATTGTAAAGTTTGCGGAGCAGAAGTTGCAAAAAGGCGCAAAATCCTGTCCCAGTTGTGGCGCCAAGCTTAAAAAGGGATGGCCAATCTTAATTGCTATTCTGGCGTTCTTTGTTCTTGCTGCTATTATTGGTTCTTCTGGTGACGATGATGGGCCTAAAAAAGTCGAAGCCTCTACGCCGGCGCAGAGTGCCGAAATTACCCCCAACCAAGAAGCAGAACCTCCATCTCACAAGGCTGGAGCTGCCCCAACTCAAAACGTATTTTATGTCGGAGAAACCGCAGAATTAAAGGGCGTGAGAGTTACTCTTGCCAGTGTAACCGAAAGCATGGGTTCTGCATATAACACTCCCACCGAGGGGAATATATTTGTGCTTTGCGAATTTGAGATTGCAAATAATTCTGATAGGGAAATCAATATTTCGTCTATAATGAGTTTTGAAGCATACTGTGACGACTATACCTGCACTTTCAGTCTCGGTGCATTGATGGAAAAGGGCAACAAAAACCAACTGGATGGAACTGTTGCTCCAGGCAAAAAGTTTAACGGTGTCATCGGTTACGAAGTTCCTGTTGATTGGAAAAAACTTGAAATCGTTTTCACTCCGGACTTCTGGAGCGGAAAAGATATTACTTTTATCGCTGCCAATGGCTAAAAGAAAATAGGCTTTACAAGATTTTTGAAATCCTGTGGAGCCTATTTTTTCTGATTTATTTCTGTCGAATCGACGAAGGGTTTGATGAATAAGCCTAAATCAACACGAGGTAAAAGGGATGCCCGGAGTCCGGCGTTTACATTTTCAGGTCAATCTGTTATACTATACCTTTAATGAAATGCAATCACCTTCGTTTTTGCAGGATCATCATAAAAAGTACAAGAAAGAAAAGGAAACAGACACATCACATGACCTTTGAACAACTGAAACTCATTTCCCCGATTCTTAAGGCACTTTCCGCGCAGGGCTATACCGAACCGACGCCGATTCAGCAGCGGGCCATTCCGCCCGCCCTTGAAGGCCGGGATCTGCTTGGCTGTGCCCAGACGGGAACCGGCAAGACTGCGGCTTTCGCGCTGCCCATCCTCCAGAGACTGCACGCAGCCGGAAAGCAGCCCGGCAGGCGCCCGATCCGTTCCCTGATCCTGACGCCGACCCGGGAGCTGGCACTGCAAATCTACGAAAATCTCGTCGCCTATGGGAAAAATCTGCCCCTACGCAGCGCGGTGATCTTCGGCGGAGTTTCGCAGAATCCGCAGACAGACGAGCTGGAACGCGGCGTCGATCTCCTCGTCGCCACCCCCGGCAGGCTCAACGACTTGATCAATCAGGGATATGTTCATCTCGAAGCGGTTGAAATTTTTGTCCTCGATGAGGCCGACCGGATGCTGGATATGGGCTTTATCCACGATGTCCGCAAGGTGATCGCCAGACTGCCGCAGCAGCGCCAGACGATGCTTTTTTCCGCGACGATGCCCGGGGAAATCGAACAGCTGGCCGACAGCCTGCTGCGCCATCCGGTCAAGGTGGAGGTTGCGCCGCCCGCCACCACCGTCGAGCTGATCGAACAGTCGGTTTATCTGACCGACAAGGCGAAAAAGAGACAGCTTCTTGTATGGGTGCTGCAAAACCCATCGATCTATTCAGCGCTCGTTTTTACCCGAACCAAGCATGGCGCCGATCGGGTAGCGAAGATCTTAAACGGGGCGAAAATCCCGGCGCAGGCGATTCACGGCGACAAGTCCCAAGGGGCACGCCAGCAGGCGCTGGCCAACTTTAAGAGCGGAAAAATCCGCGTACTGGTTGCCACCGATATTGCCGCGCGCGGAATCGATATCGATTCTCTTTCTCATGTCATCAACTTTGAGCTTCCCAATGAGCCGGAAACCTATGTCCATCGGATCGGCCGGACCGGCCGTGCCGGAGCGCAGGGAGCGGCTTTCTCCTTCTGTGATTTTGACGAACTGCCCTATCTCAAGGAGATTGAAAAGCTCACCCGGCAGAAAATCCCTGTTGTGCAGGAGAATCCTTTCCCGATGGAGCTTTTTGAATCGGTGCCGAAGCAGCCGCGTCCGCCCCGCGAACAGCGTCAGAGAACAGGGCAGACCGCGCCTGGCCGGAAACCGAAGGGCGGCGCCCCGGCGCAGCGCGGGAGCGGAAGCCCTGCGAGCCGCCCCAAATTTAAGCGCAGCGGGCAGTGAGCCTGCGGGTGCCTGCATCGGATGCCTGAAATACGACATTTCCTCATTTGGAGAAACCGAGAGGAGCTTCATGATTTGCTCCTGAGAAAGAAGGGAGAAAGCCGATGAAGAAAACCTCCGGGCCGATCCGTCTGGCAGCAGCCTGCCTGCTGCTTTGTCTGCTCTCCGCCTGTATCCCGGCTGGCGAAAAGCCGGAAGAGGCTGCGCCGCCTTTGCCGCTGGTTGAGGACCGCGCAGGGGTGCTTGCTCCGGCGACCGTGGAGCGGATGGAACGCGACGGTGCGGTGCTCCGAGATCTGACCGGCGCGGAGATTGTGGTGGTTACCGTCGAATTCCTCGGGGGAAGGACCGTCGAGGAAGCCGCGCGCTTCCTGTTTGAAGAACGTGCGCCCGGCGCCCCGGATCAGGGAAACGGGATGCTGCTTCTGCTCTGCACCGGGGAGGAGGACTACTACCTGCTGACAGGAGAGGGGCTTGCACAGTCTCTTCCGCCCGAAAGGCTGCGGGAGCTTCTCGATCAGTGTCTTGAAGAGGATTTTGACGCCGGAAATTATGACGCGGGCGCATCGGCATTGTTCGAAGGCCTGCTTGGTGAAGCCGAGCAGCTCTACGGCGTCTCGGTTTCAGAAGAGCTGGCACGGCGGGAAGCCGGTCATGAACCGCCGGAAGAGGGCACTTTCCTCCGGGCGGCGCCGTGGTTCTTTTTGTTTCTGGCCTGCCTGATGTTTTTTCTCTATTTTCGCGTAAATCGCAGGCGGCGCAGAAAAATGGTTCGACGTAAAAATTCATTGCAAGAATAAAAATAATTTGTTCATTTTTGTCTCCTTTCCCCGCATACTGAAAGGAGAGTTTCAACTGTGCGTGATGTGTGGATTTTCCAGCTATTTGCCCAGCGGAAAGTGGCTTGAAAAGCGAGAAACATACTTGACTTTTGCCCAGAAAAGCGATAAAAATAGTATGTGCGCTTAGCCCCTTCCGGCACAATTGCCCAAATTTTTTATACCCGAATGGAGAAAGCCGATGTCCTCTACCTTGCGAATCTCTGCGCTGCTGCTGGCGGTCCTGATGCTCCTCGGCGGATGTCAGACAATTGCGGGGCGCTCTGCCGAGCCGGTTTCCGGGGTGGAGTTCGCCATGAATACCTGGGTGGAGCAGCGCTGGTATGGTGATGAGGCGCAGGAAACCTACGACGACATTATGGCATGTCTCCGCGATCTCGAAGCGAGGCTTTCGCTTTACCGAGAGGACAGTGAGATTGCGGCGCTGAATGCGTCCGCCGGGCGGGAGCCTGTACGGATTTCGCAGGATACTTTCACGCTGCTTTCCCGCGCCAAAGAGTTTTCCGCCGAATCGGGCGGACTTTTTGATGTTACCATTGCACCGCTGACCCTCACGTGGGGAATTACGAGCGGTGAGCCGCATATCCCCGGGGAAGAGGAGATCGCGGCGGCACAGGCATTGGTCGATTACCGCGGCCTGATCCTTGACCGGGAAGCCAAGACCGCCATGCTCGCGCAGGAAGGGATGAAGGTGGACCTCGGCGGCATCGCCAAAGGCATGGCCGCTTCCGTCTGCGCTGAAATTCCCCGAAAGCATGGCGTTTCCGGCTATCTTTCGATCGGAGGGAACACGATGGTCTGCGGTAAAAAGCCCGATGGCCAGGATTTTCTTGTTGGACTGCGCGATCCGCGGGGGGAGGCCAACGAGGCGCTCGGTTCCTTTGCGATGGATGGCTTGACGATGGCCACGACCGGTGATTATGAACGCTACTTTGAACAGGACGGTGTGCGGTATCATCATGTGATCGATCCCTTTACCGGGCGCCCTTCCGCCAGCGATCTGATCTCTGTCACGGTGATTTCTGCGGACGGCACTCTGGCCGACTGCCTCTCAACCTCGATTTTTCTGCAGGGAAGCGGGGCGCTCGAGCAGTATTTTGCCCGGAATGATTGCCGGGTGATTGCCGTCACCAAAGATCTTCAGGTGTATGCTACGCCCGGTCTTTGGGATGATTTTACAATCAATCCGTCCAAAACCCAATATACTTTTCACAAGAGCTGAACGTTCGGGAGGGCGAAGATGCCGGATCTTTCCAAACGACGCCCCGCCTACCGCATTGCGCTGATCGGGCTGATGCTTTCCCTTGCGCTGGTGCTGTCTCTGTTTGAGTCGATGCTGCCCGCCCTGCCGTTTTTGCCGGTGGGGGTTAAACTTGGGCTTTCGAATATTGTTACGATGTATTGCCTCTTCTTTCTGGGGGCAAGGCCTGCGTTCGCTGTCGCGGCGCTGAAATCCCTTTTTGTCCTGCTCACCCGCGGCCCGACCGGGGCGGCGATGAGCTTTGCGGGAGGCATCCTTTCGCTTGCGGTGATGCTCTGCTGCCGGCGGCTGTTCTCGCTTGGGGAACGGTTGACCAGCATTGCGGGGGCTATCGCCCACAATGTGGGGCAGCTTGCGATGGCGGGGCTGCTGCTGCGCTCTGTTTTTGCTTTCTATTACCTCCCGGTGATGATCCTTTCAGGGATCCTGATGGGAATGCTCACCGGGCTTCTGCTGCGGTTCGTTATGCCTTATCTGCGAAGAGCGGATGAGGCGTTCAAATAACACTTTTTTGTATTGGGGGAAACAAACGTGTCTATCAAAAGACTCAGCGGTGCTCATGTGCCACATTACAAGAACACCGCCTCATGCGCCCCGGTGCGCATGCCCGCTCCCGCCAAGGTGACCATTCCGATGGGGATGCACATCGGTGCGCCCTGTACGCCGGTCGTCAAGGTCGGAGACCTTGTCAAGGTGGGGCAGGTCATCGGCGAGGCAGCAGGCTTTGTCAGTGTGCCGGTCCATGCCAGCGTCTCCGGCAAGGTCACTGCGCTCACCGAGATTCAGGTCGCCAACGGCTCCTTCGCCAAGGCGGTCGTGATTGAGTCGGACGGCGAGCAGGCGGTCAGTGAAACGGTTGTCCCGCCGGTTGTCGAGACCTATGAGCAGTTTACCGCCGCGCTGCGTGCGAGCGGTCTGGTCGGCCTCGGCGGCGCGGGCTTCCCGACGACCGTCAAGTTCAGCGTCAAGGACCCGAGCAAGGTGGAGTACCTGCTGATCAACGGCGCCGAATGCGAGCCCTATATCACTTCCGACACCCGCACGATGGTCGATGATGCCGATCATATCGTCAAGGGCGCCATGACTATCCGCAAATTCTTGGGCGTCAAGAACATTGCCATTGTCATTGAGGACAACAAGCCCGAGGCAATCGAGATTTTCCGCAAAAAGACCGCCGATATCGAAGGCTTTACTGTTGAGGCAATGCCCTCGCTTTACCCTCAGGGCGGTGAAAAGGTTCTGATTCATAACGTGACCGGACGCGACGTGCCGGAAGGCAAGCTGCCCCTCGACGTCGGCTGCATCGTGATCAACTGCACCTCGCTGGCCTTTATCTCCAAGTATCTCGAGACCGGTATGCCGCTCGTTGAAAAGTGCATTACCGTGGATGGATCGGCCGTTGCCAATCCCCAGAACGTGATTGCTCCGATCGGAACCGCGCTTTCTGATATTTTCGCTTTCTGCGGCGGCTACAAGGCTGAGCCGAAGAAGATTCTGCTCGGCGGCCCGATGATGGGAATCGCGGTGCCGGACGATTCGGTCCCGCTGCTGAAGAACAACAATGCGATCCTGGCCTTTGCGGAGAAGGAAGCTTCTCTTCCCGCCACCACCGCCTGCATCAAGTGCGGCCGCTGCGCCGCCGCCTGCCCTGCCGGGCTGATGCCGATGCAGATTGAGCGGGCCTACAAGCTCAAGAATGTCGATGAGCTCAACCGCCTCAAGGTTATGCTTTGCATGGAGTGCGGCTGCTGTTCGTTCGTATGTCCGGCGAAGCGTGAGCTTGTTCTGGTCAACAAACTCTCCAAGGGGATGGTCAGAGCGGCCATGCCTCCGAAAAAGTAAGGGGTGAACAAGAGTGAGTAATCCAATGGTTGTAACATGCTCTCCGCATATCCGGGACAATGCTTCGACCCAGTCGATCATGCGCGACGTGCTGATCGCGCTGGTTCCTGCGCTGATTGCCTCTGTTTGGGTGTTCGGTTTTTCCGCGCTGCTGCGGGTGATCGTCTGCGTGATCTTCGCAGTCGGCTCGGAGTATCTCTTCGAAAAGGCCTGCGGCCGCCCGATTACCATCAGCGACTATTCCGCCGCCGTTACCGGCGTGCTGCTGGCTTATAATCTCCCGCCTGAGCTGCCGCTCTGGATGGCCGCGTTCGGTTCGATCGTTGCCATCGTCGCAGTCAAGCAGCTCTTCGGCGGCATCGGCCATAACTTTGCCAACCCGGCGATCACGGCGCGTATTGTGCTGCTGATCTCCTTCGCCGGACCGATGACCACTTGGGTGATTCCGGATACTGTTTCCGGTGCGACCCCGCTGGGGCTGATCGCCGCGGGCGAGCTTGAGAAGCTTCCCCCTGTGACCTCGATGTTCCTCGGAACCATCGGCGGCTGTCTGGGCGAGACCAGCGCGCTGGCGCTGCTGCTTGGGTTTGCCTATCTGCTCTATCGCAAGGTGATCACCTGGCATATCCCGGTGTTTTTTGTCGGCACTGTTTTCGTACTTACCGCGCTGGCCGGCTATAATCCCGTTTATCAGGTTCTTGCCGGCGGCCTGCTGCTTGGCGCGATTTTCATGGCGACCGATTACAGCACCTCTCCGCTGACCGTCAAGGGTCAGATTATCTATGCGATCGGCTGCGGCTTCATCACCTTTATGATCCGCATCTTCGGCAACTATCCCGAGGGCGTTTCGTTCTCGATTTTGCTGATGAATATCATCGCGCCGCATATCACCAATCTTACCCTTAATAAGCCCTTGGGAGGTGTCTCGAAATGAGCAATGCAAAAAATGATTTTGTACTCCCGATTGTAGTTCTGACAGTTATCTGCATCGTTGTTTCTTTGGCGTTGGCCTTTACCGAGCAGGCCACCGCACCGATCATTGCGGCTGCGGAAAAGGCTGCCGCCGAGGCAGCCGAGCGTGAGGTTCTGCCTTCCGCCGACAGCTTTGAGCTGGTGCAGGCCACCGGTCTGCCCGACGGTGTTACTGAGGTTTACCGGGCGACCAATGGAGCCGGTTTTGTCTTTATGGTTGAGGGCAAGGGCTATGGCGGAACCGTAAAGGGGATTGTGGGCATTGACGCCGATGGAATCATTACCGGCACCAAGATCCTTTCTCATTCCGAGACCCCCAGCCTCGGCGGAAAGACCGCGGAAGAGCCGTTCCAGAGCCAGTTCCCCGGCAAGGATTCCACCCTCTCGGGCGTATCGGTCATCAGCGGCGCTTCGGTTTCTTCGAGGTGCTTCATCGGCATGGTCACTCAGGCGTTTAGCGCCTATGATATTGTAAAGGGGGCTTAAGCGCTATGTCCAAACTTTCTACGATTACAAACGGATTTATCAAAGAAAATCCGGTTTTTGTTCTGGTACTCGGTACCTGCCCCACACTGGCAACCAGTACTTCTGCGGTCAACTCGATTGGTATGGGACTTGCCGCGACTTTTGTTTTGATTTGTTCGAACTTTGTTATTTCCTGCCTGAGAAAGAGTATTCCTGATAAGGTCCGCATCCCCTGCTACATCGTCGTGATCGCGGGCTTTGTCAGCGTTGTGCAGCTGGTTGTCAAGGCCTATGCCCCCGACTTGGATAAGGCACTGGGCATTTATCTGCCCCTGATCGTCGTTAACTGCATTATCCTTGGCCGCGCCGAGATGTTTGCCGCCAAAAACGGCCCTCTGGATTCCGCGCTCGACGGCCTTGGCATGGGCATTGGTTTTACGATTGCCCTGCTCATGATGTCCTTCTTCCGCGAGATTCCCGGCGCTGGCAGCTTCTTCGGCTTCGAGCTTATCCCTGAGAATTTCCGCATTTCGATCATGACGATGGCGCCCGGCGGCTTCTTCGTATTTGGCTGCATGATCGCTCTTGTCAACAAGATCACCAAGGGAAAGGCGATCAAAAAGAAGGAATTCGGCTGCAAGCCTCTCGGCGAAGAGGATGCAGAAGCTGCGAAGGGAGGCTGCTAACAGATGAAAGAATTAGCAATTATTCTTCTGGGCGGCATTCTGGTGAATAACTACCCGCTCGCTAAATTCCTCGGCATATGCCCGTTTCTGGGCGTTTCCAAGAAGCTTGATTCGGCCTCCGGCATGTCCATTGCGGTTATCTTCGTTATGATGCTGGCTACAGCTGTGACCTGGCCGATTCAGAAGCTGCTGCTTGACCCCAACGGCTTCGGCTATCTGCAAACCATCGTGTTCATTCTGGTCATTGCCGCGCTGGTGCAGCTTGTGGAGATCATCCTCAAAAAATATGTCCCGGCTCTGCATGCAAGTCTGGGAATTTATCTGCCCCTGATTACCACTAACTGTGCTGTTCTGGGCGTAACGGTTCTCAATATCGATGAGGGCTACAGCTTTGTCGAATCGATTGTCAATGCGTTTGGATGCGGCATGGGCTTCTTCCTGGCGATGGTGCTGTTCTGCGGCGTCCGTTCGCGCATTGAGGATTGCAACCCGCCCAAGTCGTTTGAAGGACTGCCTATCACTTTGGTTGCCGCCTCGATCACCTCGGTTTCCTTCATGGGATTTGCCGGTATTATCGAGAATCTCTTCAAATGAGAATAGAATGGAGATGAAACTATGAGTCCAATCGTATTGGCGGTGGGGCTTGTCACCGTGATCGGACTGATCTGTGCGGTCGGTCTTTCCATCGCCTCCAAGGTAATGGCTGTTCCGGTGGATGAGCGTTTCGGCCCTGTTCGTGAATGTCTGCCCGGCGCCAACTGCGGCGCCTGCGGCTACGCCGGCTGTGACGCCTATGCACAGGCGCTGATTTCCGGAGAAGGCGTGAAGACCAATCTCTGCGTGCCCGGCGGTGCCGCCGCCGCGCAGGGCGTCAGCGCGGCGCTTGGCGTTGCCGCTGAGGAAGTCGTTCCGATGATGGCCTATGTCCGCTGCAACGGAACCTGCGAGAACACTTCGGTTAAGCAGGAATATAAGAGCGCAAAGGGTTGTGCTGCCGCCAAGCTGTTTTACGGCGGAGACGGCGCCTGCACCTATGGCTGTCTCGGCTTCGGCGATTGTGCCGCTGTCTGCCCGAAGGAAGCCATCGATCTGGTCAACGGCGTTGCTAAGGTTGACCCTGATCTCTGCATCGGATGCGCCATGTGCTCGAAAGTCTGCCCCAATCATATCATCGATATGATTCCCGCTGCCTCGAAGGTGGTCGTCACCTGCAGCTCGAAGGCGAAGGGTCCTGTTGCCATGAAGGCATGCAAGGTCAGCTGCATCGGCTGCAAGAAGTGTGAGAAGACCTGCCCGAGCGGCGCGATTACCGTGACCGACAATCTCGCATACATCGATCAGTCCAAGTGCACCGCCTGCGGCCTCTGTGCTGAGGTCTGCCCCAAAAAGTGCATTACCGTCCGCTGATCTCGTCAAATCAAACAGGACCCCGTGCAAACCTTTGCGCGGGGTCCTGTTTCTACGTGGACAAAGAGGCAAAGACGTGGTATGATATTTCTGTTACAGAGCACCTGGTGGACGCCGGGCGGAGAAAGGACAAAACCGCATGAAAATTGTGATACTGGATGGATACACTGAAAATCCCGGCGATTTGAGCTGGGCGGGCTTCGAGGCGTTGGGAGAGCTTTCCGTATACGACCGCACCCGGCCGGAGCAGACGGCAGAACGGATTGGGGATGCTGAAATTGTTATCACCAACAAAACGGTGATCGATGAAAAGGTTCTCTCTGCCTGCCTGTCCATCCGCTACATCGGAGTGCTTGCCACCGGCTACAACGTCGTGGATACCGCGGCGGCGGCCAAACGGAGTATCCCGATTTGCAACATCCCCACCTATGGAACCGATGCGGTCGCACAGTATGTTTTTGCATTGCTGCTGGAATGCTGCCATCATGTCGGACACCATGCCGGTACGGTGAGGCAGGGGCGCTGGTGCAGCAGTCCTGATTTCTGCTACTGGGATTATCCGCTGCTGGAGCTCAAGGGGAAGACGATGGGCTTCATCGGCTTCGGCCGGATCGGCCAGAGAGCGGCTGAGATCGCCCGTGCGTTCGGAATGCGCACCGTTGCCTACAACCGGTCCCAAAGCGAACGCGGGGCGCAGCTCGCCGAATATCTGCCTCTGGAAGAGCTGCTGGCCGTTTCGGATGTCATCAGCCTGCATTGCCCCCTTTTCCCTGAAACGAAGGGGATGATCAATCGGAAGTGTCTCGCCCTTTGCCGGGATGGGGTGATTCTCATCAACACCGCCCGCGGGCCTCTGGTGCAGGAGGAGGATCTCGCCGAAGCGCTGGAGTCCGGGAAGGTCGGATTCTATGCGGCTGATGTTGCGTCGGTGGAACCGATCCCGGCGGACAGCCCGCTCCTGACCGCAAAGAACTGTTTGATTACACCGCATATCGCGTGGGCTTCCCGAGAAAGCCGGGAACGCCTGATGAAGATCGCTGTGGAAAACCTGCGCGCCTTCCTGAACGGAAAACCGCAGAATCAGGTGAACTGAGGGAAAATCATATGAAACCGATTATGACACATGGCTCCAAAAAGAAAAAAGCGCACTATGTGCCCGGAATGCTCCACAATGGACTGCTCTATATTTCCGGACAGCTCTCGATCGATCCCGCTACCGGCAGACCCAAAGAGGGAGGGATTGCCGCACAGGCGCGGCAGGCGCTCGAGAATGTGGACGAAGTGCTCCGCGAGGCCGGAATCGACCGGACCCATTTGGTGCAGTGCCGAATTTATACCCCTGACGTGACCTATTGGGATGAAATCGACCGGGTGTACGCGGCGTTTCTGAGGGATCACAAGCCCGCCCGCGTGGTGGTGCCCTGCGGGCCTCTGCATTACGGCTGCCTGGTCGAGATCGAAGCGGTTGCGGCGATGGAAAAGGAGGATGCGTGATGACACAGTTTGTTTGCGGCCGCTGCGGAAAAACCGCGCCGCTCACGACCCGCGCCTCCCACTGTGCGTGCGGAGGGCTGTTTTCACTCGATTTTACCCCGCCGCCCTTTTCTCTGGAGCTTGTCGATCGGAACGAGTGGAGCATCTTTCGCTACCGAAAATTTATGCCGCTGGAGAATGACCTTTGGCGGGGGATTACCCTCGGAGAAGGGATGACAGCCACGCTGCCGCTCGATGGAAAGCTCTGGGTCAAGCTTGACTATGCAATGCCGACCCTCTCCTTTAAGGATCGGGGGGCGGCGATGCTGGTCTGGCTTTGCAGGACGATCGGCGTCGACCGGGTGGTGCAGGATTCCAGCGGAAACGCCGGAAATTCGGTGGCGGCCTATTGCGCCCGGGCCGGGATCGGCTGTGAAATTTTTGTCCCCAGGGGAACCTCTCCGAAAAAGATCGCAATGATTGAGTCCCATGGCGCGAAGGCCAACGTCTTTGACGGAACCCGCGACGAAACGGCCGACGCCTGCCGCGCCAAAGTCCGGGAGGAGGGGCTCTACTATGCCAACCATGTCTACAATCCCTTCTTTTATCAGGGCACCAAGACCTATCTTTATGAGGTCTATGAACAGCTCGGCCGGATTCCCGACAACCTGTTCATCCCGGTCGGAAACGGAACCCTCCAGATTGGCTGTGAGCTGGCTCTTCGGGAGCTGAAGGCAGCGGGCTGCATCGACCGGTTTCCGCATCTCTTTTTGGTGCAGAGCGAGCGGTGTGCGCCGCTCTTTGGCGCCGGGAAAACGCCGCGCCACATTATTCCCGAGCCGACCCTCGCGGAGGGAATCGCCATCGGAAAGCCGATGCGCGGGGAAGAAATCCTCAACAGCGGCTACCCCGGGGAGCGTACAGTGATTCTCATCCCGGAGCAGGGGATTCTTCCTGCGCGGGAAGCGTTGGCGAAAAAGGGATTTTTTGTGGAACACACCACCGCCGCGGTCTACGCAGGGTACCTGGCGTATTGCAGAAGCCATTCCCTCGAGGGAGATGCACTGCTGTCCCTTTGCGGCGCAGGGCTGAAAAGCGAGCATTGAGTGCAAAAGAACGTCCCACCGTTTCAGTTGTTTGCGAAACAGCGGGACGTTCTTTTGCGTTCGGAAACCTCCGGCACCGCCCGAAAAGACACCGCATAAAAAACTTTCGCTTTACTCACTGGGCGAAGTGTGCTGACGGCGGCACTCTTTGGGTGAGAAAAATCTGACGGTCAAGCGGTGATCACCTTGTTTACGGCAACAGAACAAGTGGTGTAAGAAAAATTTTGAGCGCCTGACGGGGAAAAACTGACGAAATTTTTAGCCGCCAGCTTACTTATAAGGATAATTTAAAAGGACGGTGAAGTCATGGTTTAGAACCCATTTCTTTACCGCCCTTGTATTGTGCCTACGACAACCACCGGCTCTGATGACGGCAATGAAAAAGCTTTCGCTTCAAGCAATGAGCGCAGCGAAATGACAAATCATTGAGAAATAGAAGGGCCAATCAGAGAGCGGGCTGCCTTAGCAGCTACAATGTATGTGATGCATGAAAAAATGTTCAGAGCCTCTTTAGAGGCCGGTAATATGCCCCCTGTAGGGCTGGTACAAACCACGCTTTCGGGTCAATCCCAAATTCTGTGTAAACTCCATTTGGGGTGCAAATAGAGCAAAATTTATTCAGGGCGGTAGCCGGGGAATCCGGCTGCCGCCTTGTCAACAACATAACGCCGGTGGGGTCGGA
>Ga0129309_1000039_pt1 | contig 121060 bp, 124 predicted proteins | sample L1105metagenome_FD_94439 | JGI IMG/M metagenome (GOLD analysis project Ga0129309, IMG submission 94439) | Ring-tailed lemur group fecal microbial communities from Wisconsin, USA - L1105 metagenome | ecosystem: Host-associated > Mammals > Digestive system > Large intestine > Fecal | place: USA...
AAAAAATTGCTCCAGGTCCTCCCATAGCAATCGCTGCTGGTACACCAACAATATTTGCTCCACCAATAGTAGAAGCAAGTGCAGAACTTAAAGCTTGAAATGGAGTGATAGATCCTTCGCCTTTAGTATTCTTTTCAAACATTTTTCCAAGTGTTTGGCTAAAAATAAATCCTAAATACTTAAATTGAAAAAATCCTAATTTAACTGTTAAAAATATTCCACCACCTACTAAAAAAATTAACATTGGTGGTCCCCATATCCAATTAGCTATTTTTGTAATAATTTCCATATCATATCCCTCCTTGTTATTTTTTATTATGTGATAAGAAATACATCACATGATTACTAATTATAGAATATTTTTTTATTTTCTTCAATATTTTTTATTTTCTTCAATAAATTTTAATTTTCTTCAATAAACTCTTTAAAAAAACATTTTATACTAATTATAACAATCATTCTAGTACTTTGTATTATTGATAAAAATAAAACTCATGGATCATAATTTCCCATGAGCTTTATTTTTATGTTTTTTAAGGCGGTTTGATTCCATTCTCTTTTTAAGTGTTTTATCTTTTAAACTCCTCCTAATCTATAAAAGACATTTTATTCTTTTCTAACTCTCCCCGATATTACTGCTATAACTTCTATAAGCTTGTCTATCATCGCCTCAACTACATCATCAATTGACATTGTTTCAATATTATTTATTAATAATGGTTCTTTCATATCTATATTAAAGACATCTATTATTCTCTTTAAGATTACTTCTCCTTCCCTTGTAACTTCTCTTGTTGATAAAAGTTCCCAGTCTAATTGATCTAAAAGATGGGCATAAAGAGAAGTCAAAGTAACCAACTCACCTCTTGTATCTATTGTATGAAGATTGTGTATGAATTGAGGTTTCATTAAGATGTCTTCATCTTCACTTACAATATCATTATACTTATTCCAAATAATATCTTCATCTACTCCAAAACGCTTTGTTCTTCTTAACATACTATGTTGGAGCTTAGGACATAATCCAGTTTGGAAAAAGAGAGCTTCTTTTACAGCGTCTTTCACTGCAAGACCTATTAATTCACCTAGTTTTGAATGTTTTCCTGCACCTGTTAACTTCATTGGAGATTCACTATTAGAAACAATAATAGTACCATCTGTTCCAGAACCAGTTGCAATTCCTCTTGAATATTTGCTTCCTTCTAATAATTCTTGAATAGCTGCTGTTTTAGCTTCAGTACATGTAACAACTGCTCTTGTTATAGCACTAGGTGTTAAGTCAGCATCTATTACTAATATAACATTTATAGTTCCTGCTTTTATTGTTTCAAATTTTCCTTGGTTCTCATATAAAGTCGTAGGATCTCCTACTCTACCACCATTTACTTCAATACCTCCAGTAACTATTGCTGTTACCGTAATATCTCTATAACTTTCTGTTTTTATAGATACATTTTCCATTGATGCAGCCGTTGAAATACCAGCAGTTTTTTCAGGATCTAATCCCAATTCTTCTGCTATTAAATACATATGGTCTTCATATGTTAGGGCTTTTAGTTTGCATTCCATACCAGCACCAGGATTAATATCGTGATTGAAAACAAATTTCAAATCTTCTCTATATCCTCCGTTGAATGGTGATGTACTTAAAACTTTTCTATGGTCTTCAAATGTCACAACAATACTTTTTTTATATCTATGGACCTCATCACCTGTTGATAATTTACATAGCAACATAATCTTTCCCCCGTTTCTAAATAGAAAAACCTTCGTTTTCACGAAGGGTCTTTCTCTACAATTACTTCCTAGAATTATACTAGTTTTTGCCCACAATTAGGACAGAAATTTGCATCTCCTGTTTTTTGTCCGCAGTTCGGACAGAAATTTGGCTTTCCGGTATTCTCTTTATTAGGTTTATTCATATTTTCCATCATCTCTTTAGCTATATTCATTCCCATCATCATTCCAGCCATATCAGAGGCAGCACTACCACCTTTTACCTTACCAGATGATATACCATCTACCATTGATACCTGTTGATATTTATTGAGATCTCCAATCATACTATGGGAAGCATTCTTGTTAATCATATCTTGAATTTCTTCTGGATAATTAAAACTCATAACATTAAACCCTGTTATTGTAATTCCACTGTCTATAATCTCCATATCTAGGTCTTCCTTTATGCCTTTTGAGATTTCAAAAGCATTTGCTTGAAGATTGAACATATCCTTTCCTTCTTTAGAAATCCACTTCATAAGAAGTTGATCAAGAATAGAAGTAATCCTTAGTTTCACATCTTCTACAAGATAAATGTTTTTTACTCCTGCAATTTTGTCTATTAAGGCAATATAATCATTTACTTTGAAGTTGAAAGTACCATTAGCTCGAATAGGCATTCCCCCTGGAAGTTGTGGAGTTGGAATATTAATAGCATTCTTAGTACCCCATTTAACTGTGAATTCCTTTGTATTTACAAATAATACTTCTGCTCTCATGCCTGTATTGAAACCAAATTTAAATCCCTTTAATGTTGATAAGAAAGGTATAATCTGAGATTCTATGTCGTATTCCCCTTCATCTTTAAATATACCTTCAATCTTACCTCCATTTAAAAATATTGCATCTTGACCAGGACGTATTATTAATTTACTTCCTTTTTTTATCTCCTTATTTGACCATTTCCAAAAAATCATATCATCTCTAAATTCTTCCCATTCAACAACATTTGCAAATTGTTTTTTAAATAGACCCATATTTTATCATTCCTTTCTATTAGAAACTACCCGTACTACCACTGTGTGAGTGACCACCACTTGAAACTCCACCTCCACCACAACTACTACCACCTCCACTATTGTGGTTGTCATCTGATGGTTTTCTACGTTTGGTAACTGATGTTCTTATATAGTTATCCCTTCTATCAATTACTCTAGAATTACTAAAATCTCTATAAGTTCCTTCATTAACTGTTATTCTGCCACCTGAGTTAAAAGCCATTATACCAACAGATATTCCCGCTACTATTAGAGAAACTATTATTTGAAACAAGGAATTAAATATTATACTATTTGGATTCACTCCTGGCCTTATACCCATATATTTATAGGAAGTCTTAATAAATGTATGAAATGCATCATGATAATTACCACTTGATAAATCTGGGGTTATTTTTTCGCGTATAAGTGAGCACCTGCTATCGTCTAAATATTCTTCTCCTCTATAGAAGCCTGCAACATTTATTTTTCTATGTTGCAGGTCAATTGTTAAAATAGCACAATTGCCATGAGGTTTATCATATCCTAAATCTTTTTCATCATAAAAGTCTTCCATGTATTTTACTACATCTCTTCCACCTGTATCATCTGTAGTCAGTATTATAATGTCTGTATCTCTTTTAGAACTGTATTTTTCAGACATTTCTTCAAGATTAACTATTTCTTCATCTGTTAATAATCCTGCAAAATCGTAAATTCTCTGCTTTGTTTTAGAAGCAGCTATAGCTACATTGATTACAAGAGGAAATAATAAAAATACTGTTATGAATAATGGAATTAATTTTATTTTTATTTTGTTTTTCATTAAAATCCACCCCCCATAATCATTGCAATTATTTTGAGTGTTATAAATGTTATAACAGCAATTCCGCTAAACCAAGTAGCAACCTTTGTATAACTTATAGGAGGCTTACCAACAACCTTACCAGTTTGGCCATTCATAGCAAAGGTATGTTCTTGTTTGTCATAATCATAATAGACCATCCAAACGGGTAGCAATGTATAATAAGCATGCTTTTCCCTTGTATTTATATTTTTATTATTGTATCTAACTGAAGAATAGCCAACAATTGTTGAATTTATATACGACTCAATATAATTTTGTATTTTGTTTTTAGCTCTAGGTAGAAGCTGTTCTTCGTCATAATTATATTTCTCTGCAATGTATCCTGCAAGATATGGAGTTTTGAACTCTTTTAGATTATTGTACTGATATGGTTCAAGTCTATCCATAAGAGTATCATTCATTTTTTCAGAAGCATCCACTGGTACCTTTATGTAGTCAAGATTGATGTCACGATATATATCATAGTATCTAGTTTCTGTATATATATAGTCGCCTCTAGTATATGTTCTAACTTTGGTTCCAACTGCACTTACTTGAACATTACTATTTAAATCATATAGCCAAAATGGAACATATATCCCAGTTATATTCTTTATTCTATCCGCTGTCATAAATCCTTTTGGTGTAAGGCGTCCATTTTTACACCAAGACTTAAAGGCTTTCATAGCCTGTTCTTTGCTTATTGTAAAGGGAATAATTTTTGCTGGAGCCATCTTGCCAGATAATCTATCTCCAAGTACAACTCCTGCTCCACAAAAACTACAAGTTGTAGCTGTCGTATCACTATCCGTCATTATTACTGCACCACAATTTTTACAATGGTATTCCTTTGCTTCATCTTCTGAAAAAGTAGTTGTAATATATTCATCAGGAAAATCTTCTATTTTGTCATATCTTCCACAACTTTGACAATGTAATTTTCCCGATTCACTGTCAAACGCCATATCACCACCACAGTTGGGACATTTATAATGTATTACCACTCTTTCACCCCTTTCTTAAACTAGTATAAGGGCTGTAGATAATTCTACAACCCTTATTAAAATTAACTTATTTGTTTAACTTTTCCTTTAGTTTAGCTAGTTCATCATCTACATCTGTATTATTACTATCATATTTTCTAGTTAAATCTTTTATGTCATCTTTAGGACCTTGATTAAGCTCTGCCATTGCATTAGCTTCATCTAAAGCTCTATTTGCCTTTTCTTCCATTCTATCAAAGGCTGATATAGAATTATTAGCACTATTTACAGATGAACCAATCTTATTAATTCTCTCTTGGGTCTTTGCCACGGACATTTTTCCTTTAATCATAGCTTTACGTGCATCTAATTCTCCTATATCTGCTACAAGTTTATCATGCATTTCTCTCATCCTTGCTGAATTAGAAGAAGCTAGATTATATGATTCTTGTAGTTCAGTTTCTTTTGTAGTTAAACTTACCTTTCTCTCTAAAAATTTTCTAGCATCATCTTCATTACCAGCTTCTAAGGCTTTAACAGCATAATTCTCCATCTTTTTGATTTCCATTGTACATTCATCTAATTCTCGTTTTGCTCTTTGTTCTTCTGCCATAATAGAGGCAGTTTCAGCCTTTACATTGCCTAAATCACTATTTAGATTTCTTAAACATTGGTCAATCATCTTCTCTGGGTCCTCAGCCTTATCTAACAGTGCATTAATATTACTTGACATTATATCCTTAAACCTTGTTAAAATGCCCATGTATATACCCCCTCTTTTTTTGAAATTTCAATCCTATTTAATAATATCATTAACTATTTATTATATACCACTTATACATATATAATATCTAATTTTTATATGACTTTCAATTAAATTTTTTCTAAAAAGCAGGTATTACTCCGCCGTTATATTTTTCTTCGATAAATTCTTTAACCTTTTCACTTTGAAGTGCTTTTATTAGTTTTTGTAGTTTTTCTTCTTTTTCTTCTCCCTTTCTAACTGCTATAATATTTGCATAAGGAGAATCTTTATCTTCAAGAATCAATGCATCTTTTGTAGGAACAAGTCCTGCTTCAATAGCAAAGTTTCCGTTTATTACTGCTGCATCTACATCTTTTAAAATTCTAGGAAGTTGAGCTGCCTCAAGAGGCTTAAAAACTAAGTTCTTAGGATTTTCTACAATATCTTTTTCCGTTGCCGAAAGATAAACTCCTTCTTTTAACTTTATAAGATTATGTTTTTCAAGTAGCATTAATGCTCTTCCTCCATTAGTAGGGTCACTAGGTATAGCCACAATACCACCTTCACTTAATTCTTCAATTGATTTACATTTAGATGAATATAGTCCCAATGGCTCTATGTGAATTTTTCCTAGAGATACAATATCTATTTTATGTTCGGTTGAAAAATCTATCATATATGGTTCGTGTTGAAAAAAGTTAGCATCAATTTCTCCATCTGCTAAGGATAAATTTGGTTTTACATAATCAGTAAATTCTACTATTTCAATATTTAGTCCTTCCTCTTTCAAATCTTTTTCTATACATTCAATTATTTCTCTATGAGGTACAGGAGAAACACCTATTGTTAATGTATTTAAATCCTCTGTAGTACTTTCTTTTTTTTCACAAGCTGTAAGTATTGAGATACTCAAAACTATTATTAATATTGATAATATAATATTCTTTTTCAATTTTATTTCCCCCTTATTTTCTGTTTATAGTTGCTGATATGTTGTTGCCAATTAGTTGTATTCCCTGTACTAAAATAATAATTATTACTACAGAGACAATCATAATATCAGTTTGAAACCTATATAGTCCAAATCTAATAGCTAAATCCCCTAGACCACCACCTCCTATAGCTCCAGCCATTGCTGAATAGCCAATCAAATTTATTATTGTTAAAGTAATTCCCATAACTAATGAAGGCATAGCTTCAGGAATAAGTACTTTGAAAATTATTTGAGGTACTGTTGCCCCCATAGATATGCTCGCTTCAATCACTCCATTATCTACTTCCTTTAATGAGCTTTCAATAATCCTTGCCACAAATGGAGCAGCTGCAATTGATAAAGGTACAATCGTAGCTTTAGTTCCAATTGTACTTCCAACTATTAACCTAGATATTGGAAACACTAGTATCATTAGAATAATAAAAGGAAATGACCTAAGTATATTGGTTATACCATTAAGTATTTGGTTTAATAAAGGCTTATCCCATATACCATGCCTTTCAGTTATTGTCAAAAGAATACCTATTGGGAATCCTAATAATAATGAAAATATCGTAGAGAAAAAAACCATATATAGTGTTTCTAATAGTGATGGAATAATTAAATCTAACATTTATATCACCTCCAAGTGAATGTTTTCTTTGGTAAGCCAATTTATAGCCTTTTCTATCTCTTTTTCATTACCTGAAACTTCTAATATTAAATTTCCTACACTAGTTGTCATAAGTTCATTTATATTTCCTGAAAGAATATTAATATCTAAATCAAATTTTTTTATCATTTTTGAAATAATTGGCTTCTTAGAATTTTCTCCTAAGAAACTAAGTCTTAGAAGTATACTATTAGGTTTTTTGATGTAATTTAACTCTTCTTGAGTATTCATTCTCAAATTAGATATAAATTCTTTTGCAGTATCAGTTTTAGGATTTGCAAATATCTCTTCAACAGTATTTTCCTCTATGATTTTACCATCTTCAATAATGGCAACTCTATCACAAATATCTTTTATTACCTCCATTTGATGAGTTATAAGTACAATAGTTAATCCAAATTCATTGCGGATTTTACACAGTAGCTCTAAGATTGATTTTGTGGTCTTTGGGTCTAGTGCTGATGTACCCTCGTCACTTAATAGTATTTTAGGATTGTTAGCAAGAGCCCTAGCAATAGCTACTCTTTGCTTTTGACCTCCACTAAGCTGAGAAGGATAAGCATATTTTTTATCTTCTAGTTCTACATATTTTAAGAGCGTATTAACTCTTCTATCTATTTCCTCTTTGTTTAACTTTTCTAATTCCAAGGGAAAAGTTATGTTTTCATATACAGATTTAGAAGAAAGTAGATTAAAATGTTGAAAAATCATTCCTATTTCTTTTCTTTTTTTTCTTAAATCATTTTTGTTTAATTTAGTTATTTCAATATTGTCCATTATTATTTTTCCACTAGTTGGTTCTTCAAGCCTATTTAAACAACGAATTAAAGTAGATTTTCCAGCTCCACTTAGCCCGATTATGCCAAATATCTCCCCTTTATTAACTTGAAGATTGATGTCATTTAAGGCATATATTTTTTCGTCATTATTGTTTTTATATACTTTCGATAGATTTTCTACATGTATCAATGCACTTCGCTCCTTTAATCAGATATCTAGTTAAATTAAAATATATACAAAAAAACTCTTTCACGAGGTTTTTAAATAATAAAAAAACCTCTTCAAGAAGAAAGAGGCTATATATCCTCTCTCATCTCTCGGTAAATACCGCAGGAATTAGCACCTTGTACAAAGTACAGGCTGCTGGGTTTCATCGGGCCAGTCCCTCCACCACTCTAGATAAGAGTTTTTGTATTCATTTTTTAACTTATTTGTTATTGTACAACGTAAATTTTATTTTGTCAAGGATAAAAGGGTCATTTTCACCTATTGAATCAAATAGATATACTTTAAAACTACCACATCCTCCACCTACATCTATAATTTTTTTATAGGCTATGTCTCCAGCTGTGTTTAATAATGAAATACCTGCTACTGCAGCTTCTAACATGTTTTTAGCTACTGTTGCAAACACCCCCACTAGAGCTGTTCCCATACATCCAGTTCCAGTAATTGACTTTAGCATTTTATTGCCATTTGATATATATACAGTTTTGCCTAATTGACTTATTACATCTATTTTCCCTGTTACTGCTACTACTGAATTTGTTTTATTTGAGAGAATCTGTGATATTCTAGTTATGTCATCTACACTATCATTATCCCCTGAGTCTACTCCTTTGGAATTCGCCTCAAGTCCACATATGGTTTTAATCTCTGATTGATTTCCCTTTATAATGGATACATGAATATTTTCAAATATTTTTTCTACTATAGTCTTCCTGAAATCTGATACTCCAACTCCTACTGGATCTAATATTACAGGAATATCTAAGTTGTTTGCTTTCTTTCCAGCTAATATCATTGGTTCAACTATGTTTTCTTCTATTGTACCAATATTTAATACAAGTGCTTTGGAAACAGAAACAACTTCTTCCACTTCTTTAGAATCTGTAGCCATAATAGGAGATGCACCAATTGCTATGACTACATTAGCACAATCATTCCTTGTAACACTATTGGTAATTAGATGAACTAAAGGCTTTTCCTCCCTTACTCTATTTAACAACTTATAAATATCATCAGCATTCATTACTTTTCTCCTTATTTATTTGAGGGCTACCATATTTTTCTATAACCTTTGATAATATAACAGCTATTATACTTCCACCAATACTACTTAAAATAAATGGGTATACGAAAAATAGTGCCACTACATCCTTTCCCATTACGAACTTTGCTATAGGAAAAGCAAGCAACCCTCCAAGTATTCCTGTACCAAACACTTCCCCAACAGCTGTTAGATAACAATTCTTAGTTTGTCTAAAAATAAGTCCTGCTAACAATGCTCCTATCATGCTACCCGGAAAAGCCAAAAGGCTTCCTGTTCCTATTATATTTCTTATTAAAGATATACAAAAAGCTACACCTACGCCATAAAAAGGTCCTAGTATTGTTGCAGATAGAACATTTATAGTATGTTGAATTGGAAAACACTTTGACACTCCTACTGGAATAAATATAACATTTCCAAGAACCACCCCAATAGCAACAAACATAGCTGCTATCGCTAATTTTTTCGTTTTATTATTATCCATCATAAGCCCCCTTTTTATAAAGTTTTAATCATCATTTCTCAAAATATTTATATTCTTACCGTCCATAATCCTATTCATATTTCTTAGTGAACACATTTTGCCACACATAGTACAGCTATCTTCATGTTCAGGTGTTGATTCTTTTCTATATCTTCTTGGTTTTTCATCATCAATAGCTAGTTTAAACATTTCTTCCCAACATAATCTTTGCCTTGCACTACTCATTTTTAAATCCCATTCTATTGCAGAAGGGATTCCCTTAGCAATATCTCCTGCATGTGCAGCAATTTTAGTTGCAATAATTCCTTCTTTCATATCTTCCATATCTGGAAGTCTCAAGTGTTCTGCTGGAGTTACATAGCATAGGAAATCTGCCCCACTACTAGCTGCAATTGCTCCACCTATAGCACTTGTAATATGGTCATATCCTGGTGCAATATCAGTAACTATAGGCCCTAGTACATAGAATGGTGCTTCATGACACAATTTCTTTTCGAGTAACATATTTGCTTTTATTTCATTAATAGCTAAATGTCCAGGTCCTTCTATTATGACTTGTACATTTCTTTCCCACGCTCTTTTAGTAAGCTCTCCTAGAACTATAAGTTCTTGTATTTGAGGTCCATCAGTTCCATCTTCTATACTTCCAGGTCTCAATGCATCACCTAAACTAATGGTTAAGTCATATTCCTCACAGATATCAAGAAGCTCATCAAAATATTCATAAAAAGGATTTTCTCTATTATTTAACTCCATCCAAGCATAGAGTAAAGAGCCACCTCTAGATACTATATTGGTTACTCTTTTAGTGTTTTTGAAAGCTTCAGCTGTTCTTCTGTTCATTCCAGCATGGATTGTTACAAAGTCTACCCCATCTTCTGCATGTTTTCTTGCTACATCTAAAAATTCCTTAGCTGTTATGTCCTTTAACTCTTTGTCATAAAAACCAACTGCATCATATACAGGTACTGTTCCAATCATAGCTGGAGAAACCTCAACTAATCTTCTTCTAAATTCTTCAGTCTTTCCAAAATTACTTAAATCCATTATAGCTTCTGCTTTCATATCAATTGCTACTTTTACTTTATCTAATTCTTTTTCTATATCATTACAATCTTTTGAAATTCCCAAATTTACATTAATCTTAGTTTTAAGTCCTTTTCCTACACCTTCTGGATCTAGTGATTTATGGTTTTTGTTAGCTGGTATAACTATTTTTCCTTCTGCTATACCCTTTCTCAAAAACTGAACATCAATATCTTCTTTTTTTGCTACTATTTCCATTTCCTTGGTAACAATACCTTTCTTTGCCGCATCCATCTGTGTTGTATAATTCATTTATTCTTCCCCCTTTAATATTTCTCTTATTGATTTAACCTTTTTACTCATACTATCTGCACTTGTCAACTCAGATATCATAGCATAATATTGTCCGCCACATTCTTTAACACTGGCAATATTTTCTTCAGTTATACCACCTATGGCTACATGGGGAATACTTATATTCTCCGAAACCCATTTTAAGTAATCAAGACCTTCGCAGTGTTCTGTATCATCTTTTGTAGAAGTATTAAATATTGGTCCTACGCCTATATAATTAGCCCCAGCTTTTACTGCATCTATGGCTTGTTCTCGGTTGTGTGTTGATAGACCAATTATTTTATTTGGAGCGATCTTTTTCACTTTTTCAATTGGCATATCATCTTGTCCGATATGTATACCATCGGCTTGAGTTAATATGGCAATATCTATATCATCATTGACTATGAAAGTAACATTTGCTTTTTCTGTCATCTGCCTAATAGCCACACAATCTTCATATTTTTCTCTTTTAGATTTATTTTTTTCTCTATATTGGATAATTTTAATATTAGATTTAATCATGTCTTTGACTACTTCAATATTAGTTCTTCCCTTTGAAAATCTTTCACCTGTAATTCCATAGATATCTGTTTTTGGTAATACCTTTATAAAAACTTTCTTTTCTAAGCTATATACACTGAATCTCAATTTTTCATAAATCTTTGATTCTTGGTAATACTCTAAAATTTTCAAACATTCTTCAATACTTCTTAATCCTTCTTCAACTCTTTTAAAATTCGATATAAGCAATGAATATATGTCTTCTTTTTTATCTAATGTAGTATTTTGTGATATTTGAAATCCTATATCTGTGTTTGAATTTCTATTTTGTAATAATCTAGGGCTTTGAAAACTTTTTCTTACTAAATGTCGTATTTCTCTTATTTCCTTGGAAATTTCCTCTTTTTCAAATATAAATCTTTCTATATCTTCTATGACTCTTAAACCTTCTGAAACTCTGTTGATATTTGCATCTATTATCCTGTATGTGTTCATTCTCACCCTCCTTTCAAAAAATAATAAGCTGTATACTCCAACGGAAGCATACAGCTTATACTCAAAAATAAACATAAAAAATAAATCCCTCCGTTGGAATTACCCAAATCAGGTTCATAGGGTCAGGAATAACATTCCTATCTCAGCCTATCAATATAAGCACCCCTTGCTTAATTATTCAGTTTTTATCTACGACTACATCATATCACTTTATAAATGATATGTAAATTAGTTTTTATTTAAAATGAAAAGTTAGTAAATTAGTGCCGGGGGCAAATATTTAAGTTGGCTAAAATAGTATTTTAACTAATAATGGTGCTAGAATTACTGTTATAAGTCCCGCAACACCAATTGCTAGTGAGCTCATACCACCTTCTACTTCACCAAGTTCCATTGCCTTAGCTGTTCCTACTGCATGGGCTCCTGTACCTAAGCTAATTCCAGTGGCTACATCATCATTAATATGAAATATTTTACTTATATAAGGCCATAGAACATTTCCTGTTATGCCAGTTACTACAGTAGCAGCAACTGTTAATGCTGGAATTCCATTTATTTGTTTTGAAACCTCCATTGAAATAGCTGCAGTTACAGACTTTGGTATTAATGAAAGTGTCAATATCTCATCTAATCCAAATAGTTTACTTAAAAAATATATACTAAGTATTCCCGTTAATGAACCAACTAGTATACCTATCAATATAGGAGCTTTTTCTTTTTTTAGCTTTTCAATTTGTTTATATAATGGTACCGCTAAAACTACTGTAGCTGGTCCTAAAAGAAAAGATATCATGCTTCCACCTTTGTTATATACTTCATAATCAATATCAAAAATAGATAAAAACGCTATTATCAAACCTACTGCAATAATAAGGGGGTTTAGTATTGAAAGCTTTGTCTTTCTATTAATTATAAGGCCTATTTCAAAAGCAACAATTGATATTATAATTCCAAACATAGGTGTATCAAAAATTTCAATCATATATTTCTCTCCTTTTCTCTTTTTAAAGCTTGTACTGTTAGACCTGTTACAACTAAAACTATTACTGTAGTCAATATTGTTACTATCAACAAAGGTAGCCATTTATCTTTTATTATATCTATTGATGTCATAATTCCAACACCAGCAGGTATAAAAAAGAAAACTAAATGATCCAATAAAAATTGACTCACCTCAGATACCATTTCAATCTTAATTAATCCAGTCATAAGTCCAATCAACAATATTATCATCCCTAAAACAGTCCCTGGTATAGGCAAACCTGTAACCTTTTGCAATAGGTGGCTTCCAAATAAAATACCAAGTATAATTCCTAGTTGTCTTAATAGTTTCAAATAAGTCACCTCTTTCATAAGTTTTGTATAATTTATTATACACGAAAAATTATATAAAGAATAATATATTAATTGTTTGAAAATATAGTTAAAATAGTTTATAATTATAACGAAATGAAAAACAAGGAGGAAATTATTTTAAATGAAAAATATATATTTAATTTCTGACACTCATTTTGGACAAAAATTTGCTGTAAAATTTTCTAATAGACCATTTAAAAATATAATTGAAATGCATAGAGCATTGATAACAAATTGGAATGACAATGTTGATAAAGACGATATAGTTATAATATTAGGAGACTTCTTTGCTGGAAGCAAACTTTTCTCTAATTTTCTCTTAAGAAAATTAAATGGTGAGAAAATACTGATAAAAGGTAATCATGACTTTAAATTTAGATACAAAAAACTATTAGAAACTAGAAGAATTAAGATATATTATAAGATGGAATTCTCATTATTAGGTCATAATTTTTTATTAACTCATAAACCAATGAAAAACATATCAAATGAAACCTTTAATATTCACGGTCATCATCATAGAAAGTTATTGCCTAAAAAATTAGAACAAAGTAAATATTTTAATGTAGCAGTAGATCATATTAACTATAAGCCAATTTCAATTAAAGAGATAATTGAAGATAAGTTAGGTGAAATAAATATTGATTTAATGGAAATTATTGAACAAATTAAGTATTCGAATATAAATAGACAATATATTCTAGGTTAAAAATAAGGAGTCAAAGAATGACCCCTTATTTTTATTCAACAATTACTGCTGTTCCTGAAGCAGTAACCATGAGCATATCTCCACCTTGTCCTAATACTTCATAGTCTATATCAACTCCAACTACTGCATTAGCTCCTAGTTTTGCTGCTCTACTTTCCATTTCTCTTATCGCTGCTTCTCTAGCCTCAATTAGTTCTCCTTCATAAGAACTAGAACGACCTCCAAAGAAATTACTAAGCCCTGCTGCAAAGTCCTTTAGAAAATTAACACCAGATACTACTTCTCCAAAAACAATACTCTTATATTCTACTATCTTTTTACCTTCAACACTTGGTGTGGTTGTTGTTATCATAAAATCACCTCATATATTTTTAATTTAATTATACATTATTGTATTAATTATTTCACTATATTTATGAATGTTTTATTCATTAAACCAACTCAATATAGTAAAAATTAAAATTAATGTAATAATAATTGTAGTTATTATAGATGATATTTTTATGTATTTTATATAGTCCTCTGTTGGATAAATATTTTCTCGGTATTTCCACCTTTCACCTAAGGTTGCCGCGTCCTCTGAATCTTTAATACCATATATAAGTAATGCATACACTGGTATCATAAATATTATTAATAAAAATATTTTAATCCCAATCACCATTTTCACCCCAACAATTTTCTTATTAAGAATAAATATTCTTCATAATTTATTAAATACCTTTAAAATTTTAGAGGATTTTATAATTTAACGTAGAAGTTTAGTATATACTAATTTTATTGGAGGTTATAATCATGGTAAAAATAAATGGTGATAGACTTGTTATTCAATCTGTACAAGGTAAAATCCATAGTCCTATAGTAAGTGGAAAACCTTATAGAGTCAACAGAGAAGGTATTGGAGAAATACTTCCATCTACTGGAGGTATTTGTTACAATGTAAAAATTGGAGACTCCTGTATGAAGTGGGCAGGGGATCATATTGAGCCGGGTGTTAGTATTAAAAATAGTGACAATATGGAAAATAATGCAATGATGCTCTTAGCTTGTATTGGTAATGAAGCAAAAGTAATAACCGGAGATGCTAAAGGGGCAAAAGGCTATGTAACAGGTATGCATGGTGGTATAGAACATGTACTTATATACTTTAAGGAAGAAGATTTGGAAAAAATGGCTATTGATGATACTATTTTGGTTAAAGCTCATGGACAAGGTTTGGCTATTGAAGGTTTCGAAGATGTAAAATGTATGAATATTGACCCAAAACTTTTTGAAAAGTTGTCAATAGTTGATAACAATGGAGTCCTTGAAGTACCTGTTGTTACTGAAATACCAGCTTATTTAATGGGCTCAGGAGTTGGAAGTAGTACAGCTTTCACAGGAGACTATGACATAATGACTGGAGATGAAAACGCAAATAAAGAATTTGGAATAGATAATCTTAAATTTGGTGATTTAGTTTTACTTAGAGACTGTGACAATACAAATGGAAGACAATATTTAGGTGGTTCTGTTTCTATTGGAGTTATAGTTCACAGTGATTGTATATTATCAGGTCACGGACCTGGAGTTACAGTTATTATGAGTTCCAAAACCCCTAAAATTGTAGGTAAGATTGATGAAAATGCGAATATTGCTAATTATTTGGAAGTTAAATAGGTAGGGAAATCCCTACCTATTTTTAATTACATGCTTTTAATCCTCTATCTTTCCAATTGCTTATCCACGCATAGTCCACAGCAAAATCTAATACTAGTTGTGATTGTTCTTTGAACTTTTCTTTGTCAATTTTGCTTAAATCATTTTGACTTTCACCTAATCCTAAGTAGTTCATATACACATAAAAACTATATACATCTATATTTTTATTCCCTATAGATTCAATGACACCTTGTCCATTTTGTTCACTACCATCAGTAAATAAAAATACTATAGTTCTAGAGTTCATATTTTCCTTGCTTTTAGCTCTTAGATTTCTAGCAAGCTCTAGTATCGCTGCAACACTTGTTCCATTTTTATATAAACCTTTGCTATCCTTTCCTAAATAGTCATAGCTAGTAACTAATACTAGTGGATTATTACTGTTTTTACCCCATATATATCCTCCGATGTTTTTCCCTTTCACTTTACCATCTACATCAAATTCTTGAATATATTCATCTTTAAAAAGAGGACTGATATCATATTTTTTTAACTCTTAAGCTATGTAACCAGCAGCCTTATCTCTTTCTAAAGTCCCAATTTGTCTTCCTTCATATTTAGATAATTCTTCTATATGTTTGAATTCAATATCTAAATCCACTTGATATTTATTGTTGTATTTGTTTATATGGAATTGTCCTACTATTACACAGATAATTAAGACAACTATAAATGATTTAAATACTACACTTCCCCAATATCTGTATAAGTTTTTACACTCATTTATAAATTTCTTTGGTGAAAAGAATAATCCTATTTTCTTAAGTTTTCTATGATTATCTACTTCTACATCATATAGAATTCCCTTGCCCAATAGTAAAAAACCAATAATAGCTATAGTAAAACATATACTTGGGCCTATAATCAGCCATAAGCTCCTTGTTTTTAAAGCTTTTCCAGCTGTAGCTAACATGCCTGCCCACTCTGGATTATAGTCAGGCATATATCCCCATTTAGTTTTTATGTTTGCAAATTTGTTAATACCTACTGTTATTACACCAATACCCAATATAAATTGAATAAAGAGTACTCTACTTAATTCAATAAAATAGTTTGCTATTATACTAGCTATACTATCTTTACATTCCTCTATTGTTCTTGCTAATCTTCCCCATCCAATTATTCCTAGAACCATCCCATATACTATGATAGCATATTTTAGCTCTAACTCTTTATACCAAGGTAATCTTAAAATTAAAAATGCAATTAATATTTCTACTATGATATTAAAACAAGTTGAAAAAATCTTAATCAATTTCTTGTTTACACTATCATTAATAAAAAACGCCACTGAAATAGCAATAATTAATTTTATTGTTGTAGCTAAAAACCCAATCCCTAAAGTTGTTTTAGTTCCTGATACTAACATACTTATTCTATAACCCTAAACTCATATCCTTCACTTATTAAATATTCAATGATTTCAGGTAGTGCTTCTACAGTAGTTTTCTTTGCTCCCGCATCATGCATTAGTATAATCAATTTATCTTTTCCTTTTGAAGTCTCTTTTAATCTTTTAACAAGCTTTGCCTTTGATATATTGTGACCTTCTGCATCTCCATTTAATGCATTCCAATCAACATAGGTAATGCCTTTATCTTTCAATGCATTTCTATAAGGCTTTCTCTTATCTCCAAAGGAACCACCAGGAAATCTTACTGTACTAGTATGAAAATCCTTCCCTAATATGTTTTTTAGAACTTTTTCGTTTTTTTCTAATTCAGCAAGAAAACTTTTTACATTTTTATATACATATTTATAATTATGAGAATATGTGTGATTTCCAATACTATGACCACTTTCATGTTCTCTTATAATTAGTTCTGGATTTCTTTCTGCTAAATATCCTATTACATAAAAAGTAGCTTTAATATCATACTGATCTAATATATCAAGTATTCTTGGTGTGACATTAGTAGATGGACCATCGTCAAAAGTCAAATAAGCAATCTTCTTGTTTTCAATTATCTCTTCAACTTTTGGTTTTTCTGTTTCCTTTGCTGCTTCAATTTCTTTTTCTATTAGTGCTTTGTGTATTTCATTCTTGTTACCATCTATTTCTATTTCCTTAAATGGCTCTGATATGTCATCTTCATCTTGATGCTTTCTTTCCATAATGCCTATATTTCCAGCAATTACTCCTTTTGAACTTAGCTTATCTAGAATAAAAATTCCTGTCCCAATAGTAATAAACAATAAAAAAATACTTAAAATAAATACAAATCTTCTTCTTCGTCTAATTTTTCTTCTCTTCATTCTAGTTTTTTCCACTTCTGTCACCTCAAATAAATAAATTCTCTCTTACTTATAGCTTAATACATATATTTATTTTATAGGTTACAAAAGTATTACATTTCTAAACTAAGCTGTTTTTTCTAATGCTATAACTTTCTTTTGCCAATTTTTCTTTTTATATACAAGGAATCCATATACACATATTAAAAAATTACTAAAACTCATAGAAAACCATATGCCAGTTGGTCCTAAATTTGTAAAATGTTTAAATATTATTATCAAAGGAATCCTTATTACCCAAAGTCTACCTATAGCCATTGCCATTGAATATTTAGTATGACCTGAACCCTGAAATACACCTTGTAATATACTAAATATACTCATAAAAGGCATTGAAAATGAAATATGTCTTAGGTAAGTAATCCCTTGAGAGATAACTTCTCCATCATCTTTTGAACGCATAAATAAATTTATTATTTCTTCATCCTTCCAAAATAACAGAACAAATCCAACTATAGAAATACACAAGCTTATTAACAGTGACTTTTTAAAAGCATCTGTTACCCTTTCCATTTGATCAGCACCAATATTTTGACCAATTATGGAAGTTAACGCTGCACCAATACCCATAGGTGGCTGCATAATCAAAGAAGTAATCCTATTTACCATTCCAAAAGCCGCTAAAGTTGCATTTCCATAGGAAGCAATAAAACTATTTAATACTACAAAACCCAATGCTGCGCCAGACTGACCTATGGAAGCTGGAAAACCTACTTTTATTATTTTTTTAATAATATCCTTGTCAAATTTAAATCCTTTAAAACTAGGTTTAATTATAGTGGAAGAGTGTTTTAATATATATACTCCTATGACTACTAATAGACCCTGAGACAATACAGTCGCAATAGCTGCACCAGCTATACCTAGATTTAAATTAAATATAAAAATAGGGTCTAATATTACATTAACTACAGCACTGATACCACTAAGAATTGTTGGAGCTAATGTATTCCCTTGAGCATTCATTATTGCGTTGAATACAAAAAATGAAAATACAAAAGGAAAACCCAAAAATGAAATTCTTAAATATATATTACTATATTCAGCTAAACTATTTGTTCCACCCATTAATTTTATTATATATGGACTCAATATGTATCCTAAAATTGCAAAACTTATGGAAAATACCATTGATATTACAATCAACTGATTTGCATACTTGTTTGCTTCCTCATACTCTGAAGCTCCTACAAATTGGGCCAATATAGAAGTTCCCGCAACTGATATACCTATTCCTATGGATATAAATAAAAACAGTACTGGCCATACAAAAGATGTGGCTGCAAAATGGACTGAACCTAATTTACTTACCCAAATTCCATCTACTAGATTATAAAGTGTCTGTATTAAGTTGTTTAGCATAATTGGTAGTGATAATGTTAATATTACTTTATACATATTCCCTTTTAGTATTAATTCTTTTCTTTCTTGCTCTTTCAATTCTAATCACCCTATCATATGAATTTTGCAAATTATTTATATTATAACACTATTTCTATATTTTCTAAAGTCCTTAGAGACTCTAATTATTTTTTTATCATTTATTTATTTTTTTTGAATAATTTATAGTATAAAGTATATAAGATTGGAGATGTAAAATTGTCTAGTAAAATAATACTTTTAGGTATTATATGTATTTCTTTGATTGCAAAAAACAAACCTATGGTATTAGGAGGAATAATAGTCCTTATTCTTTCCTTTATTAATAACCAAGATTTAAACAGATACATAAAAAACAATTCATTAAATGTAGGACTTATATTTTTAATAATATGGCTTCTACTACCCATACTAGAAATTCCCAGGGAAATATGTATATCAAACACAAAATCTTATCTTAATTTAAACGGACTAGTTTCTTTTTTGAGTGGATTATTTGTAGTAACTATTGCTGGAAAAGGTCTAAAATATTTAAATGGAAATACATCTGCCATAGGAGGAATAATATTAGGTTCAATAGTGGGAGTTACTTTTTTGGAAGGTATCCCTGTCGGAATGCTTACAGCTTCTGGTATTTCTTATTTAATAATTAGATTAATAAAAAAACTATTTTGAAAAGATAAAACCTACAATATGCTGTAGGTTTTATCTTTTCTTTAGATTATTAAACATCAGATATTCATTAATCCATACCTTATCATCTAAAATATCGTCTTCATTATCATCAATTTTGTTGTATATAATCTTTATCTTCTTATTCATATCTTGATGATAATTATTCATCTCCGCTTCTATAAGTAAAACTTCATTTTTTAATTCGGCCACTGTTGAAGCAATATCTGTAAGTAAATTTTCATTCATTATATGGCCTCCTTTCATAAGTCATACTTATAGTATATCACTAATTCTTTCAATTGTTAACTTTTTTTAACATCTTCTCCCTTTTAACTTTTTAATCTTAATTTATTGATTTTATATTGTAATCCTTGTCTAGTTATTTTTAATACTTTTGCAGCTCTAGATATATTTTCATCTTCATCTTGAAGAGCACTTTTGATGATATCCTTTTCTATTCTTTCCAGGTACTGACTTAAAGATATAGCCTCTTCTTTTATAATCCTATAGTGGTCTATAGAATCTATATTAGTATTACAATACTTACAAAAATCTTGTGTCTGTTTTATTTGATTGTTTTTTCTAAAATAGTAAGGAAACAAATCAAGAGTTATTTCTTGTTCATTACCTAAAAGGTTAATTGCACCTTCTATTACATTAGCTAATTCTCTTACATTTCCAGGCCAATGGTATTCATAAATGAATTCTTTTGCTTCTTCTGACAACCTAATTCCTTTTTTGCCCATTTCCTTTGATATCTTTTCTATAAAATAATCTGTTAATAATTTTATTTCTTCTTTTCCTCTATCCCTTAATGGAGGGACAAATAGATTAACTACGCTTAATCTAAAAAACAAGTCTTCTCGTAGTTTTCCTTCTTCAATAAGCTTCAGAGGATCTTCATTAGTTATAGCAATAAGTCTTACATCTACTTTTGTTTCTTTTTCACCACCTACAGGTCTAAACCTTTTTTCTTGAATAGCTCTTAGAAATTTTGCTTGAAGACTTAATGGCATAGAGTTTATCTCGTCTAATACAAGAGTGCCTCCATCTGCCTGTTGAAAAAGACCAGGTCTATCTATTGCACCTGTAAAAGCCCCCTTAGTAGTTCCAAAGAGCAAGCTCTCTAATAGGGTAGCAGGAAGCGCTGCACAGTTTTCTACAATATATGGTTTATTCTCTCTATCACTATATTTGTGAATACTCTGTGCAAACATCTCCTTTCCTGTACCTGATTCTCCTATAATAAATACATTTGAATCCGTTTGACTTACCATTCTTGCTAATTCTTTTGCATTTAATATCTGAGGTGACTTACCTATGATATCGTCAAAAACAAACATTTCAAACTCACGATTTTCTTCATATTTATTATTTGTATTAGCTCCATAGCTAAATATTTCTTCTATCATCTTTTTTATCCTAGTTATATCTCTTGCTACTTCAACTGCTCCTATAATTTCTCCATTGCTTTTTATAGGCCATGTAGAATTAATGGTATTTATTCCTTTTCCATATTCATTAAAATATATTTGAGGATTCCTGAGAATTGGCTCATCCGTTTCAATTACTTTCATAAGGGTACTCTCTCCCTCTAGTGAAGGTAATACTTCAAATAGATTTTTGTCCATGACCTCTTCAACTTCTAAGCCTTCTAGTTTTGCCATAGTATCATTGTAAAGAAGAGTTTTTCCTTCCTTATCTACAACATGAATACCCTCATCAATAGATTTATTAATAAGTTCAAGTAACTCCTTTTTTTTCATCAAATACCTCCACCTAATGTGTTTTTACGAAATACATGAGTTTGTTTTACCTTTTAGTATACCTATTTCTATTTAATATTTAATATTTATTAATATATTTAATTGATTTAGTAAACTTTTTTCTCATACATTAACTTTGTAATTAATGAAATTAGTGTTTCAAAAGTCAAAAACTTTATATCTATGCACTCCTTTCATAATAATTCATTTTCTATTTTATCATTATAACTAATAAAAGTGAAATTAAAATTTATTATTACTTAAAAAATTCCTTTGAAACTTGAAAGACACCTTGGAAATATGATATAATTTTTTAAACATTTAACAAATTAAAAATGGGGGTAATAATATGAATTTAAAGGGTACTAAAACTGCTGAAAATTTATTAAAAGCTTTTGCTGGCGAGTCTCAAGCTAGAAACAGATATACTTATTATGCTTCTGTAGCAGATAAAGAAGGCTATAAACAAATTAGAAACATTTTCATTGAAACTGCTGACAACGAAAAAGAACATGCTAAAAGATTCTATAAGTTTTTACTTGAAGGTTTTAAAGACGAACTACCTGCAACTATAGAAATAAATGCAACATATCCAGTTGCTCAAGGAACAACATTAGACAACCTAAAAGCTGCAGCAAATGGTGAAAATGAAGAATGGTCTGAGTTATATCCAGCATTTGCTAAAGTTGCTGAAGAAGAAGGCTTTAAAGAAATTGCAATAGCATTTAAAATGATAGCTTCTGCAGAAAAAAGACATGAAACTAGATATAATAAATTAGCTGCAAATATTGAAAATAACAGTGTATTTAAAAAAGAAGAAAAAATATTATGGAAATGTGGAAACTGCGGATATATTCACGAAGGAACTACTGCACCTGAGGTATGTCCAGCCTGTATCCATCCACAATCACACTTTGAAGTATTTGTAGAAAACTACTAGATAAAAAACTGGCTATAAAATAGCCAGTTTTTTATCTAGAATTTTCTTAACACATAATATTTGCTTTTATAATATTTACTTTTTCATCCTTCTTATTTACTATAGTATAGTTAATACTTGATAACTTATCTAAAGTTATGATTAAAATATCTCCTTGATTCACATTAATTATTTCATCTTCAGAAAATTTCACTTGTATTTCTCCTTTTGTACAATATAGAGCTTGTGTATAATTATTAAAATCTTTACCTGATTTAAATATAAAGTTTATATTATTATCTTTTTCTATAAATACTGGCTCTAAATTGCCATTACATCCTTTTTTCATCATTAAATTAAAATCAGTGACCTTTCCATAACTTTTAGTATTCCAGTTACCACTAAAACTATCTTGTTCATAAGGATTTAATACACAACTATGGTATCCTTCGTGTTCAAGTAAAAGTTTCCCTTCAATTATCATTATGATTCTACTAATATTAGGAAGAGAAGTAAAAGTTGACTCCTCTACTTCTACTTTTGCTGAACTTAAACGCCAAGTAAAATTTCTATCATCGTATTTTGCATTGATCGGAAATATTGCTAATTGAGTTGTTTTACCACCAGACCATTGACTAGTTTGCAACTCATCTCTTCTAATTAGCTTTATATCATATGTCATATCAATCAGACCTTCCATTTCAATTTATATTTAAAAATCGTACACGTTGCTACTCAATTATTACTATTGAGCCATCAGTCACATTGTCAAATATAAACTTAGCTACCTCAACTGGCAATCTAATACATCCATGACTTGAAGGTTTGCCTAACCTTTTAGCTTCTTCCTCTATAATCTCTCCATCTTCTGTGCAAGGTATAGAATGAAATAAATATGTCCCTTTAAATCCTACCCAGTATTTCATTCCTTGTTCAAATCTTGGGATATATGACCATTCTCCCCTTCTACCTTCCTCTATCTGAAACACTCCCTTTGGAGTAAAGCTATCCCGTACACCACTGGAGCCTATGCTTTTTAATACTAAGTCTCCTTTATTAAAAATTTTTATAGTTTGATTTTTTTCTATAAATTTAATTACCCATTCTGAAGAACTTTCATCATATTTATGTGATGGAATTCTATCAGTTCTTATGTATCTAGCATCTACATACCCTACCTGTCCACTTTTGAGTTTCACTTTAAACCATCCATTAAAAATAGTTTCTAGTAATTCTACTTTATCATAATCTTTAAGTATTGCAATTACTTCACTTTCTTCATCTTTGTCATTATATATTATTGTATTACCATTCCTCTCAATAGTATTTAATGCTTCACCTTCATAAATATCATTTGGTACTTCATCAGCTCTTTCTTCCAATATATTAAGTGATCTACTAACTAATGAAATTCTTTCTTTTGAATCGATTTTTTCTATGTAATTGGCCTGTACAACTTTTTTAGAATAATAATTCAAAAAAACAAGACTTAATACAAAAACAGTTAGAATTATAGGAAATATATTATTGTTTTTTTTCATAGTTAACCACCCAAGTTATTTATTTAGCCTAATTATACCATATATCTTAAAATAAGCTCAAGAAAAAACAGGGTTAAAAAGGAACTTTTTAACCCTGTTTTTAAAGCCTTTCCCTAATATTTAAATTTAGCTACACTTTCTTGCATATCAGCTGCTAGTTGTGCTAATGCTTCACTTGCGTTTGCTATTTCCGATATTGATGAAGTTTGTTCTTCAACAGATGCTGAAGCTTGCTCTGTTCCAGCTGCGTTTTCTTCAGAAATCGCTGATAGATTTTGCATTATACTTATAATTTCATCTTTTTTAGCTTCCATTTCCAGTCCTGATTGATTAATATTTCTTATCAACTCCTGCATCTGGTCAATAGAATGTGCAATCCCTTCAAATTTATCATTAGTGACATTTACGCTTTCTGTCTGAGATTTAGCTATTTTCCCAACTTCTTTCATGGTCTTTACAGAATTACTTGTTTTTACTATTAGTTCTTGAATTATTCCTTCTATTTCCTCTGTAAAACTGTTAGATTGCTCCGCTAATTTTCTTATTTCTTCTGCAACAACTGAAAAACCTCGTCCTGCTTCCCCTGCTCTAGCTGCTTCTATAGCAGCATTAAGAGCTAATAAATTAGTTTGTTCTGCTATACTTTTAATCATTTGACTTGCGTTTTCTATCTTTTCAGCGCTATCATTGGTATTCAAAATAATTTCATGTATTTCACTAGCTGCTTGGTTACTTTCTCTAGTTTTTTCTACAAGATCTTTTACAATTTCTAATCCTTCATCTTTAATTATATTTATTTCTTTGGTAGTATCGTTTAGAAACTCTATGCTTCTCTGATTGTTAGCAATTTGTTTTCCTAATTCTTCAATATTTAATGCTCCTCGTTCAGTATCCTTTGCTTGGTCACTTGCACCTGCTGCAATATCTTCAATAGCTCTAGCTACCTCTTCTGACGCAGTTGAAGACTGTTGACTAGTTGCAGTTAGTTCTTCTGAAGATGAAGCCACTTGCTGAGATGAATCAGATATATTTTTGATTAAATCTAGTAAATTCTTATTCATAGTTAATAGTGAATTAGAAATATTTCCTATTTCATCTTTTCTCTTTATATATTTCATAGCCTCATTGTTTTCATCAATCCTTATATCATAATTTGATAATCTTTCAATATTATCTGACAGTTGTGTTATTGGTTTTGAAATAGATTTTCCTAAAAACATAGCTACTAATATACCCAATACCATAAATGTTATTGAACATATAACTATAATAGTCTTAAGGTTATTTAAACCTTTTAGAACATCACTTTCAAGTGCACCTACTCCTACTAACCAACCAGTACTTTCCATAGGTACTACACCAATATATCTTTTACAACCTTGGAATTCATAATGTATTACCCCTTGATTTCCAATTCCTAATTTTTTTATTGCTTGTCCCCATTCTTTAAATTCTCCATTGCTTTCCATGTCTTCTAATACATTTCTTTGGTTTAATACATTTTCCCTATCTGTATGAGCATAAAGGGTTCCATCTGTTCCAATTATGTATGCATATCCATTTTTGCCAAATCCCATTTCATCGGTTATTTCACTTAGCACTGTACCATCTTTTTGGCCAATTAAAACGCCAACAACCCTATTACCATCCTTAATAGGAGCAGCAAACATAACAACAGGTTTGTTTTCAACTTTGCTTATTAGAACGTTTGAAATATTTGCTTCTCCCTTAAAAGCCTTTTGGATATAATCTCTAGCACCCAAATCAGTGGTTTCTCCACTTAATATGTAACGAGCTGTTCCTTCTGGAGTTACAACTGCCATATCTAAATAGCCTAGTCTCTCAATATCATTTCTTAAAGAAGTACATTGAAGTTCCCAATCCATAGATTGTGTTCTGGCTCTATTAGCTACTTCTTGTAAAATACCCAAATCTGTCTCAATATCTGATTCAATACGCTCAGCTCCTTCCTTGGCAAGTTCAAATAATGCTTGTTCTACTTGGTCTAATACAACTTTTGAACTAAACTTAAGTCCTGTTAATCCCATTCCAATTGAAACTACTAGAATTAGAATAGCTACTAGTAAAGCAATTCGTCTTGATAAGTTTAATTTCATTCTGTCATCTCCCTTTATAATTTATTCTTTATATTAATAGACTAGAATATCATATAATAGTTAGTTGTAAATTATACTACAATTACCTTTATTGAGATATTAGCTATTACATTCTATATTATTCGACATTTTTTTTAAATATCCTTTAATATTTATATAATATACTTTATTTTTGAAAAAAATAGAGGTCAGATTTTAAACTTGACCTCTAAACCATGTTATTTTATGTTTTTAGCTAAAATACCAGCACCTATAGCACCAGCAAAACGTGCCATTGGATTAGTCTTAACAGAACTATCAAGCTTGTCTGATAAACTTCTAACTATATAATCACATTCACATAATCCACCTGTTAGAAAATAATTCGTCCCATCAGAATGCTTTTTGCACAGAGAAGCAACCTTGCTTACTATTGAATCAACTATGGCAAAAGCTATATCTTCTTTTTTCTCTCCCCTACCAATAAGACTTATTACCTCAGACTCGGCAAATACAGTACACATTGAGCTTATAGTAACACCACTGCCTCTCTCAGCTAAATCACATAGCATATTTATATCTACTCCTAATGTATTTGCCATAATCTCTAAAAATCTTCCTGTACCTGCGGAACATTTATCGTTCATGATGAAATCTACTATCATGCCATTCTCTACAGTTATGATCTTTGTATCTTGTCCCCCTATATCTACTACAGTACAATCTTTTCCTGTAAGATAGGCTGCTCCTTTCCCATGGCAAGTGATTTCAGTAATAGTCTTATGGGCATAAGGAACAGAAACTCTACCATATCCTGTTGCTACTACTTTCATGTCATCTTCCCTGATTCCATTTGATATTATCCTTTTCTTTATAACATTTGCAGTTTCAATACTACTCCATCCTGTTGGTACAACAAAAGTATCAATCAATTTGTCATTTTGAAATAATGCTGTTTTGGCTGCTGTAGAACCTATATCTACTCCAGCATAATACATTTACATACCTCCTTGCAGCTAAGACTTATTATAACATTTCTATAAATGCAGCTATCCTTGTCTTTAATTGTCCCTCATCTGACGCCGAATAATCAGTTTCTATACTCATATATGGTATACCTTTTTCTTCTGATACGAAATCTTTGATCCTACGAGTTTCTACATTGTAAGTATGACAGGCTTGTAAAATAACATCTATTACACCATCTACTTTATATTCATTTATAAGTTCAGACATCAAATCTATTCTATTATCATTTGGTGCCATTACAGAGCAACCAATATTTAAATACTTTTCAGTTAATGCATCCATTGGGTCTTTATTTTCATCAACTAAACGTATTTTTTCTTTTATACCACTACAATTTTCATAGCATACAACTACTGCCCCACTTTCCTCAATAAGTTTTATAACCTTATTGGCAACTCCCCCAATAGGACATCCTGTAATTAAAATCCTCGGAGCATCTTCACTAACTTTTCTAACTCCCTTTTCATATTCTTCTTTTAATTCTTTAATCACATTTCTTATATTTTTGTTTTGTTCATCTTTATCAAATGTAAATGATGCACCATGTAAAACAGTATGAATTTCCATACCTGTTACAGGTGGAGGGCACATTTTTCCCAATGAATATAGTTCTTTTAAAACTCTTCTCTCTTCGTTACATTTTTCTATAGCATTTTTTAAATCTTCATCTGTGATTTTTATATTAAATTCATTTTCTAATCTTTCCTTTAATATGATTAATTCATTTTTCCAAACCGCTAATGCATGTTCTCTATCTGTAGCTTGAGGAAGTTGCATAACATGCATTGGTTTTATCTTCCCTAGATATTCGTACATCTTTTTCTTTCCATCACAAGTAGTTTCTCCTACAATGATATCAGAAAAATAAGTAAAAGGGCATTTGTTTGTTATTGCAAAACCATAGCTAGATTTTATAAGTGGACATAAGTTTTTAGGTAAATCTCTTTCTGCATCTTGGATAGTCTCCTCACTCATTCCACATAGTGAAATAGGATGTGCTCCTGCTGCATAAATAATCTCCATTGGAGTGAAAGTACAAAAGGTTCCAACGATATTTTCCCCTGCATCTTTATATTCCTTTACCTTAACAAAAGAATTTCTTCTTGCTTCACTAAATTCGTCAAAAATTTTTGGTAAATCGTTCATAATGTATCTCCTTTCATTTAAGCTACTTATCACTTTGATTTGTATAATTACTAATTACATTCTATATTTAAATAATAAATGTTTCCAATAGTATTAAAATTTTTGATAGTTAAGCTTAAATGTATTGATTATTTATATAGATAAATTAATTTAAATCCATACATAATTTAAAATTAAATAAATAAAATACATTCCTACTAAGAAGCCACCTTCAGGCTTTGATATTGAGTCATCCTGATTCTTTGCAAAATAACGAAATGCAAATAATATAATTAACATAGTAGGTATTTGTAATTTATAAAATTCAGTTGGCACAAGTAGTCCACCTTTTGTTACTGCCGCAGAGCTACCAATAACAAATAGTACATTTAGTATATCTGCCCCTATAATATTACCAACTGCTAATTCTCCATGACCTTTTCTTACAGCAGTAATAGCTGTTATAAGCTCAGGTAAACTAGTGCCAAATGCCACTAATGTTGCTGCAATAACGCTTTGAGGTATGCCTACTCGTAAAGCTGTTATTTCAACACTTGGAATAAGTATTTTAGATGAAACAATTACTAAAGCTATACCTAATACTAATTTAATTAGCTGTAAAAACAATGAACTATCTTCTTCAACAATAGGAGATGAATCTTCCCCATTGGATTCTTTTCCCCAACGAATAGTAGCAATAATATAAAATATTAATAATCCAATAAATATAAATCCCATCCATTGGGTAACCCTTCCTTCAGGTCCTTTAGAAAAAAATGGTAAGCTAACAACTGCCAATAATACCCCAGCCATTACCTGTAAACGCCCTTGGCGTTCAATAATGTTTTTATCAACTGGCAACTTACCTATTAATGCAGCAAGACCAAGAATTAAACCTGTATCTGCAATAATTGAACCAATTGCATTTCCTAAAGCTAAATCTGGATTACCATTAATTGCAGCAATTACAGAAACAGTTACTTCAGGCAATGTAGTTCCTAAACTTACAATAGTTGCACCAATAATCATTTTAGGAACACCCCAACGATAAGATAAACCCACAGCCTGATCAACTAAAATATCAGCACCCTTACTTAATGTAAATAAACTAAAAGCAATAATACCAAGTAAAATTAGCGTAGAAAATTGATTAAGTGTAGAAAAAATTAATTCGTCCATCTTCATCTTCCTCTCTTTTGTATTTTTTGTTTAAGTACATAAAAAAACCCTATGGTTTATTGCACTTAAACAAACCATAGAGTCTCACTAAACTATTTAGCCACCAAAGCCGGGATATAAATATCCGTCATGACGACTTTGATTCCATAAAGGAAAGCTACTCCCTCCAATACAATGATTATATGAGATTGCAATATCAATGTCAAGATTTATTAAGTTTTATTTCAAATGATTTTCTTCGGCTAATTTGGCAACTTCATTATGTAATACTTGAGCAATTTCTGCTAATTGAGTACTAACCTTAGCCACATCTTCCATTGCATTATTCTGATTGTTACTTATTTCAATAGTAACCTCACCTTGTTTCATTGATTCTTCAATTAATAGATTTAATTTATCAACACTATCTTTTATATCGTTTAACTGATTTATTGTGCTAGCAATAATATTTTCACTTTCTTTTAATTTTTCATTTGTTTTACTTGTCCTTATAGTAACAGTGTTAACAAGTGTATCTATTTCACTTAAACTCTCCTGAATATTCTTTGAAAATAGAGCACTATTTTCAGCTAATTTCCTTATTTCATCTGCTACTACAGCAAATCCCTTACCATGTTCACCAGCTCTTGCAGCTTCTATTGCTGCATTTAAAGCTAATAAATTTGTTTGACTAGCTATTCCAACAATAGACTCTACAATATTTGAAATTATACTTGTTTTATTTGATAGATTTTTCATTCCATCCATTGTAACATTCATAGATTCATTAAGTTCTTCAACTGAACTTTTTATTATATTTGAATCTTTTATGATATTATCTGCTTTTTCATCAGTTATCTTTGCTTCTTTACGACAATCAATAAGCTTTTTAGCTTGCATTTCTATGGTATTTAATGTTTCATTACTCATTGCCAAAGTTTCTTCACTAGAAGCAGCTAATTCTTGACTTATTGAACTAAGATGGCTAGAATTGTCATCTAATTGATCTATAAGTGTCTTTTCACCAGTTATATCTCTAATAATTTCAATAGCACCTATTACTTCATTTTTTTCATCAAAATAAGGAATATATGAAATTAATGTAGGAATAGTATTGCCATGTCTATCTTTTATTTTAACATAAACATCTCTTACAGCCTCTTTACTATTTTTAATATGCTTTTGAACTACACAATTCTCCCCACATATTGATGTTCTAAGTGCATCATAACATTTAATTTTCTTTACCTCTTCAAATTTATATCCAGTCATTTCTTCCATTTTAGGTGAAAACTCTATTACATTAAAATCCATGTCTCTTATGTAATATGGATAAGGCATAGCTTCTCGTAATCCATTTAACTTACTCATTTCATCTCTTATAAATTCTTCCGATTGATTTTCACTTCTTTCGTTTTTGTCTTTTACATCTGTACTTTCATAATTCTTACTATCTTCCTTCTTCTTAAAAAATAATCTTTTCATTACATATCACCTCATAAAATTTTCATTACAATATATTAATATATTATTCGACATAAAATACTAATATCCTTCATATTTCTAATATGTTTTAAAATTAAACATATATTTTTTCATAAAAGAGATGCGTGATATAATACTATTTATAATAACAAATTTAGGAGTGAGCAAAAATGAATCTAGTAGAAGAAAGAACTAAAAGAACACAATGGTTTTTAAAAGACAGGTTTGGTATGTTCATTCATTGGGGACTTTACTCAATACCTGCTAGAGGTGAATGGATAAGAAGTAACGAAAAGATGTCTAAGGAAGATTATCAAGTATATTTTGATGAATTTAATCCGATCAACTTTAACCCAAAATCTTGGGCACGTGCTGCAAAAAATGCTGGTATGAAATATGTAGTTATGACAGCTAAGCATCATGATGGTTTCTGTCTATTTGACAGTAAGCTCACTGACTACAAAGCAACTAATACCAAAGCAGGGAGGGATTTAATAAAAGAATATGTTGACGCTTTTCGTGAAGAAGGTCTTAAGGTTGGTCTTTACTACTCTACCATTGACTGGTATCATGATGATTTTCCTCACTATGGAGACAGACATCATCCTATGAGAGAAAATATAGCCTATAAAGATTTTGAACATGATTTTGAACATTACCTTGAATATATGCATGAACAAGTCCGTGAACTATGTACAAACTATGGAAAGATAGATATACTTTGGTTTGATTTTTCCTATGATGATATGTGTGGTGAAAAGTGGAAAGCCACAGAGCTTATTAATATGGTAAGATCTTTACAACCTAATGTAATTATTGACAATAGACTAGAAGCTAGTGGAGAAAACGCTGGAAGTATTCGAACAAATAATCCTAACTTTTTTGCGGGAGACTTTGCTTCACCTGAACAAATAATTCCCCCTGAAGGATTAGTTGATGAAGACGGAAATTCAATACCATGGGAAGCCTGCATCACCATGAATAATCATTGGGGATATTGTTCAAATGACAAGAATTTTAAATCTACTAAAACGATTATTAGAAAACTGGTAGAATGTGTTAGCAAAAATGGAAACCTATTATTAAATGTTGGCCCAAATGCAAAAGGAGAAATTCCTATGGAATCATTAAATATTCTGAAAGAAATAGGCGAATGGATGAAAGATAATGGTAATAGTATTTATAACTGTGGTAAATCTGAACTTTCAAAACCAGAATGGGGTTATTACACTCAAAATGGTAATAAATTATATGCACATATATTTGAGCCTAGCATAGGTCCACTTGGGCTTTCAAATTTAACAAATAGAGTTAAGAAGGTTCGCCTACTGTCTGATGGATCCGAAATCAAAATAATCAATCCTTGGAACACTTTTGATTTTGAAAATCAAATATTCATTAATTTTGGCAGCCCTGGACAACTTACATATCCACTACCAAATGATATTGATACCGTTGTAGAACTTGAACTTCTATAGGAATAATGGATCAGACTTTTAAGCCTGATCCATTTATTTTTATTTTACATTGTACATTCCATGACTATTCATATAGTTAAATAGTTTTTCACCATGATTTTGTTCCTCTGTTTGTATATGTTGAATGGCTTGGCGAACTTTAGGATTTGCTGCTTCAAATACTGTTGTATCGTAAAACCCTGATACATATTTTTCAGTAGACAACAAATCTTCTAATAATGTTTGATCATTTACATTTCCACTAGCTTGTTCTAATGTATTATCAGTTGGATGAGTTGCTGTTCCTCCACTATGTGCCATATTAGGTTCCATTCCTTGTAACATTTCATTAATCATATCATAGTGATGTTGCTCTTCTTGAGCAATCTCTGTCAATAAATTTTTAAGTTGTACATCTTGAACTTTAGCTGCATATCCTCGATATTTTTTTACACATAAATCTTCTTGCTTCTTACCATCTTCTAATAACATTCTTTCCTTTTGAGATAATTTTATCTGCAAAGTATCACCTCCAATTATTTTCTATGATTATCCTTTGCAGATAAAGATTTTTTATGCATCCAACTAACAAATTATAAAGCCAGCACTTGCATTTATTATTTGACCTGTTATTAAATAAGCTTCATCTGTAGACAAAAAATATACTACATTTGCAATTTGTTCTGGTTTGCAAATTATTTCAAGAGGTGTTTCATCCTTAATTCTTTCACGAACTTCTTCACTAACTCCTGCAGTCATATCAGTATCCACTGCTCCTGGTGCAACAGCGTTAACCAATATATTAGAAGGACCTAGTTCCTTAGCCAATGCCTTAGTAAAGCTTATAATTGCACCTTTTGTTGCAGAATAATGAGCTTCACAAGAAGCTCCTACCAATCCCCAAATAGATGATATATTAATAATTCTTCCTGCCTTTTCGCTAATCATTTTTGGGAGAACACATTGACAACAATTAAACATTCCATTGACATTTACATCAAAAATCCTTCTCCATTGTTCCTGAGTAATGTCAGTAAACAAAGTCATATCTGCAATACCTGCATTATTTACAAGTACATCAATATTACCAAATTTCTTATACCCTTCTTCAAACATTGCCTCAACTTGTTTTCTATCAGAAACATCAGCTTGTACAGCGATAGCATTTGCACCTGATGAAAGTAACTCTTCTAACAATGAAAGAGCTTTATCTTTACTTTTATAATAATTAATAATTACATTATAGCCTTCTAAAGCAAACTTTTTCGCCGTAGCTCTTCCTATTCCTCTAGAAGAACCTGTAATCAATACTGTTTTTTTCATATGATCATATCTCCTTAAGCCTTAATAACTTTAAATTACAACTCATCATCTAATTTATTCCCTAATCCTAAAAAATTAATCCACATAAATACACTGCTAATACTGAACTCAAAGCAACTGTCAATAATCCTTTTTCAAAATAAGCTAAAATTAATGCTGTAGCTGTGCCTATTATTGAATAATATATATTTGCAGTAGAGAACAATATACTTGGGAAAGTCATGGCTCCCAAAACTGCAAATGGTATGTAGTATAAAAAAGATTTTATAAATCTTGATTTTATTTTAGTCCTACAAATTGCTATTGGAATAACCCTTATTAAATACGTAACTGCTGCCATCAAAATTACTGCAATTAATTTTTTACTCAAATTAATCATCCTTTCTTGGAAAAATTATTGCTCCTATAGTTGCTGCTATAATAGTAGTAATAATGATACTCCATCCACCTGATATTAATTTCATACATGGTAACAATTCAAAAATACAACTCATTAACACTGCAACGATTACAACAATTAATGCAGACTTAGATTTTTTTGCTGATGGAACAATAAGTGCAATAAACATTGCATATAATGCTATTCCCATTGAGCTTTGTAATGTTTCAGGCAATAATGAAGTTATCATTGCTCCTAATGTAGTACCCAATGCCCATCCAAAATATGGACAAATAGTTAACCCCATCATATAAGCAAAGGTAATCTCTTTTTCTTCTAAAGAAGCAACTGTAAAAATCTCATCTGTTATTCCAAAAGCCATTAAGCATCTCTTTACTAAAGACGTTTCAGGTGAAATTTTCTGAGAAAGAGATAGCGACATTAGCATATAACGAATATTAATGACAAACGTAGTTAACATGATTTCAAAAATGGAAGCATTAGCTATAATTAAATTCGCTCCTGCAAATTGTCCAGCAGATGTAAGGTTAGTTAATGATATCAAGATTGCCATCCAAATAGGTATTCCTCCATTGACTGCCATTAGTCCAAATGTAAATGAAACAGGAATATATCCTAGTGTAATAGGTAGCCCGTCCTTTGCTCCTTTTAAAAAATCTGATTTGCTTTTTTCTTTTTTAGAAATAACTCGATTATCTCTTAAACTATAGAAATTATTCAAAACTACACCTTCCTTTCATGTATTGTATTTTTATTCACAAACTCCATTGTAACAAAAATTATAGAAAAATAACAGCATTTTTTACAAAATTCCTTATTATTATCTTTTTTAATATGTTTTTTGCATATATAATAAAAAAACATTCCCTTAAACTGTAAGCTTGAAGGAATGTTTTACTCGCTTTGTGAAATAATTTAAAGTATTTTATTTATTAAAAGAGAAACTAGTATTCCTATTAATGTATCAATTATTCTATTTAATGCAAAAAACGTTGGTGAAGCATCTCCTATATGAGATACTGTAATACTTAAAAAAACTACACAACTAATATAAGTTGAATTAGCAGTTTTAAAATAAACATTTGTATATATAATTGGAATCAAAAACAAGCTTAAAATTAAATAATAGATGGGACTAAATAACTCAACATTAACATAATTAATACCTACTATAACTAGCAACCCATATAGTCCACCAATTATTGTTCCAATCATCCTGTTTTTTCCTACTTTAAAACTATTATCATGACTATTTTGCATACATAATATTGAAGCTATTGCAGAATAAAAAGGCGATGTATTTCTAATGAAACTTATTAAAAAACATACATATACTGCAATAACTGTCTTGACTACTCTCATACCGAGAAACTTAACCTTTTTATTTTTCTTTTCTGTAGTTTTTTCCATAATCGTCTCCTTAATATTAGTTAAAATCTAAAAATAACTCAACAAATATTTGCTGAGTTATTACCAACGAATTATATTGCACAAGAAAAAATCTTTCCATAATTATAGAAAGAATACTATTATTCTACAACACCTCCCCATCCTCGTGAGTAATAAACAGCGTTTTTTACATTGGCAGGTCTCCTGACTTAAGAATACAAACCTTACACCTTCCCATACAATTTGTACAGTGGCATAAGTAAGGTTCTATCTATTACAGTGGCGGGACCGCATCGGAATTACACCGAACTTCCCTTTTAAACAATTTAATAGCATTATATTGTACCAATGACCGATATATTAAATTTTCAATTAAATATTATCATGAAAAGTCTTAATTGTCAATTTATTGACAATTCAAAAAACCAGCCTAAGTGCTCTATTGACACTTCGACTGGTAAGTTTTATTTTTTACGAAAATGAATATCTATTTAGCATTGTTTTCAATAATCTTTACAATTAACTGAGTTGCCAACTTCATAGATTCTGTTGGTATCAATTCGAATCTTCCATGGAAGTTATATCCCCCTGTAAAGAGATTAGGACATGGTAACCCCATATAAGAAAGTCTTGCTCCATCTGTACCACCTCTAATAGGCTGAATTATAGGTTTAATTCCAAGTTCTAGCATAGATTCTCTAGCAAGGTCTATAATTTCCATATGAGGCTCTATTTTTTCTTTCATATTATAGTAACTGTCTTTAATTTCAACAGTAATAATGTTACCATATTTATCATTTAGAAAATCTACTACTTTTTTAAAATGTGATTTCTTTTCTTCAAACTTATCCATGAAGTGATCTCTAATAATATAATCTGCAGCAGTATAATCTACACTACCATTCATATCACACAGTAGATAGAAACCTTCATATCCTTCTGTATACTCTGGTTTTTGATCTACCGGTAACATGCTATCAAGTTCCATTGCAACTCTTAGAGAATTTACCATTACATTTTTTGCTGAACCAGGATGAACATTCTGCCCTTGAATTTCTACCCTCACGCTTGCTGCATTAAAGTTTTCATATTCTAGTTCACCTAATGGTCCTCCATCAGCAGTGTAAGCAAAATCTGCCCCAAAGCCTTCTACATCAAATAAATCAGCTCCTCTACCTATTTCCTCATCAGGTGTAAATCCAACTTTGACATCTCCATGTTTAATCTCAGGATGTTTGTTTAAATATTCCATGGCACTTATTATTTCAGCAACTCCAGCTTTATCATCTGCACCTAATAAGGTTGTCCCATCTGTAGTAATAAGTTCCTTCCCTACAAGATCCTTTAAAAATGGAAACTCCTTTTGAGTCATAGTATACTTATCATTTAACTTAATATCTCCACCTTCATATAAGAAGATATTTGGATTTGTACATTTACCATCTAAATCAGGACTAGTATCTAAATGTGATATAAATCCTATTGTTGGTACCTTTTTGTCAATGTTTGATTTAAGTGTAGCATATACATATCCATTTTTATCTTGTCTAACGTCTTGAAGGCCTATCTCCTTTAATTCTTCTACTAATAGAGCTCCAAGCTCTAATTGACCTTTTGTACTTGGACAAGTACTATTATTTTCATCAGATTTTGTATCAACAGCAATATATCTCTTAAATCTATCAATAACCTTATCCATGTTATCCCTCCTTGAATTTAGTAATCCTTTTTATTTCGTCGTTGAAGCTTCCTTATCTATTAGTATATATTTAACCTTGTTTTATGTCCATACAAAAACACAAAGAACACAATAGAATGGTTTTTTATAGGGGAGTGTTTCAAATAGTCCATTGTGTTCTTTGTATTTATATATTTATTTTTATTAATAAATATATTTAGGTTTTATGTATTGCTAATATGGATATAAAAATTCACTATCTGGTTTATTAATTTTTTTTAAATTCTCTATTTCTATGATAGGCATATTTTCTTCATTGAAGTTTTCATATTTGATTGTTCCTCTTATTTGAAACCATGAATCTACCTCTAACTCAGAAGCTTTATCGTATCTACATAAAAATCCTACCGTTTGCATATCAGCAGCGCAACATACCATTAAAAGTCTAGCTATTACAAATTCATTTTGTTTAAATCTATCATCCTTTAAAATAAAACCTGTAATTTCAACCTTTTCACCTTCATACTTTCCTATATTCATATATAATTCATTAACCCAAGGTATAAAGCTATCATCATTTATAACAATAGTATTATCTATAAAGGTAAGTTTATATTTTTGCTCTATCTCTAGTTTTTGGTCCTCCTCTTCAAAATCTAAATTGGTTTCTTCAAAATCATCTTCTAAGCTAGATTCAGTGTTTTCATTGTCTAAAGATATTGATTTTGAAACCATAGTTTTAGGTGGTGAAATAAAGGCTATAATTAAAGCAATAATAAATATAATATAATCTATAACCACAGCATTTTTTTTTCTAATTTTACAAAGTTCATCACTAAGAAATAAAGATATCAATATAAAACCAACTATAGCAAATTTCATATAGGGTATAATTCTAGGGTGAACATAATATTGAATATTACCTGTTTTTATCACAAAATAGAAAAACCATGAAAATCCTAATAAAATTATCATTTTTAATAAAACTTCTATATTAATTCCACCAAATCTTTTATTATTCATATAATCATCCTTTTAAAAAATAGTATGATAAAAACAAATAATAGCAAAAGTTACATTCCATACTATAAACAATAGTTTTATTACAAATCTTTTGCTAAAACCTTCAGATAACATTAATAAGTTTTTGATATCCACCATAGCTCCTAAAATCATAAAGCCCATTATAGCACTCATTGGAAACTGATTAGAAAAGCTACGTGCAATAAAAGCATCTGATGATGAGCATACAGAAAAAAGAAATGCCAACAACATCATTATAATAATTGATACTATTTCAAAATCTGTAATTTCAGCAAATATACTTTTAGGAATACAAATCTGAACTATAGCTGTAATAAACGCACCTATTATTAAATACTTACCCACACTAAAAAATTCTTCTCCTACATGCTTAAATATAGATGATATTTTTGAAAATCTACTTTTATTATTAGAATAACCATTACAATAAATACAATTACAATTCTCATTAAATATAACCTTGGTGAATACTTCTTCTTTTTCTGGGAAAACCAGAAAAAGAATGCCTGTAATTACCGCAACAATAATACCTAACCCTACCCTTGTTAGAGCGACTATAGGTCCAAAAGCATAATAAGTCGATACTATAACTATAGGATTTATTATGGGTGCAGACAACATAAATGTCACTGCAATATGTAAAGGTACACCTTTTTTTACTAAACTAGATGTAACTGGTACAATTGCACAATCACAAACTGGGAAAAATAAACCACCTATAATAGCAACGAAAAATGATCCTATATTAGTCTTCGGAAAATATTTGACTATTATTTCTCTAGTTACAAATAATTGAATTATCGATGAAATAATTACTCCTAAAAGTAAGAATGGAAATGCTTCCATCAATATACTAATAAAAACTGTATTTAATACTTGAATTTTAGATATATATTTATTAAAATTAGTTCCTTTCATAACATTTATAGTTAAGTAAATCATAATAAAACCTAAAAAAAATAAAGACAATCTATCCATTGAACTTTTATTTAAAAGTTCTTCATTTTTATATACTAAAAAATCCTTAGGTTTTTCAATTTCTATAATCTTTCCCAACTTATTTATATTCCTTATTTCATCTTTTATCTTTTTAATTTCATCTATTGGAACCTTATCAGAATAATTTAATACAATTACATCGCTATATATTATTTTCGTTCTAATGTTAGAACCAATAATTCCCATCAACATATAAAACTGTCTACAATCAATTATATTAATAACCTCGTTTATAATACAAAATTTGCGAATTTTTTTTTGAGTGAGTATGTCTAACAATTCTTCAATATTGGCCATGCCATTTTGTTCTATAACAATTCTATGTTTTGAGTATTTTTTTACTAATTCTATTATGTAACTCTCATCTATATTTTGATTTTTGGGCATTTTTTCTACTATAATATCTTTATTATTTATAATATTCTTTTTTATTACTTCTTCTCCATGTTCACATTGTATTAAAACTATTCTCTCTTTAGATTCTATTAAGTTTTTTAATATCTCATTGATTATAGAAGTTTTCCCTGAACTTAAAAATCCAGTGACTATATCAATTTTAGTTTTCATGGTCATCTTATCCTTTAGTTTCTATTAGTAAATGCTTCATTTAACTGTTCTTTCTTAAGTTCTGTTCCTATTATACAAAGTCTTCCTGTGTAATCTCCCTCTATTTTTTTTATTTCTAATTTAGAAGGAACATAATTAAATAGAATCCACTGATCTTCATGTGTTTTTAATATACCTTTACCTCTAAGAATGTTCCCAAAATTTTCTGTTTTTTTAAATCCATTAAGTACTTCTTGTATTTCATCTTCTATAAATACTCTTGTTGTTTCTATGCCCCATACTTGAAATATTTCAGTTGCATGATGATGATAAGCATGGTCATTTTGTTCATTTGAAAAACTGAAAAAAGTTTCCGATAAGGCAACAATTTCTCCCGCGCTAATATCGTTCCAAGGATTTGCAATAATGCTTGCTTTTCTGTTTAGTTTTCGTATGGAGTTTTTAACTGAATTTATCTTTTCTTGGCTAGCTTCTTGAGTTCGACTGAGTAATATAGAGTTAGCATATTTAATCTGATTTTCAAAAAATTCACCAAAATTTAAAATATATAAATCAAACATTTCTACATCTACTACTGTTATAACCATATTAATCTTAGTAATGTTTTTTAACCTTTCAGCTTCGCAAACCTTAATAATTTCAGATAATTTCGCTACTCCAGAAGGTTCAATTATAATCCTCTCTGGCTTAAATTTGTCTATTATCTCTTTTATTGCATTTTCAAAATCTCCTGCAAGAGTACAGCAAATACACCCTGAGTTTATTTCTTTAATTTCTAAACCTGTTTTTTTAAGTAAGGTACCATCTATACCAATTTCGCCAAATTCATTTTCTATAACTACAATCTTTTCATTTAAAAATTTTTCTTCAAGGATCTTTTTAATTAATGTAGTTTTCCCAGCACCTAAAAAACCTGAAAAAATATCAATTTTAGTTTTCATTAATAACACTCTCCTATTTATTTTTTTTACACTCAGAACAATACCCATATATCTCAAGTTTGTGACCTGTGATTTCAAAATCAGTAGTCTGTTCAAGAGATTTTTCATAAGCTCCAAGAGGACAATGCCCTATATCTATAGCCTTATTACATTTAATACATACTAAATAGTGCTCATGATCTGTACTATTCAATTCGAACATAGATATATTATCTTCTACTATAGTTAATTTCACTACTATTTCCTTTGATATAAAAGTATTTAGTACTCTATATATAGTTGAAAAACTAATAGTTTTATCTAATTTCTTGCAATTTAAAAAAATTTGTTCTGCTGTTAGAGGTTTATTTTCTTGTTTTAATATTTCAAATATGATATTCCTTTGTTTTGTATTTTTAATCCCATGCATTTTAAAAAACTCTCTATTGTCCTTAATTTCATCCACTTTATCATCTCCTTTTACTAAGCCCTTATAATTTTTTAAACAAATTAATTCAATCTAAATTTATTTATCAAGGAAAACATTAAAATACAAATATCATTTATAATCATAATAATAGCCACTGTTAGAAGTAGGCTCATAAGAATAAACTTTTACTCCTAGTAGAAATAGTAAATTAACACCTCTTTAGTCTTTTTTATTGCAAATGGATGTCATTTGCAATAAAATTTTTTTTAAAAAATTCCCTTAACTTTTTTATTAAGGGTTATTTCCATTATTGTTCTTTTTTATATTATTATTTAATATACTATCAATCCATATAAACTTACTGTCACCTATTAACAAATTACCATTTTATATTTTAGTTAATATTTTTCAATTTTCAAACTACCTCAAATATAATCTTTTCATATTCATTTTTATTTTACTCTGCTTTTTAAAAAAATTCAACCCCCAAATTTTTTAGAACAAAAAGCGAGCTGTTTTTTGCCAAAACATTCCTCAAGCATACTATTATAGTACAAAAAACACCTATAGTTTGTATTAAATCTAACATAATCTATAGGTGTTAGTTATTATGTTATTTTTGTAATTTAAATTCTCTATAACCCATAATCACTATCCAAACATAAGCAAGAGTTTTCGGTACCATTAATATTCCAATCCATGGGATTTTGTTAGCCCACAATACAACTGGTATATATAAAGCAAAGGATAATACAATAGCAAGCCACATATATTTAAAATTATTATCACCACGTTTTTTCGCTTCTGAATAAAAAATACCTATAATGATAATCCCCATAATTAAAAATGGAATATTTCTATATATCCCCCACAAAACGAGTGGATTAAATTTTAACCATTCATTTTGTGGAAAAAAGCATAACCCGATTCGTATAATACTTAAGGCATAGATTGAAAATGTAAGCCTCTTACGTCCTACAATGCTATAACGGATTCTCCATATATGATAAAGAATAACATAAAATATTGTCATAGTAATTGAAGTTATAAATTTTCCAATTCCTAATATATGAGCATTAGCTTCAAGTCCAGTTGTAAACAATGCATATATTCTAGGCACTAAATGAAATGCATCCCCTGCACCTAACAAAACAGCCATCAAACCAAATAACTTATATTGTCTGTTATTATCACTTTTTGATATCATTATTGACCCTAATGTAATAACACTAACCAAATAGATAATATCAAATAAAGTTTCCATAATTGTCTGCATATTATCACTCCTTTATAATATGTGTGAACAAAGTTCATTTTTGATTAAATATTTTTTTTAAAATTTCAATAAAAAAACTTATATCTTGTTCTTCTTTTTTAAGCATAATCAACATGTTCTCCAATATAAATTTTGCCACTTTTTCTTTTGAAATGATATCAGACCATTGATATTCTTTAATGCAATTATCCATGTCCATCAATTTTATTATTATATTATGAATTTTTTCAAAGTATTTGTTTTCTCTTTGTTTTCCAAGCAACTTTTCATCTTTTTTTAATAGATACAACTGTTCTAACCAGTTTTCCTTAAATTTGCTAACATATGAATATAAAATATTATAAATTTGTTCTAAATTTTGATAAAAATCATTACCTTCAAGGTCCTTCCAATTAATCTCTGCAAAAGCACCTTTCCAAAAATCTTCAATAATAACTACTAATAAATCTGCCTTTGATGGAAAATAATTATATACTGTACCAATAGCAATTCCACTGTTCTTTGCTACTAAACGAATATTTACTTTTGAAATACCTTGTTTAATAGCAATGTCTTTTGCTTGTGATAAAATAATTTCCTTGTAATTTTTATTATTGCTATCCATATTTATTTCACCTCATGAACATTGTTCACATTAATATTATATTATAATTATATTGTTGTCAATAACTTTCTTAACAATTAAAAAACATACTAAAAAAGTGAAAACTACGAAAACTTGTAACTGTAGAATAATCTGACACTGGCGAACCTTCTAAAGGCTACATAAAATTTAACGCAAAAAACTGTCGCACTAATTTTCTTAGTGCGACAGTTTTTTCTTGCATTAAGTTTAAAATTTAAATTTAGCAATACCTTTCTGCATTTCATCTGCTAATTTCGCTAATGCCTCACTTGCATTGGCAATTTCCTCTATAGAAGCTGTTTGTTCTTCTATTGAAGCAGAAGCTTCTTGAGTTCCTGCTGCATTTTCTTCTGATATAGCCGATAAGTTTTGGATAATACCAATTATTTCATCTTTTTTATTTTCCATCTCCTGACTTGATTCATTGATAGCCCTTATCACCTTTCTAATATCTTCAATAGCATTAGCAATTCCATCAAATTTAGCATTTGTCATAGCTACACTCTCACTTTGAGAATCAAAAACTTCTTCAACTTTTCGAATAGAATCTACTCCATTTTTTGTCTTTTGTGTTAGTTCTTTTATTATACCTGAAATTTCTCCTGCAAACATATTTGATTGTTCCGCTAATTTTCTTATCTCTTCTGCTACAACATTAAATCCTCTTCCAGCTTCACCTGCTCTAGCTGCTTCTATAGCTGCATTTAAAGCTAAAAGATTTGTCTGTTCTGCAATACTAATAATCATTTGACTTGCACTTTCTATCTTTTCAGCACTTTCATTAGTACTTACAATAATTTCATGTATTCCCTTTGAAGCTTCATTACTAATCTCTGTTTTTTCATTCAGATCACTTACTATTTTAATTCCTTCATCTTTTAGTAAAATCGCTTCTTTAGTAGACATAATCAAAGCTTCTACGTTTTCCTGATTACGTACAATCTGTTTTCCTAAATCTTCAATATTATGTGCTCCCTCTTCTGTATCCTTTGCTTGATCACTAGCACCATTTGCTATTTCATCTATAGCTCTTGCGACCTCTTGTGAAGCTAAAGATGACTGTTCACTAGTAGTTGTTAACTCCTCTGAAGAAGCTACTAAACTTTGTGAAGTATTGAAAATATTTTCAACAAGTTCTACAAGATTTTTTTGCATTATAATAAGAGAATTAGTTATAATGCCTATCTCATCTTTCTTCTCTAAATATTTTAGTACTTTGCTATCTTCATCAAAAGTTAAATCGTATTTAGAAAATCTTTCAATAATTTTTGATATATCAATTATTGGTTCTGATATAGATTTTGAAATCACATAAATAATAACTGCAAGTATAACTATACCTATTAAACCTATAATAAGAGTCATGTAAGTTAATTTTTGTACTTCTTTAAATATCTCTACTTCTGGTATATTGGTTATGAAAGACCATGTAGTGTCTGCCTCTCCTAAATCTATAGGACATGAAATTAAAAGGTCTTTAGATTTATCTTTACCAGATTTTATTTGTACTTGTAATGGTTCTCCATTAGTTATCCTTTCATTTATTTCTTTGTCTTTATATATATCAAATATATTTTGTGCAAGTAATTCTTCATCCTTATGCCCTATAATTAACCCCTTCATAGTAACCAATTCAGCATATCCACTATCATATAAAGTTATTTCGGATATTATTTCTTGCAATCTATCTAATGAAACATCAACTCCTACAACCCCTAAAACTTTATCATTAGAAATAATAGGTGATGTAATTGACACTAACATAACTTCTTTGCCTTGAAGTATATAAGTACTGGGTTCTAAAACTGTTACTTTCTTTGAATTTTTAGAAGTATGATACCACGCTCCTTTCTCATCTGTACTCTCATATGTACTTTCACATGCTTCATGAACTATTTTCCCACTACCACGATTCCAATATGGAATAAACCTTCCAGTGTGATCATGTCCATATACATTTGCATATTCATTATCCTTCCCATCTAATGCATTTGGTTCCCAAACTGTCCATACACCTACTAAATCCTTATTTTTCTCCAAAGTATTTCTTAAAATCCCATCTAATACTACCCTATCTGTACTCCCACTTTGTTTCATGCTTTGAAATATGTACGATAAGTTTTTGGCAATAGACAAGCCATTATCAATTTCGCTTTTAACCAAATTTGAATACTTTTCTGCTTCTGATTTGGCATAATCCTTTGCTTGTTTTTGTGCAATATTTTCAGACCTAAATGCTATAAATCCTACAACAGATAAAAACACAATTGTAATCGACAAAATAATGCTAACCAATATTTTAGTTTTGATTGATTTCATGTTTTCTGCCTCCTTTTTTATTAGATATAAATCTAAAATTTAATTTTTACTTTTTATGTACAAGCAAATTTTACTAATTAAGTATATCATATCTTCTAACCCTTAAGAAACCCCAAAATAAAATAAATAAGTTAATCTTTGAATTTTTACCCAACAACATCAAAAAAACATAAGAAAACAATCCTATGCTTTTTATATTTATATAAAATTATTCAATTTATGATTTTAGTAGTAAGTAAATATTTTTGCAAAAAATATTACTGTTAATAACTCCTTCTTTTTAGTGTATGTACTGAAAAAAGATAACCGACTAAAAACATTAGCAAATTAATAATGATAAATATTGTTAAATCTATCCCACTCATAGATGTTAATACCCTAGATCTCATGGCTACTGTACCTTGTGAGTAAGGATAGATTTTTAATAAATCTTGACTAATAAATATAATAAAGAATCCTACAAAGGCACCTGCAGTTGCAATTCCTATAGGTTTGGTAAAGCTTTCTGTTCTAATGTTAAAAAATACTTGAATAGATATAATGGATGTTCCTCCCAGACATCCTAAAATCGTCCATAATAGGAACTTAACTTCATCTCCTTTTTCAAATGGAATATCAACAACTTTTCCTATATACATAAACAAAATATAAAAAATCAATTGAATTAATAAAACATATATAGATAATACGACTATTTTACTAAGTACGATTTTCCCTATACTTGCCTCATTAGCTTTCATTCTTTGCCAGTTCTTATTTCTATTTTCTACTCCAACTACTACAGAACAAAGAATTGCTATCATAATTGGGAAAAAAATCTGACTATAATAAAAAGCAGATTGTCCCCACAAAACAAGTGGTAAAGTTCCTTCATTTAAAACATCTCGGTTCAAAACAAAAATACCTGTTCCTATAAATAAGCTAAATGCCACGAAAAATAGCCCAATCAACAATAGATAATTCTTCTTTGTTTTTTTAAATTCCACTGTAATATAATTAAACATATGATCACCTTCTATTCTTTTTCTTCAATACTCTTGAAAATAATAACATAATCCCTATAGCTATTAGAAAATAATTTATTTCTCTTATTGCAAACCCTGTTTTCGGTATGAAACTAGCTACAGCTCCATCTACAACCTTTTCAGAGATCATTTTTACTGGTGATAAAACACCGATATATCCCCAAGGAAGAATTCGCCTTAAAACTTCTGGAGCCCTGCTCATCATAATTCCCACAAATCCACCAAACAAACCAATACTTATGGAAATAGCCTGTTTCTCAAATTTCAATGACAAGAAAACCTGTATAGCTATTAACGATAAATTTGCAATAACAAGCCCAATCAAGTGATGCAAGTATAAGTTCATATCAAAAGGTACTTGATATTTTTTCGAAATTACTGGTATCATAATAGATTGAAATAGTGCTAATAATGTAAAAAATAACCCTGCATAAATTACCTTAGAATAATATAAACTACCTATATTTTGTCCTGAAGGTATTAGTAATTTTAGTGTATTTCCCTTGTGTTCAATATCTGAAATCTTTGAACAGAAAAGTGCAATAGCAATGGGAAATAACAAAGTATTTAAATCTGAAAAACTTCCAATGATAATAAAGAAATCTCTTCGTTCTAGTACCTTCATATATTGAAGATTTGATGCAGTAATCCACATCATCGCAACTAGCAATATAAGAAAAGATATACCATATGCCTTTGTACGCTTTGCCTTTAATTTTTCTAAAGATAAGTTTGAAATCATCTTTATACACCTTCCTTCATAGTCATTTCTAAGAAAATAGACTCTAAAGTATCCTTTTCTTTTTTTATTTCATAGATATCAACAGCTTGGTTAGATAAAGAACGAATCAAATTTGCCGTATCTTTATCCTTTAAAATTCGTGTTTGAATATATCCATCTTGACGAAAATCAGCCGTAATTTCAAAGTTAGTTAATTGCTCTAGTAAGACAGTTCTTCCTTGATCATTTACTCGAAATAGCATATTTCCTGAATATCCATCTTCTAATTCACGCAAGTACCCTTCATAGAGTAACTTTCCATGATTTAAAATTCCAACTGTAGTTGCCATTTGTTCAATTTCCGACAAAATATGACTGGAAATCATAACAGTAATTCCATACTTTTTAGGGAAACTCTTAATTAGTTCTCTTATTTCATGTATACCTGCTGGATCAAGTCCATTAGTAGGCTCGTCTAAAATGAGAATCTTAGGAAATCGTACAATAGCTAATGCAATACCCAATCGCTGCTTCATTCCTAAAGAATAATTTTTCACCAATTTGTCCTTAGCTTCTACTAATCCAACAATGGACAATACTTCCATTATATTTTTCTTCGGAAATCTTAGTAACTTCTGCATAACCATTAAGTTTTCATATCCAGTTAAGTTAGCATAGTATGATGGTTCTTCAATAAGAGAACCAACTTGTTTTAACTCATGATTTCTATTGCCTTTTACCTTTTTCCCAAAAAGAGAAATTTCTCCTTGTGTTGGCTCCATCAAACCTAATATAAGTTTCATTGTAGTAGACTTGCCCGCACCATTTGGACCTAGAAACCCATAAATCTCTCCTTCATTTACAGTAAGCTTATTTATATCAACAATTTTAGTTCCATCTATTTCTTTTTGTAAGTTATTAAGCTTAATTAGTTCATTTGTCATAGATACACATCCTTTCTTCATCCTCATATGTGTAGTATAACAAGCATTCCTTGTACCATCCTTAAATCTACCTTAAATCTACCTTAAATAAGAATTCCTATAAGCTTGTTTTAATTTTCCATGCTATACTAATGTATGGAGGTGTTCACTATTGAATAATTTTGATTATTTAAAGAATAAAAAAATCCTCATTGTAGATGATGAATTTGAACTTTTAGAAATGATTCAAATGATTTTACGAGAGGAAAATTATATAAATATTACAACAGCAACTTCGGTTGAAGAAGCTTTATCTATTTTTAAAACTAATGAAGTAAATTTAGCGATATTAGATATCATGCTTCCAGATGGAAATGGGTATGAAATTCTAAAGGAAATTCGTAAGTCTTCAAATATACCTGTATTATTTTTATCCGCAAAAGATGATATGGAAGACCAGTACCATGGATTTTCATTGGGAGCAGATGATTATTTAACCAAACCCTTTTACCCAAAAGATTTACTATTTCGCATCCATGCAATTTTAAAAAGAGCATATCCAGAGGATTCAAAAACTACAAATTTAAAATATGCAATTATTTATTGGGATGGTGCCGAAATAGAAAAAGACAATAATTTTATCCCTTTGAAAGCAAAAGAATATGCAATTCTTGAAGTTCTTAATAGAAATAGTAACCGTATTGTAACTATCGATAATATATGTCAAGCAGTATGGGGAGATGCCTATTATGGATATGAAAATTCACTGATGGCTCATATAAGAAAGATTCGTGAAAAAATTGAAATTAATCCATCTCATCCAGAGTCATTAGTTACCATAAAAGGTTTGGGATATAAACTTATTGTAGAAGGATGCAGATAATATGCAATCGACAAGTACATTTATCAAACGCAAGCTTCTTCAATTTATTGTTTCGTTGGTACTCCTTCTTCTTATTAATCTTTTAGCTTTTACTATCATTGGATATCAATCTGTAAAGAGAAATACTGGATTAGTAAAACCAAAGGATATCGCTAATAATCTCATAAATGACATAAATAATAGCAAAGAAGAAATCAATATAAATGATACCGCTTTGCACACCTTAAAAGATAACCACATATGGGTAATGCTAATAGATAAACAATTTGGAGATATAACGTGGAATATAGACCTCCCATCAGAAATTCCTCATTCTTTTTCTAGAAGTGACATTGCACTTTTTACTAGGTACTACTTAAAGGACTACCCGGTATTTACTTATGTTACAAAAAAAGGAGTTTTAGTCTTGGGATTCCCAAAAGATAGCTATGCTAAATATCCAGCTAACTATTATGACATCAAAGGAATGGAGCTTCTTCCAAAATATATAGTTTTATATATTTTACTTAATGTAGGAATATTATTTGCTTTTTACTGGTTCTCCAAGCGTAAATTACTTAAAGATATTCTTCCTATTACAAAAGGAATTTGTGACTTGCCTAATGGAAAAGAAATAAAACTAGAAACTAATGGTGAATTATCATATATACAAATAGCACTAAATGATACTTCAGAAAAGCTTAAAGCCCAGGATTCTATGCGTGCTAATTGGATTGCTGGAGTAAGTCATGATATCAGAACACCGTTATCTTTGGTATTAGGATATGCAGATCAATTATCTAAAAGTTCTACACTAAATGAAGAAGAAAAAAAATCTCTTCAAAAGATCATATCAAGTAGTGAAACCATTCGAAGTTTGATTGAAGATTTAAATTTGACATCAAGGTTAGAATATAACCTTACTAAAATCGATAATGAACCCATTGATATGGTTAAACTACTTAGAAATATTATTGTAGGTTTTATAAATCAAGGTGATTACCGAAAACATACTTTCGATTTTTATGTTGAACCAAATAATAAATTTATACTAAAGAGTAATGCAGGTCTTCTTGAAAGAGCTTTTCGAAATTTAATCTTGAATTCTATAAAACATAATCCCAATGGATGCGATATATATATTCATGTTGTATCTTATGCTAAAGGAATGGTCATCACAATAAAAGACAATGGAAAAGGTTGTTCAAAAGATAAAATAAATCTTCTAAACAAGCCAACTCAGTTGCAAATTGAAAAAAGGAAAAATCAAGATAGTTTCCATGGACTTGGACTTTTAATTGTGAAACAAGTGGTAGAACTGCATAATGGGGAAGTTATATTTCATAGTGGAGAAACGAAAGGTTTTCAAACTGAAATACACTTTCCTATACAAAAATTAAATTAACCAGCCCACTAATGTGAGCTGATTACCTATTTATATCCTATATTAAATTTTGCTCTGCATTCCACATATCATAGTATTTTCCTTTGTTGTTTAAAAGTTCTTCATGGGTTCCTTGTTCTAATACTTTTCCATTTGAAATAACAATTATATTGTCTGCTTTCTGAACTATAGATAGTGTATGAGCAACCATAACAACTGTCTTTTTAGCTTTCAATAAATTCTTAATAGCCTGTTTTACCTTTATCTCATTTTCAATATCTAATGAAGAAGTAGCTTCATCTAAAAGAATAATTGGACTATCCTTTACCAAAGCTCTTGCTATAGAAATTCTTTGTCTTTCACCACCTGATAATTGTCCTCCATTCTCACCAATAATAGTATCATATCCATTTTCTAATTTTTGAATAAACTCATCGCAATTTGCCAACTTGCATACTTCTTCAATTTGTTTATCTGTAGTATCCACCTTTGCATAACGAATATTATTTCTCACTGTATCATTAAAAAGAAAAACATCTTGGTCTACCATTGATATAACATTTAGCACTTTTTCAGCATCATAATTAGCAATGTTTTCTCTACCAATACTTACAGTACCCTTATGAGGAGGATAAAATTTTGCAATTAAATTTAATACAGTAGATTTTCCAGAACCTGAGTCCCCCACAATTGCAGTTAATTTTTTACTTGGTATTTTTATGTTAATATTCTTTAATACAGGCTCATCCATTACATATGAAAAATCAACATCTTTAAACTCTATATCCCATGTATTAATGTCTAGTTGTTTTGCCGTTTTAGGTTCTTCTTTTTCATTCAAAACATTATTAATATTATTTTTAGATATCTTTAAGTTCTTATAAGATGTAAAGTCTATAAATAATGCTCCAAACAATTTACAAGAAAAAATAGGTAGAATGCTTACAATGATAAACTCAGGCGCATCAATTAAACCATTGAAAAATGCTTTGCTTGAAAGAAATATAATTATAGGCAATCCAAGCCATGTTAAAATACCATATGCAGTACCAATTGGTATAACTTTTTTTTCATATAGGTAACTAATGTCACCATAAGCTTTCATTGAATCTGTAACTTCTTTATTTTTAGTACCGCCTATTCCATAAGCTCTAAGTGTTTGAATTCCCATAATATATTCTGTCATATTACTTACATTATTAGCAAGTACACGATTTTTTTCCGAACCATATTTTTTAACCATTTTAAAAGAAAGGCACATCGTTGGAATTAACAATAACTGCTCAACAAGGAACAAACACCCTGCAGGTAAAAACAAACTACCAGCAAATAAAGATATCATGATTGACAAAGTGAGGTTTTTAACAATATCTCCTATCTTATGAGTTAAAATTTGTTCATAATTATTTACATCTGAGGTTACAACATTAATATATTCACCTGTTTGTTTCTTAGTAAAATTACTTAACGGAATATCTCTTAACTTATTTCCTAATGCCAACCGAACCGTTTTACTTACTTGGGCACCTCCAATTTGTCCTTCTGTATAACCAACAATATAAATAATAAGTCTTAATACAAATATAGCTATTAAAACACCTGTAAATTCTAATATAATCTTCATATCTAAACTACCATTCCATAGTTGATTGATTACAGTATAGATAAGCATAAAATTACAACCAGAAAAAACACCTTCTATAAGATTTAAAACAATTCCAAAATAAAAATCTTTGTTTTTTTTCATTGCCTGAACCTTATTCACAAATAGCACCTCCTACCTCATACGAAAGATTCCTTGATTCATTATAAAGGTGCCATGCATCTCTATAATATTTATTTTTAAGTAAAACTTCTTCATGCGTTCCATATGAAGAAACTTTATTATCTTCAACAACTGCTACTTTATCACACATATTCACTATACCTAAGCGATGGGCTACGATAATAACCGTCTTATTTTCACACAAATTGATAATAGCTTTATCAATCTCAACTTGGTTTTCTGGATCTGCTGATGAAGTAGCCTCATCCAAAATAAGAATTGGCGAGTTCTTAAGTATAGCCCTTGCTATTGCAATCCTTTGTTTTTGTCCACCAGAAAAACGGCTTCCATAGCTACCAACTAATGTATCATAACCATCAGGAAGACTCATAATAAAATCATCAATTTGTGCTTTTTTAGCAGCTTGTCTTACCTCATGGAAACTTGCTTCTGTTCCCATTTTAATATTGTCTAATACACTTTTCTTTGTTAGAAAAGTCTTTTGAAATACTATAGATATATTTTTTAATATTTCTTCATAACGAATACTTTGAACATTTACATCTCCTATTGTTATCTCTCCTTGGTCAACATCATAAAATCTAGAAATCAATTCACATAATGTGCTTTTTCCTGCCCCTGATGCTCCCACCAAAGCAATTTTTTCATTTTCTTTTATACTAAGATTGCAATCTTTTAGTATATTTTTTTCTTTATCATAAGAAAATGTTACATCTTTAAGTTCAATTGAATGATTTTTAGGAAAATTTTCTATCCCCTTACATATTTCAATATTCAATATATCTTCAACTTTTGAAACAGCACTTAATACTTGAGCCAAATTTGAGCCTAACTGCTGTAATGGTCTAATTTCTGTTAAATAAAGTGAACCAACAAAAGCAAATAATATATAAATACTCTGTGTTATACTCCCACGTAAAAACATAAACCCACCAATTGGAACCATAAACAAAATGCCGCATTCTATAATAATAACGTAAGCAGCATATGGAGGACCTAGTCTTTTTGACATTTTCACCCATATCGAATGTTTATCTTCAATTGCTTTTTTAAACTTCTTAAATGATGAACTACCTAATTGATATTGTTTAATAACACGCATTCCTGAAATATATTCAATCATTGTTGCATTCAAATTGGTTATACCTTTATTTGCATCTTCCATCATACTTCCCATTCCACTAAACATAATCATCATAACAATGATTGCCAATACAAATGGAGCTAGTGTTAATAAAGCTAATGGAAAGTTAACTGTACATAAATAAATAAATGTTACTACAGGTCCAACCATATAATATACAATCTCTGGTAGATGATGTGCTAAAAACAACTCTAATTTTTCAATATCTTCATTAAGTAAAGTTTTATATTCCCCTGTATTATGTTTATTTAAAGCTCCCATAGGTATTTTTGCCATATGCTCTGTAACCATACAGCGGACTTTAAATAAAGCATTGTACGCACCTCTATGAGAGGCAACGCCAGAAATACCGAAACAAATAAATCTTATAATAATACCAGCCATTATAATAAATGCATATTTATTTATCACAACGTAAGTATTATTTTTAGTATAAATTGCCTCTATGATTTTATAAATTCCATAGTATGGAATCATAGTACATAACCCACTTATCAATGATAAAAAAATTGATAAATAAAGATAATATTTATCTTTTCCCGCCCATTTTAATAAAGTAGACAATTGTTTAAACATTTTTGATTTCATACCTTAACACCTCCCAATAAAAAACTATAATAATTTTCTTGAATTAGTATAGTGATCGGACATAATTCCTTCCCCTTTCTCTTATTAATTAAAATATACTTTATATAAACTTATCACTTGATTATATCAACGTAAAAGCTTAAAATATAAGTATATCTAAGCATCATCTAACTCAAACTTATTATATCACCGATTTTTCTTATATAAAATACAACCATAGCAATAACGTCTGTTCCTTATATTGTTGCGTCTGTTCCTTATATTTTTTAATGAATATTGTTATAAAAAAATGACCTCCTAAACTTTATCTTGGAAGCCATTTCTAAATGTTTTTATAAACTTGTTTATATGTAAATATTACTCTCTATCTTTTAATATTTCTACTAAGGAAATCTTCTTTAAATGTTTTTTTAAAAACAAATTAACTATAAAATAAGATACAAATATTATACCTATTATCATCATATAAGATATAGGCAATATATATACTGGCATTGCCGTCGCCACATTTGATACCATGTATGGATATATATTATCCATAATAAGTTTACTAAGTGGAATAGAAATAATTGATGATATCATTACTGTATATAAGGAACTTCCAAGATAAAGCCTGTTTATTTCCCTATCATTAAAACCAAAAACCTTAATTAGTGAAATACTAGAGGTGGCTTTATCAATCATCATCTTAAGCAATAAATACATTACTAATATAAATATTAATATTGATACTACCAATAAGGTTACAATGGTCTCAGACATATTGTTTAAAAATAAAAATACTCCCTCTACTATATCTTCATGTGTAGTTATTGAATAAACTCTACCATTATCAATACTAATTTTATTATCACATAACAAAGTATTATAATAATTATCTTCTTTTCCAAAAACCTCTCTCATATTATGAATATCCATAAACACATAAAGCCCATGGGAATACTCAACTATATCTGCTACGGTAAAGGTATAATTTTCTTCTTCCAAATCATCTCTTAAAGTAATTTTATCACCCTTTTTATAACCAAATTTTTTTGCAACAGAATCTGATATATAAAGCTCATCTTTATTACATTTCACTTTAAAATCATAATAAGGATTATCTGAATCAATACCAAGTACTGCTACATCTAAATCTGTTCCTGATAAATTATAGTAAACACTTAGTGATTTAGTATAACAAGCATGAGTTTTATCTGGTTTTTCTTCTAGAGGATACTTTAATAAATACATATAATTAAACTTAACATCCTTTGAATTGCTATCTATCAAATTAATAATACTGCCATGAATAGTAAAAGCAAATACCATAAGCAAAATTGATAAAAACAAACCTGCAAATAAAGTAATATTTCCTTTAATTTCTCTAAGCTGTTGTCTAATTCTATAACGATTTATAAAACCCATATTTCCTAAATTTATATTAGCAATTTTATTTTGTTCTTTTTCTTTTCTTAATAATTTTAAAGGTTCCTTTGATAATTTCTTATTTATAACAATAACATTAATTATTATTGCTATTAAAGGCGGAACTACTATTCCATATATAATTAAATAAGATGGATAGTAATTTTTTACATTAGGGAAAGAAAAGTATGCAGCACTATCTGCTGCCATCTGTTGTATTACAGAAAAGCCTATAATTGTACCAATAATTCCACCTAAAGCTACAATGGCTACTGGCAAAATTAAAAAATGTATAAGTAATTCTTTTTTTAAATATCCCATAGAGTATAATGTTCCAACAACAGCACTTTCTTTTTCAATATTATCAGTAATAAATACAGCAATTATATATGCTAATAAAATAATAACTATTACACCTGCAAACATAGATACAACTTTATTGATTTTTACATCATCTTCACACCCCTGAATCCTAGGATTATCTTTATTAGCTAAAAACAAGGTTAAATTTTCATATTTATAATTCATATTATCATTTACAAACTTGGTAATACCTGTCTTAAATTCTTCCATGCCCTTATATAATTCTTTGTTTCCCTTATTAAATTCATAAGTTCCTTTAGAAAGTTCACTGATTCCATTTTTAAAATCTCCACTTCCCTCATAGAGCTTAGAACTACCATTTTTAAAATCTACACCTGCATTGTAAACTTTAGATACCCCTTCTTTAAGTTTTGCACAGCCATTATCTAATTTTGCTGCTCCATCAGTTAATTTAACTGATCCTTTATATGAAGCTTCCACTCCGTTTAAATAATTTTTTAATCCTTTATAAAATCCATCATAACCTACTAACTGCCTTCTTATATTTGAAGCAATGCCCTGTATTCTTTGATTATTGTTTTTCATTAAGTTATCTAAAACCTGCTCATAATTACTTTTATTTAAATTAATATTATTACCTGTTATATTGCTTAACTCCGAACTTGCTTGTACCAACATAGAATTAAATATCTCTTCAGCTCCGTACATTAATTCTTTATTATTAACTGTAAGATTATTTAACCCTTCTTCTAAAGATTTACTTCCATTTTTTAAGGAGTCTGTACCTGTTTTTATATTGTCCACTCCTAATTTTAATTCTCTCACAGCTCCAGATAATTTTTCTGCTCCCTCATTTAGCTTCTCCAATCCTTCTTCTAATTTTATGGACCCATCTTCTAACTTCTCCGTACCCTCTTTTAATTCTGTACTTTTATCAGCGACCTTTTTACTTACATCTCTTAATTCTTCCGTACCCTTAAGAAATTTCTTTTTATTATTTTCTATTTTATCAATTATATCTTTCATGTATATGTTAGTTATCTTTTCTTTATCAAAATCCATATCTCCTAAATAAGTTTTTAATTCTTTATCTGTCATTTCCTCCTTCAAAAGATAACTATAACAATATTCTTCACTGGCTTTAGACTTTCCACTAGATTTTAAAATATCATATGCTTTTTCACTTACAAAAGAAATACTAAATTTCTCTGTATTGGAGGATACATCTGAAGCATTAGCTACAACTAAATTATAATCTGGAGCTGTGCCAATACCAGTTAAAATATAATTTTTACCCGCTATTTTAATAGTATCCTTAAGCTTATATTTGTGCTTTTCAGCATAATGTTTCTCTAAAACTATTTCATTATCTTTTACTGCTAATTCCCCCTCATTTAACTGAACTAAATTTATATGCTTTCTATTTTTAAATACTCTAAGAGTTGAGTTATTATCTAAATCAAAATCCATATAGAAATTTTCTTCTGTTTCCACACCTTTATTTTTAAGAGCTTCTTTATCCTTTTCTGATAATGGTACAAACAATGAAAATTCACCATCTTCAACCCGATTCTTTTTATTGAATTGTTTTATAGTACTAATTGTTGAATCCGTCGCAGCTGAAACCCCAATAACCATATACATGCTTAATACAATCATAAAAAACAATGCACCATATTTAAAAATATTATTTTTTAATTCTCTTCTTATTCTTTTATTTAAAATCATTTTTTCATCTCCTCTACCACTGTAATTCTGTTGCTGGTATTGGATTTTTGTTTATATATTCATTACTAATTTGTCCATCTTTAATCTCTATAACTTTATGAACCATATCTTTAATAGCTATATTGTGTGTAACTATTAACATTGTAGTACCATATTTCTTATTAATCTTTTCTAATAACATTAAAATTTCTTTAGATGTTTTATAATCAAGAGCTCCTGTAGGTTCATCACATAATAGCAGCTTAGGATTTTTTATTAAGGCTCTAGCTATAGCACAACGTTGTTGTTGTCCACCAGATAATTGAGATGGAAATTTATTTTCATGTTCTTTTATGCCTAATACTTCTAATAATTCCTCTAAATCTAATGATTCTTTTGCTAAATATTCACAGACCTGTATATTTTCTCTTAAAGTTAAATTTGGTACAAGATTATAAAACTGAAAAATAAATCCCAAATAATTTCTTCTATAAAGAGATAATTCTTTACTTTTTAAATTACTAATATCTAATCCATCTACAATAATTTGTCCTTCATCTACCCTATCTAATCCCCCTATTACATTAAGAAAAGTAGATTTTCCAGAACCACTAGGTCCTAAAATAACAGTCATTTGCCCTCTAGCTATTCCTATACTGATACCCTTTAATACTTGGGTAAAATTTCCTTCGCCTCCATAGCTCTTCTTAATACCCTTTATATCTAAAAACATAGTATTCACATCCTTTAAAGAAATAAATTTTATACTGATATTGATTATCATTATCAACTTAATAATAGTATCATATTATTTCTTTCTTGTAAATATGGTTATAAATTTACTTTTTTAGAAATACTTCCGTTGTTCTACTCCATAAATATAAAAACTCTATTTAGACATAAAAATAATCTATAGCAACTAAATCTTCACATATAATTTTGAATTAGTATCACGATTAGACGTTTTAGATGAATATACTTAATATAAACTTATCACTTGAATATGTAAATGTAAAAGCTTAAAATAAAAGTATATCTAAATGTTATATAACTCATGCTTATTATATTACCAGTTTTTCTTATATAAGACATAACAATAGCAATAACACCTATTCATCATATCGTTGTGTCTATTCCTTGTATTATTAAAGGGGGATTGTAATGAATAATATAAAATCACGAGAAGCTATGTTGTTGGAAAGAGGCTTTACTAAAATCCAAAATTGTACAAAATACAATCCTGAAGGGTCTTGTTATAAATTAGATTCAAATATAGGTGAGGGGTATTATTGGATTTATTCAAGAAATGATTTGTTCTCTATAGTCATTCATGATTTTTGTTTTCATGAAGATTGTTTTTTAGAAAACACGCTTGGAAAATACTTTAGTATATCCTATTATTCATCTATCTCAGGAGAAGAATTTAATCCTTATTATAGACTTACAGCAGGTTGTGTAAGATGTCAGTGGTGTAATGGACAAAACTATAAAGCTATGTTTCACAAAAATGTACCCATCAAATTAATTGGAATAGAATTTACGCCTTCTTATTGTGAAGAATACTTGTTAGCAAAATATCCATCACAATATGTAAATCCTCAAAACATTCTTATTAATTTTAAAGAAACAAATAACTTTCCAGAAATGATATTATTACTAAATCAAATTAGGAATTATAAAGGTAATGGATTATCAGCTCAACTTTTTTATGAAGGAAAAGTATCAGAAGCAATGTCTTTAATATTAGAGAGTAATAACACTGAATCGTCTTTACCAAAAACTTTAACACAAGAAGATATAAAACACATTCAAATGGTAGGAGAGTATATTGGGGATCACTATAATTTTAATTTATCATTAAATACGTTATCAAAAATTGCGTGTATGGGCACCACAAAACTAAAGAAAATATTTAAACAATATTATAGAGTTCCTATTACTCAATATATACAAAACAAGAGAATGGGACAAGCCGAGCATTTATTAACTATGACCGATTTTTCAATAAAAGAGATAGCACTAATTGTGGGTTATAAATCTTCATCAAGATTTATTGAATTGTTTAAAAGAAATACAGGACTAACCCCTCTTGAATATAGAAACTTAACTTCTATTAAAAAGTAAATAGCTATAAGAGTATCTCAAGACTTACAAAAGTAGCCAATCCTTAAAAGATTGGCTACTTTTATTAAAACCATTGAGATAATATAATAGCAGGAAGAACTCCTGAAGCATAAGCTACATTATTTACATTTAGTATCCAATCTAAGCAAACTCCTATTATTACAAATAATCCTGCATAAAATTGTGCTTCAGTAAAGTTCATTATATACCATATAAATTTATATAATGGATTGTAACCTGCATTAACCACTATTGTATTATAGTCCAACCAACTACTTGCAACATTTATATGATCTAAAACTAAATATATTAAAAAACCTATTCCAATGGATATTATAAAGCCTGTAAAAGAACCTGTATTGTATCGTTTTTTATTAGCTTTCATTTCTTCCATATTCATCCTCCTATTTAGAACTTATTTATATAGGAAATATAAAATTTTGTTATCTTTTCAATTGATTCTATGTTTATCCTTTCATTTTTTTGATGACACATATTTTCTTCACCAGGTCCCAATATTACAAATGGTATATCATAAAATGGAATGAGTTGAGATGCGTCGGTATAAAAGTTTATTCCCTTAAATTTTATTGGATAAGATAATTTTTCATATATAGATACTATATCTTTTATAAAATCATCTTCTTTGTCCATAGTTAATGGTGTTCTATTGTTTAATGCTTCTATATCTATAACAATTCCCTGATTTTCTTCCTCCATACTTTTACCAATATTATAAGCATTTTTTAAGATTTCATCATGATTAAAACCTGGTATAGTTCTTATATCTAAAGCTGCCTTTGCGTTTTCAGGTGTAATATTAGTCTTTACACCTCCACTAATCAAGGTTATAGCAAGGCAAGGCTTACCTAGTGTTGTATTTGTATTAATTAATTTTTTTAAATATGTTCTGTTCTATTTTCAAAGCCTACTACTTCTCCGTTTACTATTGTATAAGCTACAGATTTAATATTATGATTTATAATAGTAACATTTGCCAAAGCATCTTTACCTAAATGTCCAACTTTTTCAGTCCACCAGTCATTACCTGTTCTTTTGCCTATTAGTCTCGCTGGATTGCAAGTCATAGTCGCAACTGCATCTTGTAAACTTAAAACTCCCATTTCTACTAACTCTAATATAGCTGGTATATCATCTCTTGTATCACCAAAACCTTTCATTGTAGCATCATTTTGACCATCAGATATTAGAACATCTACTATACCCTTTTTTTAATGCTTCATAAGCTAGTTCTTGAGACTTTTTCAGACATTATAAAGTGACCCATATGATCTTTGATACCAACTACTAGAGGTGCTGTAGTATTGGTGATAGCATTTCTTGTCATCTTAGATGAAGCTACCTCTTCTTCTAATTCACCTTTATATAGCTTTATCAATTCTTCTACTGATAACATAGTAGATAAACCACTACCTGCTCCTGGTGAAAGTCCCATAGTTACACCATTTGCTACAGCACTATAGATTGGATCTGTACTTACTTCAAATAAATCTCCTAAGTGAAGATGCATATCTATTAATCCTGGTACAACAAATAATCCTTCCTGTTTTTTCTAAATCCTTATAAGGATCTGATAAAGTATCATTTTTAACTGAAGCTAATATATATATCTATTACTGACTCCTGATATGTTCCTATCCCTATAGTTACTGTAAAATCACTATTATATTTGACCTCTTTCCTTACTTCTTTCGCTACTTTCTCAAGCTTTTTTAAAAAATCTTCCATAAACTTTACATCTGGCTCTATTTATATAGTTTTGTTTAAAAACCATATCCATAAAAACTAAATCTCTATTCAATATTTTATATAATGTATCAACTATATGGGCAGTACCTTTACCTTCTATAACCATCTGTGTAAAAGCTTTATGAATTTTTTCAGACATCATTAACTTTTTAGCTTGAGCATTAACTATTCTTGAAAGAACAGGATTTATAACATCAGTAAAAGCATATTGAGTAGGTATATATATAATAGGAAAGTTTAGCTTATCTCCAATTTCTTTTACTTCTGATGGTAATTTTTCAATAAATCTCCCTAGTTTTATTCCTAGTGCTGCTGCCCCTTTTTCATTTAATTTAATAATTAAATCTCTCAACTCTAAAGGTATTTGATAAAGTTACATTCCCGGGTTGGGCATTAGAACATGCTGCTGTTACAGAAACTTCATTAATGATGTATTTTTAAATTGTTAAAAAAATATCTTATATTAATTAAAAACTTTGTCATTTCTTAGAAGGATTTTGACACTTTGTGAAGAATATATTAATGTACACTATTTTTCATCCATGCTACGAAAATGAAGATGTAATAATGCTTTTTATTGACATACATGTCGATATTGAAGGTAATTTTAGGCCATAAAGGATGAAATAGTAAAATATAATGAAAGGAGTATTAAAATTATGAACCAATTTAAAACTATTGAAATTAAACAAAGTATTTATAAAAACAATGACATCGAAGCAGAAAAACTTAGAAATAAATTAAAAGCAAACAATAAATTTTTATTGAATCTAATGAGTTCACCAGGCTCTGGAAAAACAACAACTCTTTTGAGAACCATTGAGCAATTAAAAAATTCAATGAAAATTGGAATCATGGAAGCAGATATTGATTCAGATGTAGATGCAAAAACAATATCTGATACTGGAGTAAAAACCATCCAATTACATACAGGTGGTATGTGTCATTTGGATGCAAAGATGACTAGTGAAGGACTTGATAACTTTGGAATTGATGACTTAGATCTTATTGTTCTAGAAAATGTGGGTAATTTAGTATGCCCAGCAGAATTTGATACTGGTGCAACTAAAAATGCAATGATTTTATCTGTTCCTGAAGGTGACGATAAACCACTTAAGTATCCTCTTATGTTTAAGGTTGTTGATGTGCTATTGATTAATAAAATTGACACCATAGATTTTTTCGATTTTGATATGGAGGCTGTCTGCAAAAGAGCTAGAAAACTTAATCCAGATATTAATATTTTCCCAATTTCAGCTCGTACTGGAGAAGGCATTGAAGCTTGGACTGATTGGTTAAAAACTCAAGTATCAGAAATGAAAAAATAATCTCTAAATAGAAGGGGGAAATTTAAAATGAGAGCAAAAATTATTGAAATGGCACAACACATAAGTGGACAGAAAATAGACTTTACTGAAGATGATCCACGATATTATGTATTTGCTGATTTAGTAACTGATGATCAAGCTAATGTAGTTATAGCTATGAAAAGAAGAAAACAAGAATCCGTAGAAGATATTGCAGCAAAAGTGAATAAAAGTTATGCTGAAACTTTTGAACTTTGTATGCAACTTACTGATATGGGGATTATTGAAGTTAAACCTCAAGGAGATGGATCAGATAAATTCGAACTTCCAATTTATGTTCCTGGAATCTATGAATTAATGATGCTTAATAGAGATCAAGCTGAAGCTCATCCTGAGATAGCTAGAGCCTTTGAACAATATACAAGAGAAACTGTTGAGCCTGTTACTACCATTATGCCAATGGGTAATGGTGCAATGCGTGTTATACCTGTTGAATCAGCAATCCAAGCTGAAACTAGAAAAGCACCATATGAAGAAATATCCTATTGGTTGACAAAATATCAAAATCATATTGGAATTGCACCATGTCAATGCCGTTTGGTTCGTACTCAAATGGGTGAAGGTACTGGTAGCATAGCAGAAGAACTATGTATTATACTGGGAGCTACTGCTGAGTCAGCTATTTTAACAGGAAAAGCAAGACGTATCACAAAAGAAGAGGCTGAAAAAGTTCTTTTACAAGCTGAGAAAAAAGGTTATATGCATCAAGTTACAAACATGGATGGAACTAATAAAATTTGGGCAATTTGTAATTGTCAACGTGATGTCTGTTTAGCTTTACGAACTTCACAATATTTTAATACTCCAAATATGTCACGTTCTAATTATATAGCAGAAGTTGATCCTGAAAAATGTGCAGCTTGTGGGCAATGTGTCGAAACATGTCCTGCTAATGCCGTTAAATTAGGACAAAATTTATGTACTAAAGAACCAATTGAATATCCATTTACCCCACTTCCTGATGATCACAATTGGGGACCAGAACGCTACAACCCAGATTTTAGAGAAAACTTTGAAAATGTCTATGATTGTGGTACTTCCCCTTGTAAGACAACTTGTCCAGCCCATATTGCTGTTCAAGCATATATAAAATTAGCAGCTCAAGGAAAATATCTTGATGCTTTAGAATTAATAAAAAAAGAAAATCCATTCCCAGCAGTCTGTGGTCGCATTTGTCCGCATAATTGTGAAAATGAGTGTACTAGAGGTGATATTGATGAACCTGTTGCAATTGATGAAATCAAAAAATTTATTGCTGATCAGGAATTAAATAAGGAAACAAGATTTGTTCCAGAAAAATTATATGATTTTAGTAATATTAAGATTGCAATAATTGGTTCAGGACCAGCAGGACTTTCTTGTGCATATTATCTAGCTCAAAGAGGTTACAAAATCACAGTATTTGAAAAACAACAAAAACCTGGTGGGATGTTAACTTTAGGTATACCTCAATTTAGACTTGAAAAAGATGTTGTTGAAGCTGAAATTGATGTGATTCGTCAATTAGGTGTGGAATTTAAATGTGGTGTGGAAGTAGGTAAAGATGTAACTTTAGATGAATTACGTGCCCAAGGATATAAAGGTTTCTATGTTGCTATTGGTGCTCAAGCTGGTCGAAAACTTAACATTGAAGGAGAAGATCATAAAGATGTTATCAATGGAGTAGATTATTTAAGAGATGTTAACCTAGGTAAAGATGTTAAGACTGAAGGTAATGTTGTAGTAATCGGAGGCGGTAATGTAGCAATTGACGTTGCAAGAACTGCCCTTAGAACAAGAGCCAAAACTGTAAATATGTTCTGCTTAGAAGGCGAAAATGAAATGCCTGCCCAAGAGGAAGAAGTTATTGAAGCTAAAGAGGAAGGTATTGTTGTAAACAATGGTTGGGGTCCAAAACGAATTGTTGTTGAAGACGGTAAAGTCAAAGCTGTTGAATTTAAACGTTGTATAAGTGTATTCAATGAAGAAGGAAAATTTAGTCCAAAATATGATGAAAACAATATTAAAACTATAAAAGCCGATAAAGTATTGTTATCAATTGGGCAAGGTATTGTTTGGGGAAATCTTCTAAAGAATAGTAAAGTAGAGTTAAATCGCAATATGACTGCCAAAGCTGATTCATTAACATATCAAACAGGTGAACCAGATATCTTCGTTGGTGGTGATGTATATACCGGACCAAAATTTGCTATAAATGCTATTGCTGCAGGTAAAGAGGGTGCTGAGTCATTACATCGCTCTGTTCACCCAGGTCAAACATTAACTTTAGGAAGAAATAGAAAAGTCTTTAAAGCACTTGATAAAGATAACTTAAATCTTGGTGGTTATGATAGGGCTAAACGTCAAAAAGTTCATTATGATTCAACTAAGAACAATACTTTCTCAGATCCACGTATTACATTTACAGAAAAACAATTAAAATCGGAAACTGATCGTTGCTTAAAATGTGGTGTTGCTCATGTTGATCCAAATAAGTGTATCGGTTGTGGAGAATGTACAACAAGATGTAAATTTGACGCAATCACAATCCATCGTAAATTCGATGCTCATAGTTTTGGTTATGAAAATATTAAACCACATGCACTTAAGCGAGCAATTAATATGAAAATTAAAACAGCTTTAAACCCAAATAAAGACAGTATGGATAAGTAGGAAAATATTATGCATGAAATAACCGTATTAGTAGAATTAATAAAAATGGTTGAAATGGCCGCAATTGAAAACAATATTGAAGAAATAGATACTATTGTTGTGCAAATAGGAGAAATGTCATCAATTGTACCTAGATATATGATGGAATATTTTCCTAATGCAGCTGAAGGAACCCTTTTAGAGAATTCTAAATTGAAAATCGAAATAATTCCAGCAAATGGTTTATGTCATCACTGCAATAAGGTTTTTAAAATTGTAAAAAATAAGGGAAAATGTCCTTACTGTAAGGCTGATGATTGGGAAATATTAAGCGGAATGGAATTTATCTTAAAAGAGATTATTATTAGAGAACCTTTAGCACCAGAATAGGTAGTTTTTAACTCTCAAAACCTTGTTCATTTAGGTTTTGAGAGTTTTAAAATTATTGTTTAAGATTTTTTGATCATTACAGTTTTACATTTAGGGCAAGTAATAGAAATTTTACCTTTGCCTCTTGGTACACGAAGGACTTGTTTACAATTAGAACATTTATAATACTTATAATATTTCAAATCCTTTATTCGCTGAATTCTATTGTTTACTTTCCTCTTTATAGGATTCCATGTATTTAGAAATTTCATGTTTTCCTGATACCTAGCTGATATATTTTTAGAAAGCATTCTATATATAAGTATTCCTAAAGCTACTATACCAAATACATCCAATATTCTATTATTTAAAATTCTTGCCACAATAGATATAATAAAATAAACTCCTAGAATAACCCATGATAATTGATCCACCCCATAACGACCTGTCATAAATCTTTTTAGCCAATCCACAAATAAACCCCTCTTTCTAAATCATATTCTTATACCTCTCTATATTACCATCACTTAAAAACTCATAAGCATTATTTACCTGTTGGAACATCTCTGTTGCATTCGGTGATTTATTTAAATCTGGATGATATTCTTTTGCCTTTTTCCTGTATGCTAATTTTATTTGATACTTATCTGCATCATATCCAACACCTAATAAATCACAGCTTTTTTCATATTTACTTTTGAACTCACTAGTTGGATTTACATAAGTCTGATTACCATAACCAGTGTTTTGACCATACCATTCGTAGTTGGTATGTCCACTATTTCTTCTTTGATAATTTTGATATTCATTCCATTGTTTAAATCTTTCTTCCCATTCTTTTTGTTGCTCTTCTTGTCGTTGTTGTTGCTCTTTTCTTTTTCTTTCATATTCCATTTTTTTGTATTTATTTTTGTATCCATCAAATGATCTAAATTGATAACTTATTCCATCCATAAGATAATAAGCACGATCGAACAAATACTCAGTTATGATATACTTTATATATTTTAAATAAGATACAAATTTAGTTCCCAGTATTGGGAATATAACAAAAAATAATATAGTCAAAAGTACAGCTGGATGTAACAGCAATGCAAATCCTAATGGTCCAGCTAGCATAAGGACTAATAAACAACCCCCCATGCCTATCAAGGCAACAAATCCTTTTGCTATACCTCCTACAACCGTTACTATAGTTTCTATTATTTTTATTAAAACATCTAATGTTATTGATATTAGTTTTGCTACAGCATACAAAACCTTCCCTGCTATCTTTTTCAATATATTCATGTTTTTTATACTCCTCTTAATTTTCTATTGTATATATTTATAGATTATATCACAATTTGATACTAATATATAGAAAAATAAACCTGTATATAACAGGTAATCATTATAATTACCTCATATATACAGGCTCTTTATAGCTATTCATAAAATCCCAATATAAACACACCTATACTTATCATTATAATAGTAAAATATTGCTGTTTTGTTAGCTTTTCTTTTAAATAAATTCTTCCAAATATAACTGCTACTATACTATCAACTGACATCAGTGGTGCTGCAACTACTGAATTGGAATTTAAAGCATAAACATAGAAAAATTGACCTGCTGTTTCAAATAGTCCACCATAAATATTGTATTTCTCATCTACTAACTTGTATCCTTGTTTTTTAATTACTATTATATAAAATAATGATATTATGGCCACAACAAAAAATGTTAATTCAAAAGAAATCAATGCTTCCTCTGGTGTGAAATGTTTACTTAAGTATACATCATCTAAAAATGTACCTACCCCATCTAAAAGGGAATAAGCAATGGGAAATAATAGTGCTACTGCTCCCATTTTATTTTTTTTATCTATTTGTTCCGAGTTTTTTAAGTTTTCTCTTTCTGATTCTTTTCTTTCTAAAACAGCTAATAAAATTAAACCTAATGTAATTAAAGTTACTGCAAAAAGCTGCAAATTGGACATAGTTTTCCCTAATACCTTAAAGGACAATATACCTGCTATTGCTCCTGAGGTACTAGCAACTGGTGAGCCCACAGATATTAATAAATATCTATATCCATAAAAATCTATAGCCATGGATAAAATGTATAAAAATGATACTGGAAAATATGTAATTACATTTTTAATATCATATTGCCAATTTATTTTTATTAGTTCTATTACTGCATGAATCCCCATCATTAGACCAATCATTATCAATATTCTTAAATGACCGTATTTATCATTTGGGTTTGTCCCTTTTTTAAAAAATACATCAGATAACCCCCAACAAAATGTTGCAAATATTGCTAATGTAAACCACGTAAACTCCATCATATTCCTCCTCTTCTTTTGTTTGAATTAGCTGGTTTCATTATATAACAATTATTCCTTGTTAGCAAAATTATGACAAAAAGCCTAGGTAATTAACCTAGGCTTGATGCATTGCATTATGAGTTTATAATTAGCTGGAGGAAAAAATCTATCCCTTTTTCAATATTGTTTAATGATATTCTCTCATTTGTTCCGTGCATTCTGCTTAAATCTTCTGTACTAATCTGATAAGGTGAAAATCTATAGATATCATCGCAAACAATCTCATACTTTCTAGCATCTGTACTACCAAGAGCTAAATATGGAGTAGTTAATGAGTCAGGAAATATTTGATATATGGTCTTTTCTATGATCTTATATCCCTTTGATCCTGTACTAGATATTTTAGATGGTTCATCTATCCTTTGAGGGATAATCCTTATGTTTGGATTATTAATAGTCTTTTCAATATACTCTATCAATTCACTACTTGTCTCTCCAGGTAATATTCTAAAATTTACAACTGCTCTACTCTTTTGTGCCAATACATTAGGTGAATTACTTCCTTCGATTATAGTTGGTGCTGCAGTAGTTCTCAATAATGCATTACCTGAGGAATTAGCAGCAAATACCTTTTTAAATATACCTCCAAACAACCATAGGTTCCCAATAATAAGCCTATTAAAAAAATTCATCTCTGGTCCTATATACCTAAGCATTTCTTTTACCGGTTCTGTTATCTTTGTTTTCATAGGTCTTTTTTCTAATTCAGCAATAGCTGTACTTATTTCTCCCACAGCTGTATGCCTAGGAGGCATAGATGCATGACCCCCATCACTTTCTGCTACAAATTCTATATCTGCATACCCTTTTTCTCCAATACCTACAACAGCTATTGGCTTGGATATTCCTTCTATGCCTCCTTCTGTTACACATCCACCTTCATCTAGTACAAAATCAAATTCTATTTTCCTTTCCTTTAGTAATTGAGCTATATAGGTTGAACCACGGTATCCACCTACCTCCTCATCAAATCCAAAAGCTAAATATATATCTCTATCTGGCTCATAGCCCTCTTTTAAAAGAGTTTCTACTGCTTCTAGAATTGAAAGAACTTGTATTTTTATATCCAAAGTCCCCCTACCCCACACGAATCCTTCCTTAATTACACCGCTAAATGGAGGATATTCCCAATCCCTTTCCGTCCCATCTTCTATTGCTACAACATCCATATGGGACATTAGTAGTATAGGTTTCTTCCCCTGCTCTTTGCCTTTCCAAATATAAATAAGTCCATAATCGTTAACAGTTTCTTTTTTTAAATTAGAATAAACTAAAGGAAAAGCTTTATCCATGTAACCTTGAAGTTTTATAAACTCATTATAATCCATCTTTGTTGAATCCCTTGACGATATAGTCTTGAATTTGACCATTTCAGATAATTTTTCTGCTGCCCCTTGAACATCAATTTTTATTTGGGTTTTTTCATCTACTAATGTTTTTTTTGATTTCAACATTAAACCTCTTATGATTATTATACTTATCAAAACCAATAACCCTATGATAATTAGTTTTAAGCCCATATTAGTTCACCTCCTAGATTATATCCATTCCTTTTTATACATAAATCTGGCTGCTAAAACAGATACTAACCCACATATTGGTATAAGTACACCTGGTTCTACTTCTACAAATAATGAAATAATTATTGTCACTAAAAGCGGTGTAACGGCTAGTTTCCATTCCTTTAATATCCAGTAGGCACCCAATCCACCAAATAAAGCAGGAAGTATATTTTCAAAAGCAGGTGCTAGTACTGGTGAATTTAAAATTGGTGTCAATGGTACAATCGCTATAAGCCCAATGATTATAATTATTTCAGTTATAATAGAAGAAACTGCAACAGAAATAGTAGATATGATATCTCCTTCCTTTGTAGAAGGCTTTACATTAGCTATTTCCATGCTCATACTTGCACAAGGAATCTTAAGATTAGTTAGATTACCCGTTACAAATACTAAATAGGAAGCCCCTGTTCCTAACATTGGAGTATATGTTAACACCTCTGCTATACATACAGGTATCTCAAGCATCCAAATGGTTAAAATTCCTGAAATCAAATTTTTCATAGGTGGAAATATATTAAACTTTAAACAAACTAATAATGGAACTGTAAATATCAACCCAAGGACCAATACCCCTGTTAATCTGCCTAATCTATGGGTACTTTCTTCATAATTATCAACAATTTTTATCCCCTTTTCCATTGAAAGTCCTCCTTTATAAATTCGAATACACAATGGCTAGTGCCATTGAACCAACCATACTTATTGCTAAGGCAAAGTTGTTTAGCCATTTAATTTTAAATCGTTTAATTATATAGGTAAGAAATATCATTATTGCTGCACTAGAAAATATAGTCGCTAGTGGAACTCCACCTTCAACAACTGGTTGACCAATAAAAACTGAAAGCATTCCAAAATATAGAGATGAAATAAGAATTTCCAACCATCGAGAATCTTTTTTCTTTATAGTTTTCATTTTTGTTTGGAGCTTTTTTAAAAATAATATTACTAGCAAAAGCCCCCAAATAATACCAAAACTCATAACCCACATTGAATTAGCAAAGACCTCAGCAGTATATCCAGCTCCACCTAATCCTTTGATACCCATGCTTTGAGCTCCTACATTTGCAGATAATAACTCATAAGGTGCTGACCCTACTACTGAAAGCCTAATCCATGGAAAAGGCAATCCCAATACTGGTGCCATTGCTATTAATGATATTATTATTGGCAAAGATGGAACTATAGAAAATATAGCACTGGACTTAATAGCATTCATCATAACTTCTTTACTTAAGCCAATTTTTAATCCTTCTTTCCAAGCTCTTTTAAGAAATATAAATGACTGAATCATAACAAAGCACACCATAATAATACCTAGCAAATATATAAAAGAGCTGTTTGCAATACTTAAATAATCCTCCATATTCATACCTCCTCATTTTATTTATATTGATTTAGTTTTTAGAATCTTCTTAATTCTATATTACCTCTTGAAGGTTACTTTAGGTCAATATAGGAAAAGACTGGATTAAATATAAAAAAACCAAAAACCTAAAGTCGACTTTAAGTTCTTGGTTTCCTTTTCCCATAGTAAGTCCATTGGTATACTATATCTCCCTTCTCCAAAAAAGAACCATACTCTCCAATTTTCATAGTGAGTGGATCATATACCTTTGTATCTATTTCTTCGTAATTCTTATTAAATACTTTCATTAAATTATCTATATCAAAATACTTAAAATATCCATCTTCCATTTTCTTGGGATATTTCCCTTCAGGAAAATGCAGATAGGTTCCTAACCACTTGCCTTTATTCTTCAATTTATCACATAGTGTATCCATTACAAATTCCGCTTTATTAATATCATAAAACGATCCATTAGTCTTATCGATAATGATATCTACAACATTATCTTTAATAGGTATATCCTTAAATTCAGTACATATGAAAATAATATTAGGTTTTTCTGACTTTTTTTCTAAGACTTCCTTTGTATATCTTAAAAAGTCTAGTTTATTGTCTATTGCTATATAATAACAGTCCTTAGGTAATAGTTCACAATACTTCCTAATAAACATTCCTGTACCTGTATTATTTTTCATAATGATCTTGTTAGAAAGGGATTTTAAATCTATATTCTTTACAATCCAATTAGTAGCTTCATATATAAGTTTTATAAATTCTCTGTCAGTCTTATTTATATAGCTTATTTGGAATTTGTCTAAATCCACATTTAAATCCAATCTACTTTTAAGTTTATCATCGGTAATAATAACGCCTTCATATATTTCCATAGTAAAACCGCAAGAACATTTTATTTCCCCTTCTATTATCATATTGTTTTTTACATTATTACTATTTACCGACACTTGTGATTTGCATTTAGGACAATATAAATAAGGTATAAAACTCAAAGGAACCCCTATTCTCTCAGTATCATCTCTATGGAAAGTTTTTAGTCTTTCCATTTCTGTTTCAATAACATTGAGCTTCTCTTCTATTTCGTTTTTTTCTTCTATAAGTTCATTTTTCTTTTTGCCATATATTTTCATAAAATAATCTACATATATTGAATCTTCAGCTTCACTTAGTAACATAAAAGATAATATATTACTAATTTCATCTAAACTGAAATCTAAATCCTTTAGTTCCTTTATGATCTTTACGTTTTTAGAACACATCTCATCAAATATGTATTGCGAATTCAACCTATTTGGAGCAATTAACCCTAAGTCAATATAGTATCTGATTGTGGACTTAGGTATGTTATGCTTTCTTGAAAATTCACCAATTCTCATAGGGACTCCTCTCTTATTAAAATCATAATTCATAGCATTCTTCGCGAAGCCATTTTTTCTATATGATTTTCACTTTTAGGCAATTTCCTTTTTTTATTACGAAATCCGTTAATATAAGAGGCATCTAGCGATATATAATGGTCAATGGTGCTATTTGTAGTTTTAGTAATACTCATTAGAAAATCTAGCTTTTCACTAAATTCCATAGAGGCCATACTCTTTGTTAATTATATCATGGTATATTTTCTCATTCAATGACTTTGTCATGTTTCAGTTAAAATATGGGTAGGACAAAAATACCTAAAGCTAAATGGAGTAAGTAACAAAATTGATATAGCTCCAACCATTAAAAAATGGTAAAACTTTTGTACCTGTTAGATTTGCAGCAGAAAACCTTAATTATCCAACCATATTAGTGGCAAACTAAACGTCTGTGCCACTTACATTTCACAAGCTAACAATCTTCATACTCTTAAACATTATCTATGCAATAAAAAGTTTCTGTATTAATGTGTTTCAATTCATAACCAGATTAAAAAGGATATACATAATCAAACTCTGGTTTTTCTGTATTTTCAACTTTATCTGCTTCAATAACAGGTATAACATTCCCATTGAATTCGCCCTTTGCAATAGTACCATACACTCTTATCCAAGTATCTACCTTTAGCTCCGCTGCATTATCATATCTACACAGAAATCCTATTGGCAGCATATCAGCAGCACAACAAACCATCATCATTCTTGCAGATACAAATTCATTGCCTTCAAATTGCTCATCTTTGAATACAAAACCACTAACCTGAATCTTTTTTCCAATGTATTTTTCTATATTATCATATATCTCCTGTATCCATCTTACATAATTGTCATTATCCATTATTATGGTTTCATCAATTAATTGAAGTTCATTTCTATTTGACTCAATAATATTCTTATTTTCCGCATCTGAATATTCATCTATATAAATATCCTCCTTATATTCATCCTCTTCTGAATACTCAGTTTTTATCTCAGGGTTATCTACGTTTCCTGAATTTCCTTGTAACTTTAAGTCTCCATAAGATATATAATCTGAGTTAAAGCTCTGAGTTGGCAGCAGAAATGCCATTATAAGTGGCAAAACAAAAAATAGAAGTGGTATTGAACTTACTTTAATTCTTTGTGGTTTAAACACCTCAGGGATAAAAAAAAGAGATATCAATACCATAGCAATTACTGCAAATTTTATAAATGGCACATTTCTCGGATGTACATATTTTAAGACCTGTCTAGATTGTATTGTTAAAAAGAAGAACAATGCAAAACCCAACAATATGATAACTTTAAAAGCAGCATCAATATTATAGTTTCTTGTTTTCATAATTTTCATAATACCTCCACCTTACATTAATAAAAATGTTAGGAAATAAAGCGACACAAACGATAAGATAGTAATAACTAGTAAAAGTTTAATAACAAACGTCTTTCTAAAGCTTGAAAATAACATAATAAGATTCTTAATATCCATCATAGGTCCAAATATAAGGAACCCCATAATTGGCCCAGTTGAAACCCTATCCCAGAAACTTCGTGCAATAAAAGCATCTGAAGTAGAACATACAGAAAACAAAAAAGCTGTTGCCATCATCACAACAAGAGCCAATCCATCTCTTGCCAATAACTCTGAAAAAATATCTTTTGGAACTATAGTTTGTATAAAGCTTGTTAAAAATATTCCTAAAACTAGATACTTACCTGCACTAAAGAACTCCTCGCCAGCATGCAAAAACATAATTCGTATCTTTTCACCAATCCCTTGCTTACGTTTCGCTTCCATATTGCAATATATGCAATCACATGTAAATTTACCTGTTTCATCAAGTAGAGCAGTTTTTGTCTCTGGAAAAAACATTAATGTAAGACCTACCGCAAGAGCAATAATAAGACCAAAATATATCCTGTAGAATGCTATTTCTGGTCGTCCTGGAAAAGCATATAATGTTGATGCTATAACAATAGGGTTTATAATAGGTGCAGATAACATAAATGTCACTGCAACAGGTAATGCCACTCCTTTTTTAATCAGACGCACCGTTACTGGTACAATTGCACATTCACATATAGGAAATAAAATACCTCCAAACATTGCAGTTAAAAACCCCAGTCCAAATTTTTTAGGAAAAATCTTTACAATAGTTTCATTGGAAATAAAAACCTGTATAAAAGATGATACAAACATTCCAACTAACATAAAAGGAAGGGCCTGTATTAACATACCTATAAATATCATATTAAATGCTTCAAATCTCGAAAAATCTATATCAATTGCATTAACTTTAACAGCTCTAATCACGGAAAAAATTAAATATGCAATTACAAACATAAAAAACATACTAAGAAAAACATCTGATAGCTTTACACTAAAATTAGAGCTATAAATAGAAGCAGCCAAAACATCAGGTTTGGGACTTTTCAAGAATTTATCATCATATAAAGCTACCTCAAATATATCTGCTTTCCTATTAATTTCTCTTATACTTTTTTCTAGCTTTTTCAACTTTTCCTCTTGATTATCAGTTATCTTGTTTAAAACAATTCGGTCCGCTAAAGTAATTTGATTTCTCAATATACTTCCAAGATTATTCATATAAACTTCAAAGGTTAAAGAATCCACTAAACATACGATATTTCCAATGAAACACTTTTTTCTCACTGAATGCTTTTCAAATAAAGTTAAAACTTTTTCAATTTCAATCATTCCATTATACTCAATAATTATTTTATCTGGAAAATATTTTTCAATAATTCCTTCAAAATAATTGGCATCAAAACATTTTTGGTCTTCAAGGGCATTTATAATAACTATATCCTCTTTGAAAACAGTACTTTCAATACCAATTTCACCATTTTCACATTGTATAACAACAATTTTATCACCTAGCAAATTCTTATCTTGAAGTAATTCATTTATGTAAGTTGTCTTTCCAGAGTTCAGAAATCCTGTAATAATATCCACCCGTGTTTTCATTTCCTCAACCCTACCTTACGCTGTAGCATGAAATAGTCTTTCAAGCCTATTTTTGTTTAGATTCTTGCCGATTATACATACTCTTCCAGTGTAATCTGGACTAACCCTCATTATCTTTGTCTCTCTAGGAACATAATCAAACTAAACCCATGACCTACTATCAACCTGCAGAAATCCCTTTCCTCTTAATATAAACCCAAAATCGTCGTCATTCTCCAGCATAGCAACAATGCTCTTCAATCCTGCTTCAGTAAATATCTTCGATGTCTCCATTCCCCATACTTCAAAGACCTCATCTGCACTGTGATGATGCTGATGCTCATATTCACATTTGCAGCAATCTGAATGCATTTTCTCCTTCAATAACATCTTCTTGATCTGTTCTTCAAGAGATACTGTAGCATCCTGTTCTGCAACTGCTATAATTTGCTCTACCTTTAAGCTTTCTAATGGTGTTGTTACAATATTAGCTTTATCATTTAGCTTCCAAATAGAGTTTACTACCTTCTCCAGTTTTTCCTGAGGTGCTTTTTGGGTTCTGCTAAGAATAATAGTTCTTGCATACTTAATTTGGTTTTCAAAGAATTCACCAAAATTGGCAAGATAAATTTCATACTTGAACACATCCACTACGGTTATCAACATATTAATTTGAATAGTTCCCTTCAATCCTAATGCTTCACAAGCCTTTAAAACCTCCGACAATTTGCCTACTCCCGATGGTTCAATTATGATTCTTTCAGGGTTAAATTTATGAATGACCTCTTGGATAGTTTTTTCGAAATCACCTACTAGAGTACAGCAAATACATCTAGAGTTCAATTCTTTAACCTCGATTTCTGACTTCTTTAGCAATGAACTATCAATGGCAATTTCTCCAAATTCATTCTCAATAATTACAACTTTTTCAGTAGAAAAATTTTCTTCTAATCGTTTTTTAATTAATGTTGTTTTCCCAGCATCTAAAAACCCAGAAACAATATTTATTTTTGTAATTTTAAACATTACCTCCTACTTTTATCTTACACTCAGGACAAATACCAAAAAATTCAAGCTTGTGACTAGTAATGTCAAACATAGTCTTTTTCTCTAAGGATTTTTCATATCCTTCTAAGGGACAATTATCCAATACTAATATTTTTCCACAGCAAGCACAGACTAAATGATGCTTATGCTCCATTCCTTTTACTTCATATACAGCCTTATTATCCTTAGATATATTACTTTTTACTACCAATCCTTTGGAAACAAATACATCAAGAATTCTGTAGATAGTAGAAAGGCTCATGTTATTTTCCTTTTTCACAAGCTTTATAAAAATTTCTTTTACTGATAGTGGCACATTAGAATTCATTAATATGTCAAAAACTGCTTCTCTTTGCTTTGTTGTTTTAATATTGTTTTTAATAAATATCTCTCTATAATTATTGTTTTCCAAGTAATCACCTCCCTAAAGTACATGAATCTTCTATAAACTGATTTGTCTTATTTTAATACGAAATTAGATATATAAACAACCAAATAGCTTATGGCTGAAAGAATAACTATAGATGCACCTGATGCAACATTTAACACATATGATATCCATAGCCCAGTTAAACAAAAAAAACCACCTATAATTATTGACAATATCATCCTTAACTTTAAATTTTTTACCAGCAATCCTGCTATAGCTGTTGGTGCTGTAAATAAAGCAAGAACCAGAATAATTCCGACAACACGTATTAATACTACAACTGACATTGCAATTAATATAAAGAGCAGGTATTCAAGGAATCCAGTCTTTATTCCAAGAATAGATGCAAATTCCTCATCAAACATATAAGATTTCCAATAATCAAATAATATTGTTATAACAACGACTACTATCAGTGTAAGAACTGCCATTAAATAGAGATCAACTCTAGTTACCGACAATATACTCCCAAATAGATAGGAAGATAAATCTGGTGGATATCCCGGCATTAATGCAACAAATAAAACCCCAAGGGCCATACCCAAAGACCAAAAGAGTCCAATAACAACATCAGAACGTGTACCACCCTTTCTTTTGATATATCCTATTCCCAAAGCAGCTAATACAGATATAAAAAAGGCACCTATAATAGGCTCAAAACCAAGAAGATACCCTAATCCTACCCCTCCGTAAGAAGTATGAGCTATTCCTCCGCTCATCATTACAAGCTTTTTTTCAACAATGATTACTCCAATAATACCACATACAATACTAGCAAAAATGCTTGCAATAACTGCGTTCTGAAAAAATTGGTATTGGAATAAAGATAATAGCATATCACTCGTCCTCCTTATGTTTTTTTAATACCCTATGTGGTACCCCATGTGCTATAAGGTCTACGGGACATCCATATAAAGCTTTTACCACATCTTCATTCAATTCGGGTTCTCCATGATAAATCAACTTGCCATTAAGACATGCTAGAGTTTTTACATAAGAAGATACAGCAAGAAGATCATGAGTTACCAAGATGATTGTCATACTCTTATTAAGCTCATTTAACAGAGAAAATATCTGTTCTCTAGAGTTTGCATCTATACTTGCTGTAGGTTCATCAAGCAGTAAAAGCTTCGGGTCAACTGCCAGTGCCCTTGCTATAAGCATTTTTTGAAATTCTCCTCCTGACAACTCAGAAATCATTCTCCCCCTAAGATTATAGATGCCCACTCTATCAAGCAATTCGTCACTTTTTTCCATATCATTTTGTGTATATTTGTGCAATAGGGTAAATGAAGGATTAAGCATGCCTGTCAGAACAACCTCATGAACAGTAATAGGAAAGCTTTTGTCAAGTGCTGTAACTTGGGGTACATAACCAAGTAACCGTCTAGTTTTACCAGCTTTTTTACCATATATAATTATTTCCCCAGATGCTGGAGGCACCAAACCAATAATTGCTTTAAGCAAGGTAGTTTTCCCACCCCCATTAGGTCCGATAATACCCAGATAGTCTCCATCTTCAACATTAAGAGAAACACCTGCAATTGCAGGTGTTTCTCTATACTTAACCGTCAAGTTTTCAATGCAAACTGCTTTATCATGATAATCTATATTATTAACATTTCTTGCATTACTCATTGCATAACCTCCGACATAAGCTCAACCATATTTTTCAGATTATCTATGTAGTTTGGCGAAAGAGGTGCTAACTGAACTGTTTTACCACCTATTTCTTCAGCAAAAGATTCAGCCTGTTTACTGGAAATTTCAGCTTGGTAAAAAATAGCTTTAATATTCTCTTTTTTCGCCAAATCTATCATTTCTTTTAATCTCTGTGGAGTTGCTTCCTTGCCATCCTGTTCTAGGGCATACATCTGCAAACTGTAATCATCTGCAAAATAACCAAAAGCTGGATGGAACACGATAAACTTCCTATCTTTAACACCCTCTAATGTATTCTGTATTTGCTTATCTAAATTTTCAAGTTCTGTTATATATCTCTGTGCATTCTCTTCATATTTGTTTTTGTTTGTTGGATCAAATTCGCCCATTTCACGTGCGATAGTCTGCACCATAACTATAGCTCTTTTAGGTGAAAGCCAAATATGAGGGTCCCTTTTCCCAGGAGCTAATTCCCTATCAGCATATTTCTTTGATACATCCTCTTGAAGTTTAATAATCCTCATCCCATTTATTTCCGAGGCTTTAGGCAAGATGTTAGCTTCCTCTGTAGGTACTCCTACTGCAAAATACAATTTTGCCTTACTAAACTGTTCCATCTCTTTAGGAGTAGGTTCATAATTTGCTGGGCTATTTCCTGGTGGAACCATGACTATTACCTCTGCCATATCACCACATACTGCTTCCACAAAGGTTTTCTGAGGTACAATGGATACCGCTACAATCGGTTTTTCTTTAATACCTTTGTTAATATCTGTCGTAGTTTCTTTATTTGCACAACCTGACATCATAGACAACATTAAAACAACTATTGTCAATGCTACAATACTTAATAAACCTATTTTTTTCATTCTGGATTCTCCTTTTTATTATTTATTGCAAATGCTAACTATTCGCATTTGCAATATCAATTATATTAAATTAAAAATGAATTGTCAAGTATTGTATAAATTGGATTCTACCTCAATTTATTTTTCTATATCATTGTATTCATATAATTCAACTATTAAATTCACCTATAAATTTAATACTCTTTTAAAATCCTATCTAATTAGTGTCAAACAAAACATCCCTATGCCACCTTCTGTTCGACTTAACCTAAATTAAAGTAATCACAAAAAATAGCAAATCATTTTATGACTTGCTATTTACTCAAACTGTTTTTATTACTTTATGCATTACAAAGAGCATTGGAAATATCATAACCACACAGAACAAATCAAGATTATCTGCAAAAGATGAATTGCTTATGGCTGGCAGTAATGTAGATATTATATTATTTATCATGTGTATTAAAATCGTCCACCTGAGATCTCGTGTCTTATAGTAAATTATCCCTAACACAATTCCCATAAATGAAGCGTAAACACCTTGTACTAAAACTTCATGCCACATTCCAAATGCAACACCCGAAATGATAATCGCTGGAAAAGCTTTTGAAAAACTTCTCTCTAAACAATTAAATATTAAACCTCTAAACACTAATTCCTCTATAATTGGACCAACTACACAAGCAGCTAGGAACAACCAAATATATGTTCCTTGTTCAATTGAAGAGCTTACGCTGTTGTGAGTTTCCATACTCTGTCCAATGAAATTAATTTTTGATAGGACATCATCAGCAAAAATTAACCATACCATCGCTAGACCTGCAACTCCAGTTCCTATCACAAAAGATAAAACTATACCTTTACCTTTATTGACTTTGATTTTAGGTGCATTTTTTTGTCTAACGAACTTTAGATATATTAAACCGAAAACGAGTATTAACACTAAATTTACTATAATATATACAAGGTTTTCTTTGTTAACAAAAAAGTCCCTTGGCACAGACAGCATATCCGATATATAGTAGAGTGCATACGAAAACATAACTGAAAGTTTTTTGGAGCTAAAATAAAATACTAATGCTAGAAATGCGAAAAAAGAAGACTTTATATATTTATTTTTCACTATTTCTCATTCCCTTCTTTATAAATAGAATAGATTATATCACATTCACAATGTTAAACATAAATTGTATAGAGCATGTCTATCTAGCACTAGGAGTAACAGATCTTAGAAAGTACATTGATGGATTGGTTGCTCTTGCACAAGAAAGTTTAAATCTTGATCCTTTTTCAAGTAGTCTATTTGTTTATAAAAAGAGGATGTATGCTTCTACGAACCTAAAATCATAGTGACATACATCCTCAATTTTTTAATATTTATATGATTTTAAAATTCTCTGCTAAGTAACTAGTTTTTGTTATCAAAGTAATACTGTATTATATTCTATTTACCATCCATATTTTTATGAATCTTTTCCCAAATATCACTATTCTTTTGATTAATTGCTTCAATCTTTTCATACTCTATATCAATTTGTTTGCCCAAAGTAGCTGTTGCTTTTTCTACCTTATCGTAATATTTTTGGATTTCAGCATCAATTTCATCTAAACGTTTAGCATCATTTTTCAAAATTTCTTTTTCACTCTTTGTAAGTACTTTTGATGTCTTGATACGCTCTGTATTGCTAGGAAGTTTATCATAAGGGGTTTCTGGAACTTCAGAATCTAACTTCATCCACAAAGTCATATTTGCCCAATAAATTGAATCATATTCTTGAAGTATTTCCTTTGCGTCTTTCATAATATTGTCACTTATTTTTCGAATTTCTTTTTCAAGACTGTCAATTTTATTGTAATACGGTTTAACGGCATTTTTCTCATCAATCAACCTTTGTTTTTCACTTTGACTCAAGAAATTCATTTCTCCGAAACGTTTTGTAATGTCAGGTTGACTAGAAGTATCTATGGTCTGAATAGATACTGTTTCTTTAGAGTTCATATCTTTTAACATTCTTGCTTCACTTTTAATACTAGGTCCCCCAATTACTGTTGCCACAGTCAGCATACCTGTTATTAGAATTTTTGCTTTTTGATTTAACATTTTGTTTAACATCTCCTCTTAATTTTATTTTAGATGATTTTATATTGTTAAGAATTCTGTCTTAACTTACCATCTGTATTTATTATAAACAAAACATTTGGGAAAAATATCCTTAAAACTGTATCAAGTTTGTGGCAGATATGTGGCAAAATTGTATTAAGTAAATTTGTATAATTGTATGGTTTTCTCCTAAATCTATAATACATAGCTAGGCGAAGTTTTTCCGTTTATATTTCGGAATACTAATAACAAATTTTGTATTACCTTTTTGAGAAATTACATCAATATTTCCTCCGTGTTCATTTATTATCTCGTTAGTAATCGATAATCCTATTCCAAAGTTTCCGTCCTCTCCCTTATAAAATCGCTCAAAAATATGTGGCAAATCTTTATTAGATATTCCATTTCCATCATCAATAATTGATATAACAATATTCTTTTCTTTACCTTCACAAATAATTTTAATTGTTGTTTTTGCATAACGTGTAGCATTGGAAAGAACATTTAAAAAAGCTCTCTCCAAACGTTGTTCATCTCCAAATATATATGCATTATCTTCAAGAAAAACATGTTCAATATTCAGGTTTCTTTTATCAGCATTACCTTTAATTCTCCAAGAGCAGTCGTATATCAACTCTTTTAGTTCAATTATTTCTTGATTCATTTTTCTATGATCCATATCCATTCTGGATAAAAATAAGATTTCATCCACTAGAGATGACATTTTTTTACTTTCATTAATTATGATACTTGCTGATTTTTTATTATCCTTGATGACACCTGATTCAATGGCTTCTGCATATCCTTGTATTGACATGAGAGGAGTACGTAATTCATGTGATGCATTTTGAAAAAACTGTTTTTGACTTTCTTCAGCTTGGTCTATCATTTTTGACATTTTTTGTACTGTTTTTGCAACATCGTTAAATTCTCTGTAATCTAATACATCTAGTTCTTCTAAAACCTTACGCTCGCCTACGTCTATAATATATTTTTTTAACTTATTGAAAGAATTATCAATTTTTTTTGTCATTCGTAAGATAACAAAGATTGAAATAATTCCTGACAAGATCATTAGTAAACCCAATATTTTGTGTATTAAGTCAGCGAAATTTTGCATTGGTGTTATATTGGCATATACAATTACAGTAAAGTCCTTTGCTTCATGAGAAGTATCCTTTAAAACACAATATCCATCAGACTTTCCGTGATAAACTTTGGGTTTGATGTAAAAAGTATTACAATCATGCTTTAACATAATTGCTTGATCCTTACTAATAATGTTGCGATTCTCTCTGAAGTATTTTGCAATTACTTGTATTCTTTCTTGTTCCAATTCTGAATATAATTGATCATTTGGTATTAGAGCATTGTAGTTTTCATCAAGTATAGCATAATACACTGTAATGAAAAACTCCACATCATTTTTGTCATTTCCATCATTTTGATGATTGTTTAAGTAATCAGAACCATAGTAATATATGTCAAAAAATTTAAACTCTCTATTGATTTCTTTGGCAGTTAGCTTCTCTATATGTTGATGAATGAGAATATTAAATGTTGCTAATATTAAACAAAATGCTATAAGTATTACACTGGATGGGATTAAAAATAGACTTAACTTTAATTTTTTTACTTTTTTTCTTCGTTTTATTTTCATTATTATCGCCTAATCTTTCAGATTTAACTTAAATCCAAATCCCCAAACTGTCTCAATGGATACATTGCTATTATGAGTAAGTATTTTTTTTCGCAACCTTTTTATTGTATCATCGGTAACTCTTGTTTCTACAAAACTATCATAACCCCATATTACATTGAGCAATTCTTCACGAGAAATTGCTTTGTCCTTATTTTCAATCAAATAACTTAGTAGTGAATACTCTGTATTAGTAAGTTTTAGTTCTTCATTTTTACAATATGCTGTTTTTTGCATGGGATATAACACAATATCACCAAAGTTCAGTTTGTCATTTGTTGTTTTTTCTTTCTCTTTTGATATTCGTTTGAAAATTGCTTTAACTCTCATGGTCAATTTAATGGGAGAAAAAGGCTTTGCAAAATAATCATCGCAACCCAATGTAAAACCTGTAACATAATCCGCATCAGTTCCACGAGCAGTAAGCAAAATAATCGGGACATCCGACTTCTTACGAATGGATGAACAAATGCTAAATCCGTCTGTTCCCGGCATCATGACATCCAATATAACTAAATCAGCAGGTGTCTCTTCAAACTCACAGAGTAGTGCATCTCCAGTCTCAAATAGCCTGACCATAAAACCCTCATCTTCTAAAAAAGATTGTATTAATTCTCTTATATTCTTTTCATCATCAGCTACATAAATTAAATAACTCATATATCATTTTTAACCTCCCTTGATTTTGCAATTTTAGGCAAATAATATTCTTAATAGTGGTATTTTATCAATACAAAACTTTATTCTATTCATTTAATTGTATAATAATATAATTATGATTTCAAATATTGCCTTTGGTTAAATAATGATATTGTTCTTTTATAAAAAGCTTTTCATTTTTCATGACCCTCAAATCCACATTCCACCGTTAAAATTATAAAAAAGTTTTCATAACTATAGGTTAGTTTCTACCATATTTATCCTTAACACAGATATAATACTTTCTGTTAAATCCATGAATTCGCCCTTACGCATTTGTATTATAGTTTTCTAATGCTGTAGATAAGCCTCTTTCTAAGATTGATTCATAAATGCCAAAAGCACCAACCTATTGTGAAAATAAGTCAGTGCTATAAACAATGCTATTTGCTAAAGAATTAAAATTGTTATGGTACAGTTTGCTGGATATTTTCTGTTCTTTGCAACATATTATATAGAAAATAGCCCATAGGAACAATCATAATTACTGCGACAATGTTAATTATCATTTCCCCAATACCTTTTGGTATCATGCCTGATATGGCAGACATTAGGTTAATAGCCATGTGACACAGAATGAGATATAGAATATTACGTGTCTTTTCATATATAATAGCGGCAACTAATCCAAACACAAAAGTGTAAACTGATTGGACAAAAATCATATGGCACAAACCAAACAGTAAAGCGGAAACAATTATTGGAAACCAGCCTTTTTTTATTTTTTCCAAAGAACGAAATATTACTCCACGAAAAGCCAGTTCCTCCAAAATAGGACCCAAAATTACAAAAAGTAAAATGATGATTGCTGGATTTAAGCCCCTCATTGCATATTCAGCTTTTGCCAAAATGCTCATACTTTCTGAAAAGGAAGGAATCTTTTCTGCAAATGTCAGCCACAAGAAAGAGATGCCTGCTACGCCTAATCCCATAACAATCGATTGTCCAACATATTTCGGTATCAGTCCAATACTGTTTTCCTGTTTTTCTTTCCCAAATACCATCTGGTAAATACCAAAGTATATACCAAGCATTATAGTATTTACAACAATTTCTATCCAAATATCTTGCTGCATTAAGAGCTGTGGTGAAATTTTAAGCACATCCATTAGCAAAGCATAGGTTCCCATTAGTAGTAGGTTTTCAAGAAATAAACTGCTAATAACCATTAGAATAATTAAAAAAATATATCCAATTATCTTTCCCGTTTTAGCATTTTTTTTCATACTATGCCTCCTTACTGCTTGTCATTTTCAATGATTTTATCAATACGATTATTCAAATCATCAATTTGTTTTTGATTGTCAATAGAACCAACAATTGGTTCCCCGATAATATTGCCTTCTCTGTCAATCAAAAGTGTAGTTGGAAAAGCAAAGATATTGTTCAGATAATTGTCGATTTCTTCACCATGTTCCATAATCAAATTAGGGTAGGTAATATTATTATCTTTTAGGATTTTTTCTGCCTGTGCATAAACGGTTTTATCCATACTTACATCATCTATACACACACCAACTAAAGCGACACCTTTTTCTTTAAGTTCTTTGCTTAATGTCTCAAGCTGTGGCATTTCACTTACGCAAGCCTGACATCCTGTAAACCATAGATTTAATACCGTAACAGGATTGTCCTTGAACATATCCTGTGTAAACTGATTACCTTGAAAATCTGTTGCATTAAAATTGGGAAATATACTTGTATTTGATGATTGGTTTTTAACGTTATCCTTTTGACTTCCACATGCTGTTAGTGATCCAATAAGCATGATTGCCATTATCATAATCAAGAGTTTTTTTAATGTGTTTTTCATTTTATTCACCTTTCCTTTAATTGATATGTTTTTTTATGCTTGTTCTTTTTGTTTAGTTTTAAATTTGTCGCCATGAGATAAAGATGTAAAAATGGCACCAGTTGGACACGATTTTATACATTCTCCACAGCGAATACACTCTAATGAATCTTGACATTTTGTAATATCTACATCCATTTTACAAACTCTACTACACTTACCGCATGAGATGCAGGAATTTTTATCAACATGATATTTGTAAAAAGATATCTTGTTAAAGAGAGAGTAAAATGCACCTAGAGGACAAATCCATTTACAAAACGGGCGATAGAAAATAATGGATAGCCCAGAAATAGAAATCAATATAAAAGACTTCCATGTAAACAACTTCCCTAAGGTGTTTCGAATTGTAGGATTCGCAAGTGCCAAAGGAATGCCACCCTCCAATATGCCCTGTGGACAAATATACTTACAAAAATAAGGAGGTGCTATTCCTGACTTATCAACTAAAAATACTCCCATAAGCCATACGACCACAATCAATATGACATACTTCAAATACCGAAGAACTTTTAGTTTTTTGGTACTAAACTTTTTAGTAGGAATCTTATAGAGCAAATCCTGAAACCACCCGAACGGACAGAAGAACCCACAAATTAATCTGCCGACCAAGACCCCAAACAGGATCAAAATTCCCGTAATATAATAGGCGAAGTTAAATTTTGAGGAACCTACTACTGCCTGAAAAGAACCAATAGGGCATGAACCGGTAGCTCCTGGACAGGAATAACAGTTTAGTCCTGGCACACACATTTTTTTACCACTGCCCATATAAATCTTCCCGCTCATAAAATTAGGAAGATGTATATTGGTAAATAATGTTGCAAAAGCCTGAACCCAGCTACGCCTTGCTCTCAGATGAGAGAATATATTCTTTTCTTTAATTATTTTAAATGGCTTACCCAATTCCGACACACTCCAAACAAATACGTATAGCCTTGGAGAATACTGTGCTCACTTCGCCCCTATAAGCCCCATATACAATGAAACTTAAAGCCAGTATAAGAACTCCAAATCTTATTTCTTTTTTCTTTTTTTCATCCATGCTATCACCTCATATGCTTAGTTTAACAAACAGGGTATAAAGTTTCTGTTAAGAAAGATTTTTCTATAAAAAACTTGCCAATAAAGGCAAGCTGTCTTGAAATTCGATATTTATTTCTTGAATACAACTTGAAATATGCTTCCTTGAGGGATATTGTCTGATACCGAAATGCTTCCACCCAATCTTGAAATTATATTTTGCACCAAAGCTAGCCCGATACCATAGCCTCCTGTAACTCTGCTTCTTGATTCCTCAATGCGATAAAACAAATCAAAAATATGCTTCTTTTTTTCATCTAAAATCCCAATCCCAGTATCAGCAACCTGAATTACTACTTCTGATTCGGATTCGGATAACGATACCTCAACAGAGCCACCCTCCACATTATACTTGATAGCGTTATCTATCAAATTTAGCAATGTCCTTTCCAGAAGCATATCATCTGTCAAAACTACAACATCTTCACCTTTAATTGTCATACTAATTTCTTTTTCTTTTGCCTTATCTTCTACATCAAGCAGTATTTCCTCTAAAAGTGATCGTACATTTACCTGTGAATATTGGGGCTGGGCATCTCTGCTCAAAAACAAAATACCCTCTACCAACTCTGATAGTCGGGTCACATTGTTTTCCATGGTGGAAATAAAGTCTTCAATTTCTGTATCCTTCAGGCTCTGCTTTTTCTTGAAAACATCAATTTTTGTACGGAGTACTGCTAACGGAGTACGAAGTTCATGAGCAACATTTGCGCTGAATTGTTTTTGCTTTTCGTAGCTTTCATAGATCTTATTCAGTGCTGCGTCAAAGCTCTTGGAAAGCTCCTCCAATTCATATCCGCCTTTAGACATTACGATTTCATTACGCAGGCTCTCCACATTATCAATATCAATTAGAGAAACTTTTTCTGTCAGAACCTTCAAAGGCTTAATTACATGCATGATAATAAGGAAAAATGCCAACAAGCCAAGCAGGATAGTTGCAATCATCACAGAAAAAGAATACATTTGAAATTCAGTAGTTGACTTGAGCTGAGCATTATCCACAATCAGAAGCAAAATGTCATTTTCTTGTGAGTCCAAAAGCACATTTTCTAATTCCTCTCCCATTTCATTCATTAACGTCTCTTGTCGTTTGCTGATAGCAAAGTTTGAGATTATTGTCATGGCAATAAAAATCAGTATTACAGATATTAAGAGCTTGAACACAATTGACTTTTGAAAAGGAAATGTTTTTTTACTCTTCACTAATCAAATACCCCTTTCCAATTACATTAGTAATCATATTTTTACCTGTGCTCTCTTTTAGCTTTTTCCGCAGGGCTGACATATGAACACGAACAGCATTGCTGAAACTGTCCGCTTCACTATCCCAAACATGCTCAAATAATTCTTCTTGAGTGACATACTGTCCCAAATGCAACAGGAGATACTCAAGAATCCCAGTTTCTTTTCCTGTCAATTTGATTTCATCTCCATGAACATATGCAATCCTACTGATTGTATCAAATGACAATTCACCGCAGTGTAGAAGCGTGTTTTCCTGCACTGCTTTTCGGCGAAGCAAAGAGCGTATTCTGGCTTCCAGTTCTTCAAAATGAAAAGGCTTTATCAGATAGTCATTCGCCCCAAGGTCTAATCCTTTCACTCTGTCTGCAACTTCTGAACGAGCTGTAAGCATAATGATATTAACAACCTTGTTATACTCACGGACTTTTTTCAATACAGAAAAGCCATCCATTTTTGGAAGATTGATGTCCAATATAATTAAATCGTAGGTTTCTACATAGCACATTTCCTCCGCTGTTACACCATCCATGGCAGTGTCAACAGCATATCCAGATAAACGCAACCCGTCTGCAATTGTTTCTAATAATTCTTTTTCATCCTCTACAATTAGAATCTTCATTCTATCACCTCTGCAAATAATTAGAGTTCATGGGAATGTTCTTCACAATGTATAATTACTCAGAATTATTATAGCATAAAAATAGTAAAATATATGTATATTTAATAAACATTTGAATTCTTATATAGTATCGCATCATGCACATAATCCACAGCCTTTTCGTTTCAATAATGCCAATTCTCATATTTATAATCTTCAATATTAATAATATAATCCACTGTTTCATTTAAAAATTCTATGTCATGGGAAACAATAAGAATGATTTTGTTTTTATCTATGCAGGATTTAATAAGCTTTGAAATTGCCATCATATTTTTATAGTCCATTCCACTTGTGGGCTCGTCAAAACAAATTATTTTGCTATCAGTCAAAATCACAGAAGCTATAGCCACTCTTTGCTTTTGTCCACCAGACAAACTCATAGGATGCCTGTCTTTAAACCTCCATAAATCCAAGTTTATTAAAACCTCTTTTACCTTTTCATCATCTGGATTTTTTATTCCAAGAGTAACTTCACCATAAACTGAATCTGTAAATAATTGATGGTTTACATCTTGCATTACAAGGTTGCTTATTTTTAAACGTTCCTTCTTTGATAATTTCTTTCCCTTTAAACAAATTATTTCCTTTGAACCTTTATTTACTCCTATTAATGATTTAACAAAAGTAGATTTTCCAACTCCATTCTTCCCGACAATTCCATAGATAGAGCCTGTTTTTATGTGAAGATTATTTACATCAATAGCCTTTTCTGTTTTAGGGAATACGCACTCTAAGGTTTCAACTATAAAATCATTTGTATTTGTTTCTATTTCTCTTTGCACTAACTTCTCTTCCTTAGTATTTCTTAAGCCTTTATTAAATAATTCTTCTGTTGAGATGTTTAAAAACTCATCTCTTAGATACTCATTTTTAATCTGTCCATCCTTAATAAAAAACACTCTATCAACAATGTCCATTAAGTAATAAAGCCTGTGTTCTGCAATAATTAAAGTTATCCCCTTATCCTTAAGCTCTTTTAGCATCTTCGCAATTAAACTTGTATATATATTGTCTAAGTTAGATGATGGCTCATCAAGAACTATAGTTTTTGTACCTGCAATATAGCTTGCCGCAATACAAAGTATTTGCTTTTCTCCTCCTGAAAGGTTAAAGATGCTCCTATTTAATAAATGTTCTATTGGAAATAACATTAACATTTCAGAAAGCCTTTTTTCCATCTGTTCTCTTGATATTCCTATGTTTTCAAGATAGAAAAGTAGCTCTATTGTAGTGTCCACATTAAAAAAATGGGTCTTTGGATTTTGAAATACCGATGTAATAAGTCTTGAAATTTCATATAACTCTAAATTCTTTGTATCAATTCCATCTATTTTTACCTCGCCTGTATAAGTGCAATTTTCATATCTCGTAGTGATGCCGTTAATAGTATTTAATAAGGATGATTTTCCTGATCCACTCTCTCCAGTAAATAAAACACATTCTCCTTCTTTTACATTTAAAGAAATATCTCGAAGAACTTTTTGACCATTCTGATATGACAAACTTAAATCTTTTATTTCTAGCATATCCAACCTCCTATCAGTAAAAATCCCATAATTAATGAAAAAATACAATCCACAAGTCCAAATCTAACCTTTTTATATCTTACCTTTTCTCCTGGATCAGCAATACATTTAGTCTCCGCCGCCTTAGCGATATCGTCAGCTATGTTTGAGGAAAGTACTAAAAGAGGAACCATGACATACTCTATATAAGCAATTGGATTCTTAGGTGTTATCCCTCTTATTTTCATAGCTAGCTTAATATTTTTTCGTTCTTCCTTAAAAGAAGGAAAAAAACGAAACATAACTGCAATGGGAATACTAAAAGCACTTGGAATTTTTAATTTATCCATTGAAGTAATAATACTTCCTACATCACTTGTTTTAATAAAGTATTTTCCTGCTAAAAATGGTAAATAGAAAATCCTTATTATAAAAAATATACTAAAAATGATTTTTATAATAGCAGGAAAAGAATTTAAGTCAGCAAGACTTGGAAACCTCCATAAAAATAAATAAATTACAATGTTTTTTATTGCATCTTTTTCCTCTTTTACTATAAGAAACAAAATAGATAAGAAAATTACCACTCCCCATGCAAATAAATCTTTTAAAGGATTAACCACAGTAAGTCCAAGTAAAATTGTTGCCACAAACTTTGTAATGGGATTTGGATTATATTTTTGATTAGAAGAAAGAGCAGGCATTATACAATACCTGCTTTTTCAAAGTGTTTTTTGAGCATTGCTTTTCCAAAGTATGCTCCGATGATTCCCGCTACAAAAGCAGATAGATATACGATTGCCATATTAGGATAAGTAATTAATCTTTCCAAAGCATCTGCATATTCTTGTCCCATCATTGGTATTATCATTTCTAAATATTTGTCTTTAACTAGAAGCATCTGCATCAAAGAACCGCACATCCAAAGAGTAAATACCCCATTTGCGAGAGCATTTGACTTGAATGATTTATAATTTCCGCCACGTCTTATAAATTCTGCAATAAGCATAACTACAATAGCATGAACAAACACTACATAGGTATGTCCCATAGCAAACATTATTGTAGGTGTTATCATACCAAATATAAATAATGCCCATGGTTTTTGAACTTTAGCCATAAATAGCATGACAAGTACTCCTAAAACTATTCCTAATATTGCTGGTAATGTTAAAAATAAAATTGGTACTACTCCAATCATCCCTATAGCAAACATTCCAGCAAAATAAATTACAGCGAAAACTCCAATAGTAACTAAATCTTTAATTTTTAATTTTTTATCATTCATATTTTTCTCCTCCCTAATATTTAAATTCTTCGGCTAATTTTGAACTTCTAATTAAGCCTTTATATATCTTAGAGCTATCCATTAACTCTTTATGTGTTCCAAAGTCTTCAACTTTACCGTCATCTATAACTACTATTTTATCTACATTTTCAATAGATTTTAATCTGTGAGATATGATGATTACAGTTTTGTCTTTCATCAGCCTATTTAAACTTTCTTGTATTTTCTTTTCATTTTCTACATCAAGGCTTGCTGCTATCTCATCTAATATTAAAATAGGAGCATTTTTTAAAAACGCTCTAGCTATAGATAATCTTTGTCTTTCTCCACCTGAAAGTTCTGCTCCGTTTTCCCCAATAAAGGTGTTGTAACCCTTTTCAAGTTTTTCTATAAATTCTTCACAATTAGCAAGGCGTGCAGCCTCTTTCACTTCTTCATCTGTTGCATCTTTTTTGCCAACCCTTATATTTTCTAAGACAGAATTATTAAATAAAATCACATCTTGAAAAACAATAGATATTTTTTCAAATAAAGATTTGGTAGATATATCTTTAATATCCTTGTCATCAATGGTGATTTTCCCATTATCGTAGTCATAAAGTCGTGAGATCAGTCTTAGTATACTGGTCTTTCCACAACCACTTACTCCAACAAGTGCTGTAACTTCTCCTTGATTTGCTGTAAAAGAGATATCCTTTAATACCATGTTATCTTTATCGTAGGAAAAAGAAACATTCTGTAACTTAATATCGAAATTATCAATTTCAGTATCTTGTCCTTCTTGAATATTTGACTGTCTAATTTCCTTTATCCTATTTATCTTAGGATCAAGGTAAAAAATTTCAGCAACACCTTCTCTTGAAGCATCCACTGCATCTTTGATTTTCATAGCTGCAAGAAGATATCCTATTAAATATAAAATATCTATCTCCCCTGTTGAAAATAGTGAAACTCCTACTAGTATGACAATGGCTAAATTTATAAATCCAAAAGCTTGTGATAAACCCATAATTAAAATTAGGTTTTTTTCTTCCTTTAAATGAATGTTTTCACTTTCATCCATTTTTTTATAAAGCATTGCTTTTAACTCAGAAGATAAATTAAAACTTTTTATTTCCTGTTGCATTTCAATTGCCTCTTGGAAGCTTTCAGAGTTTTCACGAAGTACCTTATAATACTTTTCATGCCCTTTGACCTGAACCTTCTTTGATAAAACTACTAATATAAAACTTAGTAGAGTTGGTAGAATAACTGCAAGGGCTAATTTTATATTCCCTATTAGCATCATAATAGATATAATCGGAAAGAAGATTAAAAACCCTACAACCTTTGGAATTGAATGACTCATTGCATGTTCTATCCCTTCAATATCACTCATGATCGTTTGGGACAAATCTGATAAATCATGCTTTGAAAAATAAGATAGGGGAAGTTTACTTAAACTTTCAGCTGTTTCTGTTCTTAAATTTGCACTTTCCTCATAAGTTGCATTATACAAAGAATCATACTCATATCCTAAAAGAATATGCATAAGTAGCAAGGTCCCAAGAGATAAGCCCATATAAAGAGCCTTACTTTTTACATTTCCCAGTACTAATTCATCTATAAATAGCATAAGCAATGTAGCTGGAATCATATTTGTACAATAGACAAAAAAACTTGACATTGTTGCCCTTGTAATATCTTTTGCCCCTTGATCTGTAAGAGCAAATCTATTCTTAAAGAACTTCTTCATATCCAACCCTCCATTCATTTGCCACTCCATAAAGATTTTGAAAATCTCTATATTTACCATTTTTATTCATTAGCTCTCTATCTGTACCACGTTCTATAATTTTTCCATCTTCCAATACAAGTATCTCATCTACATTTCGTATACTTGTCATCCTATGAGCAATCATAATAACAGTTTTGCCTTTCATGAGATTTGAAAAAGCAAGTTGTAATTCATGTTCATTTTCTGGATCCACTGCTGCACTTGCTTCGTCCATAATAACAATCTTTGCATCCTTAAGAATAGCTCTTGCAATAGCTATTCTCTGCTTTTCTCCTCCAGATAAATAAACTCCCTTGCTTCCTATAATTGTATTTTCTCTTGTCCTAAATTTATCTAATATAGAATCACATCCTGCAAGATGAAGACCATATAATACTTCTTCTTTTGTTGCATCTTTTTTGGCAAGTTTTACATTTTCATAAATGCTTTTATTAAATAACTTTGCATCTTGAAATACGAAAGCAATAGTTTCAATAAGAGCCTTTTGTGTATAGTTTTCTAAAGGTTTATCTCCTATCTTAATAGCTCCATTATCCACCTTATAAAACCCGGAAATCAACTTTGCAATGGTAGATTTTCCACTTCCCGATGAACCTACAAGTGCATAAGATTTCCCCTCATCTAATTTAAAACTCAAATCTTTTATGATCATTTCTTCATTATAGCCAAAGCTTACATTCTCAAACTCAATATTAAAATCTTTAAATTTTTCTTCTGTTCCAAATTCCAGTTTGTCTTTCTGCATATTTGAAAATAATTCTTCTAATTTGTCTACTGCATTATTACCTTGAAACTTATACATACTTACATACATAATCCTCATAAAAGACACAAATAGTACACCACTTAAAAAGAAAGTCATAATTAATTCCACAACTAAAAAATTTGGATCTATGTTTATATCTATGAAGATCAAAATTAATGGAATCAGAATTGCCATAATTCCAAAGAAAAACCACTGAAACCATACATATGGTTTTTTGCAGCTTTGGGAATATTCATAGGCATACTTTGCATAATCTGTTATTGCTTTGTGAAGGGCTTTAAAGGAATGTACATTTGCTCCAAAAATTTTTATTACTTGCATCCCTCTAACGTACTCTACTGTTTCTGCACTTAGTTTTTCCAAAGACTTTTGATAAATTGCCATAAATTTTTGTTCACCCATCATAGAAAACAAAATTGCAATTCCTAAAAGAGTAAGGACAAGAAGCATAATTCCCACTCTTAAACTAACTACAAACCCAAGTGCTATGGCAAGAATTGGCGTCAGCATTGCTAAGGAGCTGTCAGGAATCAAATGCGCAATAATCATATGCGTCTGTGCAGCATTATCATCAATGATTTTTCTTGTAAGTCCTGAAGGGTATAGATCAAAAAATCGAAAACTTGCATCTGCTAACCCATCAATTCCTCTTTTGCGTAAATTTGTTTCAAGTCTAAATCCAAGGACATGAGAAAAATATCCTGATCCTAAGTACAGTAGTGCTCCTATAATAAGCATTCCCGTCGTTATAATTGCATATTTTTTTGCTTGTAAAGTATCTCCTTGAACCAAGAGTTTATTTAAAAACTCGTAAATAAAATAATATGATCCCACTGTCAAGCAGGCAGATAAAACAGAAAAACAAATAGCAATAACACCTAAGTGTTTTTTTCTTGGTACATAACTTAAAAGTTTTTTGTATGTTTTCATTTTCCCCCTCCTATTTAATATCACCATTAGACAGAATAGTCCTTATAATAGTTATGATATATTTATTGTAACTATACAGATTTAAATACTTATCTCCTTAATTTAGAGAGTATTCAATAAAAATATTGTACCAATTTAAAAATCATGATACAATATTTTTAAAGATTAATGTCCAATTGTGATATTGTCTAATCGTGATATTTGGGCGGTGATTTTATGAAAAGTATTAAAGACTTATTAGAAGATTTTGGACATACTAGATGTCAATCTTGCAAAAAATATTCTCCTGCTGGCACAACTTATATAATGAACAGTGAGAATTATAAAGGGGTTTATTGGTATTATGAAACCAATGAATTTATTATCGATATTCATGACTTTTTTATTATAAGAGATTTTATCATGACTTCTTCTCCTGATATTAGTAAATATATAAGCTTAATATCCACTTACATTATTACCGCAAATGGTGAATGGGTTAACCCATATCAAAATATGACTTCTAATTCTATGTTTGTTATGGATACAAATAAGAAAGATTTGAGATTTCTACTCCATGGCAACTATCCTTTTTTTAGTGTTGGCATTAACTTTAAAGAGAAGATGATTGAAAATTGGCTTATAGAAAAACTAAATATTAATAAACATGAGGCTACAAAAATTTTCTTGGAAACTAGTACGGAAATTACAAAACCCATTAGTAAATTGGCCCATGAAATTTTACATTGTACTATGGATTCTACTTCAGCTGAACTTTTCTTAGAAGCAAAAGCTAAAGAATGGCTTAGTATTACTCTTAATGAATATATGAATAAATCTAAAGAAAACCCACTTGCAGAAATAGATAAAAATGCAATTGAAAATGTAGCTGCTTATATAAATGATCACTATGCTTTTGATATTCCTCAAGAATTTTTTGAAAATATTTCCCTTATGAGTGGTACAAAATTAAAGACAGCTTTTAAACAAAGATATAAAATGAGTATTACAGAATATACTCAAAGGAAGAGAATGAACATAGCAGAAAATCTTTTATTAACAACTTCTCTTGAAATAAAAGATATTGCAAAATCAGTTGGATATAACTCGCCAAGTCGATTCACAACTCTTTTCAAAAGGTATAAAGGAATATATCCAAAAGAGGTTAAAGCCTTTGGAGATAGAATGTCTCCTATAATTTGTAATTGCAAAAAATCAACTTATCAAAAATAATTATTTAAGAAAGCAAATTTACCATGAAGAAACCATGAGGAGAAAGGATAATAAGTATGGACAATTACTATGCCGAAAAATTAAATTCCAAAAAGTTGTTTCAGGTGTATGATACCCAAATTCCACGTGTCAAGCAGTATTTACAAGCAGAAATAGATTTTGTCAAGGAAAATTTATCAAACACACAAAGTGTTTTGGAGCTTGGAGCCGCATACGGTCGAATTATTAGAGAATTGGCTCCCTACTGTGAATCTATTGTCGGGATAGATATCTCGATGGAAAGCATTGAGTTAGGCAAGGAGTATCTCAAAGACTATCCAAACGCGAGTATAGTTAAAATGGATGTTCACCAGATAAAATTCTCTAAGCCCTTTGATGTTATTTTTTGTGCCTGCAAAACGGATTGTCTGCAAGGGGGGCTTTAAGACGACGATCCATTCGCCTGAGGATTTTGAAAAAATTGGCGAAGAGTTGGGATACCCCTATCAGGTGCAAGAGGTGGATGAGTCTAGCGTATTTCTAATCGTCCATAAGACCTAACTAAATGGATTATTCTATCAACTCATATATAATATCTTATTTATTTTAATCTTTTAATAAAATAACAAACAATAAAACCTTCAATTGCTAATTTTGCAAACTGGTCCTCTGTCAAGAAAAAGGATAGATTAAACATAATCAATCTATATTCTGCTAAATAATATCTTCTTCATAATCGTAGATGTAGTTCAATGGCAGTATTTAAATTTATCCAAAAGAAAGGATATAGCGGTGGTTATCATAAAGTAAATAATTTTGTAAATAACCATAAGAAAGCAGAAATAAAGAAAGCCACAATACGATTTGATACTACTCTAGGTCTACAAGCTCAAGTAGATTGGAAGGAAAGTATTAGGATGGTTAATAGGCTTTGATGATTTAGAGAAAATAGTGGAATTATTTAATTATGATATAAAAAATGAATTTTCACAGGCTACAAATGAAGTTCCATTCATAAGATTTTTAAAAGAAAAAGAGTATTTAAACCCTTTACCAAATATAGATATCCTTCTATCATATTTCCACCACGAAAAAGAATACAAGGTATCCAAAGAATCAATGATTAGATATAAAGGGAAAAAATACTCAGTACCTACAAAATATATAGGTAATTATGTAACAGTATCAGAAATAGAATCTGAATTATATATTTATTATACTAAAGATTTAATTGCTTGTCATAAGATTAGTGAAAAACTTCTTCACTATCAGAAAGAACATGCAAAAGAAATTCCTTTTACAGAAGCTTTACTAGAATTAACTGAAAAAGAGTTAGATTTTAGAAATGAGAGGGCTTCAAAGATTCAAACTCATCTTCATCAATGAGTTCATCTTCCATGTCCATATAAAGAGAACGTCTAAGTGTTTCATATTTCTTCTTTTCAGAAAGCAAATCATCTAAATCAAGTTCATATTCTATTTTACTTAAATCAGTTTCTCTGATTCCTTATAGAATCGCTTTTACTTTCATCGCCATTATCTCTTGATAGACGAAGATACATATAAGCTTTAGTTTTGTTTTTATTCATTTCTACATACTCCTTAATAATTATTTTGGGTGCATTTGTTAAGGATTTCACAAATTTTACAGTTCCATGTTATCGCACTTATATATCTGTCACCACCCTAAATCCTTAATTCCAGTTTGCATAAATCTGATACAAAATCATCCATGCTAACCTTTGTATTTCCTACACAACAATTAACAACAACATTACCCAATGTAATAAAAATATTCCTTTTATCTTCGGGGATTTCCTGTAATTTTTCATTCAAATACACTCCCATTGATAGTTCCTCTTTATATCCACAATTGACAGAAGAAGAATTCTGATTTTTATCATTTACAATTTCCATTTTCATTACCTCTTCTTTATTTAGTTTCAATTTGATAATTTTAAGTTTAGTGACATTGACAAGTGCCTTGGCGGCTACATAGGAATCTCACCTATCCCCTTGTTATCGTTGAGAAGCAACGGTGTTTGAAAGCAATTACTCGTGCAAAAAAGGTCTATTTTATTGTATTATATGGATAGCAGACCTAATTTTCAACATGGCAATTACCTCCGTCCCTTATTTTATATAACTTTTTCCTTTATCAAAGTTTTTGATTTTCTTATATTACCCCCGCTTTTTCAAAATGCTTTTTAAGAAGTTTTGTCGCAATATATGCTCCTATACACGCAAGCACAAAAGTAATAATTGCAAATCCTACCGTCCAAGTAATAGAAAAATGCTCTAATGATTGATTTATTTGTTCTTTTGACATTTTCCATTTTGTTGCTCGTTCTACAAAAGAAGCTGTTCCAAATAAAATAATCGGGATTACAGTTCCTAAAAAATCAAGCAATGCAAATAGTCCATAACCACAAATTATTCTTCCCTTGCTCTCATAATTTCCTATAACAAGGTCGCATACAATTCCTCCTATTACTGCAAATACTGCATGAGGTATATGTCCGCCTGACAAAGCAATAAGTCCTAACAATATTCCTGATATAGTGAACACACCTTTCTTTTTAATTTTTACGCCCATAAGAACATATACAATAGCTGCAATCATAAAAGCGACTCCTGAGGCTATAAAGCCTCCTATTACTGTTGTAGCCATTGCAAAAGCAACTGCCATATAAATAACAATTCCTATTGCATTGAATATGCCGATGGTGATAAAATCACGCCCATTTAATTTGTTTTTCATAAAACAATCCTCCTTAGATAATTTTTTGTATTATGATTACTGCAACAATAACTGTAACGCCAATTATCATCGCAATTAAATCCGTTATTTTTAATTCAAGTTCTACAATTGTCACTCTTTTTTCTTCACTATCAAGTCCTCTAATAAGGGCTGAAGCAGATAGTTCATCAGAAATCTTAATCATTCTCATTAAAAGAGGAACAAGGGTGTATTCAACATATTTAATAGGGTGCAAAAATACAAAGAATCTACTATTAATTACCCCTCTCATCCTCATATTTTCTTTCAAAGCCTTAGCTTCATGACGCATAGTTGGTGCGAATCTTAGTAAAACACTAAAAGGTACACTAATGCTCCTCGGTACTTTCATTCTATTGAGGGATTCAATCATTTCACTAACGCTCGTAGTCTTTGTTATATATGTTCCAAACATACCAATCAAAGTCATTCTTGAAGCAAAGTAGATAAGCATATAAATGCCAAAAACGATACTATATTTGCTTAAACTTGCTAATCCGAATTCAGCCAAAAGTAGAAAAGAGAAGAACAAAAGGAATAAACATGCCGTTTTATAAATCCCACTATACAAGTACAGTAGAAAAGCAAATAATAGTAACGCAAAAATCAAAACCGTATCATTTATAAAAAAACTAACAAATCCCACAATAGGAAGTAGAGTAAGTTTTATTCTTGGATCTATCGTTTTTATATTATTCAAGCAACTTCCCTCCCATCATTTTTTCTAAAATTAAAGATTTATTAGCATCAACCATTTCTATGTTTTTTTCAATCTTTCCATCTCCCATAACCCATACAGAATTAACTGTATTAGATAAAAATTCAAAATCATGACTTATAATCAAAACTGTTATTCCATTTTGAATTTGACTCTTTATCAAACTTGCCACTGCCATCATGGAATCTTTATCACAACCTGATGTCGGTTCATCATATAAAAATATTTTTGCATCTTTCATTAATCCACAAGCAATTGTAAGTCTTTGTTTTTCTCCTCTCGATAAAGCAAATGGGTGTTTTTCGATGTACTTTTCCAAACCAAGAATTTTCAAAATGGAAATAGCTTTTTCCCTATTTTTATCTTTTTGATGGTTTGATAGACCAAGTAGCATTTCATCAAGAACACTTTCAGAAAATAATTGATAATCCGAGTCCTGAAACACAAAATAACTCTGCTTCATTAAGTCTTTATCGCTCAAAGAATTTCCTTCTTTATCTAAAAACTTTCCTTCTTTTACTGCATCAAGCCCTGAAATCAATCTTGCAAAAGTGGTTTTACCAGCACCATTTAGACCTATAAGCCCATAAGCTTTTCCTTTATAAATGTCAAAGTCAAGATTTTTTAAAATGTAATTCTTTTGTTTATTGATATTGGGTAATATTTCTTGATAATAAAAGCTTAAATTTCTTCCAACAATAACTTTTTCATTTTCTTGGTTTTCGTTAATCTCTTTATTTAATAAACAATCATATAAGTTAAGTAGCCTTAATCCATTATTATCCCAAAATTCCTGTGGTAATTTCAGAACATCCTCTCTGTTTAAATCTTCCTCTACCATTCCATATTTTATTAAAATAAAACGATCAAAAAGTGATTTTGCATAATACAAACGATGTTCAATTAAAATAACCGTTGTATCAGCTTCCTTTAATTTTTCTAACACCTTAAACAAATCAAAAGTAGCCTTCATATCTAAATTTGCAGATGGTTCATCCAATATTAAAACCTTGGGTTTCATCGCATAAATACTTGCAATTGCAATTTTCTGTTTCTGACCACTAGATAATTCAAATACAGATTTTCCCTTAAGTTCTTCCATATCCAGTTCTTTATAAACTTCTTCTACTCTTTCTCTTATTTCTTCTTTAGTTTTAGAAATAGTCTGAAGTCCAAATGCAATTTCTTCATCAGTAGTTGTTGTAAAAAACTGGCTTCTTGGATTTTGAAATACTGTTCCCACAAGATGTCCAATTTCATGCAACTTCATTTTTCTAATGTCTTTTCCATCAACTTCTACTTTTCCTTGCATTTTCCCATTGTAATAATGTGGAATAAGTCCGTTAATAGTGCTACCGAGTGTGCTTTTACCACTTCCACTTTTACCTGATATTAAAACAAACTCTCCTTTTTTTATTTCAAGATTTATATCTTTTAAAGCATTCCCCCCATCTTCCCATTGGTATGAAATGTTCTTTAACAAAATCATGGCTACACCTCATACTGTGCTTCCCATAATTTTGTATAGTAGCCTTGTCTATCCAAAAGTTCCTGATGTTTTCCCTTTTCAAGAAGATTTCCCTTTTGGAATACAAGAATTTGATCTGCTTTTTGAATGGTCTTTAGATGATGCGCAACAACAAGAACTGTTCTGTTTTTAGCAAGTTCTGTAATCGCATCTTGTATTAGCGACTCATTGACAGGATCAACATTACTTGTCATCTCATCGAGAATTAAAATCGGTGCATCTTTTAGGAATGCTCTTGCAATAGAAATTCTCTGTCTTTGTCCTCCTGACAATATTCCTCCATTTTCTCCGATATGCGTTTTGTACTTGTCAGGTAAACTCATAATGAAGTCATGTATCCCTGCTTTTTTTGAAGCTCCAATGATTTCTTCTTTTGTAGCTCCCTTTTTCCCAACTCGAATATTTTCTTCAATCGTATTATCAAAAAGTTGCACATTCTGCATAACAATACTGATACGGTCTAACAGTTCATCATAAGGAATATCTCTTATATCGACTCCACCAAGTGTAATTTTTCCTTTATGCACATCGTAAAATCTTAAAAGCAAGTTGGTTATCGTAGTCTTTCCACTACCTGATTCTCCTACAAGAGCTGTCATTGTTTTTTCGTTAATTGCAAAGCTTAAGTTCTCCATCTTGAACTCATCTTCTTCATAAGAAAATCCTATATTTTTAAAGGCAATATCATTTTGTTTTGGCACAATACCATCTGTCTTATCAGGTATTACATCTGCATACAAAATTTTTCCTAATCTTTCATAACTATCTATTGCAGAAACGTAATAAATATAATATGTTTCCATAGAAGCAAACGGCTTATAAAATTCTTTTGATATAACAGCGAAAATAATAAAATTCAAAACATCAAGCTTACCATTTATAACAAATATAACTCCTGAAATAAGAAGTATTAAGTATCCCATATCAAGCAAAAATCCGAAGATAGAAAGTTGTTTTGCTTTAAATCTTGACGCATCTTTACTTGTTTTCCCAAACATTTTTGTTTTTTTCATTAGCTCGTTATCTAAGCTTTTATTATTTGAAAAACTTTTTAATACAGGTATTCCTCTTACATACTCAACAAATAAGCTAACCATATCCAAGAGTGCAGAGTTATTTTTATTCTCTATGTTTTTTGACTGCTTAATAGTCAAGTACAGAAAAACAAGTGCAATAGGAACAGATACTGCCATAATAAGTGCAAGTTTTAAATCAAGCATAGCAAGACCTATTAATACGACTGCTGCTATTAAAAAATCACCAAACATTCTGGACCACATATGCCCTACAACTAAGGACATATTGTCTACATCTTTGTGTAAAATCGTATTGATTTCTCCCAATCTTTCATTGGTATAAAACCCTAAACTAAATTTTTTTAGTTTGATAATCATGCGTTCTCTGATCTGCTGCACAATATCAAACCCTGCACTGTGCTTCTTCAAATCAGCTACCATATTACAAATTCCTTTGAAGACAACCAAAAGACCTATATAGATAAAGAACTGATATAAATCGCTTATATTTACTCCGTCTGCTATTTTAAAAAGAATGGTAAATACGATAACAACCATTCCTATGGAACTTAATCCATAAAGAGCAAAGAAAATACTTGATATGATTAAATCTCTCTTACCATTTCTTGTAAGCAGCTTTAGCATTTCTCTAAACATCTACATCACCACCTCTTTTAAAGTCCATCTATCTACCTTATTTTGTGCTTCAACCATATCACGATAGAAAGTACATCTTTGCATAAGTTCTTCGTGCGTACCTGCATCAAGCACAAGTCCCTTGTCCATAACAATGATTTGATCTGAATTTTTTATTGTATTCAAATGATGAGCAATCGTAATAATAGTTTTATCTTTGCTCAAATCATCAATTGCTTCACTAATTAGCTTTTCATTTTCACTATCTACGGCTGCCATTGCTTCATCTAAAATCAAAATAGGAGCATTTTTAAGTATCATTCTTGCAATAGAAATTCTTTGCTTTTCTCCACCTGAAAGCTTTACTCCCATTTCTCCTACCTTAGTTTCATATCCATTTGGAAGTGCAGAAATAAAATCATGGCATCTTGCTTTTTTAGCTGCTTCTATCACTTCTTCTTTCGTCGCACCAACTTTCCCAATAGCTATATTTTCATAAATACTTAAATCGAAAAGAATTACTTCTTGTTGCACACTCCCAATTAGTGCAGATATATTTTCTTGGCTATAATTTTTTATATCTTTTCCACCAATGGTGATTTCTCCATCATCAGTATCCCAAAATCCCATAAGTAAATTAGATACTGTACTCTTTCCACAACCACTTGCTCCAACAAAAGCATTTAAGCTTTTTTTCTTAAAAGTCAGGTTGATATTTTCCAATTTGAAGCTATCTTTGCCATAAGCAAAGTTAACATTATTAAATTCTATATCTCCAAACTGCAAACCTTGCTCTATTTTTTTATTTGGGATTTCAACTGTTAAAACCTTACCTATTGCCTTTAGAGCTTCTTTAAAAACAATAGAAAAATGTTGCAAAGTAGCAGTCTTACTAATTGATGCGGTAAAGGCTGAAGATAATATGATTGCAAGGATAAACTTAGGTGTAGTAATTTCTCCATGATAAAGAAATATACTTCCTAAAATCATTACAACAACCACTCCGATTTCCATAAATATATCAATCAGTCCCATAGGCACTGTTATTGCACCCATGCTCTTTTTAACCCAGTAGATATATTCTCTTGCTGTTTTTAATGTCCTCTCACTAATTTCTTCTTCTTTTGCAAAAGCTTTAATAACGGAAATATTTTTAACATATTCCATTAGTTCTTCTCTCATCTGATTTTCATGATTAAAATAAACAGCAAAATTTTTGTTCATTGATTTTTGCGAAAAAACTTTTACTAAATACATGAGCGGCACTCCGACAATCATTCCAAGTGCAAGCCTGTAATCCACAAAAAGCATAGCTATAAAAATAATGATTGGGAGGAGCGTAACTGCCATAATTTCAGGAAGTCCATGAGCAAGATAAACCTCAACCTGTTCTACATCGTGCTGAACAATATTAGTAAGTTCTCCCGTATTATGTTCCTTAAAAAATCCCAAACTTAATTTTTTCAAATGGTCTATGATACTCAATCTAAGTTCAGTTAATTTCCCATATGCTTTTTCATGTGCAACCTTCGTTGCGAAATAGTAGAACACTCCCTTTAATGCAAAGGAAACAAATATAGCAAGAAAAACATATTTTAACTTTTCCATCTCTATATTTTCTGTTATTAAAGAACTGATTAAATACACCAACAAAACTTGTGGTATCAAATCAAATAATATTTTTAATGCAAGTAGTGTATTAGATAATCCATTTTTTCCAACTATACTTTTCCTTAATTCCTTTTCTGGCATACCAGTCGCTCCTTTCAAAATTGAATAATATTGAATTTTAATTCAGTTTTAACTCTAAAGTAAGACTTTGCTTAAGTTTTGCAAAGTCTTTTGGTGTGTATAAATTATAATGATTCTACTCCAGTATAATAGCACTGAGCCATTAGCTTCAGCATATTTTTAGCCCATTCTTCACTTTGATAGTGCCTTGCTATTTCAAGCAACCCTTCCGTAAAATTACTTGCTAAAATATGTGCAAGCATTGGATCATATTTCTTTTTGGATTGTCTTTTAAGACTCGACTCAATATGCTTTTGCATTTGTCCTATGAGTTCATGTTTCGCTCCCTCATGTTTTGTTCCGGAACTCTTATCCATAAGGATAATAAGTTTCTTACGATTCTTTAATAATTCATGAATGTACTTTTCTCCTGCTTCATAAATCTTTCAGATGCAGATCCTTGTTCTAAAGACTCTTCCTCATCAAATGCTGAACCAAAATTTAAATAGACAGAACCAACTATCGCATCAAATAGCTTTTCCTTATTTTTAAAATAAGTGTAGATAAGTGCAACAGGAATATCAGCTTCATGTGCAATTTCCGTCAGCTTAGCACTTCTATAGTCTTTTTCATAAAATACTTTTTCCCCTGCATCGAGTATTCTATTTCTAATTTCTTCTTTTAATACTTGTGCCATAATATACCTCTTCCCATTTTTAAAACTGAATTACTATTTAATAATAAATCTAAATTCAATATTTGTCAAGATACTTATAGAAAAACAAAAAAATACATTGTATAATATATTATCAATTTTTACTTGCTAGGGAGAACCCTAAGACCCCAAAATACATCGAAAAGGGTAAGTTAGAAATAATCAGCTTAAAATCTATTTAACTGATGAAGAAAAAAGAAAACTTGCAAAATGTAAAAATATGCGGCATTTTATTCGCAAATGCGTTTTAGAAAAGGAAATTTATAAAGTGAATTTAGAACCATTCAGAGATTTACAAAGCTTGCTTTCTAACGCTACAAGTAACATCAATCAAATTACAAAGCGAATAAATTCGACAGGTGTTATCTACATCTACAAAGAGGACATAAACGATATGAAAAAAGAGATTGAACATTTCTCAAAAGAGCTATGGCAGATACACTCTTTGTTTCTTAATAGGACAACTGGAGGTGTTCCTAAGGAGATTTTGTTCGATAATATGAGTACTGTTATAGATAGATTGAACAATAGAAGGTAAATCAATATGTTTGTCAGGCCACAGGTGTACCACCAATGCTACTATTTCAAAAATAAAAAGAGTACCTTCAACACCTACCTAAAAATCAAGTAATTGAATCATATATGAATCACGAGTTGATAGCCAGTGTTCATAAAGATTCATTAGTAATTTACAAGGGAAGAAAATACTCAGTTCAACCAAAATACATCGGCAAAGATGTACTTTTAAAACAAATTGAAAATCAATTATATATCTATATTAACACAGAATTAATAAGGATTCATCAGTTAAGTAAGAAAAGTTTTAATTATGATTCTAATGATTACAGAGTCTTAATGGCACAATCCATTAAAGATGATAATGATTTAGATAAAATAGTATCAAAAAACTTAAATGTTTGGATGATTTTTTGAAATGAAAGGGCACTTTCTATATTTTCTCTAAACTCGTCTGAATTTTGATATTGTCATTTTTATCTCTTAAACTTCTTATTAGTATAAGTACTACAACTTATAAAACATCTCTATCACTAAGCAACTTAACACTAAGATAATTAGGTACAACTAAGAAAAAAATAGATGAGACTATTGCAATAATAAAATGCTGCCGAGAATCAGATTGCTCTAGAATATAAGTATTACCATATGGTAATAATCGTGCTATTGCAAAATTTTCAATTTTAAACACATTCCTAAATATTAAATCAATCAATCGATATACTGTAACTGGTGCAAACATTATATAAAATAGTGTACTAAGAAGACTTGGCAGTGTACTTTTAATAAGAAGACAAAAAAACATAATAATTGCTGAAAAAGAAAATTCAATTAAAATTTGTACTAATGATAATATAAGAAAATGAGTAAAATCTCCAAATCCATTATGTTTTAAAAAGGTCAAAGAACACAATCCTGTTATACAAAAAACTATAAAAAAAGACGCTACTATAAAAGTTAAAATTACAGCTAACTTTGCCATAACAACCTTTTTGGGAGATACAAAAGAACTATATATCGCTTTAATAAAACCACTTTGATTTTCCATGAGTGTGAATAATACTACAAAAGCTCCCACAAAAAGTATAATCTTATCAGAATAATAAAAATTAAGAACTATACCCAAGAAGGTAGTTTTCAAATACATATTAGCTCCTTTTTCAAGTTCACTTAGATTAATTATCCCGGAATACTGTAAATGATTCATTAAATAAACTACAAACGTGAAGATTACAAGTAAAAAAAGAATAACCCAACAAAAGTTTGCCTTTCTGCCTAAAAAAAACTGATACTTTAACTGGCGTTTCATAACACAACCTCCTTATAAGTTAATTTCACCTTGAATTAATTTAAAATAAAAATCTTCAAAGGTAATATTATTTGTTTCACAATATCTTTCTAGATCCTTTGCTGATATTTCAAGCAATAGCTTCCCCTGATGGATAAATCCATATTTAGTTGCAACTACACGTAATTCATTTAAAATATGGCTTGATATAAGAAAAGTAATCTTTTTTTCACTGTTAAGACGTAAAATTAAATTACGAAACCATTTGATCCCCTGAGGATCCAAACCATTAATAGGTTCATCAAATAAAATAATTTCTGGTTTCCCTAATAAAGCAAGTCCTATAGCTAAACGTTGTTGCATTCCCATAGAAAAATTTTTAACTTTTATATCAGCATCTGAAAGCAATGAAACGCATTCTAGACAAGACTTCATTTCTATGTTATTACATCCATAAAGTAAACCCTTTGCCCTTACGTGATCAAAGGCTGTGAAATTAGGCAATAATCCTGGTTTTTCAATAGTAATACCTACACCACTTCCATTTACCACCTTATTCTCTAAAGTTGGAAAAGCAACACTTCCCACACTAGGCTTAACAAGACCTGCCATAAGCTTAATTAATGTTGTTTTTCCTGCTCCATTTTGCCCTACTAAACCATAAATATCGCCTCGATTAAGTGTAATACTTATATCTTCAATTGTCTTACGTCCATTATACATCTTACTTAATTTTTCAGTTATTAATACAGGTTCCATACTTTCTCTCCCTTCTACTCCAATTATTTTATAGGGTGACTAGGGTATCCTGTTTGCTAGCAAGATTTCTATTTATAAAGGTCTTGATATAGAATTTACGGTAACCCACACTTTATATCCCCTTTACTTTACTAACTGTTAACTATATATTATATAATATGGAAGTTTATTTCAACAGGCAACGACGCCTGTTTTTAAATAATTTTAATGAAACTATTGAAACTACATACGTTGAAAGTGCATTTCTTGTTTTATAATCTTGAGTTATATAGTTATTTAACAACCTATTATTTTATAGTAATCATAGCACAATCCACTATATTATCAGTTTTCATTACTTAAGAAAAAAATTAGTTTCTGTGTTATTCATATCTTAATGCTTCTATTGGATCTAGTTTAGCTGCTTTTTTAGCAGGATATGAGCCAAAGAATATGCCTATAAATAATGAGAAGCTTATACTTATTATTGCTACCCATGGTGTAAAAACAAATGGAACTGAAAATACTAATGAAATGATAAAGCCTATTATTGTTCCAAGTGTTAATCCAATTATACCCCCTATAAATGAAATAATTATTGCTTCTATTACAAATTGAAGCTCTATATGCTTTCTTTTCGCTCCTAATGCCTTTTTTGTTCCTATTTCTCTAGTTCTTTCTGTAACTGAAACAAGCATTATATTCATTACACCTATACCTCCTACTAAAAGAGATATACCTGCAATTGCTGTTATAGCCATCGATATTTTCTTTAAAGTCCCAGTTACCATTCCTATCATAGAAGACATATTACTTACTGAGACTTTCCAATCTTCATTATATTCATATAATGAGTCAAAGTGTTTTTGTAGTGTTGCTGTAAAATTTTCTATATTCTTTTCGTCTTTTCCTATTACAGTTATAGATGAGTGATTTTTTTCAATCATATCCTCTTTGGCTGTTGATAGAGGAATATAAAATGTTGTTCTCATATCCTTTACAGACCCCATACCTTCCATAGCTTCAGAATTATCTTGCTTATAAATTCCTATAATTTGAAATAATTCTATAGAATCTTTAGAATATACTTTTACATCTCGTCCTAGAATATTTTCTTCATTAGGGAATAAATTTTTTACGAACAAATCTGATACAACCGCAGCATTGTTATAGTTCTCTATATCTTGATTTGAAATAAAATTTCCCGAAATCATCTTAATTGAATTTGCTTTAAAATAATCTTCATTTACACCTAAAATAGATATATTAGCATATTCATCCCCTTCTTTAGCCTGTGCTTGATTTTTTTGCTGACTTACAGATACCCCTTCTATATCATTTGGAAACTTATTTATAATTTCTGATATCATACTGTCACTAATTAAATCATCTGATTTTGGTTTAACTGTATTACTTTGTAATTCATTAGAATCTTCTATGTTTAAATCTTCATAAAATATCATATCTGAATCTTTTTTTTGAATATTAATAAATATCTTTCTACTACCAAAACTAGATAATTCTTTTGATACTGATGATGTCATTGCTTTACCTATAAATACTATTGAAGTTATGGCCATAATACCAATTATTATTCCTAGCATGGTAAGTATTGATCTTAATTTATTTGCTCTTAAGGATGCTAGAGCTAATTTAATATTTTCTTTAATCATAATATCACCTTTTGTAGTTTATCCTTATTATTTAAATAGTCTGAAACTACTTGACCGTCTCTAATTGTAATTATCCTATCTGTCTCTAATGCTAATTCTTCACTATGTGTTATTATTATTACCGTTTTCTTTTCTATTCTATTTATTCTTTTAAATATGTCCATTACTAAGTTTCCTGTTTTTACATCTAATGCACCTGTAGGTTCGTCAGCTAATAGTATAGGTGGATCATTTGCTAAAGACCTTGCTATTGCTATTCTTTGTTTTTGACCTCCAGATAATTCATTTGGTAGATGATTTAATCTACTATCCATCTCTACAATTCTTAATAACTCTATGGCTCTTTTTCTTCTAGTTTCTTTGTCTATTCCTTTATATAACATTGGTAGCTCTACATTTGATAAAGCGGTAGATCTAGGTATTAAGTTGAAGTTCTGAAAAATAAATCCAATCTGTTCATTTCTTATTTCTGATAATTCATCATCCGTTAGAGATGCTACAAGTATATTATTTAATAGATACTCTCCCTGTGTTGGTTTATCTAAAGCACCTATAATATTCATAAGAGTACTTTTACCCGAACCTGATTGCCCTACTATTGAAACAAACTCTCCTTCCTTTATTGAAAGATCAATTCCTTTTAATACAGTTAATTCATTAGGCTGACCACAAAAGAATTTTTTTACAATGTTAGTTAGTTCTATCATTTAAAATATACCTCCTGTAGCCGTATTTTTTATGTTTTTTTCACTATCTTCATTTATATTCATTTTTATTTCCATACCTTCTAATAATTTATCACCTATTATTTCTACCTCAGTCTTTGTTGACATTCCAATTTCAACAGGTATTTTTTCATCCTCAATTGTGTATATATAGTTTCCGTCGTCTTCTTTACTTATAGCAGCCATTGGAACAGAAAAAGCATTTTCTTTAGAGTTAACTACAATGTTTAAAAATGAATTCATACCTGGCTTAATTTTAGAACTAATGCTATTTGGCTTAGCATTTATTTCAAACTCCACAGATGGAGAACCTACTGGACTTACAGCCCTAGGTGATATAAATGTTATATTACCTTCAAAGGATTCATCTCCCGATGCCAATGTTGTTATGATGACCTTTTGTCCCAAATCTACAGATGAAAGATTATGCTCTTTAATATTTGCCTTTACATGCATATTTTCTAAATCTTCAATGACAAATAAAACATCATTTGATATTGTACCTACTTCCGCATTAATCTTTGTAATAATTCCATCTGCAGTTGCAATTATCTTACTTTTTTCTAATTGTGACTCTAGTTTTTCTAAGTTTAATTTGTTTATATCATTAGATACTGTAGATACGGTTTTCTCTTTTGCTTGTTTTACTGCATTTTTTGAACTTTTTAAATTATTATTTAAACTTTCTAATTGTTTTTGACTTCCTATAAGGGCACTTTTTGCATTTTCTAATTCATTTTCATTTGTTTTTATATATTCTCTAATTGCATTTTCTTTATCTAATAAAGCTTTTTGAAAATTATTTTTTGTAATAACTAACTCATACTCAGCATCTTTAATTGTATTTTGCAATTTTACATATTCTGCTGATGCTGATTTTAAAGCTTCTTGTTTTGCTTTATTCATTCCTAATACGGACTTACTATATTCTCTCTCTAAATCATCAATCTCATTTCTTACTTGGTCATAGGTTTTTTCTATGGTTTTTATGTTAGATAATATTGTTTCGTTAGAACTTTTTTCAAATTCATTCTTTGCTCTTTTTAAGCTTTCATTTGCCCTCTCTAGTGTTATATTTGATTCATCTAATTCTTGCTTTGCTTTATCCTGAGCTTCTTTTATATCATTTAATTTTGATGTTATATTATCTATATCTTCTTGAGTACTCTCCTGATTTGATAATATAGACTGATATTCATTATAAACATCATTATAGGTCTTCTCTATATTTAAATATTCATCCATCTTTTTATTGTAACTGCGATTAGCATCATCAATAGCAATTTTATGACTATATTCATCAAATGTTGGTCTTTTTCTGTCTTGTGAACGAATATCTTTTCTAAGATTAGAAAGCTCTGCTTTTTTTCTTTCTATTAATACAGCTTTCTCTGAAATATCATTTCTATATGAAAAATCATCAAACCTATTTAAATTAGCTTTAAGATCTTTTTCTTCTTCTTTCATTCTTTTTATATTTCTTTCTTTATTTTCTACTCCTATTTTAGCTTCTTCTATAGCAAAATCATATGTTGCTGAATTAAATGGTTCTTTTACTTTTTCTTCTATTTTTTTTAAATTCTTTTCTGCATTATCTGTTTGGATTTGTTGTTGCTGTAGTGAAATTTCAGCAGATTCTAATGATGTATTAGCATTAACTATACTATTTTCATTTTCTTTTTTACTTTCATTTAATGACTCTATTGAATTCTTATAGTTTAATTTAGCTTGTTCTAAATCTATTTCTAATCCACTTGTATCTAAAACTGCTAATACATCTCCTTTCTTTACAGCATCTCCTACTGATACAAGTATTTCTTTTACTGGTGCATTTTGAGTTGAATAAATATTAGTCCTATTATCACTAATAACAACACCTGAAGTTGATATTCCATTAATTAAATTTTTTCTCTCTAATGTAATACTCTCTATCGTACTTATTGCTTGATTTTTTTTGTTTTTAGTTGAAAATATCATAGTTACTGTACTTATAATTACTATAAGTGAAACTATAAATATAACTTTCTTCTTATTTTTCTGTATGTAGATTTTAATGTTTTTCATAATATCCCCCCTATTTGTTTTACTTTTATTTTCTAGTTTGATTATAAAAAATTAAAATTAATAGCTTCTAACTAAAATATAAACAAAATATAAACATTTAAATACATAAAAAACGCTGAAAATCAGCGTTTTAATTTGTTAATATTTAATTCAGTCCGACTATTTAAATTAATAACTTTTAAATTAATAACTTTTAAATCTATATCCTGCTCCCCATAATGTTTCTATATATTTGGGTTTTAATGAGTCATCTTCTATCTTGTCTCTTATTCTATTTATATGAACAACTACTGTTGATTCATCTACGTATGAATCTTGTCCCCATACTTTGTCTAATAGTTGTTGTTTATTAAATACAATATTTACATTACTGGCTAAGAAATGTAGTAGTTCAAACTCCTTGTTAGGTAAAGATATTTCCTTTCCCTTAATATATACCTTTCTAGATTTCACTTCTATAGTTAAATCTCCTCTAATAATTACATCTTCTTCTTTCATTGTGCTTCTTGTTAATAACTCATATCTACGAATATGTGTACCTACTCTAGCTACCAGTTCTGAGGGTTCAAATGGTTTTACAATATAATCTGTAGCACCCATACCTAAACCCTTAATTTTATCTAAATTCTCTTTTTTTGCTGTCACAAATAGTATTGGTATGTCATAATGTTTTACAAGTTCTTTACAAACTTCAAATCCATCCACATTTGGAAGCATTATATCTAAAACGATTAGAGCATATGAGTTCTCATGAGCTCTTTTTATTCCATCTTCTCCTGTATAACATACGTCTACTTCATATTGATTAGCTTCTAGATAATCTTTCTCAAATTCTGCTATTTTTTTATCATCTTCTATAATTAATACTTTTTTCAATTATATCAATTCCCTTCTTCTATAGCTTTCAATTCTGCTTTAGGCAAACTAATAATTAATTCTAACCCATCACTATATTTTTCATTTATATTTATATTACCCTTATGTGAATTAACAATATTTTTTACAATAGCTAGTCCTAAACCTGTCCCTCCAGTTTGTTGATTCCTTGATTTGTCTGCTCTATAGAAAGGATCAAATATGTTTTTTACTTCATCTTTAAGTATTCCCACGCCATCATCTAGAAATGAAATAATATATGTTTCATTATTTTCCGATAAATTAATATATATATTGCCTATACCATCTTTTTTATACTTAGCACTATTATTTAAAATATTTAATACAGCTCTTTTAAAATGAATCCAATCTATTTTTACATTAGCTATATCTAATTTAGTAATAAAGTGAATATACATATTTTTTTTATTAAATTCTGGTCCTATTTCCGAAATACATCCTTTGAAAAAATCTACTAAATCAGTAGTAATAAAATTAAATGATATACCATCCGTGTCTAATGTTGAGTACAAAAATAGCTCATTTATCATTCTACTCATTTGATCTACTGTTTGATTAATATTTTTTAAATAACTAATTTGTTTTTCTTTTGTATTTATAATCCCATCTAATAGCCCAGATGTAAATCCCTTTATAGATGTAAGAGGAGTATTTAAATCATGTGTTATTCCTGCTATTAGTTCTTTTCTATTCTTATCATATCGTTCTTTTTTTTCTTTAGAATCTAGTAGTTTTTCTCTCATATCTTCAAAATCTTTACACACATCACCAAATTCATCTTCATTGGGATAATCAATTTTAAAGTTTAAATTTCCTTTTTTAATTTGATTTGTTCCTTCTCTAAGTAAATTTAAAGGCCTTAGAATTGATTTCAAAATAATAAAAGTCATTATAGAAGTTGTTAATATTACTGTACTAACTATAGCAATTAATACAAACAATATGATCTTCATAATGTATTGATTATCATTTTTAATAATATCATTTTTATCTTCAAGACTGCCTCTTGTTTCAGTACTAATTATATATAAGTAATTCCTGCTCCCTTCAATATCATTATCATTTATTAGTTTCATGCAACTTGCTTCTCCTGATTCATTTGTAATAGTATATTCACTGCTATTTGCACTATTAAGATAGTCACCTATAACTTTGTGTGAATATTTATCATAATTCTCACTTTTATATCTTATAATATCATCTATTACAAGATTTACAGAGTATCCTATATTTTCAAGCTCTTTTACATTTTCAACAGCTTTTTCATAGTCTTTATTTACAACATTTAATTCAATTTCCTTTACAATTTTAAAATAACCTTCATATGAAAATCTTGCTTCTACTGCTTTAAAGGCTATATTTAATGATAATATACCCACAATGACTGGTAATAAGAATGTCAATATATTAGATATTAATATTTTTACCTTTATAGACATTTTCTCCCCCCTTTATACTTATGCCTATCATATATTAATATTATAAAGACAATTTATTAATAAAATATAAACAATTTATAACAAATATAATAAGATATAAAACTATATCAATATAGTAGGTAGCTCCATATCGAGATTTACTTACCTTATAGATATTTAAAATTTATTCTTGTATCAATTTATTTTCAATATTTCTTTTGCTATCTTTTTTATTAAGCTATCTGTAATAAACTTATATATTGAGCTTACCTTTTTGCAAATAGGAATAATGCGTAACAGAAACTAACCGCAATAAAAATGCAGTAGCCAATTACGATGTAAGTTGCATTAGGGTCAGTAGGTTTCCATATGAAAAGTATCGTAATTGGGATAAAAATAGTTATAAAGGAAATGATGCTTAAATTTTTATCTTTCATAATGCTTACCTCTTTTTTATTTAATCTTCTGGTCAATGAGCAAATAAAGTTGTGACCATCCACAGCATAGTAGTTATACTTAAAAAGTATCATCTATTGTTGACATCCTTATACTGTATTGAAGTATCTTTCCAGCAAAGTAATGATTTCCTGTTTTAACGGCATATTAAAATTCCACTTCTAGCCAAATACTATTTTTATTGCAGTACAATCTTGCTCATTATCACTTATTGACTTTTATTTAATGGTCAATCTTTGCTCTCTCCTATATCCTTGATTGCAAGATTAATTTTTCCGGTAAATTTATCACCTGTAACGCCAAAGTAACTGCCTCCATCCTGTAATTCAATTGTTGTTGAGTATTTACCACTTATCTCGGTCAAAATCTCGGGATCATTGCTTCCTGAAACATAAATCAATTGCGCAGTGCCTTCAGATATGTCCAAATTGCATGTAACCGTTATCTTTTTTCTGGTTTCACGTTTAATTGAGGTACCACCAAAAAGATACTCTGTCTTTGAAAAGTTTTTATAATCGGCATTGTATGTTCCTGTGTAGTGGTCTACACCATATTCCCGTGTACCTTTCAAAGATAGGTCGTTAGTTAATTCAAGGCTTCCGACTGACTGTATGACGTTATTATAATGTCCCAATATTTCATCTTTTGAGCAACCAGTAAAGATCAAGCACCCAAAGATAAATACGAGAATAAACAAAGTGTGTTTTTTCATATATCATCACCAACCTTTCTTTGGAACAATGCATTTTTCTTTTTTTGTAACCCTTTGAGGCTCGATTTCCTTTATACAGAACATAAGGATAACGGAAATTACTATCATAAGTGCCAGACTTAAAATGCATGATATTAAATTCCACTGTACCACACTGTCATAGCTTCGATAGCCAATTAAACCAAGGCTTGCAGTAATGGGATAGATATTTGCCAAAGTCATATTTCCAGCAGCAAACATACCTCCATAACCATATACAAAAGCGACAATAACGCCCACCATAAAACCGCCTGATAAACGGCTTGTAAGGACAATGATAGGCAATACAGCAATATAGAGAAACAGGTTATTAAATGTTATTTGTATTAACGCTTGAAATGCTAAACTCATTGTAAAGCCCGGAAAGCCTACTATTAGTTCTGTAGTTATTGTAAACAATGTACATACGATACCTAAAAACAATGACAGTAATCCACAGATAATCAATTTTCCAGTAAGAAACCGCCTAAAGGAAATAGGAATTGTCAGCATATTTTTCAACGTGTCATCTTTTTCTTCCCTTGATATGATATATCCGGCTATTAGAGTAATACACATGGGGAAAATCATTGACATATTGTTTTTTATCACCTGTTCTGTCAAGTATGAAAAGTCCCATACAGAACCGTCATTTGCAATAGAAGTAAATAATGTCAGTAAAACGGAAAGAAGCATTAAGACGACACCCGCCCACAAAATATGATACCGTTTCAATTTAATTAATTCTGTTCTAATAATGCGCCCCATAATCTATTCCCCCCTCTTTTTATACAAATAGTCAATTAATAATACAGAAAGAGCAGCCATAATTCCCAAAGTCAAAACAACTTGCATTGTAGAGGGAATAAGTCCAGACACTTGCTCTAAATCCATATTGATACCATGCTTTGCCATATCTCCTGCGCTCCAAAAAGTTGTAAGGGGTGTTGGCAGAAGCCATAGTATGGTTTTGGGCAGCGTATCAAATAATGCAGTGGCACTCATATTTAGAACGCTATAAAAAACACAAAGCAAAATAGAAAAGATATAGGTCTTGCTAAAAAATACAACGAGTACAATAAGCGGCAGTGTTCCTGCTGTAATAAATACCCCAGTTTCGACAGCCAACAGCAGTTTATAGAATAGTCCGTTTATCTCCAACAGAAAACTTCCACATAGTACGGTGGCGAACGTAGACGCTACACAAAATATAATTCCAAGCAAAAATAGCACACTGATTTTAGCTAATACCATTTGTGTACTTGTTACAGGAATTGTCCGCATATTTTTGAAAGTCTCGTTATCACGTTCCATGAAAAAAAGCATGGCTGCTATAACACCAAGAATACACGGTAAAAGAAATTGTATTCCATATCCTAGCACGTTATTGAACAAACCATCAAAAGCGTCAGCTTTATCAATAAAGCGTTCAATCATGGATGGAGTTGTCATTAAGTAGGTTAAAGGAATCGGGAACATAAATGCGGCTACAATGACAAAAGGAATAAACTTCTTGCGTTTCAACTTCCAAAATTCACATTTAATAAGTTTAACCAATACCCTCACCCCCGGTTACTTTTTTGAAGTAATCCTCCAGCGTGTCTTCACAGGTGCGGGATTGGATAAGCTCGATTCCGTTTTCTATAATAGCTCTGTTGATCGCAGCTACCTGAAGCGAAGTGTCATACAGGCGTATGGTTTGTTCATTTTCCACCTGAAAATCCCGCGTTTTAAAGCTAGTCTCCAATATTCGTGCGGTGTGGGCGGAGTCCGAAACAAGAAGCTGTACGTATCTGCCGTTCTTCCGCTCCAGTTCCTTCAGGCTTTCTTCCTCAAGCAGTATGCCGTGATCGATGATGCCAATATCGTCAGCCAGCAGTGATATCTCCGAAAGAATATGGCTTGAGATCAGGATAGTCTTTCCCCTCGCTTCGCAAAGCTCCCGGATAAAAGACCGAACCTCGGCAATCCCGATGGGGTCAAGACCATTGATCGGCTCGTCCAGAATAAGCAGCTCCGGATCGTGCATGACTGCCAGCGCAATTGCAAGACGCTGCTTCATACCGAGGGAATACTGCGAGAAAAGCTTCTTATCCTTGTATGAAAGACCAACCAGATCCATAACATCCTTGATTGCATTGCACCTTTGTATATGACGGAGCTCCGCAAAGATTCTCAGGTTTTCTGTTCCGGTAAGATTGGGATAAAACCCCGGAGATTCGACCAGGCTACCAATGCGTGGCAACACTTCTTTTTCATGTGTACAAATGTCCTTACCAAAAATTTGAATTTTCCCAGCTGTTGGACGGGATAGATTTAAAAGCATCTTCATGGTTGTCGTTTTTCCTGCTCCGTTGCGGCCTAAAAGACCGTAGATTCTACCTTTTCTTACATGTATATTTAGATCGGCAACGCTTTTTTGCTCACCATAAATTTTAGTGAGTCCAGATGTTTCAATAACAAAATCATTCATATGATAAACCTCCTTCGTATTTCACAATTGATTATATCCCACCAATCTTGAGATAGCTTGGAGGCAACCTTGAATTTACCTTGAGATTTATATAAAACTTGAACTACGAGTAAAACTCAAGGTATAATGACGTTATAGGTTAGAACATTTAATAAATCTGTTATATGGGAGGTGCTTTACTTGAAAGATAGACCGATCCTGATTGTGGATGACGAATTGGAGATTTTGATAATGATCCGTTCAATTTTCGAGAGAGCGGGTTTTACGCAAATCATGACCGCCTCATCTGGTGAGGCGGCCCTTGAGATATTGTCAAAAAAGATGCCCGCTATGACAATACTTGATGTGATGCTGCCTGGCATAGACGGTTTTGGAGTTTTAAAAGAGATCAGAAAAGTAAGCAAAATTCCCGTTCTGATGCTCACTGCAAAAGGAGAAGCGGAGGATAAATTCAGCGGCTTTGAGCTTGGGGCTGACGATTATCTGGTGAAGCCCTTTTTACCTAAAGAACTTCTTCTTCGCGTTCAAGCCATATTGAAGCGTGCGTATCCAGACGGCAACCGAATTATTTCACTTGCCGCTGCTAAAGTCGATCTGGACAAGGCAGAAGTACAGCGAGGTGATGAAATTCTTCCGCTGACGGCAAAGGAATATGGAATTATTCTTAAGCTTTCAGAAAATGCCGGAAGCATCGTAACGATAGGAACACTATGCCAGACAGCCTGCGGAGAAATATGGCAGGGATATGAGAACACATTAATGACACATATCCGCCATTTGCGTGAAAAAATCGAAAACGATCCTTCTGCACCCGTCTCTCTTGTCACCGTTAAGGGTTTGGGTTATAAACTCAACGTGAAGGAGGCTAAAGTATGAAAACCGTACAACGCTTCTTTCGGAAATACCTGTCTTCAGCCATAGGCATTCTTATACTGTTTCTTTTGCTCAATGGTATTCTAATTCCCGTTATAGCTTTCTCGACGGCAAGCCAATCAAATAAGTCTTCCTTATCCGTAAGTAAATTGGCTGAGCTTGTGACAGTGGATGGCGGTGAGATCAAAGAAGACGAAAAAGTAAGCAGAATGATGAAAGAGCAAAATGCATGGGCGATGATCCTAAATGATAATGGAAAAGTTATTTGGGAAAATAGCATGCCTGCTGAATTGCCCAGAAGTTATACCCTGACTCAGGTTGCACAATTCAGCAAATGGTTTCTCAAAGATTACCCGGTGTTCGTATGGGAACATCCGTCCGGGCTCTTTGTTTTAGGTTATCCAAAAAGCTACGTTGAAAAATATAATTTTGTCATAGACAGAAATTACATTTCCGCTGCAATTATTGGCATTATTGTTATTGCTGTCGCTAATATGTTTTTTGTTCTGCTGCTTTTCCTGCGCAATACCCGTCGCGTTGAAAAAGCTGTGAGTCCAATACTTGAAGGGATTGAAACAATTGCAGGGGGAGAAAATGTCGAGCTTGCAGAACATGGTGAACTTGCAGAAATCAACGCTAAATTGAACAAGGCTGCCACTCAGTTAATCAGGAAGGACACTGCTCGTGCGGAGTGGATTAATGGTATTTCCCATGACATCCGCACGCCTCTTTCCATTATGCTTGGGTATGCGGGGGAACTTGAGGATAACAACGCACTGTCAGAAAAAGCACGAGTACAGGCTAGTATGATTCGCAAGCAGGGAGAACGCCTCCGAAAGCTGGTTGCTGACTTGAATCTCGCTTCAAAGCTGGAATACTCCATGCAGCCGCTTAACAAAACACGGATTAGTCCCGTGGAATTGCTCCGCCAAGTAATGAGTGGCTTTCTGAATAACGGATTGGATGAAAAGTTTGATATGGATTTACAGGCAGATCCAGATGCAGAAAAAATCGTTATTGAAGGAGATGCTGTTCTGCTGGAGCGTTTGCTGGAAAACCTGATTCAGAACAGCATTACACATAACAAAGACGGCTGCTGTATTGCTGCTGAAATAACGGATTGTGGGACATACTGCCAAATCAATGTGAAAGATACTGGAAGTGGAATATCTGAACCGCTACTGGAACTTCTTAACTCGGAGAAAGCTCTGTCATTAACCTATAGTAACAACGGCGAACCTTCACATGGTTTGGGGCTGAGCTTGGTTCAGCAAATAATAAAAGCACACAAAGGTAAAGTAAAATTTGAAAATGTACAGCCTCATGGGTTAAACGTGACTCTAACTCTTCCAATTATAGATAGAGTTTAGTACTAATTTTAAGCAAATAATATAGTTCATTAAATCATCACTGACAGTGGAGGATTTAATGAACCCATTTAGCCAGACTATCAAGAATGCACGGCACGACGCAGCACTGACACAAGATGCTCTTGCTGAACAGGTCGGAGTCACAACACGATACATAATAGCCATTGAAAATGAAAACAAACACCCCAGTATAAAAGTTCTGTTTAAGATTATACGTATTTTGAAAATATCTGCAGATACAATTTTTTATCCTGAAATTCAACATACAGACAGAGAAAAAGAGATCAAGATAGCCGCTGGCACTATTGGATAGTAAATAAGCCAAATCCATCTTCTCCTTTCAAAGGTGGATTTTTTAATCTCTGCATAATATATTGTTCTTTCTCTGTGTTTAAAGAAATCCTTAGAGTGACAGTTTCACTGCATAAGCCATGATGACACATACAATATGCCACCGACAGAACGCACTGTCCGAGACCACTGAAAAAGTAGCCTTAAAAAATTCCCCTGTCCATTAAATTATTAATAAACCATAATTTTTTTATAAAATATTGAATTAAACCTTAAAACACATAAAAATGAAGATAATTTAGAG
>Ga0129309_1000043_pt1 | contig 117178 bp, 101 predicted proteins | sample L1105metagenome_FD_94439 | JGI IMG/M metagenome (GOLD analysis project Ga0129309, IMG submission 94439) | Ring-tailed lemur group fecal microbial communities from Wisconsin, USA - L1105 metagenome | ecosystem: Host-associated > Mammals > Digestive system > Large intestine > Fecal | place: USA...
ATTTGTCCGTAACCCCGGGGGGCTTTGCCTTCCTCTGTCTTAGAGCTATCCCTCGAAGAAGCAGTCCAGCCGGATATCATTCTCTCCGGCTCCGCCCTGCGAAAACAAAACCACAGTATCTCCGTCTCCAGCCAGCGATGCCAAACCCCCGGGACGAAAGACTCATATACACACCCAACCACCCCGTCCGCTGACCGTTCCGGACGCGTCCTCACACACTTTACATTCAACAAAAAAGAATCCCGCGAGCAGGATTCTCTTTTGCTGACAAACTATATTTTTCACATCGGGAGTTCAAGTGCAAAGCCATGAATTTCACGGATCGGCGACTTTGCCGGCGCTCTGTGCTTCAATTTTCACTGCTGTTCTCTTTTCTGATTTTCATTACCGAAAATAAATATAATCCGGACATGGCCAATGCAATCATCGAAGCCGGCGCACTCTGCGCATTCGAGATAAGCGTATTGATAACACCTGTCGCATCCAGCGCTATCATGAGAATTCCGAAAACGAACGCCGCCTTTGTCCCGGCGCCCGGCTTACAGCATTTAAGCCCCACGAAAGCGGCGATGCCGCGGAAAACCGACTCTGCAATCGCAACCGCAGCGAGTGCAATAGTCGCTCCAATCATTGATTCATACTCCGTCCCATTCAGGGAACTGCTTCCCGCCGCCAGGATGACCCCCGATATAATCGTGAGTACCGCCTGCGCCAGAATTACGATCGACGAAAACTTTAATATTGTTCGGCTGTTCAATTCCTTCTGTCCTCCATTGTCTGTAATATGAATCCGTAATCACCAGAGCATGTTTGATAATTCGTCCACGCCATCTGCACGCCCTAGTCAAAAAAACCGTCCCCCGGATGTTCTGCAACACCGTCTTCATCAATATAAATCCCATTCACCCGCTTGTCCCGCACCATGGCTCCCAGTTTATCCACATAATAAAGGTCGCCAATCCAGCTGTTTCTTGCGAGGGAACCGTCTTTGTTGAAATAATACCAGTCTTCCCGGAATTCAATCCATTCATCCGACGCCATTGCTCCCGAGCTGTGGAAATAATACTGAACATCGTCGATAACCATAGGCCCGATGGCCATATAGCCGGTATCCTTGAAATAGTACCATACCCCGTTTATCTCTTTCCAGGCCGAGGCCGGGAAACTCCCGTCATCCTCCTGAAACCACCAGCCAAATTTATCCTGTATCCAATCAGCCTGTACAGGGACAGGGCGAATCAGGACAATCATAACAGCAGTCAGAACAGAAAGTAATAACTTTCTCACCGCTCTTCCCTTCATAATTGGCCTTCACCTCCTGAATTCTGTCCGGAACCTAAATACCATTAAATGTTAAGCTGATAAAATGCCGCATCGAGCCAGCGGCCGAACTTGCGGCCGACTTCTCTCGTAATGCCGCAGAATTGGAAGCCGAACTTCTCATGCAGGCGGATACTGGCCGCATTATCGGCTGTGATTACAGAGATAATGGCATGCACCTCTCCATTCTCCTTCGCAATGCGAAGCAGCTCCTCCATCAGAGCATCGCCAATCTTCCTGCCCCTGTATTCATGATCCACATACACTGAGAGCTCCACAGTGGCCGCATAGGCATCATTATCGCGGTAAACAGAGAGGCTGGCATATCCAACGGCCCTTTTGTCCTCCTCCGCCACGATAAGCGGGAAGCGGCCGCGGTCGTGCTGCTCAAACCAGACGGTTCTCTCCTCCAGTGACCTTGGCCTGATTGAAAATGACGCGGTGCCATTTAAGACTTCATAATTGAAAATATCAACGAGGCTCTGTAAATCGCTCTTTTCTGCCCACCGTATTATCATTCTGCTCATTCCTTTTTATAAATCCGTATGATCTGCCTCAGCCGCCGTTACAATTTCCGGTTCCGGTACAGCTTCCGCCTCAGGGCCGCTTACCGCCGCTGAATCCGAAGCTGCCTCCGGCCCGGTTCCTGCATCTTTTGTCCCTGCCGCCTGCGCATCTTCTTCCTCTTCCTCATCTTCTGCATTTGCGGCCATCGCTGCCATAATGTGGGCCATCTTACCAATCTTGCCCATATTGCTGGTATCTACCGGCTCGATTTCCTCCGCATCCTCTTCCGAATCAGAAGCATAACCGTCCCCGCCTGCCTGTGGCGTATTCCCGCTGTACTCCGCTGAATCTTCTTCAGGCTGCTCCGGTGTTTCCTCTATTTTCTCGTACTTCTCCGGATTTTCTTTGGCATCCGCTATCTTCTCTTCCATAAACGCCATGAATTCATCCATCTCTTCCCGGCTGCCGAAAGCAGATTTTGCAACAAACTGCCATGTCTTGTCATTGGCCTCCAAAAGAAACAGCCTCTCAATCTCCAGGATACCGGAAAGCTCATTATAACGGTATTCCTTCGTCACATTCTCAGACGGTACGTTCATAACAATGCCAAACTCTCCGAGGGATAAATGCACAACCGGAAAGTTGTTGGCTTTCTCAAGCCTCTTAAGCCCGCTCTTCTTCCAAATCAGGCGTTCCTGATTGTGATGAGAGGTCGTATAAAACATCGCCGCTCCCACGATAAGCGCCATTCCCAAAGACGGTATCACCGCCGCCGGATTGCCTTTGGCCGAACTGATGCTGCCGCCGACATAAATAACAACAAATGCGACATAGATAACCAGAGTGAACAGCTTCATTTTTTTCGATTCATTGCGCAGCACGTTCCAGTGTATCCAGTTTTTGTAATCGTCCTTTACCAGTTGATACTCTAATTCACGCATCTTTATAAACTCCTTTTCGTCCCTTTAATATTCGCATAGCTGAATGCATATCCGGGAAACTCGTAACAGTTCAGACAGCATAAACTGTTACGGAAACTCCTCTGTTCCCCTATTTTAATATAATATCCTACTTTATTGTCCCTGTCCAATACAAACGGCAAAAAAATAGACGTTTTTTACTCCGGCTGCTTTGAGCGCCCTGGTGCATGCCTCCGCCGTACTGCCTGTTGTATAGATATCATCGACTAAAATGACTCGTTCAAGACCGGGCGGGATTTTCTCCGCTGTAAACGCCTTCTCCAGATTCTTCAGGCGGGCAGAGGGGCCCAGCTCCTTCTGCGGTTCCGTATTCCTGCTCCGCTTCAGAATATCAGAGCAGACCGGAATTCCCGTCTTTTCCCCCAGCTTCTGCGCCAGAACCAGGGCCTGGTTAAATCCTCTGCTCCTGTATCTTTTAGGATGAACCGGGACCGGTATCAGACAGTCTGCCCTCATCGCCTCAAATTCACTGCCCAGCCGTCTAACCGCTTCGTCGGCGTAGAAATCGAGATATTCCCGTCTGTTCTTGTATTTAACAGCCGCCATGGAGGCTCCTGCCGCTTCATTATAATTGAGCAGTGCAATGCCGTATTCAAAGCTGCGCCGGTGGCGGGTGCAGTCAAAACAATACTCTTGATATTCACTCAATATTTCTTTACCGCACTTTTTACATACAGGGGATTTTACAAAAGAAAGCCTGCCCTGACAGCCGGGGCAGATAAGCTTCCCCGGGGGCATTACGATGTCTCCGCAGACAGGGCATCGTCTTGGAAAGAGGGCGTCTAAGAACAGGGACGCCGCTCGTTTATATTCCATTTTCAAATTATCAGCTCCTCAATACGGGCCTTTAAGCCCGAATAGCGCTTCTGTTCCATTGCATTATCCACCATCTGCTGGAAAACCTGCGGTATTCCTACCAGGCAGACACAGGAGCGCGCTCGCGTCACAGCCGTATAAATCAGGTTCCTTGTCATCAGCATTCTGGGTCCGCTGTATACCGGAATCACGACGGCCGGATACTCACTTCCCTGGGATTTGTGGATTGTGATGGCATAGGCCAGTTCCAGCTCTTCCAGCTGCCGGAAGCTGTAATCCACAAGCTTCCCCTCATCAAATTCCACGGTAAGGAGTTCGGCGAACAGATTAATCTCGCGTATAACTCCCGTATCACCGTTAAACACTCCCGTTCCCTTGTCAATCGGAATTCCGTACCGGTTACAGAGCCTCCATTCGATCTGATAGTTATTCTTTATCTGCATAACCTTGTCACCCAGACGGAAAAGCGTTCCTGCCGCCTCTTTCTCCGGCTTATCCGGGGACGGAGGATTTAAAAAGTCCTGAAGAATCGTATTCAGCCGATCGACTCCCAAAGCTCCCTTCCGCATAGGTGTCATAATCTGAATATCAAACACATCCGCATTGACATAGGCCGGCAGTTTTTCTTTCACCAGCGTAATCATTGCATTGATGATGGAATTCGGCTCTTCGCGCCGGATAAACAAAAAATCCCTGCTCCTCTTTGCGAGATCCACTTTTTCTCCGGCATTGATTTTATGGGCGTTGACTATAATATCGCTCTGCGCTGCCTGCCGGAATATCCTTGTCAGCTTTACCACATGAAAACACTCTGAATCAATCATATCCCTCAGCACATTGCCCGGGCCTACGCTCGGAAGCTGATCCACATCGCCCACCAGGATCAGCCTCGTCCCTACATTCACCGCTTTTAAGAGCGCATGTAACAGATGGATATCAACCATGGACATCTCATCAATAATAATCACATCGGCATCCAGCGGATTTTCCTCGTTACGCTCAAAATGCATTCCTGAGTTCTGGTTCTTTTCATTCGGTTCCGGCATTCCGCTCAGCTCCAGAAGGCGGTGGATTGTCCTGGCCTCGTATCCGGTGGCCTCCGTCATACGCTTAGCCGCCCTGCCCGTCGGCGCAGCCAGAAGAATCTCCATATCTCCCATCTCAAAGTACCGGATAATTGTGTTAATGGTCGTCGTCTTTCCGGTACCGGGCCCTCCCGTGATGATAAGAAGCCCGCAGTTGACCGCTTCAATTACAGCCTGAATCTGCAGTTCATCCAGCTCTATCTTCTCCTGCTCCTGAATCTGCGCCAGGCTTTTCCGGATCTGTTCCTCCGGCTCTGAACCGGTGATATTTAAATCATGGAGCATCTTTGCCGCATTCAGTTCCGTATAGTAGTATTGGGCCGCATAGACGCCCCGCCGGATAAGCGGTTCATCCCCTCCGGCAGCATCCGAAACCGGAAGTCCGCCGCCATTTACTCCCTGTCCGGCAGCATCCAGATTCTTGACGACAAGACGTTTGTCCATCTGCATGTCCATCAGGTGCTTTTCAATCGCCTCAGGCTCCACCTTCAGAAGCTCCGAGGCCTGCGCCTCCAGTTCTTCCTCCGGCAGATATGTATGGCCGTTTGCCGAGGCCTGTAGAAGTGTATACAAAATACCGCTTTTAATACGAAAGTCAGAATCCGTAAAGATTCCGACTTTTGATGCAATTTCATCGGCCATCTTAAAACCGACACCCGGTATATCGTCCGCCAGCTTATACGGATTCGTTTTAATCACATTGTACATGGCCGGTCCGTATTCCTGGTAGATTTTCACGGAGAGATTCATGGAAATGCCGTAATTTTGCAGGAACATCATCGCCTGGCGCATGTCCTTTTTCTCCCCGACCTGCTCCCCGATTGCCATCGCCATCTTCTCGCTGATTCCTTTAATCTCGGCCAGCCGTTCCGGCTCTTCCTCCATAATCCTGAATGTATCCGTCTTGAATTTTTTCACTATCCTTGTAGCCAAAGCAGCCCCGATGCCTTTGATGGCACCGGAGCCTAAATATCGTTCCATGGAGACAGTGTCTTCCGGCTCTTTAAGCTCATAGCTCTCCACCGCAAGCTGCTCCCCGTAAATCGGATGTTCGGTCATGCGGCCTGCCGCTTCCACCAGTTCCCCTTCCGAAATATAAGAGAAATTGCCGACCAGAATATATTCTTCCCCGTCGTCGGCGCCGGTAACGCTTAAAACCGAATAACCGTTGTCTTCATTACGGTATTTAATTTTCTCAACATAGCCTTTTACTGCTGCCATAGATTCATCCCAAATATTAGTCGTAATTCTTTGGTGACAGTTCCCCGTGGGCAAATTCGATAAACTTGCCGGTGCCGATTGCCACTGCCGTCAGCGGGTCTTCTGCAATCATTGTGGTAATGCCGGTCTTCTCTTCAATCAGCGCGTCCAGTCCGCTTAAGAGGGAACCTCCCCCCGTCAGGACGATACCGCGGTCGAAGATATCGGCGGCAAGCTCCGGAGGCGTTCTTTCAAGTACATTGTGGACGGCATCAACAATCTGCATCGCAGGCTCTCTCAGCGCTTCCAGCGTTTCATCGGAAGTAACCACAATCGTCTTTGGAAGACCCGTCACCAGGTTACGTCCGCGCACTTCCATCGTGATTACCTCCGGCCTTCTGTATGCAGCGCCGATATTAATCTTAATCTCCTCCGCCGTTCTCTCACCAATCAGCAGATTATGTTTTTTACGCATATAACGTACCAGCGCTTCATCAAAATCATCGCCGGCCACTTTAATCGATGTACTTACTACCGTGCCTCCCAGGGAGATAACCGCAATATCGGCCGTACCTCCTCCGATATCTACAATCATGTTACCGCATGCCTTGGCAATATCAATCCCGGCTCCAATGGCAGCCGCTACAGGCTCTTCAATAATGGAAACCTCTCTGGCTCCCGCCTGCAGAGTCGCATCTTCAACGGCCTTTCTCTCCACCTCGGTGGCACCGCTTGGGATGCAGACGCTGATTCTCGGTTTCCTGAGCGTCTTCTTGCCAACTGCTTTATTAATAAAATACTTCAGCATCTTCTCTGTCACTGTATAATCGGAGATAACACCCTGGCGCAGCGGACGTACCGCCACAATGTTGCCCGGAGTTCTTCCGATCATAAGACGCGCTTCTTCGCCAATGGCCATAATCTTGTTTGTATCACGGTCAATGGCTACGACCGACGGTTCTTTTAAGACTACGCCTTTACCCTTAATATATACAAGGATACTGGCTGTGCCAAGATCGATACCAATGTCGTTGGACATCATCATACTTGTTTTTCCTCCTGATCTGTATTCTATCCTTTTATCATTCTTATTTCGTGCATCAAAAACAAAAATAGCGCCCCATATCATTCAGGCAGACTATACCGATTACTATTATATACAATTTCGTTCTGTTTTCAAAGGGTTTTTTATTTTTTTATTATGTTTATGCTTTTTTTATGTACGGTACATACTTCTGTCACAAATACCCCCTATAATACAAGTATGTTATCCGAAAGGATGACAGGCCTTTGTTTCAAGTATTGCTTGAAATAATAAAGCTTTTTCATACTCATACCGGACGGCGAAAGTCGTCCGGCCCCCCTAAGCAATTATCCGCTTCGAGTCCGTCGGAGCGTTTTTTTTGCGATAACCCTCACATTTCACGTCATAGCCGATCTTTTACTTATCATTCATTTCTTCACCGCCCACCAGAACCATCCCTGCGGCAGTTCAAATATAACGACAATTCCCAAAACGATTGCAATTGCAACCTTCACCGCCTCATATCCGGTATAGACGGCCAGTCTGAGCTGCTCCGTAATCAGATAATACACGGTCCAATAGATTCCGGCGCCTGGAACAAGGGGAAAGATGCCCGATATAAGAAAAATAGTGGCCGGACACTTCTGTCTCACTGCCGCAGCCCTGGAAAGGAAAATTACAACCATTGTAGCTGTAAAAGCGGCCGATGCGGGACTCCACATGGGCGACATCTGTGAATAGACAGCCCAGCCTGCCCCTCCGATGATACCGCACCACGGATAATAGGTACGCGGCACTCCAAAGAGCAGGGAAAAGGCGACGGTTCCCACCATTGCGGCACAGATTTGTAAAACCAGTTCCAGAATTATTCCATCCATCCCACCAGACCTCCCGTCCCCCACCGGATGACGGAGAATCCCACTCCTACACCGATGGCAATACAAAAGAAAATCAGCAGGGCATCCAGCATCCGTACCGAACCGGAAATGTAGTCACCGTCCGCAATATCTCTTATGGCATTTGTAAACGGCACTCCGGGTACCAATGGCATAATGGAGCCTATTACCATGTAATTCAGATGCTCTCCCGCCCCCGAAAGATACATCAGGCTGCAAATAATGGTAACCAGGGAGCCTCCTGATATATTTCCGATAATTTTTGAAAAATGAGGGCCGCTCACATACAGGATGTAGGCATACAGCGCAACCCCTGCTGCAAATGCCGCCGCACTGTCTCCCGCGCTTCCGCCAAACAGATAGCAAAAGGCAGCGCTGCCGCAGCCCGACGCCAAAATCTGCATCGTTTTTGTCTTTCCGGGCATCTGTCTGATTGCGTTTAAGCGTTCTGCCGCCTCCGCAGGCGAATACCGTCCCTCCTCAATTTCTCTGGAAAGCTGATTTACAGCGGCCACCCGGTTCAGGTGGGTGCCGCTCACCGGGATATGTTCCACTTTTGCAAAAAAGGATTCCTTACTGCTCCCTGCTGTTGCAAAAATTCCATTTGACAGCACAAAGGTACTGCCTGACTCCACCCCGTAATATCGGAAAATCCGCTCCATCGTTTCTTCCACCCTGGAAATCTCAGCTCCGTTTTCCAAAAGCAGATGTCCGGCCTGGATTGCCGCTTCCATAACCTCCTTCTCCCTGTTCTCCTCCACTTTTTTCTTCTCCTTTCTTCCCCTCACAACTGTAATTTCCCATTTTCCGGGTCATAGCACAGGTTACTGCTGCCGGTCAATCATCCCTGTGATACAGCGCATTTCAAAACATTGCCGAATAGTTTATTCTTTTTCAATAATTTTTAGGTTTTTTTTATGGAATGTCCATACTTTCAACATAATTTACTGGCATAATAAATACATGAAAGTTATTAAACTTTTTCATACTCAACCGAACGGGCAACACCGTTCGGCCCCCCTTAAGCCAATTTCTTTTTTATATATACCTACCATTCCCAATTAAGAAAAGCAGACCTCCATCGGGTAACACCGATGGAGGTTCTGCTTTTTGGCTTATTCCGGTGCGCATTCGGACTTTGCATAATTTTCATCTCTTAAATTGGCCTCTACCCAGACGAAGTAATTATCATCATAGAGGTAGCCGTATACATTCCAGTCATCTCCCCACACCCAAAGCTCGTCATTATAATCTTCCGGATCTGAATAAGGGAGAAGGCGTACCTGCGCCTCCAGTTCCTCCAAAATCACACTTTTTACGGAATCTGAATCATCCATCACCTCCGCCATCTTTAAAACAGCATCACAGACAAATTCAATGTCACTGTCGGTCACGTAAAAATAATGCACCTGCCCCGTAGCCGTATCATAATTGACTTCCGTTATACAGGCGCTGTCCGTACCGGCGCTGCCGATAAAGTAGCTGGTCCCGGAAGCATAGCAGGTTTCTTCCCTGCCGTCGTCGTATATATATTTCCAGTTATCGGTAAAATTCTCCGATACCACCGGTGTTTCATAGCCGGCCAGAAACTCTTCCATCGCTTTTTTGGCAGTTTCGGCCGTAAGGCCGGAATGCAGATACCAGCCGCAGGCTGTCCCGGCTGATTTTGCCTCCTCTTCGCTGATTTCGATCTCCTGATACTGCCCGATATCCCCGTCCTCCCACAGTTCTTCCTGCGTAAGCGACTCCTCCCGGAAAAATATGTCCCCTGAAATCCCCTGACCCGTCATGTTTATTTTTACGGATATCCATACAAACAGACAGAAGGCGGCGGCTATGGTTGTCATGACTACCGACACGGGGAGGGGATTCTTTTTGGAAGAGGGCAGGTAAAGAGGACCGGGCCGTGATTTTTTGACGACCGGCGGCGGTTCCTTCGGTGTCCTGGCCTCATCTGCGTCATAAAAAGCGGGTTTGCTGCGCCTGCTTTCATTCAGGTTGAAATTTCGGTTCTCATATCTGGGCTCCCACACGATTTTCTTACAAATCCGGCAGTAGTTACCGGACAGAAGCTCCGAGTCGCAGACGGGACAAATTTTCTTTTTCATCCTTCCTCTCCTTTGCAGCAAAGCACAGGAAAGCTCCTGCATCCTTTTACTGTATTTTCAGGCTCCACTCACTGCAGTCCCATACCCTGGTCGCAAAATTCTCGTAGAAATCCGGTTCGTGGCAGATCAGAACAATATTACCCTTGTATTCCGTCAGGGCGCGTTTCAGCTCTTCTTTAGCCTCCACATCCAGATGGTTCGTCGGCTCGTCAAGAAGCAGAAGGTTTGTCTCCCTGTTAATCAGTTTACATAACCTTACCTTCGCCTGCTCCCCTCCGCTCAGCACCCTCACCTGGCTTTCGATATGTTTCGTAGTCAGGCCGCATTTCGCCAGGGCGGAACGGACCTGGTACTGGGTATATCCGGGAAACTCCTTCCAAATCTCCTCAATACAGGTCGTGGTATTTCCCGGGGCCATCTCCTGCTCAAAATATCCGATACAGAGATAATCCCCCAATGTGACCTTTCCCTCTAAGGACGGTATCAGGCCGAGAATGCTCTTTAACAGTGTCGTCTTGCCGATTCCGTTGGCGCCTGTCAGGACAATCTTCTCCCCCCGCTCCATATATAAATCAAGAGGTTTTGAAAGCGGTTCATCATATCCAATCACCAGGCCCTCCGTCTCAAAGATACACTTTCCGGCTGTCCTGGCCTCCTGGAAATGGAACTCCGGCTTCGGCTTTTCCCTGGCCAGCTCAATCACGTCCATCTTGTCCAGCTTTTTCTGGCGCGACATCGCCATATTTCTGGTCGCCACCCTGGCCTTGTTTCTGGCAACGAAATCCTGAAGCTGGGAAATCTCCTGCTGCTGTTTCTTGTAGGCAGCCTCCAGCTGGGATTTTTTCACCTCATATACTTCCTGGAATTTGTCATAATCCCCGACATACCGGTCGAGGCGCTGATTCTCCATATGGTAAATAATATTGATTACACTGTTTAAGAACGGAATGTCATGGGAAATCAGAATAAACGCGTTCTCATACTCCTGGAGGTAGCGTTTCAGCCATTCAATATGCTGCACGTCCAGATAGTTGGTAGGCTCATCCAAAAGCAGGATATCCGGCTTCTCAAGAAGGAGCTTTCCTAACAGAACCTTGGTTCTCTGGCCTCCGCTCAGATCCGTGACATCCTTGTCAAGTCCAATGTCAGCAAGGCCCAGGGCGCGCCCGACTTCCTCCACCTTCGCATCAATCGTATAGAAATCATGGTTCATCAGAAGATCCTGGATCGTTCCCAGTTCTTCCATCATCGCATTCATCTCATCCTCCGGTGCATCCCCCAGATGATCGCAGATGGCATTCATCTGCTCCTCCAGTTCAAACAGGAATGCAAATGCACTCTTTAATACGTCCCGGATTGTCATCCCTTTTTCCAGAACCGTGTGCTGATCCAGATAACCGATGCGTACCCGTTTCGCCCACTCCACTTTCCCCTCATCCGGCTGCAGCTTGCCGGTTATAATGTTCATGAATGTGGACTTTCCCTCCCCATTAGCACCGATCAATCCGATATGCTCCCCTTTCAGCAGACGGAAGGACACATTCTGAAAAATGGCCCTGTCGCCAAAGCCATGGCTTAAATTTTCTACGTTTAAAATACTCATTGTAAAATATCTCCTTGATTACTTCTATACACAGCCGTTTTTTCCATTAAATGCAGTGCCGGCCTGCGTTTTATCTTTAAAATTATTTCCAACATCATTCTACATGACAAATCGGACTGTGGCAAGTAAAAGCAGATTTATATCGGGGAATGGGGGATAAGAAGGTGAGGACGACGCCGGTACGGACGGCGGACGGGATGATGGGATGGTGGGATGGTTTTATGAGTCTTTCGTCCCGGGGGAAGATTGCCGCGGTGTGGGGCGGAGGGGAAGACTCCGCCAGCTTCCTCACCAAACCGGACATGGTCCGTTCCGGACGCGTCCTCCGGGCCTCAGTTAAATCTCCAACATCCTAATACCATCTCACCATAGACAGCTCATTATTTACGCCTTTTGACACCAGAATCTGGTGCAGATCAATAATCCCGTTATGAAATGTCGCAGCACAGGAGCAGAGATACAGCTCCCACATCCTGGCAAACTTTTCATCGAACATCTCCTTTACCTCATCGATATGCTCCCGGTAATTCTGTTCCCAGCAGCGCAGGGTTTTATTATAATGAAGGCGCAGATTTTCCACATCCAGCGTGTGAAAATTGTCCTCAGACAGGCAGTAGAGCATTTCCCGCAGGCTTGGTACAACACCGCCCGGAAAAATGTATTTTTTTATCCAGGGATCTCCCGGATATTCTTTCAGTCCGCTGATAAAGTGGAGAAGGAACAGGCCGCCCGGCTTTAATACGCTGTTCACGCAGTCTGTGAAAAGCTGGTAATTGCCTCTGCCCACATGTTCAACCATTCCCACGCTGACCGCCCGGTCGAAGGTCAGGCCGGTCTCAGGCAGTTCCCGGTAGTCTAAAAGCTTTACGGTCAGCAGATCCTCCAGGCCTTCCTCCCTGATTCTCCGGGAAAATTCCCGGTACTGCTCTTCGCTGAGTGTAATCCCGGTTCCTTTCACACGGTATTTCTTTGCCGCCCGGATCAGCAGGTAGCCCCACCCGCAGCCAATATCAACAAGACTCATGCCCTCCTTCAGGCAAAGCTTGCTCAGGATATAATCCACTTTATTCTCCTGAGCCTGTCTCAGGGAATCATTTTCATTCCTGAAATATCCGCAGGAATAACTCATCGTCTCATCCAGCCACAATTTATAGAAATCGTTGCCGATGTCATAATGGCTCGTCACCTCTGTCTTCTGGTTTTTCTTCGACAGCGTCGGATAAAGCAATTTTTTCAATCCTTTTCTATCGGTGGAAAATTTGCCCATCTGACCCAGGAACTGATCCAGCGCGTGATAGAGATCTCCTTCGATATCGAGCTTCCCTTCCATGTACGCCTCTCCGAGAGCCAGAGACGTGCTGGATGCAAGATTTGTGAGGGGAATCGGATGTTTGATGCGCACTGTAAATTCCGGCGCTCCCTCCCCTATGTTAAATTCCTTTCCATCCATCGTTATCTGAAACGGATGCTCTGCAAAACGTTTCATAAAATTTATCATTACATTTTCTTCAAGTTCCCTGACCATAATATAGCCCGCCTTTCTTTCCTGTTCCTTTTTCTTACAGTTTTTCCAGGTAAAAAATTTTTATTCGCAAGCGGCGTTTTCGCTGTTTTTTTGCCGTTTCTGTGCATCATTTGTTACGGTTTAGCCGAAGGCTGAACTGTAACGAATATTTTAAGAAGTTCCCCCCTTGAATTTATGGCAGAAATTATATATGATAGAACAAATTCTTTGCTTTGTCATCTTATGACATAAATCTTCATTTTTTACGCGCAGAATTTACCTGCGCCAGTAAAAATGCCCGCCAAACCGGGCTGAAACCGAGGGAGAAATTATGTATACTTACAACTGGTACCAATGGCTGGCCTTCTTCTATATATATTGTTTTTTTGGCTGGATTTTCGAATCAACTTATGTATCATTGAAACAAAAACATTTTGTAAACCGGGGGTTTCTGCGTCTCCCCATGCTGCCGCTTTATGGCTCCGGGGCCGTGATGATGCTGTGGGTTTCCCTGCCTGTCAAAAATAATCTGTTTCTTGTGTATATCTCGGGCGTAATCGCGGCTACTGCCCTTGAATACGTGACAGGCTATGTGATGGAGCAGCTTTTCAAAGTCCGTTACTGGGATTACAGCAGCCAGAAATTCCAGGTACACGGATACATCTGCCTCTCCTCCTCGATTGCCTGGGGATTTCTTACCATCCTGATGACGGAGATTATACATGAACCTGTGGCAGGTGTTGTGCTGAACTTTAATCAGAATATACTCCTCTTCTGTGTCTTTATCGTATCAATCCTGTTTACGGCCGACGCGTACGAATCCGTCAAAGAGGCTCTGGCTCTCGGCAAGTCCCTGGAGGCCATGACAAAACTAAAGGAAGAGATGGAAGATTTACAGTCCCGTATTTCCGCTCTGAAGGAGGAAGCGGCGGAACACGTCTCTGCCGTCAAAGAGGGGACGGCAGAGCGGATTGTCAACTCGCTCCTTGGAACTGCCGAACTGTTAGCCAATGCAAAAGAGGAGACAGCGGAACGGCTGGCTGCTGCCAAAGAAGGTACGGCGGAAAGACTGGCAGCCGCCAAAGAAGGTACCTCAGAGAGACTGGCAGCCGCTAAGGAAGGAACCTCCGAGCGGATCGCTGCCGTCCGCGAAAGTACGCGTGAGAAGCTGGCTATGCTCACGGGTCAGCTTGATGAAATTATGGATAAACGCCATAAACTGCTGTCTGAAAATAAATTCCGGCATTTCTACCGCAGGAGCCTGCTCAGAGGCAACCCGGGAGCCGTCTCCACCAGATTCTCTGCTGCGCTTAAAGAGTTGAAGGAACAGCTTGAGGAACTGAATCATTAGAATTTATAAAGGTGAGGGCGGGGCCTGGGCGTCCAATGTATTGAGCGGAATTAAGGCCGGAAGAATATTACCGGTTTTAGTTCCGCTCAATTTGCTGTGATATTTAAATTTTCAGTCTCATCTGTCCGGAGCGGAGCAGGTGCGGTGTGCGACAACCTTCGCCTGAGTCTTCCTGGCGACGTCCACTTCCACCAGCGTAAGAGCAAGACCCAGCGGAATCAGGCATGACCATATTCCGGCAACCTGCCACTCATTTACCGCAAAAAAGCCTCCCAGCACTCCGATTTGAAATGACATAAGTGTAATGCCGTAAAATCCGGCCTTTTCTTTCTGTTTTGCATCCTTCGTCTGTATATAGTCGGCAATGGACAGAACCATCTGTTTCAGGTTGTTTGTTGAAAAGGTGGTGGCGCTGCTGTATCCCCTGGCTCCGGCAAAAACACCCCACTGGAATGCCGTAATTGCAAAAATAGGGTAAAGCGCCAATATATTGTTCATATCCTCCGGCAGAAAACCGGCCAGAACAATGCCTGTAATTTCTACCCAGATACAGATTCGCCTCATATCTCCTTTTACATATTTTGGCAGCAGGTATGCCGCGATCATGGAGATAATAAAAATAATCAGCGCAATGATTCGGATGACCATCTCCTGCCAGCTACCGCCAAACCATCCTGTGGCCAGGTAAATCAGATTACCCGTCTGTGCCGAGCCAAAGTTCCCGCCTCGCAGCAGAATGGTATATACGCCTAAAAAGCCTCCTATATATGACATAATATAATGTAATGCAGTTTCCATTTTACCTTTCCTTATCAAGAATAATTAATGGCAACTGTTCACAGCCCTGCCAAAAAACGCAGTTCTATAAGCAGTAACAATTATTGTTTTTATTATAATACCACATTGACGAATTTATTTAAAATACATATAATATAGCTATTATCATATAGAAAAGGTATCGTAAAATGGAACTTAGAACGTTAAAATACTTTCTTACCGTTGCTTCGGAACTTAATATTACAAAGGCAGCGCGCAAGCTGAACATCTCCCAGCCGCCGCTGAGCCGTCAGCTAAGCCTTCTGGAGGAAGAGCTTGGGGTGCAGCTTTTCGTCCGCGGGAAGCGCAGGATCCAACTGACCGAAGAAGGAAAATATCTGGCGCAGCAGGCGGAGCATATCCTGAATCTGGCGGAACACACCGCGCAGCAATTGGAGGAAATGAAACAGCAGACCGTAAAGGGGACTCTGCTGCTAGGCGTCACCGAGACATGCAGCGCCAGCGTACTTCCGGCCATTCTGCCCGATTTTAAGACTTTCTACCCCCAGATCAGCTATGATATCTGGTGCGGCAACAGCAATGACGTCTGCCGGCGCATTAAAGAGGGAATCACTGATATCGGCATCATACGGGCCCCTCTAGATGAGCAGAATTTTGAAACCGTGTTTTTGAAAACAGAAACATGGATTGCAATCGTCAGCAGACAGCATCCTCTGGCCGGGCAGACCGGCGTCTCCCTGGAACGGCTGAGCCGGGAACCGCTGTTCATCCCTTCCCGCCAGCCGCTCCAAAGTGAGATTCTGAACTGGTTCAGTTCGGCCTCCGAAAGCTATCAGATTTTCGCCCTGTACAACCAGCTTGCCGGGATTATCCCTCTAATCGCACAAAATACAGGAGTAGCGATCTGCCCGGAATCAGTCAAGCTGTATACGGACGACCGGCGCCTGGCCTATCTGAAAATCACTGAACCTGAACCGACGTCCCATCTCTATATGATATGCGGGCGCAACCGGCTCCTATCCGCCGGGGCAAAAGCCTTCTGGAATTACGTAAAACTGTCCTTTGACACAACGGCTCCGTCTTCAGAAAACCGGTAAAAGGTCCTTTCCGGAATTGCATTGGAATAAATGGATATAATAAACTTTATTTCAATCCTTTATTTCAATCAATTTTCAGGAAGGCCGGTACAATATGAAAAAGAATACTTGCGAAGAACCAATATCGGTATGGAGCGACACCACCACTCCATTAAAATTTGACACTTTAAAAAGAGATATAAAAACAGAAGTCCTGATCATAGGCGGCGGTCTGGCCGGTGTACTTTGCGCCTATATGCTGGGACAGGCCGGTGTTGATTATGTGCTGGCCGAAGCGGATACTGTCTGCAGCGGAATTACAAAAAATACCACCGCGAAAATCACCTCCCAGCATGGGCTGATATATCATAAGCTCATCAGGCAGTTCGGAACTGAAAAAGCAGCGCTGTACCTTCGCAGTAATCAGGAAGCGCTGGAAAAATACGTGCAGCTTTGTGAGGGAATCGATTGTGATTTTGAGAAAAAAGACGCCTATGTGTATTCCCGTGATTCAAAACAGGAGCTTCTCGACGAACTGGATGCACTGCAAAAACTGAATTCTCCGGCAGAATTGGCAGAGGAACTCCCGCTTCCTTTCCCCACGGCCGGAGCAGTCAGATTTCCGGATCAGGCCCAGTTCCATCCCCTCAAATTCGTACGCGCAATCGCCGGGGATTTGAATATTTACGAAAACACCAGGGTCAGGGAACTGGCAGGATGTGAGGCGCGCACGGATACTGGGATTATACGGGCGGAAAAAATAATTGTGGCAACGCATTTCCCCTTTATTAATAAGCACGGCAGTTATTTCTTAAAAATGTATCAGCACCGTTCCTATGTGACTGCACTTGAAAATGCACCGGATTTGAACGGCATGTATGTCGACCAGGCACAGGACGGAATGTCCTTTCGCAATTATAACGGCCTGCTGCTGCTCGGGGGCGGAGGGCACCGCACCGGAAAAACGGGAGGCAACTGGCAGGAGCTGAACCGGTTTGCGGCTCAGTACTATCCCAAAGCGGCCCAGCGCTGCCGCTGGGCCACCCAGGACTGCATGACTCTGGACAGCGTTCCCTATATCGGCAATTACTCTAAAAGCACGCCAAATCTCTATGTGGCAACAGGCTTTAACAAATGGGGCATGACCTCCTCCATGGTCAGTGCCATGCTGCTTGCCGGCCTGGTGAGGGGAGAAGAAAATCCGTATGCCGCAGTATATTCACCTTCGAGAAGCATACTCAGGCCACAGTTAGCGGTCAATGCCCTGGGAGCCGCAGTGAATCTTCTGACTATCTCAACTCCACGCTGTCCCCATATGGGATGCGCACTTAAATGGAATAAGACAGAACATTCGTGGGATTGTCCCTGCCACGGCTCCCGCTTTGACGGGGACGGACATCTGATAGACAATCCGGCCACCGGAGATTTAGTTAAGCAGGTGAGGACGCCACCGGTACGGCCGGCGGACGGGGGTGGGGTGTGTATATGAGTCTTTCGTCCCGGGGGAAGATTGTCGTGGTTTGGAGCTGCGGGAGAAGATAAAGTCTGCGGAGCACACTCCCGCTCTGTGAAATGCATCGCGCTGCTAAGCTCGACAGGACCTCGCTAATCAGCGATGGATTTCAAAGGCATCCGCAGACTTTATCTTCCCCTCCGCCCCAAGGTCAGGTTTTCGCCGGGACGAAAGACTCCGCCGGAGGTATCGCCCGTCCACCGGCCTGCGGCCGCTGAATGTCTCACGCGTTAAGTGCGGAGGAGGACCTTGTCGCGGCCACGCAGTGCTTCCGTGTACGGGAAATACGATATGCCTTCAAGGCGTCCTTATGAAAGAATTGCGGAAGGTTTGGTATCAGTCTACCGGAAACACGTAGTGGCCGCGACAAGGCCCTCCCCATTTAAGGTTGGAGACAATCAGCGGCCGGAGCGGACCATGTCCGGTGTGCGAAAACCTTCGCCTGAGTCTTCCGTCCCTGCGAAACCCTGACCGGGGGGATGGAGGCGGAATCAATTCTGGAGGGGATATGGAAGCCCATCCGTGCTTAATGAGGTTTCTCACGAATTTAGCACGGCTATGCGCTTCGAAAAGTGCAAACGGTCCCCGTAAGAATTCATTCCGACCGTATTCCCCCCTCACGACAACCTTCAACCAGGGACGGAAGACTCAGCCATCCCCCTCACCACACCGGACATGGTCCGTTCCGGACGCGTCCCCCCAACCTCAGTTAAATCTCCATTTCGACTTATGGATCTACAGCAGTTTTAATCCTGCTTTTTTATTTCCCGAATCACATCCAGAACCGTCCCGTCCCTGTACTCGACAATGCAGGTGATTTTATCTGTGCATTCGATTGGTTTCGGTGTTCCCGTCAGTCCTTCGGCGGTTTGGCGCAGTTCCTCGATTGTGACAAGCTTCAGGCTCGTCTTTTCCAGGTCTTCTTTTAATTCCTGATAATTTTTATGGTTCGGATTCAGCGCAATGCCCGCCTCCGTTATAACGACCGCCACCGTATCCCCCGGTGTACAGCAGGTAAATACTTTTTTCACAACCGACGGAATCCGCCCTCTTACAATCGGGAGCACGACTATGGAAATCTGCGCCCCTGCCGCCACATCGGGACCTCCCCCAAGGCCCCCCATCATCTCCCCGTTGGATCCGGTCAGGATATTGACGTTGAAATCAATGTCCACCTCCAGGGCCGCCAGAATGCCGAATGTCTCCCGGTTGAGCATGCATCCCTTTCTTGCCGGATTGGCATAGAGAGAATTATCAATCTCGATGATTCCCGGATAATCCACGATTGCCTTTGCGGCAACCGCGTCAAAAGACTGGGAGCAGGCCACGGTGCGGACCAGGCCTTTCTCGTGCATTTCCACAATCGCAGCGGGAATTCCGCCCAGGGCCATGGACGCTTTAACGCCCCGTTCCTCCATCTTTTCTTCCAGATATTTAGTACAGGCGATACTGATGGCTCCGGCTCCCGTCTGGAAGACGAATCCGTCTGTAAAACGTCTCGATGCCGCCATTACCTCAACCGCTCGTTTGGCTATCAGTAAATCCCTGGGATTTTTTGTAACCCGGGCCGCTCCCGCTCCGATTTTTGCCGTATCGCCGATGGAATCCACAACCACCACGTAGTCCACATACTCCTGGGAAATACTGATCGGAATACAGGGGTATTCCACCAGATGATCGGTAATGACGATCACCTTTCCCGCCGTCATCGCATCGATAAAGGAGTAACCCAGCGCGCCGCAGGCATTTGGCCCCACAAGGCCCGTCGCATTGCCGTAATCATCGGCCGCCGACGCGCCGATAAATGCCACGTCGATGGACAATTCCCCTGCCTCTATGGCTCTTGGCCTGGCTCCGTGGGGGCGCAGGATTACCGGTTCGTCCATAACTCCCCCCAACACTGCGTCGCCCAGTTCCCCTCTGATTCCGCTGGCCTCGATACTGGCGATTGTGCCGTCCTTCACGTAATCGACAATTGACGGGTTCTTAATATTGACAACTGCACTCGGAGCAAATTTAAGCCCTTTTATCCCCAGTTCTTTTATCACGCTCAATACGCGGCCAATCACCTGATCGCCCTCGCGGAAACTGTGGTGAAATGAAATCGTCATTCCATCCTTTAGTCCGCTGGCCTCAACCGCCGCTTTTAATCCCGGCTGCAATTTTTCTTCCCCCGGTTTCACGGTTGACAGTCGCCGGTTTGACATAACCGGCTGATCGGAAGAACAGTCTGAGTCGATTCCGGCAAAGGGCCTCACCTGATAGGTTCCTATCATTTCGGGAAGTTCTCTTCCAACTGCATTCTTAATCAAAATAATCACCTCCCGCATTCATCCCTGCTGCCCTGGCCTTTTCCAGTGTGGCTCTGGCCCTCAGCTCCATCGGTTTATCCAGCATGCTGCCGTCCAATGTGATAACGCCTTTCCCCATCCTGCTTCCTTCCTCCAGTGTCTGAAGCACGCGGACCGCATAGCGCACTTCCTTCTCGCTGGGAGCAAAGCAGGCATTCACCGCCTCAATCTGGCGGGGATGGATCACCGTCTTTCCGTCAAACCCGAGATTTCTGGAAAGTGCGGCGTCCTCTTTCAGTCCTTCCATATCGTTAATGTTGGAAAATACAATGTCAAGCGCGTCTATCCCGGCCTCGCGGCACGCCAGAAGCACTGCGTTGCGCGCATAGAATACTTCCATACCGGTTCTGGTTCTCACAGCTCCCATGCTGGCCGTGAAATCTTCAGCCCCCAGCGCCATCGCTTCCACCCGCGGATCGGCCATGGCGATTTCCCTTGCGTTAAGAACTCCCATATAGGATTCGATATTACACCATAGTTTAATGCTGCCCTCCTCAATACCGGCTTTTTTCTCGATTTCCGATATCCGGGAAGCGATGGATTTCACTTCTTTTCCGTATTCTACCTTGGGAATTCGGATGGCGTCCGGCCTGGCCCTGACAATGGCCTCCAAGTCCTCTTCTATATACTCAGAATAAATGCCGTTGACGCGAACCACCACATACTTGTCTTTAGGCCTGTGGTAACGCAGCGCATTGCATACCAGGAATCTGGCTGAATCCTTTTCCGCTGCCGATACAGAGTCTTCGAGATCATAAACCAGACAGTCCTCCTCGTAAAATGCCGCCTGGATCATATTAACCGGGCTGGAGGCGCTGGCGTAGAGAGACGTCCTTTTTAAGCCGCTCCTTTTCCCGGTTTTTCCGGCATCCCCTTTTATGCTGTTTTCCATAGCGCGTCCTCCTTCGACCAGTCGTATTGCTCCCCGGAGGCTCTGAGTATGACGGCCTGCATCCGGGAACGTATCACGCAATCGAGCGCCCCCTTGTCCACCAGGCTGATATCAGCGTCCCTTACTTCAAACTCATTCAGAACCTCCTGCACTGTCCTGATAATCTCGTCGCCGAAAATCGTTTTCACGACACTGTCCAGCTCTATCCGGATTCCGTTTCCTTCATTTGGCCTGATTGTAATCTGCACATCGCTGGATTCCAGTGTTCCGCAGACGGCCGGTTTTTTTATAAGCATAGGTTCCTCCCTCTTAAAAATACAGTGTTTGCCTGTTATGTGGCTCTCCGCACCTCTAAAAACATAAAACGCTTTGCGGAACACAGGCTGTGAATCGTAACTTCAGTATAACACTCTTGTGATATAATTAAAAATATATATTTAAGATGTTTCACATAAGTATTTCATATTCCGTCCGCGTTGAATTAAAAAATGGCCGCTGCAATCGCATATAAAATGAATCACTTCATTCCTTTGCAATTGCAGCGGCCATTCATAAAAATCACTACAGCAGTTTATTCACCGTCTCCATCACCGCTTCCCCAAGCTTTGCGGCTTTTACATCCGCATCCTCCAGGGAAGAACCTTTCACGCCCAGGTAAAACTTAATCTTTGGTTCCGTACCGGACGGTCTTACGCAGAGCCATGCATTGTCTTCCAGATCGTAATAAAGGACATTGGAGGATGGGAGGCCGGTCGGCTCCACCGCTCCGGTCGTCATATCTTTCACCGTATCCGCATTATAATCTCTTGCAGAAAGAACCTTATACCCGCCGATCTCTGCCGGGGTGTTGGAACGGAAATATTCCATGATTTCCTGGATTTTAGCCAGTCCTTCAATTCCCTTAAGGCCGATGGCCTGTACCTCGTCTTTATAGTAGCCGTATTTCTCATACATCTCTACCATAGCGTCCCAGAGGGTCATTCCCTTTTCTTTATAATAAGCGGCGGCCTCACAGAGCGCTGCTGTCGCTGAGATTGCGTCCTTATCACGGGCATAGGTGCCGATCAGGCAGCCATAGCTCTCTTCCATGCCAAACAGATACGTTCCTTTTCCTGTCTTCTCATTCTCAAGAACCCTCTGGCCGATCCATTTAAATCCGGTCAGAACCTCGACAAGCTCCACACCGTAATATTTCGCCACGGCATCCACCAGATTTGTCGTTACGATTGATTTAACCACCTGGCCGTCGGCCGGAATCTCTCCCTTTGCCTTCTTCTGGCTCAGCACATATTCGCAGAGCAGGGAGCCCGACATATTTCCTGTCAGCGGGATATATTCACCTGACTTTGTATCTTTGACATAGACGCCAAGACGGTCGGCATCCGGATCGGTAGCCAGAACCAGATCGGCGTTCTTCTCCTTCGCAAGCTTCAGGCCCAGCTCAAAGGCTTCCTTTGCCTCCGGGTTCGGATAACTCACGGTCGGGAATTCCCCATCCGGCAGCTCCTGTTCCGGCACTACGAAAACATGGGTAAAGCCCAGCTCCTTCATTACACGGCGGGCCGGAATGTTACCGGTTCCGTGCAGCGGTGTGTAGACAATGGTAATCTGATCCTGCATCTTATCGATAGCCCCCTGGTTTACCACCTGGGCCTTCACCTGGGCTATGTATTTATCGTCAATCTTCTGCCCGATAATCTGATAGTTTCCGGACGTCCTGGCACTCTGTGCGTCTGTCGTCCTGACAGTGGACAGATCGGTGATCGCCATAACCTCTTCCGTTACGCCTTTATCATGAGGCGGCGTAAACTGGGCGCCATCCTCCCAGTAAACCTTGTATCCGTTATACTCCGGCGGATTGTGGCTGGCAGTAATATTGATACCTGCGATACAGCCCAGCTCCCGCACTGCGAAAGAAAGCTCCGGGGTCGGTCGGAGTGATTCAAATTTAAATGCTTTAATTCCATTGGCCGCCAGAGTCAGAGCCGCTTCCTCGGCAAATTCAGGTGACATGCGGCGGGAATCGTATGCGATTGCAACGCCCTTGCCGGCTCCTCCCTGTTTGATAATGTAATTAGCCAGTCCCTGTGTCGCCCTGCGGACTGTGTAAATGTTCATACGGTTGATTCCTGCGCCAATAATACCGCGAAGGCCGGCCGTACCGAATTCCAGATCCATGTAAAACCGCTCTTTGATTTCATTTTCATCACCGGCGATATTTCTTAATTCTTCTTTTGTCGCCTCGTCAAAGTATGGATTATCCAGCCACTCTTTATAAATCTTCATGTAATCCTTCATATAAGATACTCCTCCTGTACATTTGTTGAGATCTTCGCGCAAAATGAACTCTTACCCAAAGCACCTCGCGGGACAGCGTCTCCCACTCCTATGGGGCATACTGCCGGCGAGCAGTATAATCTGCCGCACTCTAACCATAATTATAGTATACTTCCCCCAAAAAATAAAGTTATTTTGAATGCGCTGCCGCCAATGATTCCGTCATCTGATATGTTTCAGGAATTCATTTCTGTCCTTCTGCTGGATTTCCAGATTCTGCAGCTTCTCGACGTTTCTGGACGGGATCCATGCCTTGTTCGCATTGTAATAAAAGTTGAGCTGTTTCCAGTATTTTTCAGGGTACAGGAACAGATAGTATAGATATTCCCGCTCCTTCTCCCCCATTGTCAGGACTCTGTCATAGGAATTTAAAAGGCGCATTCCCAGCTTCATATTCCAGCCGTGCTTTTCCATGGCTTTTCTTATAAAATGGTAAAGATCCGCCACCTGAACCCCCAGATGCATTTTATTAAATTCAATCACCGCCGTGTATCCCGGCCCCATCAGAATATGGTGCTGGTTCAGCTCACCGTGGCAAAGATAATGTTCGGGCGCTCCCGTTTCACTCACCATTCTCCCCAGTCCTTCACAGGCTTCCAGGGCCTGTTCGTAAAACATTGAAAAATTTCCCATCACACAAAGTTCGAAATCTGATTTCTTCCGCTTGGAGCTGATAAAATTCCTGGTGCGCCGAAGCTCCCTGTTATGGCGTTCCATCTCTTCCGTCATTGGTTCCGATAATATGGAGCCTAAGTTCCAATCATCTTTTGTCTCTATCTTCCTGAGAGCTTTGTGCAGACGCGCAATCTGTGACACAGCGCCTGTAATCTCCTCCTCATCCCGGATGTTGCATTCTCTGTCCGAAAACCAGTCCTTTACCACATACCGGCAGCCGTCTCCGGCCGTTGAGAGCAGTTCGCCCTCCTTATTTCTGATATACTGATCGACAAAACAGCTTCCGCCCTCCTGAAGTGACCGGAGAACCTCCTCTTCAAATTCCAGGCGTTTTACCGTCCCTTTATATTCACGGAGCAGCTTCAGCCCTTTGTCGGTTTCGCAGACCCAGGCTCCCCTGCCTCTGCGAAACGCCTTGATTTCAAGTTCATATTGCTCTAAAACTTCCGTATTTCTGTCGTTCACGCTTCACCCCTCCAGACAACTTTCTTTTAAGCTACTTCTAGGGTATGTTCTCTTTTCCATAAATATGTACCGGACATGCCATAGATTTATAGTATTGACAAATCTCCCTGAAGGTATTATAGTTTCTTTTTGAACAGTTTAATAATAAACTTCAAACAAGGAGGGAACATCGATTGCTTGCAACACCCGGCAGATTTTTTGAAAAATTTCAGAAGATGGATAAGGTATACCGCAGGTTCTATCAGCACGAGCTGGCAGAGTACCAGTTTACTCCAAATGAGATCGCTGTTATTTTATTTTTGTATAACAACGCCCCGGATCTTGATACCGCCACCGACATCGTCCGCTGCAAAGGCATCTCCAAAGGACTGGTCGCGCGATCCGTGGATTCGCTTTGCAGGGAGGGGTATCTGACAGCCGTCCGCGAACCGGCCGACCGGAGGATCATGCACCTGAAGCTCAGTGAAAAGAGCCGGCCGCTCACGGAACGGATTGCGGTCAAGCAAAAAGAGCTGGCCGGTAAAATTGAATGCGGCATCACACCGGAGGAGCTTCGTATCACATCCGCTACTCTGGATAAACTGCTTATTAATACAGAACAATTATTAAAGGGGAAAGAAAATCATGCTGAATAATTCCACATCAAAGAATGCCGGTTCCGGCATTTCAAAGGAGGCCGACTTAGGCCATGACAAGATAGGAAAACTGCTTTTTAACCTGGCGTTTCCCGCCATCCTGGCACAAATCATTAATGTATTATATAATATGGTAGACCGGATGTATATCGGCCATATTGAACATATCGGGCCAGATGCCCTGACCGGCGTAGGTGTTACGATGCCGGTTATCATGTGTATCTCCGCCTTCGCCGCTCTGGTGAGCATGGGAGGCGCTCCCAGGGCTTCCATTATGATGGGAAAAGGGAGAAATGATCAGGCAGAAAAGATTTTGGGCAATTGTACCTCCATGCTCTTAATTATCTCCATCACCCTGACCACCCTCTTCCTCCTGTTCGGCCGTTCCGTGCTGCTGATGTTCGGAGCCAGCGAAAAGACAATCGTATACGCATGGGCCTACATGGAAATCTACGCGTGCGGCACGATTTTCGTTCAGCTTGCGCTGGGACTCAATGCTTTTATCAATGCACAGGGCTATGCGAAAATCGGCATGATGACGGTTGCCATCGGCGCCGTATGCAATATTATACTTGACCCTATTTTTATCTTCGCACTGAATATGGGCGTACGGGGCGCCGCCTGGGCCACAATTATCTCACAGGCCGTATCCTGTATCTGGATCCTCAAGTTCCTGACCGGCAAAAAAAGTCTTCTGAAAATCAAACTTCAGAATATGAAGCTGGATCCGGGCATCATCGGCACCTGCGTATCGCTGGGCCTTGCGCCTTTTATCATGCAGTTTACCGAGAGTGTGCTGTCCGTCTGCTTTAACACCAGCCTGTTAAAATACGGCGGGGATATCGCGGTCGGTGCGATGACGATCCTGACCAGCGTTATGCAGTTTTCCATGCTGCCGCTTCAGGGCCTGACCCAGGGCGCACAGCCGATTATCAGCTTTAATTACGGGGCCGGCAATATCGACCGTGTGAAAAAGGCCTTCCACCTGCTTCTGCGCTCCTCCATCTGCTACGCCGCAATTTTATGGTCCATCTGTATGTTTGCACCAAGAGTATTTATCGCCATCTTCACAAACAATGCGGAGCTGACACAGTTTACTGTCTGGGCAATGCGTATCTATATGGCCGCATCCCTGATTTTCAGTATCCAGATCGCCTGCCAGCAGACCTTCATCGCCCTGGGCAATGCGAAAACCTCTGTTTTTCTTGCCCTGCTGCGGAAAGTTCTGCTGTTAATTCCACTGATTTTCATCCTGCCGCAGTTTATCAGCAACCAGGTTTTGGCCGTGTTTATAGCGGAACCGATTGCGGATATTATCGCGGTCAGTACAACGGCGATTCTGTTTACAAGAGAATATAAGCGCCTTGGCAAATATGAAAGCGAAGCTGCTTAACAGCATAAGACAAAATCCCGCGAGCGGTTTTAATTTGACAGGAGAGCTTTCCTGTTAAACGATAACCTGAGTGGTCCGCGCACAGGTCACCGCCTTCAATATAAAAAGCTCAGGGAACACAGGTTGAATCACCTGGTTCCCTGAGCTTTTAGCTGTCTCCTACTGAAATACAGGGAATGGAGGCTAAAACTTGAAACAGATTCCGTCGATTGCCGCCGTGCCTGCTTTGGTCAGCACACCGCCTCCGCCGTCTACCCGGCTCGTTCCTCCGGGGAAGAACTGTCCGTCCTTCTTCATAATGCCGTTCGGCATCACGAGAAGCACTCCAAAATCTGTTGTTCCGGCTATTTTATGGCCTCTGGCCTCCAGAAGCTTCACCGTGTCAGGCGAGAATCCTTCCTCCAGCTCGAGGCCCTGATCTCTGGTCAGGCAGCACATGTGGGGGGTTTTGACTGCCGAATCCATCATCATGCCGTAGTCCAGCGTGTTGATAATCAACTGGAGCGTGCTGGTGATAATTCTCGGTCCGCCTGCGCTTCCCACGGCCAGAACCGGTTCCCCTTCCTTCAGTACGATAGTCGGGGACATGCTGGAAAGAGGCGTTTTTCCGGGACGCACCGCATTGGCCATGCCGTAGGCAAGGCCCTGCGTTGTCCTGACTCCCACTTTGGGACTGAAATCGGCCATTGTATTATTCATTATGAAGCCTCTGCCCGGAATTACTACTCCGCAGCCCCACCAGTTGCGGATCGTCTGGGTTTGTACAAATACATTGCCATACTTGTCCATCACGGAAAAATGGGAGGTACAGCCTCTGTATTCTTTCGCATCGATCCCTTCCGTCGGAGCGTATTCCCCGGCCCTGTTCATGTCAATCCTGGACGCCAGCTCCTTTGCATACTCTTTGGAAATGATTTTGTCAACCTGTACCTCCACAAAATCAGGATCTCCCATTGCCACGGAACGATCGGCAAACATCAGCTTCATCGTCTCTGCCAGCACATGGGTGCTGTCCGCCGAATGAAAGCCCATTTTCTCCAAATCAAACTGTTCCAGAATATTCAGCATCTGTATAATATGGCTGCCCCCGGAGGACGGCGGAGCCATCGAAACCACATCATATCCTCTGTAGGTTCCCCTGACCGGCATTCGTTCGATTGGGGTGCATTTTTCCAGATCCTCTTTTACCAGGATGCCTTTATGCTTTTGTACGTGCTTCACAATATCATCGGCAACAGGCCCGTTATAGAACCAATCCACTCCGTTCCTGGCCACGCCCTCCAGCGTATCCGCAAGATCCGGATTTGTGATAATCTCACCATATTCCCTTGGTTTTCCTTCATTCAGATAAAGCTCGGCAAAACCCTCATACTCCGCTTTATTATGTTCCGCCTCCGGCGTGTCTGAAATTCTCGCATAAGCAAAACCGCAGGCAAATCCTTCGCGGCACAGCCGGATGGCCGGCTCTGAAACTTCCTTCCAGGTCATTGTCCCGTATTTTTTAAGGACATTATCCATGGCGCGGTAGAAAGCGGGAACGGCTGTGGCGCGGCCGGAAAACTCGGTCAGGTTCAAATCCACCCCGCCGTCCTCATCCAGGAACATATCCTGCCAGGCTCCCAGAGGGGCGACGCCCCGCGCGTCCACGGCAAAAAATTCATTTGATTCTTTATGGTACACGATATGGAAACAGCCTCCGCCGATTCCGCTGTGATATGGCTCCACGACTCCCAGAACCAGGGATACGGCCACAGCGGCGTCAATGGCATTTCCGCCTTTTTTCATCATTTCCAGGCCTGCGGCGGCAGCATACGGGTTATTGCAGCTCACCGCTCCCTCCGTCCCGGCGGCATGGGGCTTGTACATTGCAATTTCGGAAACTTCCTTTCCAAGATATGGTCTGTTTGGCATACTATTCTCTCCTTTTATATCAGGCTTTCGCCGTATCTTCTTTCGATGTGAGAAGCGTCACTATAATTCCCGCCGTATAGCTGGCAATAATTACCGGATACACGATATTGATTTTCGCATTCAAGCCGAGAATGACCCAGGCTACCGCTACAATAATACCCACCAATGTACTGGCGGTGGCTGCCTTTGAATTCACCTTTTTCCAGAGGATTCCGATAATTACGCAGAAGCTGAACGGAGCCGTAACGCTGTAGGTCAGCGTAAGGAACAAATCGGTTAGCTGTGCGGACGGAATCAGGAATCCGGGAATCAGGGTGAAGAATGCCAGGATGATGGTGCCCCAGCGGGATACATTCAGAATCTGCCTGTCGGACGCCTTTGTGTTAATCTGTGTTTTATATATGTTGGTAAGAATCGTTCCCGTAGCCATCATCATCGTAGCCATCGTGGCTGCAATAATCATTGTACATACGGCAAAGATGATACCTGCATACAGAGGGGAACTGAATTCCTTAACCGTCCAGGCGAATGCCGTTGCACCGTCACCCAGTCCGTCGTTTGCCGCGCGTCCCATCATGCCTACAATGGCCGTCAGGATACAGATAGGTGCTGCAAAAATATATCCGATAATACAGCCGTTACGGCTGGCCTTTGCATCCCTGGCCGCAAGTACCGGCTGAAGCACCGACTGCATAACGGCCGAACTTAAGGCGCCGCCGACGGCCCAGGCAAATATCTGCTGTGTCGGCATAGCCGGTACAATCAGTTTATCGTAATCCTTTGGAAGCTGCGATATCAGTCCGCCGTAACCGCCAAAGCCGGCCAGATTCTTCACGACGAAGATAATCAGCAGCACATAGGTGGAAATACAAACAATACGACCGATCGCCGAAGATCCTTTCATTCCTGCAAAGCCGGTGTAGACAGCTGCGATGGTTACGCCGCAGACCATGGCGGCCGCAGAGTTAAAACTCGGGATTACAATCTGGATAATGGAAGCAATTGTCTTAAGCTGTATCGGAATATAAATACACCCGAATATCACCCAGATGTATGACTGGAGCCTGGCCAGGGGAGTGGAATATCTTCTGGCAAGAAAATCCGGAAGAGCCTCGCTGACCATATTTTCACGAAGTACCTTGGACAAAGCCCCCACCAGCAGGAAATAGACGCCTCCTGCAATGGAATACCAGCAGCCCGCAATACCCATGGTATAGCCGTTCTGCGCCGCTCCCACAATGCTCATGCCGCCAATCTGCCATGCGCCGAGAACGGCTCCGATGGCAAAGGCACCCATGGTCTTGTCTCCGCCGGACCACTGGCTGGAGCTGGTGATTTTTGTTCCTGCATAAATACCGACCCCGATAATCAATACGAACGTAATAATCCATGTTGCTACTAACATATAACGACCTCCTCTTTTCTTTTCCGCTTCAGCTTAAAGCATGTTTAATCTGCTTCGGCTCCTCCCCCGCCGCGCGGCCTTCCAGCCGCTTAATGTATTCTCCCGGGCACAGGCCGGTCATCTTGCGGAATATTCTGTTAAAATGAGACTGATCATAAAAATCCATCTGATGGGACATTTCTGTCAGAGAGCACTCCTTATTATCCGACAACTGACGTATTGCACTTTGCAGACAAATCTGAAGGCTCAGTTGCTTTGGCGTAATCCCCACATTTTTCAGCACCAGTTTCTGGAGCGTCCTGGCCGTATAGCCGTATCGATCCTCCAGTTCCTTCATCCTAACTGCCCTTCTGTTTTGCATCATATATCCGGCGATGGAGGCAGCCATCTTTTCATCACTGTCCCTTCTTCCCGTCTTTTTCGCCTGGCACTGATCTAAAAACCTCCGAAGCAGCAGGGAATGTTCCTGTTCACTGTCCACCGCATTGATCCCCTCCATCGTAGACAGAGCCCATGGGAAAACGTCTTCCAGCTTAAATCCCTCAGGCGGCACCTCATCGGCTGGAATCCCAGTGGCCCAGGTAAAGCTTCCCGGAATAAACTGTACCATTAATACATTTTCAATCCCGTACAGCGGTATTTCCTTTTTTTCCGGCAGAACGCCGAACACATAAGCCGACGCATCTTTCTCCTTAACCGAAAATACAAGGCCCAGCTGGCCTACTCCGGGAATACAGTCAAGACCGGAGTGTCCCTGGTTTACATTGTAGCGCATAAGCCTGAGGTTAAAATCTTCCATGCAAAGCAGTGAATTTTCTCTCTGTTTTGTCACCTCCCAAAATGGCTGCTGAGAAAAAAAGTTCCTTTCACCCATCATTCCTGTCATCTTCATAACAGCCCCCTTTCCCATGATTCTAGCAGTTCGTAATAGGCGGCAATAGGAAAAATCGGAAATAAATCCCGTTTTCCTCCTGTCTCCGACCGTTTTCCCCTAATTTTGCCGTATCGGCCGCCACAATATCCACACCGCTGCCGCAGATATCGCATACGATTACGTCGTAGCATTTCACAGGTGCCTTTACTGGTTTTTTTGACCTCCTCGGCCGGACGTCCGCATCCTGCAGAACTTCGCAGGCATCGTCCTTTATCTGTCTTAAGATTTCCTCCGGGTCATGCTCTACCCGGCCCGGCCTGTTGTTATGTGTATCTATGATTACTTTTCTTGCTATTTCAATGTATGTCCCAATATAGCACATTTAAATACGGTTCGATATCCGCAGAATATACAAAACTTTTTCCTGTTTTCTAAACCTGCACGCTCCGCGCCAGGTCATCGCCATCATTAAGAAAGAATCCCGCTCGTGGGATGATTCTACGCCTGCGGCGGGTCGCTTAGCGAGTGTAACGAGCTTAGTGAACAAGCCCTCTTTAGAGTTGCACTCCTCCGCGGAGCGGTTTTTATTTAACAGGAGAGCTTTCCTGTTAAATAAAAACGGCCTGCACGAATATTGTGCAAACCGCTTATTAAATAGATATTATGATGTTGGGGTCAAAAGGTCTTTTGACCCCTTTGATACCGGATTGCTCCGCACTGCGTACTCTCGCGGATTATAGCCTGCCGGACAGTTATCAGCCCCTGTTTAATTCATCTTTTCCTCCCTGTCAAGCTCTCGCAGAAGGCTGATCTGCAGCACCAGACATACAAGAAAAGAAATGGCGTCGGCCAGCGGCTGCGCAATCTGAATTCCTAAAATTCCGATTAAAGGCGGCATCAGCAGCACGCCCGGGATCAGGAATACGCCCTGTCTCGACACTCCCATAAAAGAAGCGCGGAACATCTTTCCCGTAGTCTGCATCATCATATTGCTGATCATGACCCAGCCGTTGAGGCCGTATGTAAGGCACTGGAGCCGCAGCGCTTTGACACCGATTTCCAATACCTGCGCATCGCCCTTTCTGAACAGCTGTATCAAAAACGGGGCGGCCACAAATTCCACTGTGGCCAGTATCAGAAGAAACACAGTCCCGATTTTCACGCAGAACCAGAATCCCTTCTTCACCCGCCCATACAGCTTTGCCCCGTAGTTAAATCCACAGACGGGCTGAAATCCCTGGCCGAAACCAAGAAGTATGGAATTCGTGAAATTGGTGATCCTTGATACAATCGCCATAGCCGCGATTGCGGCATCACCGTAGGGACGGGCGGCCGTATTCAGGCATATCATGGCAATTCCGGATATAGACTGCCTGCACAGGGACGGCAGGCCGCCGTTTACTATCATCTTATAGAAATAACGTGAGGGCCTGAAATTCCTGAATCTTATCAGAACATTACCTGCCCTGCGGATTCCCCAGTACAGCAGGCAGAAGCTGACGAACTGGCTGATAATCGTAGCCAGGGCGGCTCCTGAAATCCCCATATTAAACCCGAATATCAAAATCGGATCCAGGACTATATTGATAAGGGCGCCTGTCGTAAGGCCAATCATCCCATAGAACGCACTTCCCTCAAAGCGGAGCTGGTTGTTCAGAACCAGCGAGGCCGCCATATAAGGAGCTCCTATCAGAATAAATTTGAGATAATCCATGGCATATGGCAGGATTGTTTCCGTGGATCCCAGCAAAATGCAGAGGGGCTTCAAGAAAATAAGTCCTGTTGCGGCTATTAACGCTCCGCCGATAAGCGCAGAATAAAATCCGACTGCAGCCAGCCGTTCCGCCTTATCTGTCTCCTGCCTGCCGAGAAGACGTGAAATATTATTCCCCGAGCCCTGGCCAAAGAAAAATCCGACTGCCTGTATAGCAGCCATCACGGCAAATGCAATTCCCACCGCACCGGATGCACTGGTGCTGATTTTGCCGATAAAAAAGGTATCGGCCATATTATAAAACGTCGTAATCAGGTTGCTGATAATCGTCGGGACTGCCAGCCTGCAAATCAGGCTTTCCACCGGCGTCTGCGTCATCTGAATATATTTTGCGTCCAGATTTGCCTCGCTCATCCATTCACTCCTTCCCGAACCTACTCTTCTGTATCTTTTTTCACTGCCATATTAAGCAAATATTCTTTTTCATTGCATTCCGGATGTTTCAGCACGTACAGGAACAGCCTTTGTAAGATATTTCCCATATCCGGCCCCGGCCTTACTCCGGCGGCTATCAGGTCCTTTCCGGTTACCGCCATATCCCTCATCCGGATACAGTCACCCCTGCTGCGGACTGCCTCCGCCGTTTTTCTGATACGTCCTGTCCCCGCAGCCTCCTCCGGAAGCAAACTCTCTTTCAGCAGCAGCAGCTCGTCGAACCGGCCGTCCTCCATACTGCTCATAACTTCCCTTACTTTGCAGTCATCCTCCTGCAGTTCTTCTGAAAACCACCTTACCAGAGTCTTAACTCTGTCCGTCGTATCATTATCCATTTTCAATTCTTTCAGGATTTGGGCGGCACAGTCCTCCCCTCCATACGAAAGAAATGCGGCCCAGCGGAGAGACTTTCTAGCCGGCAGTCCGGATGCCCTCATACAAGCTTCCCTCACCCTGCCGATGTTGGTTCCAAACACCGAGTGAAAACCCGCCGATATATAAGGGCTCATCCCCGTCTCTTCCACCAGCAGAATACGTTCGGGATGGTCCGACAGCAGTGTTTTTGTCAGCTCCGCCTGGATTCTCTCTTTGCTCACGTTGGCCAAATTCGGAGCAATCACGGTCAGTGCGGCATAGGTTTCATCTTCTATTGTAAAGTTCAACTGGGCTGAGAACCGGATGGCACGCAGAATCCGGAGAGCATCTTCGGTAAACCGCTCCACGGCATTGCCGACACAGCGGACGACACCCTCCTTCAAATCTTTCATGCCGCCGAAAATATCCACTATCCCCGTCTCATGACTGTAAGCCATCGCATTGATAGTAAAATCACGGCGTCTCAGATCCTCTTTCAAATCCGAGGTAAAGGCCACCTCCTTCGGGTGTCTTGCATCCTCGTACTCGCCGTCGATCCGGTAAGTCGTAATTTCATAACCGACATGCTCCCGCATTACCGTTACAGTTCCATGCTGAAGCCCTGTATCGATTGTCTTCCCAAACACCTTTTTGACCTGCTCCGGCCTGGCGGATGTGGTGATATCCCAGTCCCCGGGGACTCTGCCAAGGAGCGTGTCCCTGACACAGCCGCCGACGGCAAAGGCCTCGTAGCCGTCTGCTCTAAGCCCGGCAAGAATCTCCTCTACCTGTTTCGGTATTATTATCTGCACATTCTAAGCTCCCTTCTGTCCAATCTCCATGATTCCCTGCAGCCGCCTGCGCAAACCGGCCGTAAAAAAACCGGGGCAAAACATCTGCATGCCCTGTCCCGGTCTGTTTCTATGTTTCATCCCACATTCTCTCTGCCGGATGGAGCGCCAGAACGTGCCTGAATTGCTTTCCGTCAGATATGCGTCCCACTTTCCGGGAGATTTGCCCCGAATGAATTATCAAACACGCTTTAGTATGCTTTCCCCCAATATACCATCTTTGTCGCAGGTTTACCACAGCATACGCACTTATCCGATAAAGTTTCCTGTGCAAATGGCATACAGCGTGATGTCACTCCCACCGACTCTTTAAGCTGATCTTCACACTCCTGGCAGCCGCACCACATGGCCTTGATAAAGCCCGGCTTATGATCCGCCAGTTCCTTCATCTCTTCCATGTTGACAGCCTCATACGTATGAGCCTCGCGATGTGCCTTTGCCCTTTCCAGCATATCGTGCTGGATTGTGCCGAGAAGCTCTGCTACTTTTTCATTTATCTCATCCAGGGAAACGGTTATCTTCTCGTGTGTATCGCGGCGCACTAAAACTGCCTGGTTCTCCGCCAGATCTCTTGGTCCAATCTCCACACGCACCGGTATTCCGCGCATCTCGGATTCACTGAATTTCCATCCCGGAGATTTGTCGGAATCATCCACCTTCACTTTGAAACCGGAGAGAACTTCCTTCAGCTCATATGCCTTATCAAGAACTCCCTCCTTATTCTGCTGGATCGGAACAATCATAACCTGAACGGGAGCTATCCTCGGAGGAAGCACCAGTCCGTTATCATCACCATGTACCATAATAATAGCACCAATCAGGCGAGTTGTCATGCCCCATGATGTCTGATGAACGTATTTTAACTGATTATCTTTGTCAAGATACTGGATTTCGAATGCTTTGGCGAATCCGTCCCCAAAGTTATGGCTGGTTCCGGACTGCAGGGCCTTGCCGTCATGCATCAGGGCCTCGATTGTATAAGTCGCCTCCGCACCGGCAAATTTTTCTTTATCTGTCTTTTTACCGCGTACAACCGGCATGGCAAGAACTTCCTCACAGAAATCGGCATAGAGATTCAGCATCAGCTCTGTTCTCTCTTCTGCCTGCTCCGCCGTAGCATGAGCCGTGTGGCCTTCCTGCCATAAGAATTCTCTGGAGCGGAGGAACGGTCTTGTTGTTTTCTCCCAGCGGACAACCGAACACCACTGGTTATATAATCTCGGAAGATCCCGGTAGGACTGGATATCTCTTGCATAAAAATCGCAGAACAGCGTCTCAGATGTCGGTCTTACGCACATCCTCTCCTGAAGAGGCTCAAGGCCTCCCATGGTTACCCAGGCAACCTCAGGGGCAAATCCCTCCACATGATCCTTCTCTTTTTCCAGAAGGCTCTCGGGGATAAACATAGGCATATACACGTTCTGCACGCCCGTCTCTTTAAATCTTCTGTCCAGTTCATTCTGGATATTCTCCCAGATAGCATATCCGGCCGGTTTGATAACCATGCATCCCTTTACGCTGGAATAATCGATTAATTCAGCTTTCTTTACCACATCCGTGTACCACTGTGCAAAATCCACATCCATGGATGTGATGGCTTCCACTAATTTTTTGTCCTTTGCCATGACAATTCTCCTCTCATTTTTCCTTCCCCCCGCAGTGCGATCCCCCGCGGAGCGGTTTTTATTTAACAGGGGTACTTTCCTGTTAAATTAAGAAAGAATCCCGCCCGCGGGATTCTCCGCCTGCGGCGGGTCGCTTCGACGACATAATTCCCTGCCGCCGCAGTGCGATCCTCCGCGGAGCGGTTTTTATTTAACAGGGGTACTTTCCTGTTAAATAAAAAAGCCATGCGATCTCTTCGTCATCGAAATGATCGAAGGGACCGAATGGCTGAAATTCTTCGGCGGTACCACCCAATTTAACCGGACAAGATGCCTCTGATTCCATTCGGCACCTGATGCGGTTCACTCTTATATCCGTTAACGCCGGTTCTACGATGCACTTTCATGCATGGCTCCAAGGCAGGTTCAATCTTCCTTGACACGGAAACCTCTCACCGCCGGTTTCCTCTCTGGATGTGTTTAAAGATTTAATAGTCCTCTTCAACGCCGTATTTGTCTATCAAATTATGTCGTGTTGCTTTTATGGTAGATTTGATTTTACGCCATCCAAACTGCTTTGTCAAGCCCTGTCAGCTGCCTCCCGCCTCTTTTTCCACTCCCTTCTTTGAAAAAATAAGATTAACAGGATAATCGGCAGCGCCACCAAGTCGCCCCTCTCATCCAGAATAAGCAGGCCTATTACGCAGGCCAGTAAGATTAACCTCTGCCATAGCTTTAACACTCCCATGACATACCCTTCACTGGCCATCGCCAAAACAATTACGCCTATTATGGCAATCGCTAAATTGTAAATGACAGCCGGTACTGTTGTTCCTGTTAGCAGCAGAGCCGGTTTATATACCAGCATAAACGGAATAATGAAACCGGCAATCGCCAGTCTAAACGCACTCACGCCCGTTTTTAAAGGATCGGACTGGGCCAGTCCTGCCGCTACAAAGGATGAGAGAGCTACAGGAGGTGTGATAGTTGACATAATAGCAAAATAAAACACAAAAAAGTGAGCGGCCAGCAGGGGAACACCCATGTTAACCAAAGCCGGAGCCAGCGTAAGGGCCGTTACGATATAGCAGGCTGTTGTTGGAAGCCCCATGCCCAGAATGATTGAAGCTGCCATGGCTAAAAAAAGCGCCAAAAATTTAATCCCCAACGCCAGTTTAAAAATATTCAATGAGAACACAAGGCCAAATCCGGTAAGGGAAATCACACCAATTACAATGCCGGCACAGGCACAGGCAATCGCTACCGACATAGTGCCCTTCACTCCATTTTCCAGTGCGCGGCAAAACCGTCTCAGTGTCAGGCGGCTGCTCTTTCTGAAAAAACTTACTACAATTGCAATCAGAATGGAAAGCCAGGCCGCATAAATCGGATTGTAGCCTTTAACACTTAAGAAATAGATGAGAGCAATTAAGGGGATCGCCATGTGTCCATAGTCCCTGAATGTTGATCCCAGCTTCGGAATCTGATCCTTTTCCAGTGTCTTCAGTCCCTGTCTGCGGGCGCGCAGCTCCACGGAGACCCATACACACAAATAGTAAAGAAAAGCCGGAATAATGGCTGCAAAGACGATTACACTGTACTGCACCCCAATAAATTGAGCCATCAGGAATGCTGCCGCCCCCATAACCGGAGGCATAATCTGCCCTCCTGCCGATGCCACACACTCTACCGCGCCTGCATATTCCGGTGCGTATCCAACAGATTTCATTAAAGGTATCGTCATTACCCCCGTCGTTGCTACATTTGCAGAAGTGCTTCCGCTGACTGTTCCCATCAGGCCGCTGGCCAAAGCCGATACTTTGGCCGGCCCGCCTACAGAACCTCCTGCCAGTGCCAATGCAAGATTGCTTAAAAACTTAGACATGCCTATTTCAGACATGATAGCTCCAAAAAATATAAACAGCACCACATAAGTAGCCGATGTATTGAGCGCTGTCCCAAAAATGCCTTCATCCGTCAGATACAGCAGCTTTATTATTTTGCTGACCGTAAAACCTGCGTGGCGAAATACCCCGGGTATCTGCCGCCCAAAAACAGCATATAATAAAAATACGCAGGCTACAATAGGCATAGCCATCCCAATGGCCCGTCTGGTAGCTTCTAAAACAAGCACAAGACAGATGACACCGAATATCAGATCCATTTTGGTTGGAATTCCCATTTGAGCATTAATCTTCTTTGCAAAAACCGCAACGTAGAGTGCTGCGCAAAAGCTCAGAAGCCCCAATATGATATCTATCACCGTAGGTGCCTTACTGCTTGAATGTTTCGTTGCCGGAAATAACAGATAAATTAGTAATATAATAACTGCCAGATGGACCGATACCACATACTTGTCATCTACCAGCCCGGAACCAGCTGCGTATAGCTGGAATGCAGCCAAAGACAAGCATAAGGCTGTGATAATATATTTCCAGGCGCCTTCTAATTCCCTCTTTTTTCCGCCTTTATCCTCATCTACATCGGTCAGAGCTCCCCCTCTTTTTTTAATAAAATCGCTTAACGCCATAATTGTCTCCCCCTTTAGCGTACACCAGTCTGTTATTTTAAGACGCCTTTTTCTTTATAGTACCTTTCTGCTCCCGGATGAAGCGGCAGGCCGGAGACATTGATTCCTGATTCCAGAGTGATTTCTTTTGCAATATCCTGGCTTTGGACCAGTGTATCAACATTTTCAAACAAATTCTTTGTAATTTCATAGACCAGGTCATCACTGATACTCTCGTTTACAATCAGTAAAGTCCCTGTTGCCACTGTTTTTACATCCGATTCCTGATTTGGGTATGTACCGGACGGAATTGTATATTCGTAGTAGTAAGGGAGCCTGTTGATTACATTCTGTATTTCTTCGTCGCTTCCCAAATCCGCCAGCTTGCATTTTCCGCTGGCCATTGCTTTCATCTGGTGACTCTGCCCCAGGCTTCCCGAAATAATGTACCCGTCTATTTTCTCATCAACCACCGCATCCGACGCATTGGAATGAGAAAGCTGCTGTGCGTTAAAATCGCTCTTGGAGATACCAAAGCAATCCAGAATCCCCATCGCCTGGGACTCCGAACCACTGCCCGCCTCGCCAATGTTTACTTTTTTTCCAACAATATCATCAATACCGTTAATTCCGGAATCTTTCAAAACCGGAATCTGGATAATCGCCGGGTAAAGATTTGCAATAACTCTAAGCCCTTCTACCTGCTTTCCTTCAAACTGCCCGATCCCATTTACTGCCTCATAAACAGATGACGCGGCTGAAAATGCAAGCTGTATATCATCCGTTCCTACCCGGAGACAATTCTCACTGGAACCTGCCGTTACCTCTGCCGTAAAAGATGTGCCGGGGAGTTTATTATTCCATACCTGGCATAATGCAACCCCCAAAGTATTAAACGTTCCGCCGGAAGAAGATGTTCCCATGGACAGGAACGCTTCATCACCGTCTGCCTTTACCGCATTTTTTTCATCAGCCGCCGCTTCCACGGACTGGTCCCCGCCTTTTGTTTCCGGCGCTGAGGTACCAGAACAGCCACTCAGTATTCCTCCCACTATCACTACGTTTGAAATCACAAGAGCTAAAATCTTTTTTGTTTTTACCATAATGAACCCTCCTGATATGAAATATTTTTACCTTCTCACTTGCATAATATCATCTCGGTTCCATATAATCCAATATATATTTCCATATCAATACATAAAATTCAAATTATGATATTGCATTATCAAAAGTGATTCAAAATTATGTTGACTGATCCGCGCATTTGAGGCGCTGACCGTACGAAAAGATAAACATTGCCGAATCAGTTTACGGCGTTCTGCTTTACACCAGTTCTTTATAGTACGCTATCATATAGTCACAGAAATCTCTGGTATCCTGTGTCAGGTACTTATCCTTCCGATAACTTAACGCAATATTCCTTGTTTTATCAAGGCCCTTTATAGGCAGAAATTTAATCTGTTCATCGTAAAGACAGCGTTTTTTCGCCGATTGGGAAGCGATTGTGATTCCCGCGTTTACATTTAAAAGCTCCGTCCTCAGGTAGTGATCGCACTCCATAACAATATTCAATTTAATACCTAGTTCTTCACATAATTGATCCATCTGGGTCCGAAACGGAAAACCTTTTTGAAGGGCAATAAATTTTTCACCTATAATGTCGTCCACTCCGACACTGTCTTTTTTAGCAAGAGGGTGATCCTGATGTACAGCCACCATAAATCTGTCCTGGCAAAGAATAATGGTATTCATATCATCTCGGTTTATCTCAGGAGATGTTATGCCAATATCAATCTTTCCGCTTTCCAGCAATTGAATGATATCTTGAAATTCTTCCACACTCTGACGCCATTTTACAGCGGGATGACTTCTCATAAAACCTTCAATTCCGCGCATAAACTGAGGGCTTGTCAGAGATACAAATAATGTATGCTCCTGCTCTCCCTTCATTTCATTTATTTCCTTCTTGGCATTATCAATATCTAACAGAATCCGATTCACTCTTGACAGAAATACCTCACCGTATGCATTCAGTACAATAGAGCGGCCGGAACGGTCAAAAAGCGGGACTCCCAGCTCACTTTCCAGTCTTGATATCACCACGCTGATTGCCGGCTGGGACACATTAAGTTGTTCTGCCGAGCGGGTAATGTGCTGATTTAACGCTACCACCTGAAAATATCTAAGTTGCATCAATTCCATAAATTCACTCTCCTTTAATATTTGTGCACAGGACTTAGCCGGATGCCGTAACAGTTCATGCAGTCTGAACTGTTACGACTTTTTATTCATTATACCGGGATTTATCGTACTTTACAATTATATATAATATTATAGTTATGTATTTATATGAAATAATGAATTGTAAATTATATTTTGTGCCTCTATACTGAAAAAAAAGGAATAAAGGAGCGTTTTTTATGGGAGAGGGAACAAAATTGCAAGATATGCTGGAAAAAAAGGAGGTTCTAAAGCTGGGGGGAGGTCCCGCCAGAATAGAAAAGCAGCATGCAGCCGGTAAGCTGACAGCCAGGGAGCGTCTGGAACTGCTCTTCGATCCAGGATCATTCCAGGAGTACAACATTTTTATGAAACACCGCTGCCATGACTTTGGTATGGAGAAGATCAGCACTCCGGCAGAGGGAGTTGTGACCGGCTATGGCCTGGTAAACGGGCGTGGCGTGTTTGCTTTCGCACACGACTTTACCGTGTTAGGAGGAGCCATGGGGGAAATGCAGGGTATGAAAGTAAAAAGAATGCAGGAGCTGGCCCTGGACGCAGGCCTGCCTTTTGTCGGATTAAATGATTCCGGCGGCGCCAGGATTCAGGAGGGCCCCAGTACCTCCTATGGAAACATTTTTTACAATAATGTTATGGCTTCCGGGGTCATTCCTCAGATTTCCGCTATTATGGGGCCTTGTGCCGGAGGTACAGTATATTCCCCGGCCCTGACGGATTTTATCCTCTCTGTAAACGGAACCAGCCGTTCGTTTATTACAGGACCTGCGGTTATTAAAAATGTAACCGGAGAAATCGTCGACGCGGAGACACTCGGCGGAGCAAAGACTCATAATACGCTCTCAGGCGTATCTCATTTTTTCTGCCAGGATGATGCCGATTGCATTTACAAAATCAAACGGCTCCTAAGCTTTTTTCCCGCCAACTGCCGCGAACTGCCTCCTGTCTACGCATGCAATGATGATCCGAACAGACGCTGCGAGCGCCTGAATACACTCGTGCCAGAGTCTTTAAAGAAAGCTTATAATATCAAAGAAATTATCCGTGAAATCGCTGACGAACACGATTTCTTGGAGGTTCAGGAACTGTATGCCACCAATATTGTTATAGGATTTATACGGTTAAACGGAAAATCTGTCGGCGTAGTTGCCAATCAACCTTCCATGCTGGCTGGCTGCATCGAGATCAATGCCTCCGATAAAGCCGCCCGCTTTATCCGTACCTGTGACTGCTTTAACATTCCTCTGCTTTCCATTGTGGACGTCCCCGGTTACCTGCCGGGAATCAAACAGGAGCTTGGAGGAATCATCCGCCACGGAGCAAAAATGCTCTACGCATGGAGTGAAGCGACAGTACCCAAAATAGTCATGGCGGTTGGCAAGGTAGTTGGTGGAGCCAGGCCCGCCATGTGTTCCTGGGAGCTGCATCCTGATTTCATCTTTGCATGGCCAACCGCACAGATGACCGTAGTCGGTCCGGAAAGCGCCGTGGACATCTGCTGTAAAAGTGAACTGAAACGGGCTGAAGAAAACGGTGAAGATACGGCTGCTCTGCGCACCCAGCTTATTGAAGACTATACAAAAGAATATATGAATCCATATAAAGCCGCTGAATGCGGCAAATTCGAAGATATAATCGAACCTGCGCAATCAAGACAGGTAATTATTAGGACTTTGGAAATGTTCCGCAATAAAAAAGTTGTGCTTCCGTCCCGCAAACACGGAAACATTCCGTTATAGCAGCAGTTTCACCGCGAAAAAACCAAATCAATCAGGAACCATAAGGGGGATTTACCATGCCGAATACAGTTAATTATGCAAGAGGACCGTTAAGCGGTATTACCGTCCTAGATTTAACCCAATTTTTATCAGGGCCGTTCTGCACAATGATAATGGCGGATTTAGGCGCCGACATTTTGAAAATAGAGCGTCCTGACCGCCCCAGAGCCAGCGGCCCATATTTACATGGCGAGCGTATTTATGACCTTTCCGTTAACCGGAGCAAAAAAAGTATGACTCTAAATCTGAAATCAGATGCAGGAAAGGATATTTTTAAAAAGCTTTTAATATCTTCCGATGTTGTGATAGAGAATTTCAAACCCGGGACAATGGAGCGTATGGGGCTGGGATATGAAGAACTTAAGAAAATCAAACCAAATTTAATTTATGCCGCCATATCCGGCTTTGGCTATACCGGCCCTTATAAGAACCGTGGGGCCCTGGATATGGTAATTCAGGGCATGAGCGGTTTGATGAGTCTGACAGGTGAACCAAACGGCAGGCCAACAAGATGCGGAACCTCCGCCAGTGATATATTTTCCGGAATCTATATGTTCGGCGCCGTAGCATCCGCTCTCTACGAGCGCGAAAAAACAGGAAAAGGTCAGTTTATTGACGTGGCGATGTTAGATTCCACCTTCTCCTGTCTGGAAAATGCAGTAATCAATACCTGTATATTTAATAAAAATCCGGAACGGGTTGGAAACAGCCATCCCACCAGTGTTCCGTTTCAGACATTTCAGACCTCTGACGGTGAAATCATCATCACCTGCTCCAGAGACAGCGCCTTTTATTCCCTTTGCCGCGCCATGGGACGCCCTGATATGATTCAGGACGAACGCTTTGCCAAAGCCGAGGCCAGAAGATTGAATAAGGAGCTTCTAGAGGATGAGATTACCCGCTTCACCAGCACCCGCACCCTGGACGAATGTGAAGAAACCCTGAATCAATTCGGAGTTCCTAATGGCCGTATCAATACCCTGACTATGATCTGCAAGGATCCACAAATTGCTGCCCGCGACATGATCGTGAAAGTGGAACACCCTGTTGCAGGAACGTATCAGATGGCCGGAAGTCCATTAAAATTCAGCAGTTTAACAGAGGCCCACTATGAACCGGCACCTACACTTGGTCAACATACCAGAGAGATCCTATCTGAACGGTTAAACATGACAGATACGGAAATTGAAGCCCTGCTAAAAGAACAGGAATCTATGCCATAACCCCTTATAGTATAAGCCCACACAAATTATCTGTTTATTTAAATTATTTTTTTAACAATCGTTATAACGTTAATAATTATATCATCAATTGTTACGTTCTTCACAATAAAAACAAAATAATTTGACAAATCCTCTCTCCTTTTCTATAATTGCAAGCACACCAATCGGCAGCACATGAAAATTACAGGGCTGCCGGTCTGGATTCTTAAAGATGAGGTGAGGAGAATGAGTATCTATGTCATTACCGGAGGTACAACCGGAATTGGTGCCGAAGCCCGCAAGAAGCTGCAGGACGAAGGGCACGAAGTATTTAACATTGATTACAACGGAGGGGATTACACTGCCGACCTATCCACGGACGAGGGAAGAAAGGGCGCAGTCAAAGCGGTATTTTTAAAATACCCGGACGGAATTGACGGAGTCCTCTGTAATGCCGGCGTCGGTCCCACCGCTCCGCCGAAGAAGATTTTTGCACTGAATTTCTTCGCAGCCATCGCAATAGCCGAAGGTCTGCGCCCGCTTCTTAAGAAAAAGGGCGGAAACTGTGTCGTCACTTCCTCCAACTCGATTACAAATGCCACTGTAAAACGCGACTGGGTCGATATGCTGTCGAATGTGGCGGATGAGAACGCCACAATGGAATTTGCCGGACATATCCCGCCGGACAAAACACCGTCCTGCTACAGCTCCTCCAAGCACGCGCTGGCCCGCTGGGTACGCCGCGTATCTTCTTCCTGGGCGGCAGACGGCCTGCGCATCAACGCCGTGGCACCCGGCAATACAACCACTCCGATGACGAAAGGAATGACGGAAAAGCAGATGGACGCGGCGCTGCTGATTCCAATCCCGACCCGTTACGGCCGCAAGGAATTCCTCGACGCCTCTGAAATTGCCAACGCCATGGTATTCCTGTTATCACCGCTGGCCAGCGGTATCAACGGAGTCATTCTGTTTGTAGACGGAGGCATCGACGCGCTGCTCCGCTCCGAACGTTTTTAACCGGTCATCTAATCAATATCATCAGAGAAGGGAGCAGACGCTATGCGCATTTTAGAACAATACATGGAGTGTATGAAAAAAGGCGATAATATCGGCCTGGCAGATTTGTTTAATGAAAAAGGAATTCTTCATGATACCTCATTCTTAAAGCTGAATAAAGATATCATGCATCTGGAAGGAAAGATGGCAATTGAAATGATGTTCCACCACCGTTTCGGTTTCAACGGAGGGCCGTTTCCTATTACAAATACGGTACATAAGGCAGATGACAACGTATGTTATTTTATTGAATACGGCGACCGCGTTGTACCGGTAACTGCTTATATCACTGAAATTGATGAAGACGGGAAAATTATGAGGCTGGATATATTTCCGCTGTAATTCCGGGAAAAGGGGAGGTTCACCGCAGTCCCGCGGAAATCTCCCCTTTTCCTATCCGTTAAATACTGTTTTCCGTTATTGTAACCACGGTTTTTTCGGCTCGTCTCCCGCTTTTGTACCGCAGAAAGAAAAGCAGCGTAATGATAAGGCACAGTGACTCCGACACAGCCGGGGACAGCCAAATCCCGTTTTCGCCTATCAGCTGCGTCAATATAATGAGACAGGCCGACAGGAGAAGAAAACTTCTGCACGATGAAATGACGACAGAGTATACCGGCCGCTCAACCGCTGTAAAGAAACCGGCCGTCACCACATTAAAACCGACAATCGCAAATGAAAGTCCGTACATGCGCAGCGCACTCACCGAGTAGGCGAACAGCTCCTGATCCCTTTTGTCCAGGAACAGCCCTACTGCCGCCTGGGGAATCATTTCAGCAATTACCAGGAACACAACCGTGGATATACCGGCCGCGATAATGGAATAGCCAAACAGCCTGCGGTATTTCTCCTGTTCGCCCGCCCCGTAATGAAAACTGACAAGGGGCTGCACTCCCTGGCTGATTCCGGCCATACTGTTAAGAGCCAGCGTATTAACATATGAAATCACGGTGTAGCTGACAACTCCCTTATTCCCGATGATGCTCAGTATCATATGGTTAAACAGGAAAATTACGAGGCCGCCCGACATCTCGGTAATGCTGTCCGACATTCCCAGCGGAATGATTCTCCTGTAAAGCTTCAAATTCCATTTGAATCTGCCAAAGCGCAGGCGCTTGGAGCGGAACCCAAAGTACAGGGCGAACAGTGTCGTAGACACAACCTGGGCAATACCGGTGGCAATCGCCGCTCCTTCGACTCCCATATGGAGTTTCATAACGAACACATAATCAAGTACAATGTTTGTTACGGCGCTTGTCATAACCCCCGCCATCTGAAGCGGCGGACAGCCGTCCGTCTTCACAAAAATCTCCATATTATAAGATACAACAAAGAACACTGCAAAAACGGAAATCCAGCCCAGATATCCTTTTACATATCCGATCGTCTCAGGCCCGGCCCCCAGGAAATAGGCAATCCTTTCCAGACTTAACCAGGTCAGCAGGGAAATAATGGCTCCCACCGCAACCAGTATAATCAGGTTCTGGTTAAATGTATTGCGCGCCTCTTCCTCCTTACCTTCTCCCAGGAATATCGCCATCAGTGTCGACGTCCCTGTCGCCATCATAAGGCCGACGGAGAAAATAAAAATCGTATAAGGCATGGACAGGTTAACTGCCGCCAGCGCATATTCCCCTACTCCCCGCGCAACGAAAATTCCATCAACCATCGTGTACAATGCAAAAATCCACATAGATATGATGGAAGGAATGACAAAACGGCAGAATTTTTTCAGTAACATGATAAAACCTCCTTTTATTGACTTTCATTATAAACCTTCGTATAATACGAATGTCAAGGGAGGTAGAAGAAGTTGAACAATTCTTATAAAATTAAAGAAATTTCAAGATTATACGGACTTTGCAGCGACACGCTGCGATATTATGAAGAACAGGGGCTTCTCTCTCCAAAGCGCGGGGAGAACCGGTACCGTATGTTCGGTGTCCAGGATATCGGTAAACTGAACGTCATCCGTTCCCTTCGGGAGCTCGATATTCCTCTGGAACGAATCCGTGAGTATATCCATAACCGTGATATTGATTCAACCCTGCGGCTTCTGGATGAGGAGGAGACTCTGATCCTCTCCCAAATTGAGCGCCTCCGGGAAAAGTATGAAGATATTAACGCCCGGAAAACAGAGCTTCAAAAGGACAGGCAGATCAAAGACAGACAGTTTTCCATCCGCCGGTTTGAAGCAAGGCCCTGTTTTCAGCTTACGGAAGACATCATCCTGGAAAACGATGTGGATTTTGTCTTAAAGAAGCTGGAACAAAAATATGAAGATAACATTCACGCCATAGGCATTAAGGGATTTGGAGCGGAGATGGATCCGGTCAGTATGGAGCAGGGTGACTATAATCATTTTCGTTCGGTTTTCTTCATCAGCGACTGGGATAATTACAGCTCGGTTATTCCTGAGGGAGAGTATGCCTCTCTGTTCTATTGGGGCGCTTATGAGCAGAGGATTACGGAAGTGTTCTCCCAATTTGTATCCTGCATACAGGAGTCCGGATATGAACTCTGCGGTGTTCCGCTGGAACTGTACCATATTGATATGAATGATACAAACCGGCATGAGGAGTATCTGACGGAATTACAGGTGCTGGTAAAGCCCTTAAAATGTCCCGCTGACGGGTGATAAGCTGCGGTACCTTCCGACCGGCAGTTCGGAAAGCGAGGTATATTCTTTTCCGTTAACCAGGATAGACATGACATCCTCCAGGTTGATAAATCTGGAAAACTCTCCTTTAGTCACTACTTTGCCTTCAGGATTACGCATTCCGTACGTAGAGATTACCAGCGGTCCTGACAGCGGGTCGTTACTGATTACAACTCCGCCTCCCCCTATTACCGTCCCTCCGTCACCGTCGGTATCAAAGGAAAGTTCAGACATCATCTCCTCGATGGTGCCGTCTTTAAATTTAACGGACACAACAGGTGTCGGCAGTCCGCCCGAAGCCTGGGCTTCGCGGCCAATCAGCAGAACTCCCAGCGGGGATATCTGCACCGTTTCAAGATTATCCGATTTATTTTATCCTGGGCTGATCACGCCCTGAAATCTTCCCGATACATTTCCACAAACGAGTGGAGAATCTTCGCCGTCATCCCCCAGATTACATTTTCCCCGTACCGGTAAAACATAACCTTATACCTGCCCCTCCGCCAGTGATAATCCTCACCGCCCGGGATCAGGTCAAACGGAAAATCTTTTCCCGGAATAGTCTGAACGTCGGTATCATAGCATTCCGGCTCGCGTTCCAGAAACCATTTAAGAGGAACGGTAAACACATGATCCACTTCATCCCCGGAAAACGTGCCCTTATAGCCTTTCAGTTCAGCTAAAAACGGATAAACCCCCAAATTGGCCGGTGTTATCAGAATATCCAGTGGGGCGACCAGATCGATCTGGCTCTTATAAACGCCAAGCTCCTCCATTGTCTCACGGACAGCCGCCTCTTTCCTCGTCTCTCCCTTTTCCACGGCTCCGCCTGGAAAGCAGACTTCACCCGGCTGACACTTCAGGACACCCGCTCTTACCTCAAACAGAAGATGGTATTCACCGTCTTTCTCCAGAAGCGGTACGAGTACGGCAGAATCAAAGCCCATCTCCTGATCCAGACGTCCCGGATGGCGATCGGCCCAGAGACGTTTCATCGTCTTTACCTTGCTGCCCTCCGTTGCGTGCAGGAAAGCTGCCACGGCCCGGTTGAATTCGAAGCTTTTTTCGGATGCAATAAAGTGATTTCCCGCAATCAGCCTCAGCCTGCTGTCGGGGATGCCGTAGTATATCCGTCTTGTATGGCCGTTTCTTATCATATCCTTAGTCCCGGCAATCACCAGGACCGGCATCTTCAGTCTCTTAAGCTCTTCCGGTTCAATCCATGGGCCCTTGACCATAAGGCCTAGCAGCTCCGTCTTCTGCTCAAGCGAACCTTTATATTGCTCTTTCTTACAGGACTGCCTTTCCGGTGACGGCTGCCTCTGTAACGGAACGGCCCCGGCTATCTGCCCCGGAGTATCTTTTCGTTTCACGGTCTTGCGCTTTTTCTTTCTCCCGGACGGAACCGCCGCGATTTCAGTGAGCATCCGGCCGAATTGGGAGGCTGCTTTGCAGGCCAGACAGAAACCATATCCGACAGTTATCGGAATCTGTGTTGCCGCTTTTACTCCCAGTGGATTCAAGTTCGCACCGTTTAAAATCAACCGGTCCACATATTCCGGATACCGCAGGGAAAAGGTGAGGGCAACATTTCCTCCGTCGCTGAATCCCAGCAGGATAATATGTCTCAGTCGTTTCTCATCAAGAAATCCTTTCAGGTCTTTTGCAAACTGCTCTACTGTAAATGGCCTTGTCCCCCTCGGGGATTTCCCATGTCCTCTCGTATCTATTGCTATTACCCGGTATTTCTTAGAAAAAAACCGGATCTGATTTTCAAAATATGTGCTGTCCTCTCCGTTTCCGTGGAGCAGGATCATCGGCTGTCCCTTGCCGCATTCCCGGTAATAGAGCTTCATGTCGTTCCTCCGTATTTTCGTTGTCCGCAGTGATTCTTATATGATTATATTTAATATGATTGTGTTTAACAAGTTTATCATTATAAAGAATTGCCTATTCTGATATTTTATCACAATTATTCCTTTTATTGCAGGTGTTATTTCCATTTTTCCAATACTCTTCCACCAAATCTTCGATCAGCATAAGCCCCACCGGACCGAGAATAAATCCCAGAAATCCGAATAACTGAAGGCCCACGTACATGGACATCAATGTTTCCAGAGGTGACAGCCCCATTTTTTTTCCCATCAGCTTTGCTTCGACAAATTCTCTCATAAAATAGCAAACCAGATAAAGGCCCAGAAGCATCACCCCCTGGTACCATTTTTGCTGCAGCATCAGAAAAATTCCCCAGGGAATCAGGACCGTCCCGGTTCCGAAGATTGGCAGCGCATCCAGAAGGCCGATTCCGATGCCGGCAATAATATAATAAGGATTCCCAATCGCTATCAATGTCAGGATACAGAGACAGGTGGTCAAGAACAGAATCACCGCCTGTGTTCTCAGCCATGCATTTCCTGTCAGGGCCAGTCTTTTTCCCAACAGCGAAAACTCCCTTCTGAAAATGGAATTGTATCTTCTCTCCCTCAGTTCATCCATCTCCTGCAGGGAAAGTATTGATGCGATAAACAGGATTACCGTAATAATTGCTACTTTTATAAAAAATCCAAAGACAGATACGGAATTGACTACCAGATTGGGCATCGTCGCATTTTTAAATGCCCTGGCCGTTCCCAGGAGAACGTCCTGAACCATTTTCACAAGTACGCCTTCCTGCAGGCGGCAGAAGGTTTCGACGGAATGACACATTCCCGTCAGCCATTCATCGAAATTCTGCACCCAGACGGGAACAGCGTTGACGAGTTGGTTCGCCTCCATAAACAGCCTCCGTCCGCCGTAGAAAAAACCGGCCCCGAGCAGAGCCAGAATCAGAATCATTTCAATGCCGCCTATCACGCCAATCGGAACCGCATATGTCTTTCCTCTTCTTTTCACGCGCAGCTTCCGTTCCAGAAAATTGGCGGAAGGGCGCAGAATCAGGGCAATCAGATATGATATCAGAAATGGGAGAAAAAGAGGCAGAATGAATTTAAAGCTGAGATAGACAGCGGCCGTAACGCCTGCTGTCAACAGCGCTTTTCTCTGCTTTTCCGTAAATCCGGTCATCACCTCACCTGCTTTCCCTGCCAAATCTGTATTTTACCTCAATGTAAATGGATTTAATAAACGCAGGAACATCCTCCGTATCTCACCATACATCGATATTCCTGCGTCTCTTTTGTAAGCTTCTCTTCAGTTTCTTTAAGGAGCTTACCCATGGTCCAGCCCATTTATGATTTGTACTTCTTTTGTACAGACAGTATTATAAGCAGATCAAATAAAAATATTCAGAGTTTTTATTATCCAATTATATGAAAACCGACTTCCCTCTCATCAATCGGCATTTCTTCTGTTTCCATATCCGAGATATGGATAAAATGGCCTTCCTCCATCTGTCTGAGCATGAGATTTATGGATTTTAAATCACCCTGGACTTCCATCTCCACTCTCTCATCCCATAAATTTCTAACCCATCCCGTCAATCCAAGGCTCCTCGCCGCATACATGGCCCGATAGCGGAAACCGACGCCCTGAACTGTTCCGCTGAAGTAAATATGTCTTCTGGTTTTCATCTCAATCACCAAACCTCTCAAATATCCTGCCCCTCGGTTTAATTGCAAATTCCACATTCTTGCCTGTGGATGGATGAACGAAGGATAACTTTACTGCAGCCAGCGCCAGCTCCCTTTCACCTCTGCGCCCGCGGCTGCTCTGAGCCTTTGCAGCATGGCCGCTTCCCTGCTTCGCCCCGGTATGCCGATCGGCATGCGTTCTTTCACCGGCCGGCAGCGTTCCTCCCCATTCAGGATTATATTTCCCGTCTCCCCAGAGTGGATTTCCATGGGCTGCAAACTGCACGCGGATTTGATGGTGCCTGCCGGACAGCAGTTCTATCTCCACAAGGGAAATCTCTCTTTCTTCCTCTGTCTTCACATCCAGCGCCCGGTAGACAAGTTCTGCCCGCCTGCTGTCCGGCGTGTCTTTATCCACAACAAATGAGAAGTTGTTTCTGCCATCTTTCAACAGATAATCCACATAGTTACCCACAATATCCACAAGTTTTCCACAGACTACCGCATTGTATATTTTCTTCATCCGGCCATCCTGAACCTGCTTGCTAAGAGAGGCTGCCGCCTTCTGATTCTTAGCGTAAACCATGATTCCCCCGACAGGCTTGTCCAGTCTGTGGATAACTCCGACATAGGGCTCCACAGGCCGTGTGGACGATTTTGTGGATGGCTTTGTGGACAACCTGGATAACTCCGCTCTTTTCAAATGGTTCTTTATTTCACTGACCATATCCGGCTCAAATCCACGGCTGGCCTGCGATTCCAGGCCGGCCGGCTTCTCCGCTACCAGAATATCGTGATCCTCATATATTATTTTTAACATGTCAATTCCTCTTTCACCGTTTTCATCTTCTTTTGTCTCATTTTGTAACAGTTCAGACAGCATGAACTGTTACCTCATTTTACTATGACCGGACCGGTTCTACAAGTGATAACGGAAATTTGTAACCGTTCAGACAGGATTGAAAAATTTATTAAAACTGTATTGAATATTTCCAGGAAAAAGAGTATAGTATAGTTAAATATAAGATGTAGTTTTAAAAACTATGTAACAGATTAATATAAACTTCGTTGCTGCAGGTTCACCGAATCTCTGCAGGCGTTAAAGAGGAGGCAGAATTATGAAAATTAAAATTAAAGACCCTGGAAGTGCATTGACTCACTTTATTGCCATGCTTGGAGCCGGAGCTGCCGCTGTGCCGCTGCTGTTAAAGGCTGCCCGCGAACCGGACCATATCCACTTTGCGGCGCTGCTCATATTTATCGTCAGCATGATCCTTCTATATGCCGCGAGTACGATTTACCATACACTGGATATCTCCGATGAGGTAAATAAACGTTTGAGGAAACTGGATCATATGATGATCTTTATCCTGATAGCAGGAACCTATACACCGGTGTGTCTGATCGTCCTTGGAGACCGGTCCGGGTACTCCCTGCTGGCGCTCGTCTGGGGAATTGCGATTGCCGGTATTATTATTAATGCACTTTGGATCAACTGTCCAAAATGGTTTTCTTCCCTGATCTACATTGCCATGGGATGGGTTTGTGTCCTTGCCATCCGACAGATTATCCTGGCTCTTCCGCGGGCCGCATTCGGCTGGCTGCTGGCCGGCGGCATCATATATACGGTGGGAGGCGTGATATATGCCTTAAAACTGCCCATATTTAATTCCAGACATAAGTATTTCGGCTCACATGAGATTTTTCATCTGTTTGTTATGGGAGGAAGTTTCTGCCACTACATTATGATGTATGCATTTGTAGCTTAAGCGGGAATCCCTGCCTTTTCCGCCGCTTTCCTCCTGCATGAGCTGTTTGGCCGCTCAAAACATAGCCAGCTGTTCAAATACTTTATTGACCTCTAATTCCCCAAAACCCCAGACATTATTCGGGTAGAATATATCCTGGTTATGCCTTGCCCCGCGTGTTAATAACCGGTTGATATCATTTCCCGTAATCGACGTATAATTTCCCCTGGCAACCGACCATTCTAAAATCATCGCGATTGCTCCGGCAGCAAACGCCGAAGCCGCTCCGCTGCCGGTAGTATTTCCATAACGGTTTTGAGGCAAAGCACAGGGGACCCGGTAGCCCGGCGCTGCCAAATCCGGTTTAATATGGCCGTTTCTGGTATATCCCCTTCCGGATGCCTGAATGATCTTGCCCACCCGTTGATCATAGGCAGTGACTGTCAGCGAATGATAACTGTTCCCCGGGGATGTAATCGTCGTATCAGGATCCGACTTGAGAAAATATGTATTATTCGTAAGCATAGAGCCTGCGGGCAGCCACGCATGGAATGAAAAAGCCTCGTTTTCCAGGTTCCTGATTCTGATGGTCCAGATGCCGGGAAGCATTTTTTTGAAACGGATAAGTATCAACTGATCTCCTGTTTCCTGTTCAAAGATTATATTATTAATCCAGATTACACATTCATGAAAAATAAATTGCAGCCTTCTGCAGTCGAGTATGGAAGGGAATATCTGCTGCGTTGATTCATGGTTGGGGGCTAATATCTCGATCGACAGCCGCGAATAGGAAGACCATATTTCTAATGCAAATTCCGTGTCTCCCGCTCCGGCCAGCAGCTCAACGTCATCTTGAAAAGGCGCCGTACCGGCCGTACCGAAATAATGCCTCCCTGCAATCCCCTCATTTCCGGCCGATATAGATACTCCCGTCCACGGGAGCTGGGATAGCGAATCCAGATAACTGCTAAGCGCTCCGTGACCGTCGTGGCCGCCCTGGCTGCTCCCCAGCGCGATACAAATTACGACAGGGCGCTGAAGCGACTGGGCAACCGAGTATACATAACTGACACCAAGCATAATATCCGATTCCATATAACAGATCACATCATTCGGAACACAAAATATATTCTTTATATTTCTCTTTGCTTCCTTCAATTTAACTATAACCAATTCAGCTTTTGGCACCACGCCTGAAAAATTAGCTGTAATGCTGGGGCTGCCGGCAATGATGCTTGCAACAGAAGTTCCGTGGCCGCCTGAATCGGAAATCGGAACGACAGACTCCGGTGTTTCTGAGGATAAGGCTTTATTTATCGTTTCAGCTTTGTATTCAGTGCCAAAGGTAAAATCTTTCGGAGGACTTCCGCTCTGTTCAGTCTGATCCCAAATTGAAACAAGTCTGGTGGAATTGTCGGGGTTTCGAAATGCCGGATGAGTATAATCGATGCCGGTATCTATAACGCCGACCAGCACGCCCTGCCCCCGCAGATCCAGATAAGGATTATCCTGCAGGGTTTGTATTCCTGAGGCTCTCATGCTGATGGGAGAGGTGGCTTCATACAGACTTGGAAATATATGATATGGCATTGAGCCAAGAGCACAGATATTATCAGTTGCAGGGAGATGGATTACAGAATGCCGTTCGTTTATATAGGTAACGCTGTCAGCGTCAGTAATGCTTCCGTCAATATCATAAAGAGGAAGTAAGACATTGTTCATAATCAAATCAAAATAATTTTCATCTAATATTTTCATAAAACCTGTCTAATTGATTATTTGCTTAAATTATATGATAATAAACAGTAAATATTACTTGATAACCATTTACCTTTCAGTTTAATCATTTTTATGTATTTTACATATTATCATATTCACAATATAATCCATTTATCGAATTCGACAAACATAAAAGGAATGGATAAAAGGAGAACTACCAATCATGAAAAAACAGACAGACGCGAAGACGCTATGGACATTATTTAAATCGATGTTTGTTTTAAGCGCATGCACCTTTGGCGGCGGCTTCGTCATAGTGTCATTGATGAAAAAGAAGTTTGTGGAAGAATTACAGTGGCTGGATGAAAGCGAGATGCTGGACATCACCGCAATAACCCAGTCCTCACCGGGTCCTCTCCCGGTCAATGCTTCTGTTATTATCGGATACAGAATGGGAGGCATCCTCGGTTCGCTGACAGCCATCCTCGGTACAATAATTCCCCCGATGCTGATTATTTCCGTTATCTCATTGTTTTACACAGAGTTCCGCACTAACACATACATCGCCATCGCCCTTCAGGTGATGAGAGCCGGAGTTGCGGCGGTTATCATGGATGTAGTCTGGAATCTGGCGTCCAACGTATGTAAAACAAGGAGATTCCTGTACATTGGAATGATGGTTCTGTCTTTTGGCGCCACCTTCTTCCTGGGCGTCAGCGCCATGGTTATCATACTGGTGTGTCTTGGGATTGGTCTTGCCGATTTGGCTGTTACCATGAGAAAACAGGTAGGAAAAAGGAGTAACTCATATGCTGCTGATTAGATTATTTTTAAGCTTTATCCAGGTAGGACTTTTCAGTGTGGGCGGGGGCTATGCGGCAATTCCGCTGATTCAAAACCAGATTGTGAATATTCACGGGTTAATGACCCTGGAAGAATTTACCGATTTAATAACAATTGCAGAGATGACTCCCGGACCTATCTCCATCAATTCCTCAACCTTTGTCGGCATGAGGCTCTCCGGTCCCTTCGGCGTAATCCTCTGTACCCTGGGCTGTATCATACCGTCCTTTATCATCTGTCTGACACTGGCGCACTTTTACTATAAATACCGCAGTTTTGAAGGCGTTCAGACCGTACTGGGTGCCCTGCGCCCCGCAGTCGTGGCGCTGATTGCATCGGCCGGTCTCTCCATCCTGCTTCTCGGACTTTTCCAGTCCGGAATCCAGGGGATCCGTTTTGAGAATTTCCATGTGATTGAGGGCATTCTCTTCATTGCCGGGCTTTACCTGCTCAGAAAAAAGAAAGCCGGCTCCATCTCCGTAATTCTTGGCAGCGGAGTAGTCGGAACCGTACTTTATATGGCCACCGGCCTCGCGGTCTGAGACTTACCCGATTTGTAACAGTTCAGACAGCATGAACCATTAGCCCGTTTTACTAATATCTCCCATCCGTGCAAATGTCGATAAACTGTTTCATGGATTGGGAGATATATTTATTCTTGTGATAAATCAGCTTGATTTTTCTTTTCATTCTTGTATTTTCCACATTAAGTACGCGCACTTCCCCAGCGGCAATCTCTTTTTCTATCACCATTCTGGACAGAATGGCTATCCCCTCACCGTTTAATACCGCCTTCTTGATCGTCTCGGTATTGCTGCAGCTCCACTTGTTTTTCATCTTTATGTCATGCTCCAGCAGGAACTGCTCAAACTGATTGCGCTCCACACTGCCTGACTCTCTTGAGATAAGAGCATGCTTTGTCAGCTCCTTCAGCTTAATGCCCGGATGGTTGAAAAGCTCATGTTCCGGTCCGACTACGAGTACAAGTTCATCATCATAAATATCTTTCTTCACCAGCTCATCGCTCCTGACAATTCCCTCCACAACGGCAATATCAAGCTCACTTCTCTGGATTTTTCCCTCGATGGCAGCCGTATTATCTACAATGACACAGACATCCACATCCGGAACCTCATTCTCCAGGCTCTTTATCATCGGAGGCAGCAGCCTTGTCCCGACAGAGACGCTCCCTCCCACCCGGATCACATTACCGGCTGAGGTATCATTTATAAATCCCTCCATTGTTTCAAATGAATCAATGATATGGCGGGCATACGGCAGAAGCTTCTTTCCTGTCTCGGTGATATAAATCCGCTGGGACAGGCGTTCAAACAATTTTATATTATAATAGCTTTCCAGTTCCCTGACTGCCTGGCTGACAGACGGCTGTGAAATATGCAGCCTCTCTGCCGCAGCCCTCATTTTCCCGCAGTCGGCAACCGCCACGAAGATCTGTAAGTGTCTGATTGTCATTTGATGCCTCCTTTGCCGCTACTTCTCTATAAAAAGATCCATGCTTCCGGAGCGGAATCCCTCCAAATCCAGCGTAATATAGGAAAACCCCAGCTTCTTCAAAACGCTGCAGATTTCCTCCCTCTTTTCAAGGGCTGCGGCCATCTGAGCCGGATCCAGCTCCAGACGCACCGTATCCTGATGAAGACGCAGGCGGACATTCCCCTCAAATACAGTCCTAAGGTACGCTTCCCCTTTTTCGATTCTTCTTAAAATTTCATAATCCAGCTTTGTTCCATAGGGCAGACGCGTAGCCATACAGGGAGTGGACGGCCTGGATGCCACCGATATGCCAAAGGCGGACGAAAGCTCCTTTACCTCCCGCTTTGTGATATGGCACAGGGCAAGAGGACTGATAATCCCCAATTCTTTCAGTGCCCTGATTCCAGGTCGGTAAACGTGGGTGTCGTCTTCATTTGTCCCGTCAAGTATGCAGGTAATCCCCTTTTCCCGGGCAAAATCGAGAAGAGCCGTAAAGAGGTGTTTTTTACAGAGATAGCAGCGTTCCGGGGGATTGTCCCTCATTCCCTCCATCTCAAGCTCATCCACCTGGATTACAACATGTTCCGCTCCCAGCTCTCGGGCAACCTTCTTTGCCGTATCCAAATCGCAGGCAGGATGGAGCATTGTATTGAATGTCACCGCATAGACGGGGGTTTTATATTTTCTTCCGTTGTCACAGGCGATTTTAAGAAGCAGGCTGCTGTCCACACCGCCGGAAAAGGCAATGCATACCGGCCCTTTCCCGTACTCATCCATCATCTGATTCAGCTTATCTGTGTTCCCGTTCCTATCAGTCATCTGCATCTTATCTCCTCCTGTCATGCTGCTGCCGGGGCGGACAGCAGCATAGTTACCGTCCCGCCGCATCCTCTTTCAGGGCATGGTAGACTTCGGTAAAAGGAAGCCCCTGTTCCCGGCAGATTTTTCTTACGCTCTCGTATTCCGGATAATTATATTCTTCGCTCCCGGTCCGGCATGTCTTTACATCAGCAGTTCCATAGCGCGACTCTATCTGTCTTATTTCCCGCTCCAGCACCGTACGCTCCACAGGCCAGCGGCGGATCCCTATCGTCGTCGTATGGGCAAATACGGCCGCCTCCAGCGCCTTCTGCTTATCTTCGGTACAAAGAATCCTCAGCACATAAGCAGGACGGTTTTTTTTCATGTATGCCGGCGTATACCACACGTCTTTTGCTCCCTCTTCCATCAGACATTCCATGACAAAGCCAAGGGCCTCCCCTGTACAGTCATCCATGTTTGTCTCCAGAATCCAGAGTTTTTCCTCATTATAGCTCTGTTTCTGCCTGTCCTCCGTCTTTCGGATCAGCATTGCCCTTAAAATATTGGCATTTTTAAAATCCTTGTTGCCGGCTCCCACGCCTATTTTTTCAATGATATAATGTTCCGGAAGGACGTCCTTCGTCCGAAGGGCTGCCGCAATTGCAGCTCCGGTAGGCGTCACCATCTCCCCTTCATTATCGGTCAGTTTCAGTTCCAGTCCATGGGAAGCGGCAATATTGGCCGTAGCAGGTACGGGTACCGGCATCACCCCATGCTGGCAGCGGACATAGCCCCTTCCTTCTGCCAGAGACGATACCACTACATCCGTAATTCCCAAATCATACATACAAACGGCTACACTGATTATATCTACAATGGAATCGACAGCCCCTACTTCATGGAAATGCACCTCTTCCACCGGAATTCCGTGGGCTTTCGATTCTGCTTCCGCAACAATCCGGAACATCTTTCTGGCCAGCTCCTTCACCGGTTCTTCGGAATGCATGCGGTCTATGATTTCAAAAATATCCTGGATATTCCTGTGGATATGGGGGTGGCTGTGAGTGTGGTCATGATTGTGATCGTGGCCGTGATTGTGATCATGATCATGGTCATGGCCGTGCCCATGCTCTTCCTCCTCCAAATGTACATCAAAATCGTAGGCATCAATACCGCATTTCAGTTTTCTCCCAAAATGGAGATGGTACCCTCCCACGCCAAGACTCTTAAGCGTTTCTTCCAGAACATTTCTGCTGGCCCCCAAATCGAGAAGCGCGCCCACCGTCATATCACCGCTGATACCGGAATAGCATTCCAGATACAGCAGTTTTTCTTCTTTTTCCTGATTTGTAAATTGGCTCATCTTAATATCCTTTCTCCTAAGTTTAGACTGTGTAACAGTTCCTCTCGGCCAGTCTGTTGATCTGCGCGGCAAGGTAACCGGCCCCATAGCCGTTATCAATATTTACCGTTGAAATCCCGTTGGCACAGGAATTAATCATTGTAAGCAGCGCCGAGAGTCCGTGAAAACTCGCACCGTAGCCGACCGACGTGGGAACTGCGATAACCGGATTCTCCACCAGCCCGGCTACGACAGTCCCAAGGGCGCCTTCCATGCCTGCAATTGTGATGACACAGTTTGCCCTCGTAATCTGTTCCCTTTTAGATAGTATCCTGTGGATTCCGGCAACCCCTACATCGTAAATCCGATCCACGTAACAGCCGAAAAATTCCGCGGTCTGGGCTGCTTCCTCCGCCACGGGAATATCCGCGGTTCCCCCTGTACAGACAGCGACACAGCCCTTTCTTTCTTTTCCCTCCGGCTCTGCCTTTAATATACGCGAAACCGGGTCATAGATGATACCGGGAATTCTTTCCTTTACCAGCAAGTACTGCTGCTCTGTCGCCCTCGTTCCCATCACCTCACCATTTTCACGGTACAGCGTGTCAAATATATCCGCCAGATACTGATCGGGTTTTCCCTGACAGTACACGGTTTCAGGAAAACCGGAGCGCAGCTTTCTGTGCAGATCGAGTTTTGCATATCCCAGATCTTCGTATGGCAGGTTTTTAAGCATTTCCCCGGCTTCCTCAGGTGAAAGCGTACCCATACTCACCTGCTCCAGTATTTTTTTTACGTCCATCTGTTCCTCCTGTTCACCATTTCCACTTTACACTAATTTACACGCAGCATCATGGCTGAACTGTTACAGCAGTCGGCTAATCAAAATCGCTGCGCGATGAGCCGACTGCCTGCTGCCACTGCCTTTTCGCACGGTCAGCGCAGCAAATGCGCAGACCTGTCTGAACTGTTACGTACTGTTACGTACTCATCGTATCCAGTCTGATTTTTCTTGTACAGACTCTGTCTGTGAGGCTCTCTGAATGACTCACTATCAGCATTCCGATTCCTCTCTTCCCTGTTTCTTCCACCAGGACATGCCAGATTATACTCTGCGTCACCATATCCAGCATTGTTGTGATTTCATCGGCCAGAAGAATTTTAGTCCCCTCTCCCAGCGCCCTTGCGATACAGAAACGCTGAAGTTCTCCGCCTGAGAGTTCCGAAGGAAAACGATCCATCCACGCCTTTCTGATTCCCAGTTTTTCCAGAAGCTCCGGATTTATTTGTCCGCCTTCCCTCAAAACACGGGCCATCTTCCAACGCGGATTCACCGACTGCTCCGGGTGCTGCCAGATCATCTGCACCGGCAGCCTTCCTTTATATTCCTCAAGCGGTTTGCCGTCCAGCATTACCTGTCCGGAATCCGGTTTTTCATATCCGGAAAGGATCTTGCAGAATGTGGTTTTGCCAAATCCGCTGGGAGCCGTGATCCCAACCCTCTCCCCGCTCCCGATTTCCAATGGAACCCTGTTCAAAATCTGCCGGCTCCCTGTATCGTACCTGAATGAGATATCCTTTGCTTTAAGCTTCACCGCGTCACCTCCGGCTCCTGGTTCTTTATCAGGCTCTTTTCGTCATATACCGCGAAATCATGCTGCGGCATGGCATGATACAGAGCCTTAGTATATGCATGCTGAAGGCCGTTCGGTCTGCCGAAATCTCCGGGTTTGATTTCTTCGATTATCTCTCCCTCATAGAATACCATAATCCGGTCGGCTGTTTCCAGCGCCAATTCCAAATCATGAGTGATAAGCAGCACAGACGCGCCTTCTTCTGCTATCTCTTTAAAATGACCCATTACCCGTCTGGCCGTAGCAAGCTCCAGTCCCGGCGTCGGCTCATCCGCAATAACCAGTTTCGGCTCTTCCATCAGCGCCGATATGATCAGGATACGCCTTGCCATTCCTCCCGACAGTTCGAAGGGATATAGCTCTTCCGTCTCTGCTCCAAGGCCGAACCGGGCCAGCAAGTGCCTGCTCCGTTCGATGGATGCGCTGTCTTTTCTTCCCTTTCTTATCTGTTCTCCCACCTTCATCAGGGGATCCAGATAGGACACTCCCTGCGGGACAAGGGCAATTTCTTTTCCGCGCAGCTTATTCAGCCGTTCCTGCGTGAGCAGCTCTCCCCGGTAGAGAATCTCGCCCGAAACCCGGCAGTTGTAAGGCATGATTCCGAGAACAGCATGAGCCAGGAGACTTTTACCGGAACCGCTTGCTCCCACGACAGCAGCCATCTCGCCCTGATTGAGGGTGAAGCAAAGCTTCTTAACCGGATTCAGTTCCCTGCGCCGAAGTCCTCTGTCATACTGGGTAAATGAAATACCCAGACTGCGTACTTCCAGTACCGTTTTGTCCGGCATACCAATTCCTCCTTGCAGTATCTATCGTTATTTTCCCAGCCCTTCTATTCATGCGCGCTTTGCGGATCCAACAGGCTGCTTACGCTCTGCCCCAGGCCCTGAAACACCAGAACCGTTGCCACCAGCGCGGCTCCCGGGAAGACGGCCAGCCACCATTTTCCTGTTATCAGATACTTCATACTTTCCGACAGGATAATTCCGATGGCGGGTTCCTCCGGCGGAAGACCGAATCCCAGAAAGGTGATGGATGCCTCGTGCAAAATGGCATGCGGAAACATAAGAACAAGACCGGTCAGAAACCGGGGTACCAGATGAGGCAGCATATGCTCCACCGCAATCCTCCATTTTCCCATTCCAAGCTTCTCTGAAATTTTAACATACTGGCTGGCCTTCAGCTGAAGAACCTCGGCCCTGATAAGTCTTGCCAGGGAAGGCCAGTGAGTCAGTGCTATACCGGCCGCCACTCCGGTAAAACCTTTACCAAAGGCAAAGGATATCAATATCAGCAGCAGCATATGGGGAATCCCCATCATCATATCAATCAGGCCCGATACGGCCATATCTGCGGCCTTTCCAAGTACGGCAGCAGCAGTGCCCAGGATTACGGCTATCACGGCGCTGGATGCAGCCGTCACTATCCCCAGGCGGATACTCATGGACAGTCCGGCCGCCGTCCGCTTCAGCATGTCGCGCCCGAGCCAGTCCGTGCCAAAAAGATAAGCAGTTCCCGGCCGCAGATTTTTCCGGCCAAAATCTGTAACCAGAGCGTCATTTTCCCAGATATGCCCGAGAACTGCAACCAGGATAAGTACGGCCAGGAAAACAGTCACGGCAGCCAGTGTCCCGGCCCGCCTGCTGCGGACGGGTAGATGAATCCCTCCAAAGATTCGGGTTATCATAAGGTTTCCCCCTTCCGCACCATTTTTTTCCTGTCACGTTTCAATCTCGGATCAACGGTATAGTAAAGTAAGTCCGCAGTAAAATTGCCGAGAAAAACGACAGCGGCGCTAATCAGGGTAATTCCCAGCAAAAGCGGAACATCGCTGCCGAGTCCGGCCGTAATTGCCGCCTGCCCCAGACCGGGATAGGAAAAAACCTGCTCCACCAGAACGGAACCGCCGAATATCTCACTGATGGACGCAAACTGCAGCGTGATAACCGGCAGGAGTATATTCTTAAGGCCATGCCTCCCGACTATCTGCCACTGCGTTTCTCCTCTGGCCCTGGCATAGAAAACATAATCGCTCTCAAGAACTTCTATCATTTTGCTTCTGGTATGCATGGCGATATTGGAAACACCGGTCAGCCCCAGCGTCAAGGCCGGCAGTACGGCGTGAATCAGCCTGTCCCCGAATGTCACCTCCGACGCCGCAACCCCCACCGGAACACTGAACCCAATAGGGAAAATCGGAAACCGGATGGCAAAAACCAGCAGGAGGACAAGAGCCAGCCAGAATGCCGGCGTTCCTGCAATCACCATGCAATATGCAGTTACCGCCTTATCCTGCCATTTCCCTCTTTTCACTCCGGCCAGTACTCCCAGCGCCACACCGCCAATTCCTGAAAATATCCAAGCGGATATCATCAGCCAGGCAGAATTTGCAAATTTTTCGCCTATCACATCAAGAACCGGCCTCCGGTAAAGAAGGGAGATGCCGAAGTCCCCCCGGCAGATGCCGGAAAACCAGCGAATGAATCTCTCGCCGGCCGGCACCGTAACTCCCCAGTATTCTTTTAACCTTTCAATCTGTTCCTCAGACATGGACCCCAATGCTGCCTGTCCCACGTTGCTTTTCAGCGGATCCACCGGCGAGATGGAAATGAGAAAGAAAGCGGCCGCACTGACAGCCAGCAGAAGTATTGCCATCCTTATCAGATTTTTAATTATAAATATGCCATGCCGCTTCGTCACTTGTATCTTCCTTCCTTTATTCCCAGCTCCACTGATCCACGTTGTTAACAATAGACCAGCCGTGTCCATGTGGGTGAAGCTTCTGTTCCGCTACCTTCAGCCCATCTCTGACCCAGTAGAGATGATCGATATTAACCAGCCAGATCCAGGGGATATCTCCCTCCTGCGTGATCCCTGTACTTCCATCCCACTGTGCCTTTTTCCATAATTCCCAGGATTCCTCCAGGTTATCACTGGCCAGGGCCTCATCCATATACTGATCCACCGTCTTATTCGCATACGGCGAGTAGGCCGCAAGTCCGGTATCCTCCATGGAATGGTAAATATTGTAAAGTTCCATCGGGGTATGCGCTCCCCATCCCCATAAAAGAGGCTGGGACTGTGCTTCGTCATATGCCGTATCCCATCCGGCTCCCCTTGTTGATGCATTGATGCCGATTTCCTTCAACTGGTTCGCCGTATCGGCTGCCAGCGCCTGTCTTACGGAATCGTCCGCCGGATACAGAAATTCAAGCTCTGCCTTCACCCCGTCCTTTTCCCGGATTCCGTCCGCTCCCACGATCCAGCCTGCCTCATCGAGCAGCCTTGCAGCTTCATCCCGGTCACAGGTAATTTCGGCATCGCTGTTATACCATGGCATCTTGTCGCAGACACTGAAGGCCGGACTTCCATAACCATTTAAAACATTCTGTATCATCTCATCACGGTCGATCGCCAGATTAATAGCTCTGCGCACCAGGACATCGGAAGTGAAATCATTCCCCACCTTGAGTCCGTCCTTCTCCATTACCGGAACAGCCGGAAGATTAAATCCTCTGTTATCTACGGTTTCACAGGCCAGAAGTGAATACCCGGCAGTCTCCTGATCCGCGTAGGAAGCAGCCGTATAAGCCAGATCCACCTGTCCCGCTTTGACTGCGGCAAATGCGGCATCCTCGTCCATAAAAAGTATCGTTACCCGTTTCATCTTCGGCTGTTCACCGTAGTAACCGGGGTTTGCCTCCAGAATCACCTGCTGCCCCCTGTCCCACTGTTTCAGCATATACCGTCCGGAGCCGACCGGATGGCTGCCGTAATCCGAATCATAGGCATGTTCCGGCACAATTCCTGTAATAGCCATCGTATATGGCCATATCGAATAGGGGCGCGCCATATGGAAGACCACAGTATTGCCGTCCAACGCCTCCGCGCTTTCAAGCATTGTAAAATCATTGACCGAGCTGGTCTCCCTCAGCGTATTATATGTAAATGCGACATCCTCCGCTGTCAGCGGTTCCCCGTCCGTAAATTTGACATCATCGCGGATTGTCACCGTCCATTTCAATCCATCCTCCGAGGATTTCATATCGGTAGCCAAATCATAACCAATCCCCAAATCCGGCGTTGTCACCGTAAGAGTACTCTGAATCAGCGGCTCATGGACATGTTCGCCGGCCCCCCAGCCATAGGCAGGGTCAAATCCCGCTTCCGGTTCGGAATTTGTTGTCATAACAACCACTACCGAATCTTTTTGCTGCTGTGTGTTCTCTGCCTGCTCCTGCACTGCCGTCCCATTGGCCTCTGCCGTACCGTCCTTACCGCTGCCGGAACCGGAACAGCCCGTCAGGGCCAGGGCCGCCGCTGCCGCCATGGCAAATAATGCACTTGTTTTTGTTTTTTTCATTTTAATACCCCTCTCTTTGTAAATTACACTTCATAAAATTCCGAAAAAAAAATACCGGAAAAGCTCTGCCCCTTGGGGACAAAAATACCTTCCTGGTATAATTAAAGTCTTAATAAAAAAATAAAATTCCGCTTCTGCGGATAGAGACGGCTTGTGCTGTCGGATGAAACTATTATAGTCCCGCCCGGCAGCACAGTCAATCCCGTTTTCACGCTTATTTCTCAAACGCTTAGATTTAACTGAGGTGAGAGGACGCGTCCGGAACGGACCATGTCCGGTGTGGTGAGGGAGGTGGCTGAGTCTTTTGTCCCCGTGGAGAGGTTGTCGTGAGGGGAGGGAATCCGGCCGCTGATTGTCTCTAACCTTAAATGGGGGAGGCCCCTGTCGCGGCCACTACGTGTTCCCGGCAGGCCGATATCAAATCTTCCGGCTCCGCCCTGCGAAAACAAAACCACAGTATCTCCTTCTCCAGCCAGCGATGCCACTTCCCCGGGACGAAAGACTCATAGATCCCTCCCCGTCCGCTGGCCTGCGGCTGCGTCCTCACCTGCTTAACTTAAATGACACTTCAATCAGACCGTCGTCTTTCGGACATTACTCTCCAGAAGACGGTTAAAGCCCAGCCACTGTGTATTATCTCCCGCCTTTTTAAGCAGTTCCGTCATAGTCTCCAGTTTCGCATCCGTATTGTCGGCAAATGCCAGAGCCAGAGCCTCCATCAGCGCCGGTTTTTTAGGGGAACCATATTCCAGTTCGCCATGATGCGCAAGTATACAGTGTTTCAGTTCGGAGGCCGTTTTTTCCGGGAATCCCGCAATTGTCCGGATTCTCTCCCCGACCATCTCCGTTCCGATTATGATATGCCCCAGGAGCTGGCCGTCGTCCGTATAATCATTTTCCGGAAATGCAGACAGCTCTTTCGTCTTTCCGACATCGTGAAAGAGAGCCGCTGTAAGTAAGAGATCCCGGTTAATCATCGGATAGGCTGCGGAGTAATAATCACACAGCTTCATTACGCTTAATGTATGCTCAAGCAGCCCTCCCACAAAACCATGATGGACACTCTTAGCCGCCGAATGGAAGCAGAACCTTTTTACAAACTCCTTGTCGTCCGTGAAATAACTTTCAGCCAATTGTTTCAGCCATGGATTCTTCATGGACTGGATCAGTGCAGTGAGTTCCCTGTACATCTCTTTAATGTCTTTGGAGCTGACCGGAAGATAGTCGCTTTCTATGTATTCGCCCTCGTCCGCCTTGCGGATCCGTTTCACATTGAGCTGGTTGGAACCCTGAAATACCGTCACATCTCCGTCTATATATACATAATTCATCACATCAAAGTTACCGATTCCCGGCGAACCCAAATCCCAAATCTTTGAGTCGATAGTACCCGTCCTGTCCTGGAGGGTCATCGACACGTACTCTTTCCCATTCTTTGTCAATAATATCTGTTTTGTTTTGCAAAGATAAACGTCTGAAACACGCATACCCTCATGGAACTGATCAATATATTTCATACTCTTCCTTCCTCTCTGCGGCAATGGAAAAACTCCGTAAAATCGTAACAGATAAGACAGAATGAACTGTTATGTAAAATCTGCTATTTCGTCAACAGAGAGTCTGACAAGTCAGACTCTCGTGTTTTACCATCACATTTTCTCTTCTTAATTCTTATATTTTGTCTTCTTCTGATTCGGCTGACTTTTTAAGCCCGGGCCATCGTCAGGCTGCTCTACCTGGCCCTTATCTCCACTTCAAATGGATCCAGCTCCTTATAGCCGTCCGGACCTTTTCTCATAATCTTCACAGTTACCCTGGAACCGCAGCGGGCATTTTCAATCTGCATCTGAAGCTCCTTGAATGTGGTGATCTCTTTTTCTCCGAATAATGTGATGATGTCTCCGTTCTGGATTCCCGCGTCATAAGCCGGTCCGCCCGATACGGCCTCCACCACATAGACTCCCTGGGGAATCCCGCTCTCTGCCATCGCTTCGTTGACTTCCTGTCCCCTGACGCCGAAATAAGGCACCTGATGGCCGTTCGTCATCTTTTCAATCACGGGCTTATAATCGGAAATGCTCACGGACGCGGTGATATCACGGTTTTCCTCATTTTTATAATCGTCAGAGGTCCATCCGATAATCTCTCCGGCCGTATTTAAAAGAAACGTACCCATAGTGGAGTTGCTGCATATATCTGCATATATAATCCTTGTGATGCCGTCCGTCATCTGAACGTTCCTTGCAATGTAGGAGACCGTTCCGTATGTCATGGAGTGTACCTGTCCCGACGGACCGCCGACTCCGATAACGATATCTCCCGTCTTCACGGAATAGGAGTTGCCGAGAGTGAGTATCTTTATCTCTTTTCTCAGTTCCTCGCCCAGCTCCTGGCATTTTACGGAAATAACAGCCATGTTAAGCACTTCATCAATCTGCTTCGTCTGTCCCGTAACCTTTGTACCGTCTGAAAATGTCACTGAAATTGAATCGGCCTGCCTCACTGCATCCGCACAGGTAAATATCAGATACTCTCCCGGCGTCTTTGCAATTACCGCACCGGCATAATCACCGGTACTCTCAACCGGGTTACCGAACAGATCTGTCTGCTGCTTTCCTGAACTGATCTTCACAATCCCTTTATCCGCCTGCACCGCCACATCGCGCAGAGAACTGTAAAATGAGTTCAGGTTATCCGGTGTAAAGCTGTAGCGCGTAAGCGCATCTTCAATCGCCTTCTGAAGTTCCTCTTCCTCAACATGTATCGGAAGCGTCTCCTCCTGAGTCGGGCCGACGGCGGCTGTCTCCGGATCATCCTTGGCAAAAACGATGGAGGTGCTTTCCTCCGTCTCCTCTCTTCCCAGGTACCGATCCGCCAAAGGCTTGGCCAGCACAAAACTGACAGCCGAAATCACGCCAAACAACACGGCAAGGCACATGAGAATCAGCACACGCTTTGCAATCTGTCTTTTGGACAACGGCTGTTTTACAATCTTTTCCCTCATAAATTCCCGGTTACCGGGATTTCTCTTCTCAGGTCCTTCCGTATCCGGCATACTTTTTTCTCCTTTGAACAACATACCACTATTATACTTTTGTTCCGGTAGTTATGCAAGAAATTTCTGTACAGCTGGTTTTATTTGGTTCTGCTTGTCTTACTGTTCATAGCAGAATGGAGATTTAATTGAGGTTGGGAGGACGCGTCCGGAGCGGACCATGTCCGGTGTGGTGAGGGGGCTGTCTGAGTCTTCTGTCCCTGTGGGAGGTTGGTCTTGGAGGGGGAATCCGGCCGGCGGAGTCTTCCACCGGGACGAAAGACTCATATACACACTCCCCCCTCGGCTTGGCTGTGGAAACGTGATGTTCAAAAAGACTGCATACCGGTATTTCCCGGCCATGCAGTCTTACCAATGTTTCTATTCTATTCAATCTTGCCGATACTCGGAAAATAGCGGAAAAGAACCTTCGCAATTATCTTCTTTTTCGGCACGTAGGGGTCGTCCCAGGCCCTGGCGTCTCTGGAATAATTCCGGTTATCGCCCATCATCAGGTAACAGCCCTCAGGAACTTCAAAGCGGTCATCCTTCCATCGCATCTCTTCATGCAGATACGGTTCCTCAAGCGGTTCCGGAGAACCGTTAATATAGATTCTGCCGCCGGATATCTCCACCGTCTCACCCGGCAGCCCGATTACCCGCTTCACCAGTCTGGTTTCCTTTCCGGACGTATCAATCTTGTGATTGAAGATGACGATGTCGCCTCTCTGCGGATCCCCTGTTATATAGGCCAGTCTGGAACCGATGATCCTGTCCCCCGTCATAATGGTCGTCTCCATCGAATTGCTGGGCACCCGGCTGTTGGCAATAATAAAGGTATTCAGAAATAACGCAATGCCGGCTGCCGTCAGCAGGATAAAAAACCACTCACGAATTTCTTTTTTTAAGTCGAAAGTTTTCTCTTTCTTATGTTCCTTGTTCTCCATTGATGTCTTATCCTTTCTTTTTGTGGAACCGGCGCATTTTTCGTCTTCTGCCGTTTTGTCTCTCTGTCAGCGCCGGAATGCATTTTTATATACCAGCAGGCTCCAGCGCCATATCGTCGAAGCACTGTACACCGTCTCACATAAATCAAAAGACGTTTTAACTGCCTGATGTCCATAAAATCCACCCACCCCTTACGGCTCCGCTTATACGGCCGTATTATTCATTATTCTACTATGCGGCAATATCTGAGTCAAGGTGAATGCAAACTGCCTGCGTAATCCTAATCGGTTCCTTTCCCCATATTTTGACACGTTTTTCCCATATCTTAAGAAAAAGGACGGAATTAAGGGGTGGCACAAAAGAAACCGTATATGATATAATGTCCGCAGAGCGGGCATTATATCGGCGCATTTACAGTTTCTGCGTTCACCGCAGAAATCTGGCGCTGTTTTCCGTCGGAGACTCATGTGAACGCAGTGAACATGATATAATGTGAACAGCCCTCCTGTGCCGGCTGCAGCACGCAATAATTCAGCAAATACCGAAACTTATTTAAATAAACAGCATTTTTTTACAAGGTGAATGAAAGATGAATCAAAAAGCACTTAAAACTTTAGAATATAATAAGATAATCGCACAGTTGGAGGAATATGCTTCCACCCAGATTGGTAAAACATTGTGCCGTGAACTGGTTCCGTCCTGCAGCCTGGAGGAAATCCGCAGGAATCAGACGGAAACAACCGATGCCGCCACGCGTGTCCGAATGAAGGGCAGTCTTTCCTTCGGAGGGGTTAAGGATGTGCGCGGCTCCTTAAAGCGTCTGGAGATTGGAAGCTCCCTGAATATTATTGAGCTTCTCGCCGTCAGCTCTCTGCTGACCGTCACGGCCAGAGCCAAAGCATATGGCCGCCGGGAAGAATCGGAGCTGCCGGACGATTCTCTGGATGAGATGTTCCGCACCCTGGAACCGCTCACCCCGGTCAATACGGAAATCAAACGCTGCATCATATCAGAGGATGATGTCAGCGACGACGCCAGCCCGGGACTTTCCAAAGTCCGCAAATCCATGAAGATCATCGCCGGCCGCGTACACACCCAGCTCAATTCAGTACTCAATTCCAGCAGAGCCTATCTGCAGGAGGCTGTAATTACGATGCGGGACGGGCGCTACTGTCTGCCGGTTAAGTCGGAGTATAAAAATCAGGTGCCCGGCATGGTACACGACCAGTCCTCCACCGGATCCACGATTTTCATCGAACCGATGGCTGTCGTGAAGCTGAACAATGAGCTTCGTGAACTGGAAATCCAGGAAAAACGCGAAATTGAATTTGTCCTTACTGCGCTGAGCGGCGAACTAGTTCCTTATACCGACACAATTGCCCTTAACCTGGAGCTTCTGGCCAAGCTGGATTTTATTTTTGCCAAAGCTGCCCTGTCCCGCCATTTTAACTGTACGGAGCCTAAATTCAACAACCGGCGGTACATCAATATCAAGGACGGACGCCATCCTCTGCTGGATCCGAAGCAGGTCGTACCAATCAACATTTACCTGGGAGATCAGTTTGATCTCCTGATTGTAACCGGTCCCAATACCGGCGGTAAAACCGTCTCTTTAAAAACAGTGGGCCTATTTACCCTGATGGGGCAGGCAGGCCTCCATATACCGGCGTTTGACGGATCTGAGCTGGCTGTCTTTGAAGAGGTGTTTGCCGACATCGGAGACGAGCAGAGTATTGAGCAGAGCCTCAGTACCTTCTCCGCCCACATGACCAACATTGTTTCCATCCTGGAGCAGGCGGACAGCAATTCCCTCTGTCTCTTTGATGAGCTGGGCGCCGGAACCGATCCGACCGAGGGCGCTGCGCTGGCAATCGCCGTACTCAGCTTCCTCCATAATATGAGCTGCCGGACCATGGCCACCACCCACTACAGCGAACTGAAAGTCTATGCGCTGACCACCCCGGGCGTGGAGAACGCCTGCTGTGAATTCAGCCTGGAAACACTGCGTCCAACTTACCGGCTTTTAATCGGAATCCCCGGAAAGAGCAACGCCTTCGCCATCTCAAAGAAGCTGGGGCTTCCCGACTACATTATTGAAGATGCGAAAAAGCATATTGAACAGGAAGACGAATCTTTCGAAGATCTGCTGGCAGACCTGGAAGATAACCGCGTGACGATTGAAAAAGAGAGGGCCGAAATAGCCTCCTATAAAGAACAGGTCGCCATTTTAAAAAGGCGCCTTGAACAGAAGGAGGAACGTTTCTCCGAGCAAAAAGATAAGATGCTTGAAAAAGCCCGTGAAGAAGCGCAGAGGATTCTTCAGGATGCCAAAGATACAGCGGATCAGACCATCCGCAGCATTAACCGGCTGGCAAAAGAATCCGGCGTGAATAAAGAACTTGAAGCGGAACGAAGCAAGCTAAGAAACAAATTGAGTGACGTTGATAAAAAACTGGCCGTGAAACCGGCTGTTCCAAAAAAAGCCGTATCACCGAAATCACTGAGGCTTGGCAATACGGTACGGGTCCTTTCCATGAACCTGAAAGGCACGGTAAGCTCACTTCCGAACGCAAAAGGCGATCTTTACGTACAGATGGGTATTCTCCGTTCCCTGGTGAATATAAAGGATCTGGAGCTGGTGGACGAAAAAACCATAAGCGGTCCCGGGATCCCGCAGTCAGGCCCCCGCAGTTCCGGCAATAAAAACGGAAGCGGAAGCAGCAAAATTAAAATGTCAAAATCCTTCTCCATCTCGCCGGAAATCAATCTGATTGGCATGACAGTTGACGAGGCCGTGCCGGCTCTCGACAAATATCTGGACGATGCCTATCTCGCCCATCTGCCTCAGGTAAGAGTTGTCCACGGGCGGGGAACCGGCGCGCTGAAAGCCGGAGTCCACAGGCATCTGAAGAGACTGAACTATGTAAAGGATTTCCGTCTGGGCGAATTTGGTGAAGGAGACACCGGTGTCACAATCGTTACATTTAAATAGAAATGTGCCGCTGTCCGCAGAACCGCGTATTTAACCGGTGCTGTGGACTGTGGCTAATATGGTAAACAGGGGGAATAAAGATGGCAGAGAAACAGCGTATCCTCATCGTCGATGACGATTACAATATTGCGGAACTGATTTCACTTTATCTTACAAAAGAATGTTTTGAAACGAGAATTGTTGGCGATGGGGAAGAAGCGCTGAAGCTTTTCCCTGTCTTTGAACCTAATCTTGTGCTTCTAGATCTGATGCTGCCTGGCATTGACGGCTACCAGGTCTGCCGGGAGCTGCGGGCCTCCTCCCAGGTTCCAATCATCATGCTCTCCGCCAAAGGAGAAATCTTCGACAAGGTGCTGGGACTGGAGCTGGGTGCGGACGACTATATGATTAAGCCCTTCGACTCCAAAGAACTGGTTGCCAGGGTTAAAGCCGTACTCCGCCGCTACCAGGCTGCTCCGCCGTCCGCGGCCCCAAAGCCAACGGATCAGCACGGCGACTTTGTGGAATACCCGGATCTGATCGTAAACCTTACCAACTACTCCGTCATTTACAACGGGCACTCCATTGAAATGCCGCCGAAAGAGCTGGAGCTTTTATATTTCCTCGCCTCCTCCCCCAATCAGGTATTTACAAGGGAGCAGCTCCTGGATCATATCTGGGGTTATGAATATATCGGTGACACCAGAACTGTAGACGTACATATCAAGCGTCTCCGTGAAAAAATTAAAGATCACGATAAATGGGCGCTGACTACGGTATGGGGAATCGGGTATAAGTTTGAAGTGAAGAGGTGAGTTGGGTGAAGTTGGAGGACGCGTATCGGAAGGGAGCAGAGCCGGTGCCATAAAATTGGTTGGCTGAGTCTTTAGTCCCCGGTTTACAGGTTGCCGCGGAGGGGAATCCGCCCCAGGTTTTCGCCGGGGACTGAAGACTCAGGCGAAGTCCTCCCTGTTTATATTACACACTTCTTAAGGGCCAGTCCCCGAAATTGCGCATATTCCTCCGCAAGCTCCTTTAAATTATTCTTTTCCACTGTCTCTAACGCTTCGAATAATGTCATCTCTGTTTCCAGCTTATCTCCAAGCGTCTTTGTTCTCCAGATTCCGGCTATCCGGCCTGCCTTCAGGATTACCCCGGGATTTCCGACCGTCTTCCAGACGGCTTTCTGCAGTGTCCGGTCTTCCAGGAGGACATCTCTGTCCTTTATATCGAGATAGGGATCGTGGGCTCCGAGAAGAAGCAGCCTTTCTCCGTCAGCTTGGGAGTGCGCCAGCGCCTCCATATCATTCGACAGCATATAGCACGTTTTCTTCCCTGTCTGAACCGGTTCCATCTCGTCTTTAGCCCCGCTCCAGAGCCGCCGGGCCTGCTGCCCGGAACAGCCCAGCCACCCCATGAAGGAATCCCTGCCGGACGGGCCGTAGCAATGCAGAAACGTTCGCACGAGTTCCCTTTCGCACTCTTTCCTGGCTTCCGGTTCCTCTGTAAACGCCAGTTCTTCCGGTCTGCGGCCCGTCCAGTTTTGAAAAGAAGTAAAGGTCGGGGTTATCCCCTGCCTTCTGCCAAACACAATGAGGGATGAAAAGGAACAGGGACGGAGCAGGAAAGAGACGGCGGCGCCTCCCACCGTTTGTCTGTCCGGGTTTCCGTACATGGACGGCGCTCGCCAAAGCGCCCTTTTTTCTTCCGTTAAGCTGCATTCAATTATATCGGCCAATGTCTGGTCAAGAGTCTCCTTACTCCTGACCGTATGGCTGTTAAGATAACCGGCTGCCTGCTTTGTCCGCATCAGCAAATCATCGAAAGACATCTGCATGTAATCCAGAGCGGCTGTGATACCACGCGTGTAAATCCATGGCTGTTCTCCCTCCTGGGCAAGCAGCGCCGTCAGGAAGACGCCGCTTCGGTCTGTCGGAAAAACGAGAGGAACACCGCGGACACTCCATGCCTGGAGCAGTATCTTTTTCTCGTACAGAGCATCGTGCAATATGGGCAGCGAACAGCCCTCCAGCCGGTTGAACATGGCCGTCTCCCAGGCCCCGGGCGGGGAATTCTGCACACCGCAGGCGCCTGCCGCATCGGCCAGTCCCGATAACGGCAGCTTCTTCTCCAGATGGTGGGCCTTAAGGCGGTAGCTCCTGATATTTTCTGTCTCAATCTTCATCGGTTCTCCTCATCGTTATTTATCTTTTCATCCGGTTATTTATCTTTCCTGCGCCTGAACATTCCTTTCTTCTTTTCCTGCCCCTCTTCCTGTATATCTGTTTTATTCCTGTTCGCCTGTATTTTGACCGCCCACCATACAATAACCAGCAGGGCCAGGCAAAGTATAATCACGGGACTGTAAGATATCAGCATGACAAACAGATTTGTAAGCGCAGTGCCGACATTCTGCAAATTTTCTGAAAAGCCTCTCCGAATTCGGCTGCCCACCGTCTCCTCCTCTGTCGGCGTAAGTAAAATCACTTCCTCGACATAGAGATTGACCGTACTGTAGGATACCTGATTCTCCATCAGGCGAAGCTGTGATTCATAGGACTCTAACTGGTAGCGTATCTCAGAAAGCCTGGACTCCAGTGTGATAATCGCTTCCGTCGTATCGGCCTTCTCGAGCAGCGCCCATAAGCGCTCCTGCTCCACTAAAAGCGTCTTCTTTCTGCTTTCCACGTCGGCATAGCTGAGTGTGACATCCTCCACGGACTCCTGCTTATTCGTCACATTCCCGTTAGCCTCCACCTCCGTTATAAAGGCAGACAGATGATCGGACGGGATACGGGCCGTAATCCGGGCGCTTTTCCGGCTTCTTTCGCCGCCATAGCGGATACTGCTGCCGGAAATATCCGAATTTTCGATATAACCGTCAAGCTCCGTCACCTTTTTGTCAATGCTCTCCATCAGCTCGTCAAACTCCATGGTCTCCAGATTCATGGAAACGGTTCTGATTAATTTCCGCTTCGTATTTACCGGCTGTATTCCCCCGGAAGAGGAAGTCATACCGGAAGGCTCCGCTGTTTCAGACTTATAGTCCGTACTCCCCGGCGCCATACCGCTTTCCTCATTATAAATCATGTCCTCCCGCGCCATACCGGCGCTGGTTTCGGCTGCTGCCGCAGGGGAGGACGCGCCTTTACCGCACGCCGATAATAGCAGACAGACGGCCAGCAGCAACAGCAGTCCCCTGTTCTTTCTGGTGTTTCCGATTTCTTTCATAATATCTCCTCCTGTTAAAGCTCTTACACAGCCGCCAAAAGCCCCGGAAATATAACTCCTCCTCTCCCCGTTTCAAAGTTCACTCTTTGGTCCATCCGTTATTGGGCTGACAAAGGCTGCCGCATTCTTTATAGATTTCATATTTCTTTTCCATATTTATTACCTTTTCCGCCATCTATTTACTGAAATTTTATCATGTAAAGCATTTCCTTTCAATGAATTTAATAGAATTGTCAGAAATAAACGTTAATATTAAGCTGCGATCCGCAGCACAGCCCTGTTACCGTTTACCGGCGCCTGCCAGGTTTGAATCTTTCCGGATCTGCCGGACGACAAATGCCAGTGTGTATACTGCCATAAACCCGGACACAGCCGGTGCAATTGAACCAATCAGCAGCAGATTATCGGGACAGCGCGTAAATACCAGCCAAATGAGCGGCATTCTCAGCACCAGCGCGCCAAAGCAGCAGCTTATCATCGTAAACACGGTTTTTGCCCTTCCGTTCATATAACCATTCAGGCAGAATACAAATGAAACAGCCAGGTAATCATAGCTGCAGGCCCGGAAGAAAGGAATTCCGGCCCTGATTATATCAGGATCCCTGTTAAAAATTCCTATCATCGTCTGGGGTGAAATCTGAGCCCATAAGAAGAAGACGGAGGAGGCGAGAATGGCAAAGCCGATTCCGGCAGCCAGCGATTTCTTCGCTCTCTCCAGTTTCCCCGCGCCGTAATTCTGCGCCGTGATTACCGCCAGGGCGCTGGCTATGGAGGTGGCCGGAAGCATTGCAAACACATCGTATTTACTGGCAATACCCACCGCCGCCGCAGTGCTGACGCCAAGCCGGTTTATAACCGACGTCAGATACAAAAATGACAGCCGGACCATGCTTTCCTGAAATGAAATGGGAATCCCGACACAGGCCAGTTCCTTTAATCTGCCTTTATCTATCCGCATATTACTGAGCGTGAAGGTAAAAAGGAACTTCTTTTTATTCAGATAGATAATGGAAACTATCATGCTGACGGCCTGTGACAGAACCGTGGCCAAAGCTGTTCCCGCCACTCCCATATGTAAATATTTGACAAACACAAAATCCCCAATAATATTCAGAATACAGGACAGAGCCACAAAGTACATCGGCCGCCTGGAATCCCCGTATCCCCGGAGAATCGCGCTGATGGCATTATAACCGCAGATAAAAAAGATGCCGTAAAAGCAGATTGTAACATATTGTTTTGCCAGTGCGGCCGATTCGGCCGGAGTCTGTAAAAGAGCCAGTATCGGATCGGTAAAAATCAGCATCACTAACGTAAGCGCGACTGCCACGGCAGCAAATACGGACAGAGTGGTTCCGATTGTCCTTCTTGTCTGTTCTTCATCCCGCATGCCCGTATATTTTCCTACCAGGATTGTGCCTCCCATCGTTAGGCCGGACACCAGATTTGTAATAATCTGGGTCACCTGAGTTCCGGTGGATACGGCCGCCACACTTTCGGGGGAACAGTACCATCCCACCACCATCAGATCCACAGCCCCATACAAAGCCTGGATCAGGTTTGCAATCAGAAATGGAACGGAAAAGGCCAGCAGGGCATGGAATACATTGCCTTCCGTCAAAAGATGATCCTGTTTCATAAATAAAGTACTCCTTTCATTTAAAAACAAAATAAACCCTCCAGCAACTGGAGGGTCAATACTTTTTCATAACTTTACTACTCGTTCATAACCTGTTCCGTTATAATCCGATATACCTTTTCCACTTCCGGCACATCCTCAAGATAGAATACCGGCTCCCGTTTTTCTCTCTGGTAAAACGGCATTCTGATCCGGCAGTACACCAGACTTATCTCAACCGGTTCCCTGCCGAATGTAATCGTTCCCGTTCCGTCACGGTTTACAGACCGGTTCACCACCGGGATTTTCTTCAGCAGAATATAGTCGGCATTTTTACCCTGACGCCTGAGAATCCTTTTCGTGGTCACAATATAGTCCGTATTGCGTTTCATTATCTGTGCATGGAAAAAACGGCCTATCAGCAAATACAGGCCAAACACGAAAAACACGGCGCCGAATACGGCGAAAACTATATCCTCCTCAGAGAACTGCGTGACAAACAGCAATGACATGGCACGCCAGGCTGAACGGAACCATAACCGCATCATATCCATGAAAAAGCTTCCCCGGTACAGGTTTTCCTATCCATATCACATTTTCATCCTCTTTTAACTGTCTGTTCAGCCAGCCCCGATTCAGGCCGTCTGCAAAGTCCTTCTCCTGACTTCTCATTGATACCCCCCTAACGCTTTCCCACCGGAATCTGAATCTCCGTCACATACTGCCCCACGTCATCGGTAAAACCGGCATCTATCAGCGTCACCTCAACCGAATCCCCCAGGCAGTCATATCCCTTTTCTTCCATATAAGTGAGCAGTCTTTTATAATATTCGGCTGCGTCTTTATGCATACCCGAGAACCTCACCGCCAAATACCTCCCTTCCGGAAGGAACTGTTCGGCGCCGCGGCAGGAGTCACCATCCTCCAGGAATACAAAAATTCCGGAAAAGTTTTGAAACCGGCGTCCCAAAAGATTGGCTTTAGAAATGGCAACGCCTACCTTGCCCAGGAAAATAGCCGGCTCTGTCAGACTGCTCAGCTCCAGTTCCCGGATCGGATATTCCAAATCCTCCTCCAATTGAATTTCCTTCCGCAGAAAGACAATCCGGCGTTTTTCACAGTGAATTTCCCGTATCTCCCCGGTCGGAGTACGAAGAGCATCCTCCAGGGCAGCCAGCCTCCGTTCCAGCTTCCTCTCAATTCTGAGGAGAGCGTTTATCTTTCTCCGGGTCTCCTGCTTCTGCTCTTCCATCAGAAACTGGAGGCTCCTGACGTCCCTCTTTTCAAAAAACAGGGCTATACTCTTTAACGGCATATCAAGAGCGCGCAGATACTTAATGGAATTCATCCGCTCAAACTGTCTTGTGGAATAATACCTGTATCCCGAATCCGGATCCGTCGTCTCCGGACACAGGATACCGATTTCATCATAATAGCGCAGCGTGCGGATATTCACTCCAAACAGCTTTGCCATCTCTCCTATTGTAAAAAGTTCCTTCATCTCCTGCCTCCAGCGTTTTATCGTCTCTTTTAAATTTAATGGCTGGGGGAGTAATTGTCAATTTGAATTAATTAAGCTGTGAATTCTTACAGTTTTATTTCAATATTTTAAATGTTATAATCAAATATTGACTTTAATTATATTAAAGATTATACTAAATATTATTAAAGTATTTAAATTAAGGAGGGAAACATCTATGGCAATTGAAATTATACCGGACTGGATGGCTAATCTGGATGATGAAGATGTGATTTTTATTAAAAAGTTCATTCTGGCCTCCGGTTCCCTGAAGGAGATCGCCTCCCAGTACCATGTGACCTATCCTACAGTCCGGCTGAGGCTGGATAAGATTATTCAGAAAATCCTGATCAGCGAGGACACCGCGGCAGAGCCTTATATCGCTCTGATTAAACGCCTGGCGCTCAATGAGAAGCTCGATTTTGACACGGCGAAACTTTTGATATCCGAATATAAGAAGTTGAAAAAGGAGGAAACATAATGGCTATCGCATCCTATATGATTATTGTAATCCTGCTGTTTTACGGGGGCATCCTCTGGCTGCAGTTCTTTCTGTCCAGAAAGCCGAACCGCTGGCTGGGGCTTATCCTTCCCCTGATCTCTTTCCTGTTTTCCCTCCAGGCCCTTCTGGGAATTGCCGCCTACTCGACCGTGCGCACCTCAGTTACCACAATTATGGAAAACGGAACCTCCTATACAACGGAGGATGTGGTCGTCCCTCCTGAGAAAAAAGACACAGGACAGCTTATCGCAACTGCTGTCTCCGTATTTATTGAATACAATATACCAACTGTGATTCTGCTCGGAATCTACGCAGGCTGCCGCAGCAGAAGAAAGAAAAATATGGAACTGGAAAAAATGAATATTCAAGACCTGGAATAACCGGACGGCACGCCATTATATGCAAAAGCCGGGCATTGCTGTCCGGCTTTAAGTCTATAAAATCAATCCTGTTTATTTTGTATACGTTAAATATTTACACTTTCAAAAGTTCTAAATCCCACCCAATCCGTCTGCATTGATCAACTGCTTTAGTAATGCCCTGAAATAAGATGATATACTCTTCCGTTAACTCATGAGAATTTTCCTGTTCTATAAACGCTCTTTCTGCCCGAAGCTGCAGCTTACTTAAGAAATCATTTAAATTTTCAACCTCCAAGCAGATATCTGATATTTGTTTTTCTATTTTTTTCTGTTTTATTTTCATTAGAAATTTTCCTTCTAGTTGTATACTCCCGCTTAATTAAAGTTTGAAAAGTTAATACGCAATAACTCACCGCTGTTTTTTTACCATATTAATCATGCGCATCAATTCCAAGGCACTTCTAAAATGCACCGTAATCCCTTTTGTAAGTTTTCCTCTCACGCTTCCCTGCAAGCTGGCGTTCTGTTGTCGCCTGCGGAGTATTCAGCCAACTGCATATCTGATCTATTTTTAATACCATATCTCCAATACCATAAAACTGAATATTTTCCTTGAAATTATGATTGTAAATATCGCCATATACCCCATGATCCGACACACCGTAGATACAGAGCAGCACAATAACAGCTCTGTCAGCCTTGTCTGAATCTTTAAACTGCAGTGTTCCTAAGCTATCACTCAATATTCTTACGCCATCCCTTCATTCCACGCTTACATGCTCTTTACGAGTCTTCTTTTCATTCTTAAAGTCTCTCTTCAATCAGCAATCTTATAATCTCTTCACTTAACTGTTTCTCCAGCTGTTCTTTACTTGATACGATGATGATACTCTCTCCTATTTTCTCATTTTTTTGTTCCTCTCCCAAAAAGAAAACTTTTGTGTGATTGAGAGTCTTGGTAACGGTTTTGACAAATTCTTCATATTTCTCTTCCCCATAATGATCCGACACCAAAATCAAATCCAATCCACCTGGCACAAATTTCATTCCATGAAAGATAACAGACGAATCTTTCGTCAGTGTAATCCCCAAATTATAATTCGTTTTATCGATAAAATCATATAAAAAATTTCGGCAATCCCATAAAACCTTATCATCATATGCCAATACAGCTACGTTTATCCTCACTCCGCCTACTGCCTTAAACTGCATTCTATTTCTCCCTAAATCGTCCAGCTTCCAGTTTTCCCTCATCTACATTTAAAACAGTCCCACATTTTCTGGGGAAATCGCATAAATATGATTGGATATCTTTAGAATATTTCCATTTTGACTATAAATGGCCCCTGAAAGAAAATCCACAATTCGCTCCTTATCTTTTTCTTCTGCCTGCTCAAAATATAGGATCACTGCATCTCCGTCTAAAAATCTGTCGCATATCTCCTGAACATCATCCATCGTCTGCGGCTTATAAGTTACAATATTTAAAAGGAAATCGCCTTCCGTAACGCTTCCAAAAAAGCCGTCTTCGTCTTCCCAATTCCCATCGTTATCCTCATAGCGCCACAGGTTAAAACAATCCATTATTTTGTTCAACATGATTCCAGACACCGCCTTATGTTCAAACCAGCCGTGAAGATATAGAGTGATTTTGGCTTAAAAATCGTCTCTTCCTTCTCAATTGCAAACGAAAACATGTGGTTTGCTCCTACCTCCGTTTATGTGGATTATATTCTGTCACTTGCCATTCACTACGTTTTTCAGAGTGGATCCCGCTCTAAATACAGGAGCTTTTCTGCCCTTTATTTTCATAGCCTCTCCCGTTTGGGGATTCCGCGCTATTCTGTCCTTCCGGTCTGCTACCCGAAAAACACCAAATCCAACCAACTGGACATTTCCTCCGGAAGATAATTCCGTATGTATCACATTCATCAATCCATTCAAGGCTTTTTCGCTCTGTCTCGTTGTCAGTCCGCTTTTTGCCGACATGCTGTCGACTAATTGTCTCTTATTCATTTTATAACATGCTCCTTTCTCACAAACCTCACAATTTTTTTCGTAAAATCCAATCAATTTCCTTTTCAAGATACCGTTCAATTTTCTCTTTTTTTCCATATGAGAATACCTTCTTCTCGTACACTTCCGGTACCTCCCATGTTCCCAAAAAGAAAACCTTTGCACGGCTTCTGCGCCGTTCCAACCGCTCAATAAATGTCCGATATTGATACTGACTAAATGGATCCGCTACGATAATAATATCCGGCTTTCTGCTAAAAATACTGATACTCTGAAGCAGCGCCTCTTTGCTCTTTGTAAGGACCACCTCTATTTTAAAATGGTTATGCTCCGCAAACTTGTACAGCATATCCCTGTAATCCCATAGAATATCACTCTTCCCAGACAAAACGGCAATATAAACACAGCCTTTGTTTAACCATGGAAACACATTTCACCCCCGTATTTTTTACTATACCATTTCCAAAAACAATCTTGTTTCTCTCTCATTTCCTATTTCTTAAACAAGCATTGGGGATGCTACTAAAGCAGCACCCCCAGCTAAAATCTCATACCTGAATCAGATAATTTCTAATGTTTTTTGCCATCCCAGACACCATTATGATCTACAAAGTGATTGTCTGGCGTCATCTCGTTCTGATACATGGAGCCGTAAGGTCTTTTATTGTGATTGTCATAATACCAGTAACCGTTTTCTTTCTGGAAATAGGTCTGTTCCGGGACCAAAGAAGCTTCTGTGAAGTAGTAGTTCTTTCCCGACAGGGAAACCCAACCATCTCGCATTGCTCCAGTCGTTTCATCCAGGTAATACCACTTTCCATCCATTGGCTCATGGTACCAGCCCTTATGGAGAATACCTAGATTTCCGTCTGATACTGCGTGGGTATGATACCATTTTCCATTCTGGCTCTTAATCCAGCCAAACTCCATAATTCCATTTGCATCAAACTTAAACCAGCTGAATCTTCCTTCCTCATTTTTTGCATAGGGATTTCCAATGAACATCCAGCCATTTTTCGCCATTACACCGGAGGAGGTTGTATAGGTCCATTTATGGGTCGTTTCATCCACCAGGGTCCATGTTCCCCGAATTGAGCCTGTAGTTACATTCATATCCGGATTCGCATAGATTCTGTCATTGCTCGCATTACTTCCTTTGGAACCGGAGCCTCCGCCAGAACTTCCACCGGAATTTCCATTTCCTGAACCGTTTGGCTTGCTTGGTTTTGACGATTCCGGTTTTACAGTTACCGGAACCCTGACTTTGTCATCGGAACCATCTGGATACGTAACAACAATAATAGCAGTATAATCCTTTGTTTTGTCTACATCACCAGGGGTTTCGTCACGGTACTCCGTACCGTCCGGAAGTTCATCCTTATTTTTTATAGCATCTTCCGGCTTAAATGTTTCCCCCTTATCTATAACGATAGGATTTGGTTTCGGTTCATATTTATTGGCATCTGTTTCTTCCGCCTCATCAGGAGTTGCTTTTTTGGGACGTACCGTAACCGGAACCTTTACTTTATCTTTGGAACCATCCGGGTAGGTCACAATAATGATGGCCGTATAATTCTTTGATGTATCAACACTATCTGGTGTCGCGTCACTGTACTCCGTGTCTTCTGGAAGTTCATCCTTGTTCTTAATACCATCTTCCGGTTCAAACGTTTCTCCCTGGTCTATAATGATAGGATTTGGCTTCGGTTTATACTTACTGGCATCATTTTTTTCTGCCTCGCTGTCCGTTGCCTTATCCGGTTCACTAGGTGTTGCCTGGCCAGGTTTACCGGGTTCTGCTCCATCTTTAAGAACACGTATCGGTACTGTTAATTCTTTAGTAGAACCATCCGGATACTCAATTTCTATTTTCCCTTTGTATTTTCCAGGTCTATCCAGATTCACTCCATCCTCTCCGTACTCCGTGAGATCTGTTACTATCGTGCCTTCCGGCAGTTCATCTTCCAGATTCGCCACGTTGTCCGTCAAATCAGCCGATTCACCGACATAAATAATTTCCGGTACAACTTCAGGATCATATTTCTCTGCGTCAGGTTTCCTTTTCTTTATCGTTACTTTAACCGCCACCGTTTCGCTGGAACCGTCTGGATAAATCACCTTAATTGTACCTGTATAGTTTCCAGGGGTATCCGAGTCAATATCACCTTTTGGCGTTACATCTTCTACCACGGTACCGGCAGGAAGATTATCGATATTTTTTACATTGTCAGTTAAGTCATAGGTCTGACCCTCTTCAATCACCTCACGCTTTGTCTTAGGCTTATACCTTTCTGCATCTGTCTTATCAACTACTGTCACAGGCACTTCGATAATTTCTTTGCTGCCATCCGGATAAGTGACTTCCACTTTTCCAATATGATCTCCCGGTTTAGAAGTATCAATCGGATTTTCTGTTACATCCTTCACTTTTGTTCCTGTTGGCAATTCATCCAGGTTAGTCACATTGTCCGTAAGATCGACCGTGCCGCCCGGCTTTACTATTTCTTTTTCCACCTCCGGCTCATACTTATCCGCTGCTGTTTCATAATTCAGCGTCACTTCCACTTCATCAAAGCTGTCATCCGCATAGGTTACCTTTATTTTTACTTTCTGGTCCCTGCCTGTTGCCGGAATGGTCCCCACTACCTCTTTGGTTTTCACCTTATCATCAGGCGCGGTTGTCGTTACCTTTCCTATGATTTCATCTGCAGTAGCGGTTTCTCCGTATGCCTTATTCAGGGTTCCTCCGGTTGCTTCATAGAGCTGTGCATCCGTTTTAGCATCTTTAATCTGAACGTCCACCTCTACCTCATCCGTCGTCTGATCCGGATAAGTAACCACAATGGTCCCTTTCTGTGTTCCTGGATTGGTCGTATCAACCGGCTGTTTCCATTCGTAGGTTGTACCTGCCGGAAGGTCGGTCTTGTTTTTAATTCCCTCGGATGCTTCCGGTGTTCCGCCCTTTCCTACGGTCACTTCCTGGCCCACAGGGGCGTACTTTTCGGCTGCGGTTCCATAATTCAGCGTCACTTCCACTTCATCAAAGCTGTCATCCGCATAGGTTACCTTTACTTTTACTTTCTGGTCCCTGCCTGTTGCCGGAATGGTTCCCACTACCTCTTTGGTTTTCACCTTATCATCAGGCGCGGTTGTCGTTACCTTTCCTATGATTTCATCTGCCGTAGCGGTTTCTCCGTATGCCTTATCCAGAGTTCCTCCGGTTGCTTCATATTTTTCAGCATCATTCTGTGTAAACTCAAAAGGCGTTCCCATAGCTGGATTTTCACCATTCGGGCTGTATGCCACCAGAACTACCTTTTTTCCTTCCGGAACCGTATTTGCAGGAATATCGATTGTGAAATCGCCATTTATCAGACCGGCGAAAGGAATTTTTGCAGTGCCATATTCTTCCTGTGTATAACTGTTTGACGCCTCATCATATCCCTGAAGCTTCACCACTGCATCCCCCGCGTCCTGATTTGTGATATCGAGCAGCTTTGATTCATCTGAAGGATCCTTTTGAAGCGGCTTCGGGACAGTACCTGTAATCGTTACTGCCTTTGTAAGATCAAATGAAGTCGTATTCTTGACCGGAGCGGATACCAAATAGTCCTTTGCATCATCCGGTTTCGTCTTATCCTCCATGAACTCCTTTCCGTCAGGCACACCGTCTCCATCCGTATCTACCTTTTTGGCATCTGTCCCTATCTGCCATTCAACAAAATCAAACAGGCCGTCCTGATCCGTATCATTTGTATCTAAATAAGCATTTGAGTAAGAATTGGTCAATTGTTTTGGCGGCGCTCCTCCATCCGGCTTATGGATAACCGTTTGATTTGATTCATTCAGATAATCTGCTTCCATCCAATGTTCAAACAATACACGGGCATTCTTAGCTTCTACATAATCATTCATCTCCTTTGCAAATTGGGCTAATGTGACGTCATCCCGCAATTTGTAAGAAATCGTATAATTTCTGCTCTGGCCCAATGTCCCCCAAAAAATATCGTTTGTATTATCTCTTGCTGAACTCAACTGTGTTGTTGTGTCATTTCCAATAATACTCAGTTCCGGAACTTCACCGGTATTGAGCATTCCGGTATCATCAATTGTTACCTTGAATTTTTCTCTGGCATCAGGCTTTACCCCTTTTACATCTGAGTTGTAAATGTAAACTTCGCTCCTGTCAATGTACCGTAATAATTCTACGGGCATCTTTTCTTTTACATATACAACCCATCCATAATCAGTCTGTAGGTAATTCTGGTTTGGTTTCCATGAATGAATTGATTTTATGGACATTGTTCCCGCATCAAAGACCACTTTCTGATTCATTGCACCTCTAGTAAAGTCTGTATCTTTTTCATTTTTCACATTTGAATTGTCCTGGAGAATAAATCCATTACTAACGCTTTCTTCGGCAATCGCACCATTACTTTTAATCCATAAGCTGTTAAACGAAACCTCTTCATCCGCAAGGCCAAGACTTTCCAGCGTATGCCCATTCTTCAATGTAATCTTTATGTCATGATTTGTTACAACTCCAATCGCCCCAACATTCATATTTCCCACAACAGGAATCATCCAAAGGGCTCCATCATTCATTTTCTGCAGATTTGTGTCATCCAGTGTCACACGGTCAATCTGTTTATAAAACTGGTCATTTGAAAAAGTTAAAATAAATTTTCCTGCAAATGGGTTGGAGGCATCTTCTCCCCAGCCCTGACCTAATTTCGTCCATTTACTATGTATTAAATGAATCGTTCCATCCCCATCTACTTTAGAAAAAATAGTAGCTGCATATCTTAAATCCGATTCTTCAATTCCATTTGCCGTAAAATGACTGTTTGTATCCATACTGCGTTCACTAATACTACCATTGCCATTCCGATACGAAACAGCAGCATAAGACGGCATTTCAATAGAAGGGACCATCACTGCAATACTTAAGGCAAATGCACACGCCTTTTGTCCTGCCCTTTTAATTTTTCGTCTTTTCTGTTTCAAACTGCTCTTCATACTTTTAATTTCCTCTTTCTTTTAATAAATATAATTTATAATGAACTTTTCTTACCCTCCCCCCTATAAGAACAACTGGCAAAAGGCTTCTGGAGCATTTTGCAAAATACATCTCATTAGGCCATCATTCTTTTTCAAGAATTATCATCCCCTTCCTTTTCTTGTTTTTGCCATAGTCTATAACATCCTGTAGTGTATCCCTTCCGAAAAAGCTTTCTAATGTCATTTGCAGCTCTTCATAATAAACATGCATGGGACACGCCTCATTTCGTTTACAAAGTCCATCCGGTTCCAGACAACGATTTATTTTCATCGTCTTTTCAAACAGGAGGATTATATCAAGCAGCACAATTTCTTTTGCTCTCTTAGCCAGTCTGTATCCGCCCGTCACGCCATGTGTACTCGTAACCAATCCAGCGTCACGCAAAATGCGCAAAACTTTTTGTACAAATATCTTGTTAAGCCCTACTGCCTCACCAATTTCTGTTGAACTGGATAATCCCTCTTTGCCAGCAAGGTATAGCATACATCGCAATGCATAGTCAGTTGTCATTGTTAACTGCATGTAGAACTCCTTCCTACCTCCTTCCATCTAAAATTTCAGTGGAATTACATACCATACACAATGGGTATGTAATCTAACGAAACCTGGGATGCTATATATTTTTTACAGGTGCATTATAACGATAATTTTAAAAAAAAGATTGTAAATTTATTAATATTTATGTATGTTTCCATATTTTTTTCTTTCATCAATTGATTATTACAATAAACCCATGATAAACTCGAACCACTTCCTACCATATGCTTATATTTGGTAACCATTTTGAAAAAAGAACCGTAAACTGTTGTAAATAACGCATTACTTTCAAACAAAAGATAAACGTATCAGGGAGTTTTTTATGATAAACAAATTACTTAAATTAATAAAATCCATACACGTAATTTCGCATCTGCCCATCTATGTGTTCAATAAGGATTTTCATCTGGAACATCTTTTTGTTGCAGACCGGGTCCAGGTGCTTCCTTATGATTTTACTCAATGCTGTTGTTCAGAGCCTTCTTCAAACTTCCTCTTTTCAGGGATACTGGATGAGGCATTTATCACGTATTCATCTTCTGATACCATTTTGATTATTGGTCCTTTTACGACCTCTCATCTTACTAATGCGATGATCAGAAACCGGGTCCAGGCCTATACGGAAGACTCAAGCCTGCAGAAGCTTCTTTCTCAATATTTGGAGTTATTGCCCTATTTTTCTCTTGGGGATGTCCGGGATTTTTTGGTTCATTTGAATTTTTTGTTTAACGGTAATCCGGAATGTCCTTATTCAGAAGATCTCCATCTACAGGTCACTAAAAATAATTTTTTACTGAGACAGGAAAAACTGAAAGAACGTGATTGGAGGGCGTTCCAGCCAGATTACTATACCTATCGGTATGAAGAACAGATCCTTACTCTGGTTCAAAACGGCAATACAGAACAACTTCGCGAAGGCCTGGCAGAGTTAAGCAACAGTGTGATCCCCGATAATGCCGAAACTCCTCTTCGCTCTGAAAAAAACTATACAATTATTATTCTCGAAAAGTTATCCTCATTAGCCCTTCAAGCTGGACAGGATATTTCTGATGTCTATCGTTTAAGAAATTTCTATATTCGTTTATTGGAGGAAAAGGAAAAGTTAATTGATGTCTTGTATGTTCGGGACTGTGCAATTATCCACTTCACAGAACTAATGCATCATTTTAGTAATAAAGATTTTTCCTCTTTGGTTAAGTCCGTGATGCAGCATATTGGTTTAAATCTTTATACCGTTTTAAAGGTGAGTGACATAAGTAAATCTTTCTATGTTTCAGAAGCTACATTAAGTTCCAGGTTTAAAAAAGAAACTGGGATTAGTGTCATTGAATATATTCATAAACGCAAGATCTCTGAAGCTAAACTGATGCTTCGCGCCGGGCTTTCACCCAGTGAAGTAGCAATTACCTTATGCTACTATGATTACGCCCATTTTTCTCATACCTTTAAAAAGATAACTGGCGTCACACCAAAGGCATTCCAGTTACATCCGCAAAAACTTTATCCTAACTTTTTGCCGTCCGCCGGCCCGGAAGCCGAACATGACTAGCAGAGTACTATTTTTAATGAGACAACAAAAGACGGGCATATCAATAAGCTGATAGCCCGTCTGTTATATTGTCCCGGATCCTTGTGAAAGATTCTTTTAATTCAGCATATACTACTATCAAATACTCTGCAAGAGGTATATCATGACGGGCTGTCCTTTTAACTCAGCTTCAGAAAACATTGCTGACTTTATCTACCGGTACGGAAGCCGGCAGCAATTTTTTGGTAATTCGAAAGATATTCCCTGTATGGACTTTGTAAGTACTGATCTCCGTATTATATATACCCCTATTGATACCGTAAATCCCATATCATTAAGCAAGTTTTCCTATTACAGTATTCCTGGTCTGTATACGCTTCTAGGCAGTGGCAGCATGGAAGCTTCCGGTATATTAGCGACTCACACATCGCCTGCCCTTAGCAATCAGGGACGAGGAGTTATAATCGGCATCATAGACATCCATTCCAATGACTACCCTGACAGGAACCTCGGTTGCTGCCGCCCACGTTGCTGGTGCTGTAGCTAACCTTTTTAGCTGGGGAATTGTTGAAGGACATAACTTATCAATGAGTGCCGCCTCTATTAAAGCATTTTTAATACGGGGGGCAAAACGAAATCCAGCGCTATCGTATCCCAACAGAGAATGGGGATACGGGGCTCTGGATTTATATGAAACATTTTTACGGCTGAGGGAAGCAAGATAATTCATTCTAGCGGATGGAGAATTATCTGGAAAAAAGTGTCTGGATTTGTCTTTCTATTTGCACTGAATTGTATGACAACAGCCAGCCCTCCACCAGACGACTTTTGAATGTGGAAAAAAATCCTCTCGCATCGAGGAAGGAGCTGGAAATTAAAGATTTAAGAAATGAAAAATTTATTTTGTAAGTGCCCACCGCGGAAAAAGCGGGCTTTGAAAACTGATTATTGCAACCGATTCAATAAAGGAACAAAAGCACCGGCGGCCAGAGGACGGGACGGAAGACTCCGTCAACCAATTCCACTACTCCATCCTCTGGCCATACCGGACCTGGTCTCACCTATTCATTTGCTTCTATCGCCATAATCTGATCAACTCTTCTCTGATGCCTTCCACCTTCAAACTCAGTATCCAGCCACACCTCGGTAATCATCTTGGCCAGCTCACTGCCCACAACTCGGGCGCCAAAGCAGAGTACGTTGGCATTATTGTGCAATCGGGACATTTTTGCAGTATACGGCTCGCTGCAGACACAGGCGCGGATGCCTTTTACTTTATTGGCAGCCAGGGAAATTCCCAGTCCCGTACCGCAGATGGCGATTCCGAGCTTTGCCTCTCCTGCCGCCACGGCTTTTCCCACTTTCTCACCATAAACAGGGTAGTCACAGCTCTCGGTGGAGTTTGTTCCCAGATCCAGTACCTCATATCCCTTTTCTTCCAAAAATTCCTTGATAATTTCTTTCAGCTCCACTGCTGAATGGTCATTTCCAATTGCAATTTTCATAATATACTCTCCCTTGCTTCATATCCGAAGCTTTTCTCTTTCTTAAAGGCCGCCATACCGTTCCATAAATAAACGGATGATACTTTTGCCGTATGCTATTCTTCATTGTATTAAAGAAAAAGCAGATTGTCAACATTGCGGACAGGATTACCGCGCTTTCATTCCCATACCTTTTTGGTATTGATAGTGATATATTTGAGTATTTGACATTTAATTTTCACGGCTCTATAATGACATCAATGAAGCAGGCGCGCCATGAAAATACATGCAGCTCGGACAATGCAATTTGCGTTAAATATACTGCATGGCCATCAGAATCAGAGAAGAAAAGGGGAAATAAATGGAAAATCAATCTTTAGGATATTATCTCAATCAACTCAGTTTAAAGCGTTCAGAAGACATTCTTGAAATCAATGAATCCATCGAAAGAGATTACATATTTCAGGCCTTGGCTCTTGAACTGGACAAAGAACAGTATCCTCCCGTTATCCGCGCCTTTGCAGATGGGTATGAAGATTTCCCTATTGTCGGCAATATCTTTGCAAGCCGGCTGCGAATTGCAGAGCTTCTGGGGGAAGGCGGGGAGAAAAATGTCACCTCAAACTGGCTGAAAATAGAAAGAAACCCCATTCGGCCTGTCATTGTCCCGAACGGACCGGTACAAGAAGAATTTATAACGGAAAATATTGATATTGATTTTTTACCCATGATGCAGTATTACTGCACTGATGCAGGAAGGTACATTTCTTCGGCAATCGTTGCGGTTAAGGATCCTGATAACGGTATCCATAATCTCAGTTATCACCGCATGCAGTTTAAGGGAGGCGGAAAGTTTGGTATCAGTATGCATACGCGGCAGCATCTCTTCTATTATTATGAGAAGGCCCGTGAGGCCGGTAGAGATCTGGAAGTGGCTATTATCGTTGGGTGCCATCCCGCCGTATCCCTTGGAGCCGTATCACGACCCGGCCTCGACGGAGACGAATATGATATAGCCGGTTCCATCCTGGGTGAGCCGCTCCGCCTTGTACAGGGACGCACCGTGTCGGTCGATTATCCGGCAGAATCGGAAATTGTGATGGAAGGTTATATATCTACAAAGGAACATGAACCGGAAGGCCCCTTTGGAGAATTCACCGGATTTTCAACTTCCCGGTCAACGGAAAACATTTTTTACTGTACCGGCCTCTCCAGACGCCGTCATCCGCTCTATGAGGTTATAATTCCCGGACGTTCCAAAGACCATCTTTATCTGGGACATATGATTTGCGAGACCCTTGCCCTTGCCCGAATTCAGGAAAAAATCCCTTGGGTGACCGACCTTACTTACCCTATATCAGGCGGCAATATGCATGCCTATATCCAGATGAAACCGGCTCCCGCAGGAATGGCGAAGGTGGCTGTCTCTATGTTAATGGGACTCGATTATATCGTAAAAATGGCGGTTGTTGTTGACACAGATATTGATATCAGGCAGGATGAACAGGTCATGTGGGCTATAGCCACACGTGTGCGGCATGGACGCGATACCTTCATGATTCCTGAATCATTTACTATCTCACTGGACCCCGTATCGGAAAACAATACGGTAACCAAATTCGGCGTAGATGCTACAATGACCAGCGAAATGCGCAAAGAACTCGTCGTCTGCCAGCCCAGGGAAGAGGATATAGCCAGGGCCAGGGAAATCCTTCATAACTGAAAGCCGCAGCACTGCCTTCACCGGCCAAGCACGATTCCTGATATAGCACGGTTCCCGTTATACAGGTCAGAGAACAGATAAGGAGAGATTCTGTGAACATACGTCAGTTAGAATACTTTATCGTAATGGCAGAAACACAACAAATCACGGAAGCGGCACAGCAGCTGTATATTGCGCAGCCGCCTCTTAGCCGAAGCCTGCAAAGACTGGAAAATGAACTGGGTGTAGTCCTGTTTACCAGAACCAAAAAAGGGATTGAGCTGACTGATACAGGAAAAGTCCTCTACGAAAAGGGGAGACTTTTATTGAAAAATTACAAAGATATGCTCAATGTAATTAAGGAAACGGAAGAAGGGGTATCCGGTACAGTGCGAATCGGAACAGGGTATCCCACAGTTCCTCTGCTGGCTGGCAAAATTCTTTCCTTACGTAAACACTACCCTGCCGTGGAATTTAATATCACACAAGAGGATCCCGATAAATTGCTGGATATGCTGAGAAAGGGGAATCTGGATATTATGTTTTCCCCCCAGACGGTGGACGATCCGGAACTGGAATCAATACCGCTTGAACCGGATCCTCTAATCCTTGTAGTCAACCGGCAGCTCGATCCTGCCCCGGAGGAAGACAGTATTCCCATTGAAAAACTGGAGGGCATCCCTTTTTGCATGCTTCGAAATGGGGATTTTTATGGATATAATGAAATTCTGATTAATGAATGCCAGAAGCACGGCTTTACCCCACATATTTTCTGTCAATGCAACAGTGCCTCCACGGCCATGACATTAGTTGCCCAGGGACTCGGGTTAAGCTATCAGCCGAAGATGGTCGTTGATACCATGACCAGTCAAAATTTGTATGGAAAATGTATCCAGGATTTTGAAAACACCATGTTTCCGGCCATTCTGAGAAAAAAGGATGCTTACATGAGCGGTGCCCTGAAAGTCTTCCTTTCGCTGTTCAGACAGGAATCCGTATTCCCTTCCTCTCTCCTTATTCCTGACCCAGGAAAGGAGGACGTACTGTGATAAATCATACCGAACTAACGGCAGGGAAAGGTAGATTTAAAGTAACACTATTCCTTCAGGAGACAGGCGGCCACGGACTCTGCTGCTTTCTCACCGGCGGTGAGCGGCCCCATGTGGGCGGTACGGTACTGGCGTCTCTCAGTGAAAGAGTGAACGGAGGGGGAATGACCTGCAATCTCTGGAATATCCCCCTTCCGGGCCATAAAGATTCTTATTTGGCGGAAAAACTGGCAAAGACTCTCTGTCTGGCCACAAATCAGCCTGTTGCCATCACGGCAGGGCTGCATGTCGATAATGCTTCGGAGGAAGATATTCAATTGCTGGTGAGCAACGGATGTGACACCGTTGCACAGTATCTGCAGCTAATCGGAAAAGAGGGGTAAGTATGGAAAATCATATTAGAAAAAACCGAAGAATCATCGTCGGTATCTCTGGTGCAAGCGGCGTGATTCTTGGCTATGAGATGTTAAAAGCACTGAGAGAACAGGATTCCACGGAAATACATCTGATAGTCACGGAGGGCGCCAAACGCAGCCTGTCCCTTGAGTCGAAAATGACTGTCGACTCCCTCTTCTCTCTGGCCGACGCAGTATATCACGAAACTGAAATGGAGGCCCCTGTTGCAAGCGGTTCCTTCCATACCGACGGAATGATTGTCATTCCATGCAGTATGAAAACACTTTCCGCCATCGCAACCGGTTATGACAGCAATCTCCTTGTCAGGGCCGCCGGCGTATGCCTGAAAGAAAACAGACGCATTGTTCTGGTTCCCAGGGAGACACCTCTGTCCCGTGTTCACCTGCGTAATATGGAAGCGGCCGCTTCGGACGGTTGTATTATCATTCCGCCTATGCTGACCTTCTATAATAATGCAGGTACCCTGCAGAAACAGATGGAACACATCATCGGTAAAATTCTTCCACACTTCGGCATGCAAAGTCAGCGTTTCGTACCGTGGACAGGAAAGCCGAATATAATGTGAGAGATGAACTATACATCTCATCAGATAGCGGCACTTAACATAGCTTAACATAGAAGCATAAGTGATCAAAGAAGGAAATGTCCGGCATCTCAGAGTATATCGATGCCGGACATTTCCTTTTAACTTTTATTATTCAGGATGGATCAGACTGCGGCCGCCTCAAGATGGCCATCAATCAGGTCTATCTGTATCGTATCTCCTGCCCGGACACCGTCCGACAGAATCAGTCTTGCCGCCAAAGTCTCCACATTCTTCTGCAGATATCTCTTAAGCGGCCTTGCGCCGTATACGGGATCGTAACCGTTTTCCACGATAAATTCTTTCGCCCGCTCTGTCAGCGAAATAGAAAGCTCCTTGTCGGCCAGACGCTTGTTGACGTCCTCAATCAGCAGGCTGATAATGCCGCCGATATTATCTCTCGTAAGAGGTTTAAACAGAATTATCTCATCCAGACGGTTCAGGAACTCCGGACGGAAATGGGCGCGCAGATCATGCATAACCGCTGATTCCGCATCCGGCCTGATCAGTCCGTTGTCATCAATTCCGTCCAGCAGATACTGGGAACCGATATTGGAGGTCATAATCAGGATTGTATTTTTAAAGTCTACGGTCTTTCCTGTGGAGTCCGTGATACGTCCGTCATCCAGCACCTGGAGCAGTACATTAAATACATCCGGATGTGCTTTCTCCACCTCATCAAACAGAACAACGCAGTATGGTTTTCTGCGGACCGCCTCCGTAAGCTGGCCTCCCTCATCATACCCCACATATCCTGGCGGCGCTCCGATCAGACGAGATACGGAATGTTTCTCCATGTACTCACTCATATCGATACGCACCATGTTGTTCTCATCGTCAAACAGACTCTCTGCCAGCGCTTTGGCAAGCTCGGTCTTACCAACACCGGTCGGTCCCAGGAACAGGAAGGAACCGATTGGTTTTGTCGGATCCTTGATTCCGGCCTTGGAACGGATTACCGCTTCGGTCACCTTTGTCACCGCTTCGTCCTGTCCAATGACCCGTTTGTGGAGAATTTCATCCATATGGAGCGTCTTGCTTCTCTCGCTCTCCGTCAACTTGGCCACAGGAATGCCGGTCCATTTAGAAATAATTCTTGCAATCTCTTCATCGGTGACGCTCTCATGCACCAGGCTCATATCCTGGCTCTTGACGCGCGCCTCCTCCTCTTCCAGCTGCTTCTTAAGCTCCGGCAGTTTTCCGTACTGAAGTTCCGCCGCCCGGTTCAGGTCGTAGGCCTGCTGGGCTGCCTGGATCTCGCCGTTAATATGCTCAATCTCCTCGCGCAGCTTTGATAATTTATCCACCGAGGATTTCTCATTTTCCCACTGTGCTTTCTGGGATGAAAAACTGTCTCTCAGTTCCGCCAGTTCTTTCTGAAGATCCTCCAGACGGTCTTTGCTGAGCCGGTCGGTTTCCTTCTTCAGGGCCGCCTCCTCAATCTCAAGCTGCATGATACGCCTGGACAGCTCATCCATCTCCGCCGGCATGGAATCCATCTCCGTCTTAATCATCGCACAGGCCTCATCGACCAGGTCAATGGCTTTATCCGGCAGGAAACGGTCGGAAATGTAGCGGTCGGAAAGAACAGCCGCAGATACAAGGGCTGAGTCGGTAATCTTAACGCCATGGTAAACCTCGTAGCGCTCTTTCAGACCTCTCAGGATGGAAATCGTGTCCTCCACCGTAGGCTCATCCACACGCACCGGTTGGAAACGGCGCTCCAGAGCCGCATCCTTTTCAATATATTTTCTGTATTCATCCAGGGTTGTCGCACCGATACAGTGCAGCTCGCCCCTGGCCAGCATCGGCTTTAACATGTTGCCCGCATCCATCGAACCTTCCGTCTTTCCGGCTCCTACTATCGTGTGAAGCTCATCGATGAACAGGATAATCTGTCCGTCGCTCTTCTTCACCTCATCCAGGACCGCTTTCAGACGTTCCTCGAACTCGCCCCGGTATTTTGCTCCGGCCATCAGGGCGCCCATATCCAGGGCGAACAATTTCTTATCCTTCAGTCCCTCCGGAACATCTCCCCTGACAATACGCTGCGCCAGCCCTTCGACAACCGCCGTCTTACCTACGCCTGGTTCACCGATTAAAACCGGGTTGTTCTTGGTCTTTCTGGAAAGAATCATGACCACATTCCGTATCTCGCTGTCACGCCCGATCACCGGGTCCAGCTTCTGATCCCTGGCCCGTTCCACCAGATCGTAGCCGTATTTATTCAGTGTATCGTAGGTCGCTTCCGGGTTATCGCTGACCACTCTCTGATTTCCTCTGACTGTGGAGAGAGCCTGTAAAAAATTTTCCTTTGTAATTCCGTAAAGGCGGAATAATTCCTTCACTGCCCGGTTCGGCTGTTTTAACATCGACAGGAAGAGATGCTCCACGGACACATACTCGTCCCCCATAGCTTTCGCCTCATCTTCCGCATTCACCAGCACCTTGTTGGCGTCATTGGAGAAATAAACCTGTCCGCCGGATACCTTCGGTAATTTTCCGATATTCTGTACGATCTCATTTACAAACTGTTCCCCTGATATTCCCATCTTCGTAATCAGCTTCAAGATCAGGCTGTCGTCTATCGTCAGCAGACTCAAAAGCAGATGCTCCTGATCAATCTGCTGGTTTCCATATTCATAAGCCAGTTTCTCCGTATTTTGTACCGCTTCCAAAGATTTTTGCGTAAATTTATTGATATTCATAATTGCTGCCTCCTCTCGCAAAATTATGATTGTTTTCGTTGTTATAGTAGTAATATAACAGATATTATTAGCACTGTCAAGAGGAGAGTGCTAATACAATGTGAAAAATTTGAGGATTTAATTAGGCAGGTGAGGACGCCGCCGGTACGGCCAGCGGACGGGGTGGCCAGCGGACGGGGTGGCGGGATGTGTATATGAGTCTTTCGTCCCGGGGAAGCTTGTCGTGGTTTGGGGCTGCGGCCGCTGATAGTCTCACGCATTAAGTGCGGAGGGCATCCTTGTCGAGGCCACTCAGCGCATCCATATGCGTTTGATATATGTTGGATATGGGAAAAGTAGTTGTTAGAGTATGTTTATTGGAAATTCACTATAATTTGATGTTCCTAAAAGATTGAGCGGAATTAAGACCGGAAGAATATCACCGGTGTTAATTCCGCTCAATTTAGCGTGGTTTAATATTTAATCGAAAAATTATCGTGCTGTCCATACCGTTATTTATCGGCATTATGTAGTGGCAGCGACAAGGTTTCCTCCCCCATTGAGGCCGGAGACAATCAGTGTCCGGAACGGGCCATGTCCGGTATGCGAAAACCTCCGCCTGAGCCTTCCGTCCCCAGTGAAAACCTGACCGGGGAAGTAGGCGGAATCAATTGCGGAGGGGACATGGGAGTCCGCCGGTGCTTAGCGAGGTTCCTCACGAGCTTAGCACTGCTGCGCACTCCAAAGAGTGCAAACGGTCCCCGCAGCAATTCATTCCGGCCGGATTCCCCCTTACGACAACCTACAATCCGGGGACGGAAGGCTCAGCCAGCCCCCCATACCACACCGAACATGGCCCGTTCCGTACGCGTCCCCCATTCTCAACTAAAATCCACCACATCAATCCATCTCATAAGGAATTCCTTTTCCAGTTCATTATTCTTCGTAAGCTGTGCCGCCGCCACAATAGGGAGCCACTGTTCCACATACTGTCTTGCCGTATCACTCTTCCTGCAGAAAATTTTAAGGTATAAATCGGCTTTTTTCTGATCTTTTAATGCGAACAGAAGGTAGGTCATAGCGGCATCCGCGCTTGCGTTGCCCTGGGTTGCATGGGCCCAGTCAACGATTGTCTTCTTACCGTCCTCACTGCAAATAACGTTGCTTGGATTGAAATCTCCATGGCAGAGTTTCACATGCTTCGGCATGCTTTCCAGCCGGGTCAGCAGTTCATACCTCGTCGTCGCGTCCAGCTCTTTCAGACCGTTAATCTGGCGGGAAAGCTTATCCTTCAGCTTATTCAGATGAGGCGATGTTTTGCCGTGCATTTCCAGTTGGAGATCTACAAATTCCTCCATATAGGCATCCAGATTCTCCGGGTGTTCTTCCATCAATTCTTCCAGAGTCTTTCCCGGCTGATATTCCACCAGCAGCGCCCATTTCCCATCTATCTGCGTCACTTCCTTAACTCCCGGAATCCGGAGTCCGGCTGCCTCAACTCTCGCAGTATTCAATGCCTCATTAAACACATCGGCCTTGGGATGTGTCTTTTCAAATATTTTTACAATACCCGCTTCCGTTTTATACACTTCTTTGTATGCGCGCTTTACTATCAGATTTTTATTTTCCAGCTTCATTCTTATTCCCTCCCGGCATCACTGTTTACACTGAACCTATTTTCCATAGTAGCATTTCAGATAAATCTCTTTGATTTCTTTCATCAGAGGATATCTCGGGTTTGCACCGGTACACTGGTCATTAAATGCCTGTTCCACCATCTCATCCAATGTATCCAGGAAGTAACTCTCGTCTATGCCATATTCCCTGATTGTCTTTTTGATGCCGATCTTTTCCTTCAGCACTTCCAGTTTTGCCAGGAAGTTTTCAAATACCTCTTCATCCGTGCTTCCTGCACAGCCTGCGAATCTTCCCAGCTCAGCATACCGCTCCAGCGCGTGGGGATACTGGTACTGGGAAAAGGTTCCCATCTTCGTCGGGACGTCATCCGCATTATAGCGCATCACTTCTGTCAGAATCAAAGCGTTGGCGACGCCGTGGGGCAGGTGATGGAAGGCGCCGAGCTTATGTGCCATGGAATGGTTCAGTCCAAGGAAGGCATTGGCAAATGCCATTCCTGCCAGACAGGAGGCGTTGGCCATCTTTTCTCTGGCCGTCGGATCCCCGGCTCCGTTCTCGTAGGCCGACGGCAGATAATCGAATACCATCTTCACTGCCTTCATGGCCAGTCCGTCAGTGTAATCAGACGCCATAATCGATACATACGCCTCAATGGCATGCGTCATAACGTCGATTCCGGATGCGCTTGTCAGCCCCTTCGGCTGCATCATCATATTGTCCACATCCACAATCGCCATGTTCGGGAGAAGCTGATAATCGGCCAGCGGCCATTTTACTCCCGTCTCAGCATCCGTGATGATGGCAAAAGGCGTAACCTCGGAACCTGTACCGGAGGATGTGGGAATTGCCACAAAATATGCCTTCTTCCCCATTTCCGGGAAAGTATAGACACGTTTACGGATATCCATAAAGTCCATCGCCATATCCTCAAAATCTGCCTCCGGATGCTCATAGAGAACCCACATGATCTTGGCGGCATCCATCGCGGAACCGCCTCCCACGGCGATAATCGTGTCCGGTTCAAATGCGGTCATCTGGGCCGCCCCCTCCCTTGCACACTGCAGTGTAGGATCCGGGGCCACTTCGAAGAAGCAGGTATGCTTAATTCCCATCTCATCCAGCTTCGCCTCGATTGGCTTTACATATCCGTTATTATACAGGAAGCTGTCTGTCACGATAAACGCTTTCTTCTTATGCATAATCGTACCCAGTTCATCCAGCGCCACCGGCATGCAGCCCTTCTTAAAGTAGACTTTTTCAGGCGTTCTGAACCAAAGCATGTTTTCTCTCCTCTCCGCAACGGTCTTAATATTTAACAGATGTTTTACCCCTACGTTCTCCGATACGGAGTTTCCGCCCCAGGAGCCGCATCCCAGAGTCAGGGAAGGAGCCAGTTTAAAGTTATAGAGATCCCCGATTCCGCCGAAGGAGGAGGGGGTATTCACAAGAATACGGCAGGTTTTCATTGCGGCGGCATGCTTTGCCATCTTTTCCGTTTCCGCAGGATGCACATAGAGGGACGCCGTGTGGCCGTATCCGCCGTCTGCAACGAGCTGCTCCGCCTTTGCTAGAGCTTCGTCAAATGTTTTTGCCCGGTACATGGCAAGGACAGGAGAAAGCTTTTCATGGGCAAACTCTTCTGAAATGTCAACGGATTCCACCTCACCGATCAAAATCTTCGTATTTTCCGGTACATCCACACCAGCCAGCATTGCAATCTCATAGGCGGATTTTCCCGGAATCCTGCTGTTTAAGGCGCCGTTGATGATAATGGTCTTGCGGACTTTATCAAGCTCCTCTCCTTTTTTCAGGAAATAGCATCCGCGGTATTCAAATTCCTTTTTTACTTCATCATAAATGCTGTCCATTACTGTTACGGACTGCTCCGACGCGCAAATCATTCCGTTATCAAAGGTCTTGGAGTGGATAATGGAATTTACCGCCATCTTCACATCCGCCGTATCATCAATGATGACTGGTGTGTTTCCTGCTCCGACTCCCAGTGCAGGCTTACCGGACGAATAAGCCGATTTTACCATACCGCCTCCGCCTGTCGCCAGGGTGATATCCGCCTCCCGCATTACCATATTGGTAAGCTCCAGGGACGGAACATCGATCCAGCCGATGATTCCTTCCGGCGCGCCTGCCTTTACCGCTGCTTCCAGAACGACTTTTGCGGCCGCTATCGTACAGGCCTTCGCAGCCGGATGAGGGCTGATAATAATGGCATTTCTTGTTTTAAGACAGATGAGGGTTTTGAAAATTGCAGTCGAGGTTGGGTTTGTCGTCGGAATAACGGCTGCCACCAATCCGATTGGTTCGGCAATCTTTTTGATACCGTAGGCAGGATCTTCTTCAATCACACCGCAGGTCTTTGTACTCTTATATGCATTATAGATATACTCTGCCGCGTAATGATTCTTGATGATCTTATCCTCCACAATACCTCTGCGTGTTTCCTCTACCGCCATTTTTGCAAGGGGGATACGCTGTTTGTTAGCCGCCATAGCCGCCTCGTAAAAAATCTTGTCTACCTGCTCCTGTGTGAAGGCTGCAAACTTTCTCTGCGCTTCACGCATAGCCTGCATTTTTGCTTCCAGCGCTTCCACGCTGTCTACGATTGCGGGTACTGCTGCTTCTTTCCTTTTCGCCATTTCAGTTTTCCTCCTGTAATTGTAAATTTTTCCTATGGCTATAGTATACCGCATTCGTTAAATAATTGTCAATGACTTTTTGATAATAAATTAACAATATTTTTATCCGTTTACTGCTCTCCCGTAAATTTACTGTAGGAATCCAGAAGCATACCACAGAGTTTCTCTTTTCCCATCTGCTGCAGTTCTCCCATGCTCTCAGCCCTGTTCCATGAAAAAACCGCTTTCTGTTTTTCAAGGCTGCCATATACCGTATCGGCTATGCCGTCATACTGGTCTGCAGTGATATTCTTTCCCTCTCTGTCCGTACAGTCGGTCATCTGTTTCTCATTTTCAAAAACAGTTGTCTTATATGCCAGATCATTTTGAACTATTTTCCCGTTTTCAAGCGATACGGCTCTCTTATTTTCATAATACTCTTTGCCGTTCCTGATAATATCATCATAAATATAATAGTATACTTTATTCTGAGCATCGTAATATACAGGTGTTGAATCCACAATAATATCGGCCTCGGAATGCCCTTCCATCCTGTTTCCTTCCACTGCCGTGAGGCCGTCAAACGTATCATTCACCTCAAAATAATCACTGTATGTGTAAAGGCCGGTCCCCTGGCAGCTGGATACGATTAGCTCCAGCCTTCCGTTGCGGTCCATATCCGTCACCGTGAAAAAATAATCAATGCCTTCGCTGTTCATTGTCCCTGCCCACAGTTCCACGCTGTCAGCCAGAAGTTCTATCTGTTTTTCTATATTATTCCTCTGTATGCCGGACTCCATATTCTCAGATTTATACCTGGCAATCCCCTCCATAACCAGATTAATGCTGCCGTTGTAATGATTCTTCTGCAGAAATTCCGTCAATGACCCCTGCTCTAAAGAAAATTCTTTCTTTCCTCCGGCCTGTGTATAAAGCCGCACTTCATTATAGCCTGGCTCCGTGCTGCCTTGCCGGGAATACTCATTAATGATGATGATATCCTTTTTTCCGTCGCCATTATAATCCTTAAATGAAACGGCCGCGACTTTGACGAACTTCAGAGATGGACGGCGGTTATCCTCCGTCATTCCCGGTAAGTCAAAGAGCGCCTTCCCGTCCTTTAGCAGTTTAAAGTACACATCACCGTCACCCGCCTCATTCTCTTTTGGCAAAAATGCGGCAAAGGTCACTTCCCCCCAGCCGTCCAGCGTTACATCAAATGTCTGATCTTCAATCTGCTTTCCTGTTGTCTCCTGCTGCGTGCCGTCATCTCCGGTATTCCCGCTTCCGTCATCAATTTTTATCAGTCCTTCGCTGCTGTTCTTTGCAGCCGCACTGCTACCGTCCTGCGCTCCTGCTCCGATTTCAGCTTTTTTCGCACAGCCGGACATCAGCCCGAGCAGGACTGCCAGACTTAATATTGTCAATTTTCTTTTCATATCCGTTTCTCCACCTCTTATCTCTTGTTACTGTTCACAGCCGCGCAGAAAAGCGCGGTTCTGCGAACAGTAACGGTCTACTGCCTCATGTATTACTGCAATTTCAATATAATTCATTGCAGTTATGATTACAACTTAAGAATTATTACGTTATTATTCACATGCAGTATGATGCGAGGCGTTTATTTCACGGACCGGTTAAAGAGCGGTTCCTTTGACCGGCACGGTCAGTTTCTCCATATTCACCCCTTCATGCCTCAGCAGCCACATCTTTTTGTCAATTCCGCCCGCATAACCCGTCAGGCTGCCGTTGGAGCCCACTACCCGGTGGCAGGGAATAATAATTGAAATCGGGTTATGTCCGACCGCTCCGCCCACCGCCTGCGCGGACATTCCGGGCTTGTTAAGTTTGACAGCCATCTTTTTGGCAATCTCTCCGTAGGTGGTTGTCTCTCCATAAGGAATATCGCAGAGAAGCCTCCAGACCTCCTGACGGAACGGTTTGCCGGCGGGAGCCAGGGGTAGCTCTCCGATTGCCGGATTCTGTCCCGAAAAATAGCGTTCCAGCCAGTTCACGGTCTTTTCGAATATGGGTAAGTCATCTTTCTGTGCCATTTCCCCATTAAGGGTACCGCCAAAATACTTTTGGTTTTCCAGCCAAAGCCCTGCAAGGGCCGTACCATCGGAAGCAAGTGTGATTGTACCCACGGGAAAACGGCACGTTGTTTCATAATACATCAGATAATCCTCCTTTTATAATGAATTCCAAAGACTGATTGTGGCATAGCTGCGCCATGGCCTCCATGCCTCTGCCATTTTATACATTTCTTTTGACGTACGGCCTCCAAGGGCTTTCTTTATGCCGGTGTCCGTCTCAAGAAATGCATCCGTCCACTGCATGGTCCGCATCGCAATGTACTGCGCTTGTCTGCTTTTTCAGTCATTATATCATACAATCCGTCAAATACCGCTGTTTTCGGACATGCAAAGAAGATTTAAGCAGGTGAGGACGCCGCCGGGACGGCCGGCGTCCTCACCTGCTTATAATTCTTCATACCGTTAACTAAGTAATGGCAACAGATTCTGCAATCATATCAATAATAACGTCTTGACACCCGACACCCAAACATTTAAAATTATTCTCTAAATAACGCAGACATAACAGCCTGCAAATTCACTCGGAACACAATGCCTGATATGGAGTATTCATTTATGTTAGAACAAGATTTGATTACCGCCTCTGCGGAGGATGATATCATCTGCGCCGCAGCCTACGCAGGTGAGGAGCTTGCCGCCGGGACCTTTAAAACAGATTTCCAGAGAACCTCTTTTACATCCTGCCGCTTCGCAGGCTGCGACTTCAGCGGCAGCTCTTTTTTCGATACGAGCTTTACGAACTGCGATTTTTCCAACAGCCGGTTCAGCGGCTGCTATTTTAAAAATTGCAGTATGAACGGCTGCAAGGGGGATGGCTGTGATTTCAGCCAGAGTACCTTTATCGCCTCTGTCCTGGAAAAAGGCACCTATTGCTATGGAAATTTTTCAAATACATTATGGAAAGATTCTTCCATAGTCCAGGCAAAGTTCTGTATGGCCTACTTATCGGACAGCAAGTTCAAAAAACTGAAATTTGACCAGGTGGACCTCACCCGGGCCGAATTTTTCCATACATCATTAAAAGGCGTCGATTTGTCCGGCTGTCTCATTGAAGGCATCACTGTCTCAGAATCCTTCAGCGAACTGCGCGGGCTTAAAATCGACGCCTCACAGGCACTTGATATTGCATTATTACTCGGTGTAAAGATATAACCGGAATTTTTGTTTCACGGCATATCGGATTGTTCCTTCCGCAGAAGACTGCACGCAATCACTCCGCCGTACTCTCCGGCCTCTACCCTGATTGTATAAATACCGCTTCCTAATACAGTCTTTAGCTCTCCCCGTTTCCCCGGCTCCGCCCCGGTTTTGCTTGCGCCGTCCATATGTTCCGGACGTTCGATGCCCATACCTGCGACCTCCTGGCCATTCTTTGTAATGCTTATATCGGCGGTGCCTCTTTTTCTGATATATTCTACCAGTATCATTCCTTCTCCGCCCAGAGGCACGGTAAAACTCTTCTGTACGGAGGCGCTGATATTCTCATCTTCAAGGCGCATCAGTATTTTTCCGTCCTCCCCCAAATAGCCGAGTTTCTTCACCAGGCCGATTACCGGACCGGTTCCGTACAGAAGAATGGCTGCTGCGGAAATAAACAGTATGGCTCCGGATATAATTCTATTTTTTTTCATTTTATACCATCCATCCTCTCCACGGCGTCTGAGCCGCCGTTTATAAACCGCCTCCATGGCACCGGACCGGACTGCCGCCAGTCAGCTTACGCTCTAGCTTACAATCTTCATATAAACACGGGAGGTCATTATATAGACCGCACAGTAGGCTGCGGCGAACACTCCGAAGGTTCCTGCCGTACACCAGGCGAACAGCTTTACATTCGTCATATTCATCAGTGCCAGAAGCCTTGCAATCATTGGAAAAGCAAACATTATATGGACACCCGACGCCGCCAGCGGCAGAAAGAACATCATCAGTATCTGGGAACGGATGGAGCTTCGTATCTCAGCTTTTGACAGTCCTACCTTCTGCATGATTTCAAAACGTATCTTATCGTCATATCCTTCTGTAACCTGTTTATAGTAGATAATCAGGACCGTCGCCATGATAAAAATGGCTCCGAGGAAAATTCCAAGAAATAATAATCCTGCATGGAGCGAAAAATAGAATCCCCACTCTTCCGCTGCCGCCTCTCCTCTTATGGGAACAGCAAGCTCCTTCATTCTGTCCATAATTTCCGTATAAGCCTGTACCTGCATCTCCCCGCTGCCATCCAAATCAAATGCATATTCATACTGTATTCCCCGCTCTGCAGCACCGTTCAACTGCATATCCATCAAAACCAGCTTCTTCATTTCCTCCATATCGGAAAGAATCACATAAAAGGTCCCGTAGGAACCAAAGGAGCTGCCCGTGTCCCAAAGCTGCGCCTCTCCAGGTGGAACCGTCCGGTAGGTTCTGCCGTACAGGGTCAGACTGTCTCCCATATAAGGGCTGTCGCCTGTAAATACCACTGCTTCTCCGGGTTTCAGGCTAAGCTCGGCCCCCATACTCCGGTTGTAGTCATCCTGGGTAATGGCACAGACCGTTCTGACCCTGTTTAATTCCCCGCTCCGCTTCGGGTCAACCAGAACCAGAACCCCCGGCGTCTCCTCGGACGCCGAAAATACAAAATCCTTGTAGCGAAACGCATTTTCCTGGCACAGGCCCTTCTCCTGAAGGACGTCGGCCACAATCTGATCCATCCTTTCTCTCACCGAATCGTCAATATCCCCCGTCTTAAGGCTGATATCTCTGACAAAACGATTCTCAAGAACATCATTGATTCCGCTGTACAGGGATACCGTAGAGGAAAGCATAACCATGACTGATGTGGAAAGAACACAGATCCCCGCAAGTCCCGCCGCATTCTGCTTCATCCTGTAAAGCATTCCGGAAACAGCGATAAAATGCTCCGTTTTATAATAAAACGTCTTACGTCTCTTCATAAATTTAAGTATTGCGGTGCTTCCGGCTATGAACAGGCAATATGTCCCAATTATTACGAAGATTACCGCAACAAAAAATCCGGTTATCAGGGAAATGGGATTTTCCGTAACAACGGCCATATAGTATCCCATCCCCAGAAAAACAATACCTGCAACAGCCGTGATCCATCTTGTTTTAGGTTCCCGTTCCCCTTCCAGTCCGCCGCGAAGCAGTTCCATCGGACTGGACACGTGGACTCTGGCCATATTTACGGCCAATATTACCAGGAAGAGACAGCCATAGAAAATAACAGTAACCGCCGCCGCATTCCCGGAAAAGTGAAATCCCCACTGCACTTCTGCCCTGACCATGCGCAGGAGAAGAAGATAAACGCCCTTTGACAGCAGAAAGCCTCCTCCGATACCGCCGGTCAGACTTATCATGGCGATTGTCACTGTCTCAAAAAACATAATCCGGCCAATATGCTTTTTTTCCATCCCCAGTATATTAAACAGGCCGATTTCTGTTTTTCTCCGTTTGATAAGGAAACTGTTAGTGTAAAACAGAAACAGCCCTGTAAATACAGCAATGATAATACATCCCAGGCACAGTATCATCCGCATATTGCTGCCGCCGTATATATCATCTAAATCCGTATTGAGCGACAGGGAAAGAAGAATGTTAAATACCATAACGGAACCGATACAGGTCAGTATATACGGCACATAAGTGCGGGAATTTTTCCTGATATTCTGTGCTGCCAGCCTCATATAAAATAAAATGCTCATCGCCTTTCACCGCCCGTCGCAATTACTGTCAGCGTATCCGCTATATTCTGATACAGCTCCTCTGAATTCTTCCCTCCCCTGTAAATCTGGTGGAACACCTCCCCATCCTTAATGAACAGAACGCGTCCCGCATGGCTGGCTGCTTTGACGCTGTGTGTCACCATCAGAATCGTCTGGCCTTCCGAGTTAATCCGGCCTAAAATTTTCAGCAGGCCGTCCGCAGCCCTGGAATCGAGGGCTCCGGTGGGTTCGTCCGCCAGCAGAATACGCGGATTTGTAATTAACGCTCTGGCGGCGGCAGTCCTCTGTTTCTGACCGCCCGATATTTCGTATGGATATTTATCCAGAATTTCACTGATTCCCAGCTTTTCTGCCAGAGGCATGAGTCTTTTTTCCATCTCATCATAGGGAGTTCTTGACAATACCAGGGGAAGAAAGATATTATCCCTGATTGAAAATGTATCAAGCAGGTTGAAATCCTGGAAAACAAAACCCAGGTTATTCCTCCGAAACGCTGCCAAATCCTTTTCCCTGATTCCCGCCATGTCCCTGCCTTCCATTAAGACCTTCCCCTCCGTAGGGCGGTCCAGGGATGCCAGTATATTTAAGAGTGTTGTTTTCCCGGAGCCGGACTCACCCATAATCGCCACGTATTCTCCCTTCTCCACCGAAAAATTCACATCGGAAAGGGCCTGTACCCGGTTGCCGCCAAATCTTGTTGTATAGACTTTCTTTAAATGCTGCACTTCTAAAACAGCCATAGGTTTCCTCCTTTATATGGGATAATTGTATGTAACTGTATTATATAAAAGCGCCTGTCGGACTGCCATCGATACGGCTTACATTTTTTCCCGGCAACCTTACATTTCTGTAAGGTAACTTAACGGTAACCTGCACGCTCCGCGCACAGGTCACCGTCATAAGTTATATTCTCTACTCTGTTTCAAGCTGTACCGTATCCAGATGAAGCCTGATTTTCGTCCCTATCCCAGGTTCTGATTCCACCGAAACAGTATGGGAAAGCCTGTTTAATATCCGGCGGCACAGATAGAGGCCGATTCCTGTGGACTTCTTATCATGGCGGCCGTTGTATCCGGTAAAGCCCTTCTCAAATATTCTGGGCTGATCCTCCGGCGCTATTCCGATTCCTGTATCGCTGATTACCAGCACCTTCCCGTCTCCCTCCTCCATATAGATAGAAATACCTCCCTGCTTTGTATATTTGATTGCATTGGAAAGTATCTGTTCTATTACAAAAACCAGCCATTTTTCATCTGTAAGAACGACAGTTTGCGGCGGCAGATAATTGAGAGTCAGCCTCTTCCTCACAAACATACCTGCATACTTTCGGACCGCCTGCCGGACGATACCGTCCAGCTCATACGTCTTAATGACCAGATCGTTTCCGCCGTCCAGTCTCAGATATTGCAGCACCATATTTACATACTCTTCTATTTTAAATAACTGTTCCGCCAGCTCACCATTCTCCCCGCCAAGATCCGCGCCTCCTGTCTGCAGCAGAAGCCGCATGGCTGAAATTGGCGTCTTAATCTGATGTACCCACATGGTATAATAATCCGTCATATCGCCTTTCGATTCCTCGAAGCGGCTGCTCATCCTCTTCCGATCTTCGAAGAGCATGAAGATAAGCCTGTGATATTCAAGCTCCATCGCTGATTTCGCCTGCGGAAGCTCATCCAGATAAAAGCTGTCCGGATCCGTCAAAAATTCCTTCCTGATTCTTTCTGCTGTCCTGTATTTTCTCCTGAACCTTCTGTAACCCGCCATGAGAACGGCAGCCGTCGGAAAGATGCAGAGTGCCGTTGCATACAGCACTGCTTCCGCAGGAAGACGGTACAGATAAAATACGCATGCAAATATACAGCAAAAAAGCAAAAAGAGGCCAAAAGGCCCCCTGCACTCCGCAAGATAGATACGAAACAGCTCTGCCTTCCCGGTTTCACCTGTCTGCGTTGTCTGATATTTAACGTCTCCTTTTTTTCTGTCCATATTTTCTCTTTCTCCCTATCCTATCAGATAACCGCTTCCTTTTTTTGTAGTTATAAAATCAGACAGCCCCGCCTGCTCCAGTTTTTTTCTGAGCCTGGTGATATTGACTGTCAGTGTATTGTCATCCACGTAGCTGTCCGACTCCCACAAGCGTGTCATAAGGACATCACGGCTTACAATTTTTCCTTTGCTTTCCAGCAGGACCATCAATATCCTGTGTTCGTTTTTAGTCAGCTCTATCTTTTCACTGCCAAACGTCAGGGTCCCGTCGTCGCAGTTGAAAACCGCTCCCCTGTGTTCAATCAGCCGGCTCTGTCCCGCAAAATCATACGTCCGCCGGAGCAGGGCCTGAACCTTCGCCGTCAGCACCGTGAGATCAAAGGGTTTTGCGATAAAGTCATCGCCTCCCATATTCATCGCCATCACGATATTCAGGTTATCGGAGGCGGAAGAAATAAAGATCACCGGCACTCTGGAGACTGCCCGGATCTGACTGCACCAGTGGTATCCGTTATAAAAGGGCAGCGATATATCCAAAAGTACAAGCTGAGGCTCAAATGACGTAAATTCCCCCAGAACATTTTCAAAATTTTCCACCGTCTTAACAATCCATCCCCAGGTTTCCAAATGCTTTTCCAAAGCCGATGCTATTACCGCATCATCTTCTACAATGAGAATCCGGTACATATTATTGCCCTCCTCCGCCGCGCTTTATTATCTACCAGCCATTATACAGACTAAACGGCTTGGTTGCAACCTGTGAACAACGCGCCTGATATGACGCTCAAGAAACTGTAATAGCAAACTTTTATTTTTCGGTTGCAATTTGCTTCAAATCGAGTTATAATTTCACTTAATGAAAATTATTTTTATTGTACGAACTAAAATGACATTCTAACCGTTAAAACAAGAGGGGTAATATTATGGATTTAGTGAAAGCAATTACACTTTGTGAAGTCGGGCCGCGCGACGGCCTGCAGAGTGAAAAGACATTGCTGACAACAGAGCAGAAAGTAGAATTAATCAATGACATGACGGCGGCCGGTTTCCGTGTAATTGAAGTCGGGAGCTTTGTAAACCCAAAGGCTGTTCCCCAGATGGCCGATACAGATGATGTATTTACACGTATTGCAAAGGCCCCGGACGTGGAGTACCGGGCATTGATTGCCAATCTGAGAGGAGTACGGCGTGCAGCCGGCTGCGGATGCAGGAAAGTCAAACTGAATGTTTCCGCCAGCACTGCGCATAATCTGGCTAATTTGAACTGTACTCCCTCTGAAAGCGTAGCCGGATTTAAATCGTGTGTGGAAGAAGCACAGAACTGCAACATTGCTGTATCCGGCTCTATTTCGATGGCATTTGGTTCTCCCTGGGACAAGGAGATTCCAATCGGTGACGTTAAAAAGGTTGTAGAGGCATATCTGGCTGCGGGAGTTACGGAAATCTCGTTGTCGGATGCAGCCGGAGTCGCTTATCCAAGCCAGGTGTTTGATATGGGTAAAGAGATGCTTCAGGAATATCCGCAGGTAAAATGGTGGCTCCATTTCCACAACACCCGGGGACTTGGAATTGCAAATATTCTGGCCGGAATGGAAGCCGGATTTACAAATTATGATACAAGTTTCGGCGGTGTCGGGGGATGCCCCTTTGTTCCGGGCGCCGCCGGTAATGTCACCACGGAAGATGTTCTTCATATGTGTGAACAAATGAAGATTACAACCGGCATTGATTTGGATTTAGCTATGGCTGTAAGCAAAAAGGCTGTTTCGATGCTGGGACACGGTACGGACAGCTATCTTCTTCGCGCCGGGAAAGCCGGAGATCTGATCCGTGAGCTTCCCAAAGGGCAGATAGAAAACCAGGTGATAATAAAGAATATTCCCCCGGCAGACTCCCACGCCGGAGCGCAGCCAGTTTAATAAGAAAAAGCATGCCGGCAGACATTCACTGCAACCCTGCCGGCATGCTTTTTTCTAATTAAAAACGGGAACCTCTGCGCAGCGCATCCTGGTTACCGTTCTATATCTGCGTCTTCTTTCGGCCTGTACCCCATCTGGATCGAGATACGCATCGCCGCATCCCGGATGGACTCTATCATCTCTTCCTTGGAATGGCTTTCAAAGCGGCCTGCCGGACCGGTCATGAACAAAGCGTCTTTCACCTGTCCTCCCGCATTAAAAATCGGCGCCGCAATAGACTCCACTGCCGTATCGCGCTCACCTTTGCTAATTGTATACCCGTCTCTTCTCAGCTGCCCAAGCGCTTCCTCCGTGGTGAAAGGATCGGCTTTTAGAAGACGTTTGCGGTCCTCTTCCGGCGCATAGGCCAGAAGAACTCTTCCAGCAGCCCCCCGTGTCAGTGAATAAGTGCTTCCGACCATCAGGACGGAACGCAGGGTCTGGTTACTGTTAATTCTCGTGATACAGACACGCATGTCCCCATTTCTTTCATAAATTCCTACACTCTCGTTATATCTCCGGCACAGCTCCTGCATAAACGGCTGGGCCTCCTGGCAGATATCCAGATTGGTAAAAATGGCATTGCCCAGCTGGGCCACACGCGCTCCCAGATAATACCTGCTGTTATCCGGATTCCGGTACAGATAATTGCGCTTTTCCAGTGTGGACAGCAGGCGCAGTGTCGTACTGGCCGATAACTGGATTTCCTTGGAAATCTCCATCAGGGAGAATGACGTGTGTTCAATACTAAAACAATCCAAAATAGCCAACGCGCGCTCTACTGCTCTTACATTATATTCCGGTGGCATAATATCCTCTCCTCTGTCTTCAATAAGTTTAGTATAACAATGATTCACTCTTCCGTCAATTGTAACAAAAATGCTGCATGAAATACAGCATTTTCACATATTGAAATTCATTTTCATTTTTGTTATACTTTCACTAAATAAAAACAGTTTTCATTAAATGAACATCGAAGTATTTGTCAGAGGAGGCGCATTGTGAGGGGAAACGGATAGCAAAGGGCGTTACACGTCAACGGTAAGGCAGGAACTGCATAAGAAAAATCATTTAAAATCAGGGGGTACTTTTTATGACAGCATTGATAGGTTATACCACTCTAATTGTATTGGTGTTCATGCTGCTTCGCGGCAAAATGTCACCAATCACAGTTTTCGGTACAATACCGGTTATTGGGGCGCTGCTTCTCATGGCAAGCCCGGCGGAGATCAGCGAATGGATTGGAAGCGGACTGAATTCCGTATGGAAAACAGCAGTATTATTTATATTCTCAGTTGAGTTTTTTGGAATCATGTCGGATGTCGGCATGTTTGACGTATTGGTCAACCGCCTAATTAAAATGGCAGGGAAAAATGTCATTCTCGTGGCTGTTGCAACCGCTCTCGTAGCGGTTGTCGGTCATCTGGACGGAGCAACCGCAACCACTGTTTTAATCACAATTCCGGCGATGCTGCCGCTTTGGAAGCATCTGAAAATGAGACCCACCGGCCTTCTTTTCATCCTCGGAACAGCAATGGGTGTTATGAATCTCGTTCCATGGGGCGGCCCAATCGTCAGAGTTGCTACCGTACTGAATATGGATGTAACAGAATTATGGCATCTTATTTTACCCTTCCAGGGTGTATGCCTGCTCATTACAGTGCTGATCGCCGTTTTAATCGGCCTGATTGAAAAAAGACGGGGCGCCGGAGTTTTTACTGAGAAGGAACTTCTTGAGGAAGAAAGCAGACAGCAGGATCCGGAGGTTGAGGCTTTAAAAAGGCCGAAGCTTTTATGGTTTAACATTCTTCTTACCGCTTTATTAATCCTGGGACTTGTATTTTCCATTATGTCCAGCCATGTATTATTCATGATTGCACTGGCTGTCGCTCTGATTGTGAATTATCCCGATGCAGGGATGCAGAGAAAACGCTTTAAGGCTCACGCAAGCGATGCACTGGATACGTCAGCCACCCTGCTTGCCGCTGCTGTTTTTATTGGTATCATGCAGAACTCAGGTATGCTTGACGCGATGGTGGAGGCCCTGTTAAATGTAATGCCGGCATCTATGGGACGCTATATGAACCTGATTGCAGGCGTTATCTCTGTTCCGGTTGGCTGCTGCCTTGGCGCAGATACCTTTTATTACGGGCTGTTCCCGCTGCTCGGTGAAGCGGCTGCCGCCTATGGCGTCCCCCAGCTTGATGTCGGCGTGGCAATGTTGATAGGTAAGAACGTGGCAATGATTTGCAGCCCGCTGCAGCCGACTACCTTCCTGGCACTCGGCCTGGCAGGCACCGAACTGAACGAGCATTTAAAAACGAATTTTCCGCGAACCTGGCTGCTCAGTATCGGATTATGCATTATCGCCATCTTGATGGGACTGATGAAGATTTACTAAACATACCGGCCGTTTCTTACTGGAAGACCTCCAGCGCGGCAGGACATTCGGATTTAAGGAGGAATTAATATGGCAAGAGAAGCTTTAGAAGGTGTAAGAATACTTGATATATCCACAGTTATTGCAGGTCCCTGGGGAGCAGGGATCCTGGCCGACTTCGGTGCCGACGTAATCAAAGTGGAAATGCCGGAACGCGGAGATGCATTCCGGGCCATGGGACCTTTAAAGGACGGGGTCAGCATCCGCTGGCCATCTATGGGACGCAATAAAAAAAGCATCACCCTGGATTTTCACTATGAGGAAGGGAAAAAACTTTTTCTTGAACTGGTCTCCCAAAGTGATGTTGTAATTGAAAATTTCAGAACAGGGACTCTCGACAAATGGGGACTCGGCATCGATGTCCTTCGCAAGGCAAATCCCGATATTATTGTCACCCATGTAACAGGATACGGCCAGACCGGACCATATGCCCATCTGGCCGGCCTGGGCACCCCGCTGCAGGCGTTTTCCGGCATGACCTATCTGACCGGTTATCCGGATCGTCCGCCGGTCAGCCCGCCGTTTGCGCTGGCCGATTTCATCGCCGGTCTGAACGTTGTGATCGGTACGATGATTGCGCTGTACCACCGCGACTTCCTGAAAGGGAAACCTCAGGAGGTGGATATCAGCCTCTATGAGGGAATCTTCCGGATGGAAGAGAACTTTATCGCACAGTATGATATTCTGGGAATTAACAAAGAGAGGTCGCCGATGCCAAGCGGCGCCTCCTGCCCAATCGGCACCTTCGAGACAAAAGATAAACGATATGTAATTATTGTATGCAGCACAAATCCCGTATTCGAGCATCTGTGTGATGCAATGGAGCGGCCCGACTGGCTTCCCAAATATGCACTGGCCAAAGACCGGCTGTACGATCCGCAGCCTTTGATGTCTGCCCTGACCGAATGGGTCGCCGGTCTGACCTTTGATGAATTAAAAGAAAAATGCGATAAGGCCGGCGTACCGATTTCCGCTATTTACAGTATGAAGGATATCTTTGAGGACCCTCAGTATGCGGCCCGTCAGGATATCGTCGAGGTGCCCTGCGAAGAATTCGGTTCCATTAAAATGCCCGCCGTATTCCCGGTCCTCACTGAGACGCCCGGAAAGATTAAGTGGGCCGGCCCCAAGATCGGAGCGCAGAACGACGAAATTTACAAAGATCTGTTGAAACTGACAGACGAGCAGCTTCATGAGCTGAAGCAAAAAAAGGTAATCTGACCTTGAACCGTTCCCTTACTCCCTCTGCCCGCCACGGCTCCTTCTGAAAAATGTCTCGGCCATCACCGTCAGCACCAGTCCCCAGGAGCCCACGGCGCGGAGAGAGTAGGAGAAATCGGAATTAAAAAAATCTTCCAGCCACTCGGTATTCCAGAGCAGAATCGTAAAAACGCAGGCAAAAAACACCTGATACAGGATATCAAATCCGGTCACCTCTTCCTTTTTCTCAGCCAGAAAAAGCACCAGCGGCAGGGTCAGGTAGATGAGCGTATAGGAGCCGCTCCAGACCGGAAAGAAAATCATGATTCCCGACAGCAGCACCATCTTTTTCCAAAGTACTTTTTGCAGGAGTACACAGCCGCAGGACAGCAGGAAGAAAAGAACCGAAACCACCCTCCCGGCAGCCAGCAGAAACGGCAGGGACATCCCCATTTTCTGTCCGATAAAGACCGTCGCGTAGGTAGCGCTTCTCAAATCGCCGAGGACAATTTCATTGCTGATCGCCTTAAAATTATAAAGCAGCACCGGGATTTTCCCGAATCCTCCAAAGAAGATAAACGGAAAGAAAACCAGGAAAAGGCCGTAAACCGTAAGTCTTGCAGCCTCCTTCCATCTCCTCTCCTGCAGATACAGAAGGCCAAACACGGCAGGATACAGTTTAAGCCCGGCCGCCACTGCCAGAAGCAGGATAGCCGCCTCCCTCTTCCATGCCTCCTTTGAATCCTTCAGGGCCGTAAACCCAAACAGCAGAAGGAGGACAATAAAAGCGGAATTTCCCCGCTCATAAAGTCCGATAAAAGGCGCCGACAGCAGGATGATAAACAAGAGCAGGCACTGCTCCTGCCGTTTTTTCTCTCTCAGGAAATACTGAACCAAAAATACCAGGGCCACCACCAGGACCGCCGTATACGCCACATACAGATTCAGGCCAAACAGGTTGTCCCTTACCGCCCTGTTTCCCGGGCCTTCAACCGCGCTGGCCGGAATGAATTTACCCAGAAAGTAGTAGAGTACATAGGCAAGCGGCGGAAAGCTGGCATAGATGCTGCTGTCATAAACATGAGCCCTGTCCCGGACGTACCAGATGTGGTTGAAAAAGTCCATAAAATAATCGTGTCCGTAATAAAAGAATGACCGGAATGTTTCACCATTGGTCTTCAGTATCAAAATAAATGAAATAATAAATCCCAGAAGGCTGAGAACGTAAAAAAGATTCTTCCTCTCTGTCATGTCTGGTTACCTCTCTTATCTTTATTTTAGGGCATAAAAAAGCGAAAACACCTCGCGGAATAATTCGTGGCTGAACTGTTACCAGTAACATTCTATCAGCTATTATACAAACTGATCCGTTTTGTTGCAACCTTCGCTGCAAATGCCCTGTCATGCTCGACAAATATCATAGTCAGTCTATGCGCCAAAATCAACTCCTCTATCTGCATCCTGGAAAAGACATCAATAAAATTCAGCGGTTCATCCCATATATAAAGATGGGCCTGTTCACAAAGGCTTTTAGCAAGCAGAACCTTCTTTTTCTGCCCCTCGCTGTAATACTGCATTTCCTTAGAAAAATGTTCCCTTGAAAAGTCGAGTTTTCTGAGGATAGCCCGAAACAGCGTGTCGTCCAATCCATTTTTGCCGGTAAATTCATCAATACTGCCAAAGAGCCAGGAGGTATCCTGGGAGACATAGGAAATAATCAGTCCGGACGCAGTCTCCATCTTTCCGGACAGAATGCCGGGAGCATCCTCCGTGCCCAGAATCGCTTTAATGACCGATGACTTTCCTGAACCGTTTCTTCCGTCCAGAACCGCCCGGTCTCCCGCTTTTATTTCCAGGGACAAATGTTTGCAGACCGGAAGATTCTTTGGAGGATACCCCAGTGTGACATCCTCCATTGCCACAAGAAGCTGCTTATGGTGACGAAGGGGGATAATCTTAAGGCTCTCCGCTGTCTCCACATCCTTCAGCAGCTTTTCTTTATCAGAAGCTGCCTTTTCCATCCTGTTTTCCGCTGATTTGGAACGTTTCATCATCTTTGCGGCCTTATGTCCGATATAGCCGCGGTCGGGTCTCAGCCCTCCCGTTCTCGTGCCTCTTTTCGTCTTTTCCACCGCGTCGGACCAGCGCTCCGCTTGTCTGGCCGCCTCTTTCAGCCTGCCGATTTCCTTCTTCAGCTTTTCGTTCTCCATGGCTTCAAACTCATCTCTTCTTTGTTTATTATCCCACCAGCTTGTAAAATTTCCCTGTACCACCTCTATCGTATTCTTATTCAGGGATAACACATGATCAATGCACTCATCCATAAACACTCTGTCGTGGGATACCAGGATAAATCCCTTCTTTCTATTCAAATAACGGCTGACCGCTCTCCTTGCCTCCGTATCAAGATGGTTGGTTGGTTCATCTATCAGCAGAAAACTGTGTTCCTTCAGGAATAAAACGGCCAGCATCACCTTGGTTCTCTCACCGCTGCTGAGCGTTTCAAAGGGGCGGTAAAGAGCCTCCGCATCCATTTCCATCAGATTCATCTCCCTGAGCAGCTTCCACAGCTCATAGTCCGGATAAAGCTCTTCCACGATATCGATCGCTGGTCTGCTCTTATCCCGGACGGCAAAAGGAAAATATTCAAATTCCACCGGAGCCGATATCGTACCGCGGTATTCATATTTTCCCATCAGGAGATTTAAAAATGTAGTTTTCCCTCTCCCGTTCCTGCCGATAAACCCCAGCTTCCAGTCCGTATCGACTGAAAAAGAAACATCATTAAAAATCTCTTCATAACTGCCTTCATAATAAAATGTCAAATGATTTACCTGTATTTGTGCCATTCTTCCATCCTCCCTTTCGAATAACCGCTATACCACAGGACATACCTTCCTGTGAAACGCTGACCTGTTAACAGAGTTCTTTTCTGTTAAACAAAAAGGATGCAAGAATATTCCTGCATCCTGTATATCGGTTCCGAAAGCCGGCCGGGCCGGTATCCGTCAGGCCCTTTGCGGCCCAGACAGCGGACAGCACATATCCCGGAATTTAATCCGACGGAAAATGTACTTTAATATATTCAAAGATAAAAGGATATATATTCTTGCATCGCATGAAAACCGCACTGCAAACAGCAAATACGTCTCCCGCCGTTCAGACAGAAGCAGCCGTATCCGCATGATGCTTATCCGCACAATCTGCATGCTGATTATTAAATTCATTATCTGCAAGAATACATCTTCATCCTTTCATCTCCCATCTCTTTAACATTGTTTCAACCCACGCTCGGTATATTATCGTAGTGCGACCGCATCCTATACGGACAAGTGGTTGACGTCTGGTTCTATACCTTCCATTTGGTTCAATTGTTACTATAACAGTCGAAAAGCCGTATGTCAACTGCTAAAATATCCGCCGGGTTTGGGACTCTGAGGACTAATTGGAGATTTAGTTAAGCAGGTGAGGACGCCGCCGGTACGGCCAGCGGACGGGGTGGTGGGGTGTGTATATGAGTCTTTCGTCCCGGGGGGAGGATTGTTGTGGTTTGGGGCTGCGGGCGAAGA